>ERZ1066122.678-NODE-678-length-34269-cov-7.543812_pt1 | contig 34269 bp, 23 predicted proteins | sample MGYA00382769_ERZ1066122 | MGnify/ENA primary metagenome ERZ1066122 (study PRJEB33369, sample SAMEA5778352) | biofilm metagenome | biome: Industrial cooling water; feature: Water cooling tower basin; material: Biofilm | place: United Arab Emirates | collected... | reverse complement strand
GAGACGCAAGGATGCGTCTCTACCCCGGCCACTGCCCCTCAAGCCGCTTCAATAATCCGCAACTTGGGTTAAACAGTCTCTTCGCCGACGCGTTGTTACCAGCGTACGAATGCATCTCCAAACATTCCTTCTACCGCTTCGCCGTAACGCCGGAGTTGTTTCCAGCGCCCGAATACAGCTCAGCAATCCCGTTATCGCTCTCGATCTCTTCACAATCCCCATCCTGTGTATTCCAAAGCCGAAGCCGCGCAGCGCCGCCAAGCCTTCTGGGCCGCCCTGGGCCAGTATATGGCGCCCGTTCCCAACGCCAACGGCGAGCCGACCAACTGGATCAACTACCGCACGGGCGTCAAAGGCGTCCGGTTCAGGATGATGGCCGACCAGCGCCGCGCCACCATCGGCATCGAATGTACGCAGCCCGATGCGGGCGTACGGGAGGTCTTTTTCGACCAGCTCGTCGAGCTACGCCCCGCCCTCGAAGAGCACCTCGGCGAACCCTGGACGTGGGAACCGGATGCCACCGACGAGCACGGCCACCCACTGGTGCGTGTATTCGCCGAACTACCCAACGCCAACCATTTCGAGCGCGACGACTGGCCGCGCCTCATCTCCTTCTTCAAGCCCCGCCTCATCGGGCTGGATGCGTTTTGGCAGGGCTACCAGTGGGCGTTTGAGAGCTTGTTGTAAGGAGGTCACTCGCCCGTTAGGCCGGCCGCCGCCAGCAGGTCGTTCAATTCGTCGGGCGCCAGGTCCTCGCGCTCCGATTTGTCATACACAGTCAGCAGATACACGGTTTCGCCGACCACCTTGACGTAGGTGAGGACGCGGGCGCCGCCGCTTTTGCCTTTTCCCTTCGATGCAATCGCCAGGCGCACTTTGTAACAGTTACGGCCGAGCGGCGCTCCCTGCGTCGGATTGAGCCGAAGCCCTGTCAGTAGCTCCGCAAAATCATCGGCCCACGAGCGATAGCGTTTACCTAACCGTTTCGAGTTGCGAACGAAGTCGGCGCTTAGCGTTACTTTGAAATGGGCCATTTCTGGTCACGAATAGCCCGTAGCTCTGCAAGGTGGTCTTCGGCCGTCATCATCTCAATCTCTCCCCGCTGGTGCCGCTCCACGTCGTTGAGGGCGTTTTTCAGTTCATCCACCCATTCGCGCTGCTCCGGGTTAAGGCGGGCGTACACTTGCTCGGGCGTCTTGGCGGGGGGCGCGGGCAGCCGCTCGGCCTTGGCAATGGCTACCCCCCGCTGCCGTTTCAGCAACTGCCGGATGAAGGGGTACTCGCTTTCGGTAACGGTGATGGTGAGCTGGCGCATAATTCAAAGATGCGAAGCGTGGGGGAAAGGTTCTGAGTGGACGCGATGCTACAACCCAAAATCCCTCAGGTGGAAACCTTCGTCTGAATCGGCAAACGTAAAGCCAATGCCATCCACAATCTACCACTGCTGCCGGTGGCGCAAGCTCAACCGCTGAATGCCCGGAAACTGTCGGACGGGTACGCGCAAGCGGCGCCCGTCGGTTAAGTCTAGCTCAATCCAGCCCATCGGGAAGGCCCGGCCGATTAGCCGAGTAAGAGGCGCGGCTTTACGGCCGGATGAGTAGGTCATGCTCGCTATGGTGGCCGATCCAGAACCACACCATATTTCCATCGGACTGCCGGTCAGCGAGTGCGCTGTACTGACGCCCGACCCGCACCGACCAATGGCGCCCCAGCGGCTTGAAATGAAGCGACGGATGACGCGGGTCGCGCTTCAACAGCTCGTAGTTCTCATCTGCAAGCTCCTGAATTTCCGTCGGAAGTTGATAGTAGCAGTCCCAGAACTCTCCTGTGGTGTGGTGGATCACAGCTGACGCGTACGCCCAGATTGGTAATCTGCTCGTGCCTTCGCCGTCATAGCGTCCAGCCGGCCGGCCAGCGAGTCAGCCTCAATCTGCTTGTCCCACGCATCTGCGCGAAGTTCTTCCAGCCAGTCGGCCAGCTTTACTTGTTCAGCGGCGGTCATTTGTGCGATTTCCGCCTGGACCATCTCAAGCTTGCTCATACTTCAAAGATGCAGAACGGTGGCAGAAAGTTTCACCTGCGTCGGGGCGGGCCTTGTGTCCGCCCGCGCAACGTGCAAAACCGCCGTGCGGGCGGGCGCAAGGTCCGCTCCTACGGTGCCTCAGCCGCATCAGGTAATAATATTCTCACAAATCCCGCAGTTATCACATACGGGGATTTTGGTGCGCTCTAAAGCGGCAGAGAGGTCGGTCAACTGGTCGTGGGACTGAGTTCCCATCATTCGTCCCGAATGAATGAGAACAACAGGATTCAACTCAACCCACTAGACGGCTTCCACTGGTCACGGTCCGTGCATTTCAACGTAACCGGCTATCGGCACATTAATTCCGCCGCCCCACAACTCGGGTAGCGGCTCGCCTTTGATTTTAAGACGCAGCACAGCCAAGTCGCTCAACCAAGTGGCTCAGGAAAACAACGCTCCATTCCCTCATCCCACCAACCCCGCCGCCTTTCCCACCGCCGCATCCAAGCCCGCCACATTCTTCCCGCCGGCCGTGGCGAAGAACGGCTGCCCACCGCCGCCGCCCTGAATCTCCTTCGCCAGCTCGCGCACCAGCGTGGTGGCGTTGAGCTTGCCGGATTTGGCGATTTCATCGTCCAGCATCACCGCCAGTTGCGGCTTGCCGTCGATTTCGGCGCCGAGCACCAGCACGAGGTTTTCGGTGGTTTGGCGGAGTTGGAAGGCGAGGGTTTTCAAGCCTTCGGCGGAGCCGACGCTGACTTTTTTGGCAAGAAAATTCACGCCGTTGAGCGGCTGGATTTCCTGCTGCAATTGCGTTTTCAGCGCGGCGAGTTGCTGCGCTTCGGCGGCCTCTAATTGCTTGCGGAGCGTGGCGACTTCGTCGGTCAGCTTCTGGACGGCCGTGACGAGGTGCTGGGGGTGGTTGAGGGCCTCCTTCACCTGGCCCAGCAGGTCGAGCTGCTCGCGGACGTAGGCTTCGGCGAGGTCGGCGGTGACGGCTTCGATGCGGCGGACGCCGGCGCCCACGGCGGTTTCGGCGGTGATTTTGGCGAAGCCGATCTCACCGGTGTTCGGCACGTGGGTGCCGCCGCACAGCTCGACGGAAAAGTCTTTATCGAAGGTGATGACGCGGACCCGGTCGCCGTATTTCTCGCCGAACAGAGCCATCGCGCCGCGGGCTTTGGCTTCGTCCACCGCCACGGCGCGCTCTTCCTGCAACGGGATTTGCTGGCGAATGCGCTGGTTTACGAGGCGCTCGACTTCGCGCAATTGCTCATCGGTCACTTTCTGGAAGTGGCTGAAATCGAAGCGCAGCAGCTTTTCGCTCACCAGCGAGCCGCGCTGGGCTACGTGTCCTCCTACTACTTCGCGCAGGGCCGCGTGCAGCAGGTGCGTGGCCGAGTGGTGGCGCTGAATCATCCGGCGGCGCACTTCATCGACCTTCGCCGTGATGGGCGCCTCCACGTCCATCGGCAGCTCGCTCACGACGTGGATGATCAGGTCGTTTTCCTTGCGGGTGTCGAGGACGCGCACCTTGCTCAGCTCGCTTTCCAGGAAGCCGGTGTCGCCGATCTGGCCGCCCGACTCGGCGTAGAACGGGGTGCGGTCGAGCACGACGTGGTACTCGTTCTTGCCTTTCTGGCTCACGGCGCGGTAGCGGAGCAGGTTGGCGGTGGTCGTCAGCTCGTCGTAGCCGGTGAAGACGGGCAGGCCCGACGATTCGCGCACCACCACCCAATCGCCCTGGGCCTGCTCGGCGGCTTTGCGCGAGCGGTTTTTCTGGGCTTCCAGCGCGCGGGCGAATCCTTCGGTATCCACGGAAAAGCCCTGTTCGCGAGCAATCAGCTCCGTAAGGTCAAGCGGGAAGCCGAACGTATCCGACAATAAAAAGGCAAATTCTCCACTTATTCTTCTCTTGTTTCTGTTGACATTTTTATCATCAGCAGAGAGGCTTTGTGAAATCGAGTCACCTATCGCATCGGCGTGTATTTCAGCGATCTCATCACCCAGCTTTTGTAAGCCACTTTCCAGCGTCCGCAGGAAAGCGATTTCTTCTTCCAGAATCACCCGGCTCACGAATTCCTCCTGCGACTTCAATTCCGGGAAAATGCCGCGCATCTGCTCGGCCAGCACCGGCACGAGCGTGTGCAGGAACGGCGTCTTGAATCCCAGGAACGTGAACGAGTAGCGCACCGCCCGGCGCAGAATCCGGCGGATGACGTAGCCGGCTTTCTGGTTCGAGGGAAGCTGCCCATCGGCAATCGTGAAGGCGATGGCGCGGATGTGGTCGGCGATGACGCGGATGGCGATGTCGGTCTTTTCCTGCTCCTTATCGCTGCCTTTGCCGGGCTGAGTGCCACCGTAGGGCTTATCCGCCGCCTGCGCGATGAACTGGATGAGCGGCTGGAAAACGTCAGTATCGTAGTTCGATTTCACGCCGCTCACGGCCATCATCAGGCGCTCGAAGCCCATCCCGGTGTCCACGTGCTGGGCGGGGAGCTTGACGAGCGACTTGTCGGCCAGCCGCTGGAACTCCATAAACACGTTGTTCCAGATTTCGACCACCTGCGGGTGGTCGGCATTGACCAGCTCGCGGCCGGACTTCTGGGCGATTTCTTCCGGGTCGCGCAGGTCGATGTGAATCTCGGTGCAAGGACCACACGGACCCGTATCGCCCATTTCCCAGAAGTTGTCCTTCTTGTTGCCGGGCAGGATGCGGTCGTCGGTGGTGTACTGGCGCCAGAGGGCCTGCGTCTCGGAGTCGGCGGCGAGGTTGTCGCCCTGGTCGCCCTGAAAGTAGGTGACGTAGAGGCGGTCTTTCGGCAGCCGATAGACGTCCGTCAGCAGCTCCCAGGCCCACGCGATTGCCTCCTTTTTGAAGTAATCGCCGAACGACCAGTTCCCGAGCATCTCGAACATGGTGTGGTGGTACGTGTCGTAGCCCACTTCTTCGAGGTCGTTGTGCTTGCCGCTCACGCGCAGGCACTTCTGGGTGTCGGCCACGCGGCGGTTGGGCGCGGGCTTGTTGCCCAGGAAGAAGTCCTTGAAGGGCGCCATCCCCGAATTGGTGAACAGCAACGTGGGGTCGTCCTTGACGACGATGGGCGCCGACGGCACGATGACGTGGCCCTTGGAAGCGAAGAAATCGAGAAACTGCTGGCGGACAGTGGAAGCGGAAATCATTCGGTAGGTGCGAGGTGCGAAGTGCGAAGTGCGAGGTGCTGGGCCTCTTGCTACCTTCGCGGTTGAGCCGGCAAAAATAGGAACCGTCACGGCGCACCGTCTGCCACAGCCAAACCAGCCACACCTCCCGCTTCGCACCTCCCGCTTCGCACCTCCCGCTTCGCACCTCCCGCTTCGCACCTCCCACTTTGCACCTCTCTTACTTTTCGTGCCCTACCAAGAAAAACCCATCGAAAAGCAGTATTTCAGTATCGGCGAGGTCGGGCAGATGTTCGACGTAACGCCGGGCCTGCTGCGCTACTACGAGCAGGAGTTCGAGCTATTGCGCCCGCGCAAGACGCAGGGCGGCACCCGGCGCTACTCCGTGCGCGACATCGAGATTTTCAAGCTCATCTTTCACCTCGTCAAGGAGCGCGGCTACACTCTGGAGGGCGCCCGCGAGCTGCTCCGCCACAACGCCGAGCAGCAGCGCGAGCGGCTGGAAGTCATCCGAAAGCTGGAGCGGGTGAAGAAATTTTTGCTGGAAGTGAAGGAGCGCCTGTAAGGGAACGTAACGCCGAGTATCACTCGGCGACGGCGGTTGGGTAGGGCGGTTAAGCGTCGCCCAGCCGCCTTACCCAACCGCTTTACCTAACCGCCCGCGCCGAGTGATACTCGGCGTTACATTTTTCCTGTAATGCAATCTGTCGAAGTAGACCTTACCGCCGCCGTCGCGCTCACGCTCATTCCGGGCATCGGGCCGAAGCTCACGCGGCAACTCGTGAGTTATTGCGGCTCCGCCGATGCCGTGCTGAACGCCCCGGCCGCCAAGCTGCGGCTGGTGCCGGGCATCGGCGCCTCGCTCGGGCAAGCACTCGCCGCCTCGCGCGACGCCCGTCGCCGGGCTGCGGAAATCGTGCTGCGCGCCGAGCGCGAGGGCGTCCGCATCCTGTGGTATCAGCAACCGGATTTTCCGCGCCGCCTGCTCGAGTTGCCCGATGCGCCCGCCCTGCTGTACTGTCAGGGCACCGCCGATCTGGACGCTCCGCGCGCCGTCGCGCTCGTCGGCACCCGGCAGGCTACCGACTATGGCCGCCGCGCAACCGAAAAACTGGTGCAGGAGCTTTCAGCCTATACGCCGCTCATCATCAGCGGAATGGCATACGGAATCGACATCTGGGCGCACCGCGCGGCCGTCGAGGCCGGGCTGCCCACGGTGGGCGTCCTGGCGGGTGGCCTCGACCGTCTCTACCCCGCCGAGCACCGCCGCACCGCCGACCGCGTCATCGCCGAGGGCGGCGCCTTGCTTACCGAATACCCGTTTGGCGTGGACGTGGCCCGGATGCAATTTCCGGCCCGCAACCGTATCATCGCAGGTCTGAGCGAGGCTACCATTGTGGTGGAAGCCGGCGCGAAGGGCGGCGCCCTCATCACCGCCGACCTCGCCAACGACTACGACCGCGCCGTGCTGGCCGTGCCGGGCAGCGTGTTCGAGCCGTGGTCGGTGGGGTGCAACCAGTACATCCGCGACGCTAGGGCCGCGCCGTGCCTGAGCGCCGCCGACGTGGTGGTGGCCCTCAACTGGGACGGTGCGCTCGCGGCGGCGTCCGTTAGGGCCTCGCCCGGTCGGTTGCCGATTCCCGACATCGACCCCGACACGTTCTCGTCCGACGAAGCGGCCGTGCTGCGCGCCCTCCTCGCCGCGCCCGACTACGCCGACCACATCGACGGCCTGAGCTGGCGCACGACGCTCCCACCGAGCACCGTGTCGGGGGCGCTCCTCACGCTGGAGCTGGCGGGGTTTGTCGGGGCGTTGCCGGGAAAAATCTTCCGCCTGAATGGGTAGTTCGCCGCCTACGTCCGAAATTGCCGACGTGAAAGCTGTTTCTGCCACTCCCGGAATGCCCCTGACGCCGCCCGTGGCCCTGTTCCACGACCGGCTGGTGCCGGTTGAGGCGCTCGGGTTAGGGCCTGACAATCGGGCATTTAGATATAATGACGGTTTCTTCGAAACCATCATTTTCGTTGACGGGCAATCGCGCTGGTGGAAACACCACGCCGACCGTATCCGCAAAGGCGCCGCCAAGCTGCGCCTCACTCTACCCGACAATTTTTTCGAGCGACTGCACACCTGGCTCGGCCAGTTGGTAGCCGCCAACGGCCTGAGCCGGGGCGCCGCCCGCGTACGGTGGCAATGCTGGCGCGAAGGCGGCGGTTACTACGCCCCCGATTCGACGGCCGCGACGTGGCTCGCCACCGCCGAAGCTCAGGAAATCGTGCCGCCCGGCTCGTCGGGCGGCCGGGCGGGCATCGCCGAGACGGTGCAATCGTCGCCATCGGTGCTGGCCTTTCTGAAAGGGCCAAATGCAGCGCTGTACACGCTGGCCGGCCTCGAAAAGCAAGCGCGCGGCCTCGACGAGCTGATTCTGCTTTCGCCGCGCGGCTTCGTGGCTGAAGCCACTACGTCGGCGCTCATCTGGCTGCAGGGCAACACGCTCTACACGCCCGACGCCGAGGCTACCGGGGCCGTGTCGGGCGTCCGGCTGGCGGCCCTCACGACGCAGGCCGCCGCCGCAGGCTGGCGCATTCGGCCCGTCACCAACCGCCCCAACTACCTCGAGCTGGCCGACGCCGTGGCCACCGTGAGCGTGACCGGCATCCGCTGGCTCGACCAGATCGAGAACCACCGGTTTCAGCCCAATCCGGTGCGGCAGGCGTTTCACGCGCTGATTGGCGGGCAATAGGCGCCGGTAAGGGAGCTTGCCGGGAACGCGCCGGCTTCTGCCGACCTTTGCGGGTGCGTATGAACTCGATAGCCTTCTACACCCTGGGGTGCAAGCTCAACTTCTCGGAATCGTCGGCGCTGGCCCGCTCGTTTGAGGCGCGCGGCTGGACGCGCCGCGAGTTTCACGAGGGTGCCGACGTGGTGGTGGTCAACACCTGCTCCGTCACCGACCACGCCGACCGCAAGTGCAAAAAAGTGGTACAGGAAGCCCGCCGCCGCAATGCCGCCGCGCGGGTGGTCATCGTGGGATGTTACGCGCAGCTCAAACCGCACGAGATTGCCACCATTCCCGGCGTGAGCGCGGTGTTTGGGGCAGCCGAGAAGTTCGAATTGGCCCGCCACGTTGAGGAACTGATGACGAACCCCGCCGCCGAGGCCGCGCCGCTGGTGCTCACGTCGGCCATCGACCACGCCAATACGTTCGTGCCCGCCTACTCGGCCGGCGACCGCACCCGCACGTTCCTCAAAGTGCAGGACGGCTGCGATTACTCGTGTACGTTCTGCACGATTCCGCTGGCGCGGGGCCGCTCGCGGTCAGGCGACATCGCCGGGGTGCTGGCGCAGGTCGAGGAAATCGCGGCTTCGGGCGCGGCGCAGGAAATCGTGCTCACCGGGGTCAATCTGGGCGATTTCGGGCTGGATGCCGACGGCCGGCGCCGCGAAACGTTCAGCCAACTCGCCCGCCGCCTCGCCGCCGAGGCACCCACCGCCATTCGGCGCTTCCGCATCTCATCCATCGAGCCGAATCTGCTTACCGACGAAGTCATCGACGTAGTGGCGGCGGGCGAACGGTTTATGCCGCACTTCCACATTCCGTTGCAATCAGGGTCGGATAAGACGCTGAAGGCGATGCGGCGGCGGTACCTCACGCGGCTTTACGCCGAGCGCATCGCGCGCATCAAGAAGTTGGTGCCGCAGTGCGGCATCGGGGTGGATGTCATCGTGGGTTTCCCCGGCGAAACCGACGCCGATTTCCGCCAGACCTACGAGTTTCTGGCCGGGCTGCCGGTCACGTATCTGCACGTTTTTCCGTACTCCGAACGGGCCAACACGCCGGCCGCCACGCTGCCCGGCCGGGTGCCCGAGCGCATTCGCTCGGAGCGCACCGAGCAGCTCCGGCAACTGTCGGAGCGCAAGCGGCGCGCGTTCGCGGAGGCGCAGTTGGGCACCACCGCGCGGGTGCTCTTCGAGGCCGAAGTCAATAAAGACGGCCAACTCGAAGGCTACACCGAAAACTATATCCGCGTGGCCGTGCCCTACGACCCGCTGCTGGTCGGCGAAATTCGGGAGGTGACGCTACGGGAGTTGACGCCCAGCGGGTTGGCGCTGGGCGAGGAGGCAGTGCAGTACGCGACGCACTGAGCAACGTCAGATTCTGATTAGCTGTCCGGGTTAGCTGGAATGGACCGCGAACCTGCGGTTCGCTCGCGGGCAAGGCAGTTATGGACTGCCCAGCACTCGCGGCCGATCTTGCGTGGGCGAACCAGAGGTTCGCGGTCCATTCTCAGCCGCCGTCAGCTACCGCAAACAGCTATTAAGGGGTTGGCCTGAAGTTATCGGGCATTGACTTGAGGGCAAGTGCTTATAATTGAACGACTTTGCTTCCAGCTTGCAGCTTGTAACTTGTGGCTGCCTGCTTAAGGAGCCGCGCTGCTCCCGCCCTATTGCTTCACCCACCGCCGCGTAGCCGCACCATTCGCCGTACTCACGCGCACCGTGTAGGTCCCCGGCGCCACGCCGCGCACGTCCAGCGTGGCGCGGCCCCGCCGCAGCCTGGCGCGCGCCACTACCCGACCGGCAGCATCGAGCACTTCAACCGGAGTGCGCGCGGCACCGGCGCTTTCCGCCATCGCGACAGTCAGCTCGCCGAGCGCGGAGTCGCCGGGGTTCGGAAACAGCTCGAACGCGGGCGCGGCCTCCACAGCGGGCGCCGTGCTCAGCGGCCCTACCCCCGCGAACAGCCACTGATACGCCGCCCCGAACTCGCGCCGCCAAAACCACTCGGCGTGTTGGCCGTCGGCTTTGATGGTCGAATCAACCTCCGCCCCAATTTGAAAACCCGCCGCCGCCAGCGTATCCACCATCCGTCGCTGGTCGCGGGCCTGATTGGTTGACTCGCGTCCGCCGCTGAGCAGGAAAAAGCGCGGGTCGGGCCGCAACGGCTGGGCCGCCAGCGCATACGCAAAAATGCGCCGGTTGAACCACAGGCTCGGCGAAAACACGCCCGCCCGCCCGAACACGTCGGGGCGCCGCAGCGCGGCGTACAACGAAATCAGGCCGCCCATCGACGACCCCATCACGCCCGTGTGCAGGCGGTCGGGGCGGGTGCGGTAGTGCTGGTCGATGTAGGGTTTGAGCGTGTTGGTGAGGAAATCGACGTACAGATCGCCCTGCCCACCGCCGTACTGCGGATTGGCGTACGGCGAATATTCGTTGAGCCGGTTGGCGCCGCCGTTATCGACCCCGACCACGATGCAGCCCCAATCGCCAGCCGCCTGTAGGGCGTCGAGCGTTTCATCCACGCCCCACTCTCCGGCAAACGCGGTGGCGTTGTCGAAGAGGTTTTGACCATCGTGCATATACAGCACGGGATAGGTTTTGGTGGAGGTAGCATAGTCGGGCGGCAGGTAGAGCCACACCCGGCGGGTGCGGCCGAGCTGCGGCATCGCGAAAGCCGTGCTCAACACCGACACCGACGGCGATACCGTTGATGTTGGTGGCGGCGGCGCGAGCAGGTCTTCCCACCCGGCCACGCTGCCCGATACGGTAGCGGCGCCGGTGGCGGGGATGGTGGTGGTCCGATTGGGCACGGCGGTTCCGGTGGCGGTAGTTTCGACAGTGGCCCACGACCCGCGCGTAAACTTGTACGCCACGGCGCCGCGCACCGTGGTGGGTAGCGTAAGGGTGTACTGCCCGCCGGGCTGCGGGGTTAGGGCGTAGCCGGCAGCGGCGGGGTTCCACCCATTGAACGAGCCGGCTACGTACAACGTGGCCCCGGCGGGTGTGTTGGCCGGTACGCTGGTGAGCGTAAGCGTGAGCTGCGCGCGGGCAGGAATGGACCACGACAGCAGCGCCAGGAAGAGAAGGGAGAGAAATCGAACCATTGAAAAATTGCTTGTACTGACGGCGATTGGGTTAGACCGCGAACCTCCGGTTCGATCGCGGCTGGGCAAGGCGGTTGCGAGCGGCTAGTTCGGCGCGCCTAACCGCCGCAGGCGAACCGGAGGTTCGCGGTCCAGCCGCTGCCGGGCGCTAACTTAGAGCGGATTCAGGGACAGTGGACGGGGTAGAGACGCATCCTTGCGTCTCCGCTGCCAGTAACAGGATTTCACCACGTCGCCCACGGCGAGCGGTAGAGACGCATCCTTGCGTCTCCGCTGCCCGGCGCCGCTACTTGGCGTAACCGCCGCAGACTTAACCGCCGGAGACGCAAAGATGCGTCTCTACGATACCGTACAGACGCAACGATGCGTCTCTACGATACCGTAAACAGACCCGATAACCGCTGTAAAAAGCCTCCAAGAGCGTATCAGGGTAGCCCCCCCCGACCAGCTTGCGGCAACAGACCGTGGAGTGCTGCTACGGGACAGCAAAGAAAAAGTCGAACACGTCATCAACACCCCACCCCAACTACCCCGAAGTACAACGCCGCTCGGGTTACGTGCGTAAGGGCACCTCGCACAGGCGCACTTTTCCGCCTCCACTACAATGCAGATTCACCTCAACACCGACAACTCCCTGACCGCTTCCGCCGGTCTGAGCCAACACGTGGAAGAAACCCTTTCGGCGTCGCTCAACCGCTTCTCGCCCGACATCACGCGCATCGAAGTGCATCTGGGCGACGAAAACAGCTCGACCAAAACCGGCACCGACGATAAACGGTGCGTACTCGAAGCGCGCCTCGCGGGCCACGCGCCGCTGGTCGTGACGCACCACGCCGCCACCATCAATCAAGCCCTCGACGGTGGCGTTGACCGCCTCAAGCACCTGCTGGCCAACACGCTCGACCGGCGCAAAGACCACCGCTAACCGGCGGCTGATTACGCGATACGCCGAGGCCCGCCGCACTTTCCAGCGCGGCGGGCCTCGGCGTTTTCGTCCAACGGCCACGGGAGCCTACATCCCCGGCTTGAGCACCACTTTCAGGCAGTTGTCCTTTTTGTGGCGGAAGATGTCGTAGCCGTGCGGCGCCTCGCTCAGCGGCAGGCGGTGGGTGATGATGTCGTCGAGCTTGACTTCCCCGCGCGAGACGTGCCCGAGCAGCTTGTCAAGGTGCTTATGCGCCGGCGCCTGGCCACACTTGATCGTGAAGCCCTTATCGAAGAGTTGATGCACGGGGAAGTTGTCGAACGGCGCCGAATATACCCCCAGGATGCTCACCACGCCGCCGCGCCGCACGGCCGAGAAACACGCCTCCAGCACCTTCATCGACCCTTTTTCGAGGTTGACGACGGCTTTGGCGCGGTCGAGCAGGTCGCGATCCGGCTCGAAGCCCACGGCCTCGACCACCACGTCGGCGCCGCGGTTGTTGGTGAGCGAGCGGATGTAGTCCACCACGTCTTTCTTGTTCTCCCACAGAAACGTCTCGCAGTTGGCCGTTTGCCGGGCTTTGTCGAGCCGGTACTGTTGGGTATCGACGATGATGACCCGCGCCGCGCCGCGCAGCCACGCGCTTTTGGCGGCCATAATGCCCACCGGCCCGGCCCCGAAAATGGCCACCGACTCGCCGCCCTTCACGTCGGCCCAGTCGATGCCGGAGTAGCCCGTCGGGAAGATGTCGGTCAGGAACAGCACCTGCTCGTCGGTGAGGTTGTCCGGCACTTTGCGCGGGCCGAAGTGCGCGTACGGCACCCGCACGTACTCGGCCTGGCCACCGTCGTAGCCGCCGTAGAGGTCGGTGTAGCCGAAGAGGGCGCCGCCTTTTTCGGTCATCAGGCCGCCTTCGGGGCCGTAGTTCTCGGAGTTGGAGTTTTCGCAGTGGCCGGGCAGCTCGTGGCTACAGAAGAAGCAATGGCCGCAGGCGATGGGAAACGGCACCACCACGCGGTCGCCCCGGCGGAGGTTGGTCACGCCTTTTCCCACCTCCTCGACGATGCCCATAAACTCGTGGCCGAGCGTCATCGGGCGCGGCTGCGGGATGGACCCGTTGTAGATATGCAGGTCGGAGCCGCAGATGGCGGTGCTCGTCACGCGCAGGATGCAGTCGGTGCTTTCCTTGATTTCGGGGTCGGGAACGGTATCGACGCGCACATCGCGGACGCCGTGGATGCGGAGGGCTTTCATCAGGCCGGTACTTTGGAAAACGTGAATGGCGATAGCGCCGCAAAGAGCTACGGGGTGCCGGTAGCGGAGGTTCGCCGAGCGCGCGACGGCCACGCCCAACCGCCCGCCCCTGCCTCGGCTTGCCGACTGCCCTGCTTCCACAAAACGCCCCTCCACACCCCAAAGCCTCTCGCCCCGAAGCCGCCCCTGCTGCCTCCTCCACTATCCTCCGTACCTCCAGCACACCACCACCTACCCCTCCGCCCGGCGGACCACCGATGCGGTTGGTGTTGCCACTTTGGCAAGGAGAACCGCCGCCGGCCCTCAAACGCGCGCGAAATATGCTTTAGGATTGTTTTTTTTCCAATCGTTTGGCGCGTAGAGTAAAGATTTCATAACTTGGCGCCCCAACGATGCAAGGTGGGCTGTTTCATTCGTGTTCGATGGGCATTACCGTTGGCAGGGCTACCGCTCGGCGGAGCCGGCACGTGGTCGTTTTGTTGAAGTTTTGAGTTTCCCCGCGCCCGGAAGGGCAGCGGGGCTTTTGTCGTTCTACCTCCACTCCATAAGCACTCAGAAATGAGAAAAACACATACCCCTCCGCGGCTACTGCTGATGGGGCTGCTCGCGTGGTCATTGGCTGCTCCCGCCTGGGCACAGGTCGGCGGCGGGACCATCAGCGGCCGTGTCCTCGACGCCAAGGGCGAGCCTGTAATCGGGGCAACCATCCTGGTGCCCGGCACCACCAAAGGCGCCGCCACCGACGTGGACGGCAACTTCACCGTCCGCGACGTGCCCGCTGGCACCTACAAAGTGACCATCTCGTCGGTCGGGATGAACACCTTCACACAGGAAGTATCCGTGACCGAAGGCGGCACCGCCTCCCTGAGCGCCGCAATGCGCGAGAACGCCACCCAACTCGCCGAGGCCGTGGTGGTGGGGTATGGTACCGTGAAGCGGCAAGAGATTACGGGGTCGGTGGCGACGGTGGACTCAAAGCAGTTTGTGCAGGGGCAGGTCTCGAACCCCGCGAACCTGGTGGTAGGTAAGATTGCCGGGGTGCAGGTAACGCCTCCTTCGGGCGCCCCCGGCGCTAGTGCGCCAATTCGTATTCGCGGCGGCTCTTCCCTCTCCGGTTCCAATGACCCGCTAATCGTCATCGATGGCGTACCAGTAGATAACCGTGGGCTAGGAGGTGCGCCAGACGTTTTATCGACAATTAACCCCAATGACATCGAGACGTTTACGGTCTTGAAGGATGCCTCTGCTACCGCGATTTATGGGTCGCGCGCGTCGAACGGCGTCATTTTGATTACAACCAAAAAAGGGCTGCGGGGCGAGAAGCTTTCCCTGAATTTCAACTCTCAATTCTCGGCCGCTCAAAACTATCGGCAAATTGATGTGCTCTCGGCAGATCAATTCCGCGATTTCGTTAATACCAATGGCAACAATGCCCAAAAGGCTCGACTAGGAACGGCCAACACGAATTGGCAAGACGAAATTTATCGTACCGCTTACACCTCCGATAACAACCTGAGTCTCACTGGCTCAATTGCCGAAAAAGTACCCTTCCGGGCGTCGTTGGGCTACCTCAATCAGCAGGGCACGCTGCGCGGCGGCAATTTCAAGCGCAACTCCGCTTCGATTGGCGTCTCTCCGATGCTACTCGATGACCATCTGCGGATCGATGCGAACATCAAGGGCACCTGGAACGACAACGTGTTCGCCAACGAAGGCGCCATCGGCGCTGCTGTGTTCTTTGATCCTACCCAACCCATCCGATCCGACGATGCACGCTTTAGCCCATTCGGCGGGTTCTGGCAGTGGACTGATGCCAACGGCCGCCTGACAGGCTTGGCCCCGCGCAATCCGGTTGGCTTGCTCGAACAGAACCGTAACCGTTCGACCGTGAAACGGGCTATCGGTAACGTGCAGTTCGATTATAAACTGCACTTTCTGCCCGACCTACGGGCCGTCCTGAATCTTGGCTACGACCTACAACGCGGCAGCGGCTCGCAGGTAATTCCGGCAGATGCAGCTTCCAATTTCAACGTTCAGACGCCGGCGAACAGTGGTTTCATTAATGAATACGCTGAGAAAAAAGACAACAAACTTCTCGATGCGTATCTGGCTTACTCCAAAGATGTAGTCGATGGGTTGCGTCTCGACGCCACAGCTGGCTATTCCTACCAAGATTTTCGTTACCGAAACCCCGAGCTTCCTAGCTCTCGCTTCATCAACGGCGTACTCACCACACCGGCTCAACCTACGCAGCAAGCCCAGGACTACGGCTACACGCTGCTATCGTGGTTTGGCCGTGCCAACCTGAATTTCAAAGACCGCTACATCCTGACTGGTACGATTCGTAACGACCGCTCGTCGCGTTTTTCTCCTGATAACCGCAGCGGGTACTTCCCGGCCCTAGCCGCCGCTTGGCGCGTAAAGGGCGAAGAGTTTTTGGTGGGATCGTCAGTCATTTCCGACTTGAAGCTTCGGGTTGGGTATGGCGAGACCGGCCAGCAGGAAATCGGCAATTTCTATCCGTATCTGGCCCGCTACCGCTTCGGGGTGCCAACGGTCAGCTACCAGCTTGGTACCAATGCAGATGGTACACCCATTTTTGTTGAAACGCTCCGCCCGAATGGCTACAATCGGGATATCAAATGGGAAACCACTACAACCTACAATGCCGGACTTGATTACGGCTTCTTTGACAATCGGGTGTATGGTGCCGTTGATGTGTACGTTCGGAAAACTAAAGACCTAATCGCGTTCGTGGATCAGCCAATTGGCAGCAACCTTACCGACCTCTTCGATTCTAACATCGGTGACCTGGAGAATCGGGGAGTAGAGGCAGCCATTAATGTAGTTCCGATTCGCAACAACGACGTCACTTGGACACTAAATCTGAATGCGACTTACAACAAACAGGAAATCACCAATCTGAACACCCAGATTTTTGTGGGTGGCATCAGCGGTGGCACCGGGCGTCGGGCACAGATTCATACGCAAGGCTCCCCAGCTTCCACATTCTACCTCTTTCAGCAGCTTTACGACGACAATGGGAAACCCCGTCTCACAAGCACGGGTGCCCCGATCGGGGTGGATGCGGATGGCGCCGACGGGTTCAACGCTGAAGACGACCGCGTTCCGATGAAACAGTGGCAGCCGAAAGTATTTGCCGCGTTCAGCTCCAACCTGGCCTACAAGAAGCTTAACCTGGCCTGGACGCTGCGCTCACAGTGGGGCGGCTGGACGTACCGCAACCTGGCGTCGGCGTCGTCTTACAATCAGGCTATCCTGCAGCCGAACTGGATCCAGAATGCTACGCCTGATGTGCTGACCACCGGCTTCCGCACCGACGCTTCGCAGTTTTCGGACTACTACCTGCAAAAGAGCGATTTCATCCGTTTGGATAACATCACGCTCAGCTACAACCACGGTGCTATCGGTTCCTACATCAAGAACGTAGGGGCATCCATCGCCGTGCAGAACGCCTTGCTGATTACTGACTATCAGGGTGCTGACCCCGAAGTTTTTGGTGGCATCGACAACAACTTTTATCCGCGGCCACGCATTTACACCCTGGGGGTAAACGCGAGCTTCTAACCGCAAACCGGCAACTGATAATGAATACGTTTCAACGCTTCACGTACCGTGGGCTGGCGATGGTTTCGCTCGCCTCCGCGATGGTGCTAGGCACCACTTCCTGCTCGCTCGACCGCGACCCGCCGCTCAACGAACTGACGACAGTTCAGGTCTATAAAGACCCCGCCAACTATCCTAAGCTACTGGCAAAGCTGTATGCCGGCTTGGTGCTGACCGGGATGGGGCCGAAAGATGGTTTTGAACCACGCGATATTTCGTTAAGCGACGGTGGCGCAACCTCTTTTTCGCGTGCGCTCTGGAAAATGCAGGAGTTAACCGCCGACCACGCCGCCGTGGCGTGGCCCGACCCCGGCCTGCCTGACCTCAACACGACTACGCTGACCACGGCTAACACCTTCGTGCAGGCGATGTACGTCCGCATTTTCTTCGAGATCGGTCTGTGCAACGAGTACCTCCGCAACACCACCGACGAAAAGCTAACCGAGTTCGGCATCAGTGGTGCCAATGCTGATCGTGCCCGCGAATACCGCAACGACGCTCGTTTTCTGCGCGCGCTCTCGTATTACTACGCGATCGATATGTTCGGTAACGTACCGTTTGTCACCGAAAACGACCCGGTGGCCTATTTCCTGCCGAAACAAATCAGCACCGATTTTCAGGCAGGCCGGACAGGACTGTTCAACTATGTCGAGTCGGAGTTGAAAGCTATCGAGGCCAGCGCGCCTCCGGCGCCGCAATACGGCCGGATGGGGCAGGCCGCCGTTCAGACCCTGCTAGCCCACCTGTATTTGAACGCTGAGACGTGGACCCTAACCCCCCGTTACACAGAGGCTGCGACGTACGCTAAACGAGTAATCGATAACGGCCTAGGAGCCGACAATGACGGGCGGCTGGCACTATGCGAGCAGCCGGGTGCGGAGATGAGTGCGTACCAAACCTTATTCGCTACCGACAACGGTCAGAACCCCGCTACGCGCCGTGAGATTATCTTTCCGATTGCCTGCGATGGCCTTCGCTCCCAATCGTATGGTGGCACCACGTTCTTAGTAAACGCATCCACGGGTGGCCCCTTCTCTGGCCGGCTTAAAGGCGTTGGCGGCTGGGGCGGTATTCGCGCCAAGCTGCAACTACCGCTGTTGTTTGCCGATACCATTACGTTGGCGGCTGGTGTGGGTCCCGACAAGCGTGGTGAATTTTATCAAGGCACGGGACCTACGGCCGCTACTTTCCGTGTAGGCGCGCTCAATCAGTTCCGCAATGGCGTTGGCGTCTGGAAGTGGACCAATCTAGCTTCCACGTCCACCACAGCGATGCCTGTGCGCGGCTCCGACCCCGGAAATACGTTCCCCGATACCGATATTCCGTTGTTCAGGCTTGGCGAAGTGTACCTCACGTATGCCGAGGCGGCAATGCGTGGCGGCGGCGACCAAGCCCTTGCGCTTGATCTGGTTAACCGGCTGCGGCGGCGGGCTTACGGTACTCCGACCAACACCCCCAATGCCAGCGCCGACTTGACCAGCCTAACCCTGGACCAACTACTCGATGAGCGCGGCCGGGAGACCTATTGGGAGTGCTATCGCCGCACCGACCTGATCCGGTTCGGTAAATTCACCGGTGGCACTTACAACTGGACCTGGAAGGGCAATACAGAACTCGGCCGCGCTCTCCCTGACCACTTCCGGGTGTTTCCGCTGCCTGCGTCTGACTTGGCAGTTAATCCTTCACTGGTGCAGAACCCTGGCTATTAGTAGCCTGAACGTCTGCTGATTGTAATGCCCGCCGTACACGTGTACGGTGGGCATTTTTTTGCGCTAATGATGCGCGAAGGTGTTTGTTGCTAACTAATTGGCCGTTCGTCTCACCATCAATAATTAGCTGTATATAGAATGGGCTTGAAAGTTCGGGAGTAATTCGTTGAGCAACCGAAACGCACTGGTACTGCCCAAAGAGGCTGTTTAAGTTGTTGCTGAAGGAGTCGGTGCGCGGGTCTCCGGCCTGCCCACGGCGGTTGAGCGCCTCAAGCGCAGTGCGCTCAACCGCCGTGGACGGGCCGGAGACCCGCGCACCTGTTCAGCCGCCACCAATGCAGCTAACTCAAACCGCTTCTAAGCGGGTAGCCACAAGTTACAAGCTGTAAGCTGCAAGCTAACTTTCTGAATTGCAGATGTTTTCAGGGCATCAAAAACCGCAAAACTTCTGGTCGACCGCTTATTGCCCCAACTTCCCGCGCCTTATTCTATAAGCCGCTCTTGTTGCAGCAGCAGAAAAAAAGGGCAGCCCCGGCCGGGGCTGCCCTTTAAGCAGGTAGCCACAAGTTACAAGCCGCAAGCTGTGAGCTAATACCCTGAATTGTAGATGTTTTCAGAACAACAAAAACCGCAAAACTTTTGGCAGACCGCTTACTGGCTATATTTTGTTGCCGACGTGCTTACTGTACAGCCACTTTACGCGTGGCCACTTTATCGCCAAACTGTAGCTTAACGATGTACTGACCGGCAGCAAGGTTAGCCGATTTCAGCGTCAGGCGCTGCTCACCGGCGGGCAGCGTACCGTTGGCAAGCGTAGCCACCTGGCGGCCGAGCATATCCGTCACAACCACCGTAGCCGCTTCCGGCTTGCTGAGAGTGAAGTTCACGGCAGCATCCACGCCATTGATGGGGTTCGGAGCAACCGAGAAGTTGAAGGAGCCTGCGTCCACTTTCTTAAGGCCCGTGATGAGGCCGGTGCCCACGATGTAACGCACGTACTGTGTGCCGGCCACATCAAGGCAGAAATCAGGGGCAGTACCAAGGTTGGTACCGGTAGCTGTGGGGTCTTGCGGAATGAAGTCCGTGGACAGAAAGCCACCATCTCCATTGTTCATCAACACGAACACCTGTAGCTCCGAGCCGGCCGTAAGACTATACGCGGCTTTGGCAACGGCAAACTCGAGGCCTTCGTTGGTGTTGGTCGAGAGCACACCGCCGGGCGAGCTGGCGGGGGGGGTCGGCGCGGGCGAGTCGCGGTAAGCCGCGCGCAAGGCACCACCCAGGAAGTTGGCAGCGGTACCGTCGTTGGTCATCGTGCCTTGCACCACCGAAGCAGGCGTAGCCGAAGTGGCTGGGCGATAATCGCAGGTTTCGAACTGAGGCGTACCAATCACACCACCCGCCGAACCGCGCACCGAGTAGGCTACAGCAGCGTCAACTTCCATATCCATCGCCGCCGTCATATTAGCGAACGACGTGGGATCGCCCGAAGCGCTGAGGGCTGCGGGCAGCGGTTGACACGCCGGCAGACCGACCTGAGTCGGGCCAACCGCGTTGAAGTAAATCTGGAACGAGTTACCGTTGTTTTCGACGGTGCCGTGAATGGCCACGTAGATGTAGTTGGCATCTTCCGAGATGAAGGCTTCCTTGATGCCCCAGTCGCCGAACCCGCGCGGGTTGGTCATCTGGCCCATCGACTTGTATTGGTTCAGGCCCGAACCAATCTCCGACGCCATAATCCGGCCGTCGAGGGTGACTTGCGCTTGCGCGCCAAAGGAAGCGAGCAGACCGAGCGCTCCCAGAGTAAAGATTTTTTTCATTGCTGAAAAAAGGGGGTGTGAAAATTTGGCAACAAAGAACCGGCTTGGCCCATCAAGACTCCTAGCGCACGGGGCGTTTAGATAGTGAATCAGCAAAAAATGGGGGTGAACATCCGTTTTCAGCCTCCTCAACTGCTATAACCCGTTTCGCGCGAAGATGTTCGTGAGCGAATCGCGCCGAAAGATTGCCCCAAAAAACGAAAAAAGCAAGTCGGCAGCGGTAAAACTGCCCGATAGGGCGTTTTTTTGCGTCCGATTGGGCCGCTTCGCGCCCTGGCCGGGTGGGTTGCCCGGCGTACTCCCCCCTCCTACTCCAATGATTCTGATTGCTGACGGCGGCTCGACCAAGAGCGCCTGGAGCCGGCTCGACGACGCCGGCAACCGCGTGAACTTCAACACCGAGGGCTACAACCCCGACTTCGTGGACACGCCCACCATCGCCGCCTCGCTCGACCGGAGCCTGCCCGATACGCTCCCGCGCGAGCAGGTGCGGCAGGTGTTCTACTACGGCGCGGGCATCTCGTCGGCGGCGAAGGCCGAGGTGGTGGGCGCCGCGATGCGGCAGATTTTCCCGAATGCCGACGTGGAGATCGAGCACGACCTGCTGGCGGCGGCGCGGGCGCTGCTGGGCCACGAGTCGGGCTTTGCGGCCATTCTGGGTACGGGCACCAATTCGTGCCTCTACGATGGCCGGAAGGTGACGCGGAGCGTCGATTCGCTCGGCTACTTCCTCGGCGACGAAGGTTCCGGCTCCTACATCGGCAAGCGGCTGCTGCGCGACTTCCTGCGCGGCCAGCTCCCGAAGGGGCTGGAAGAGGCTTTCCGCGCCCAGTTCCCGGAGCTGGACCGCAATGGCATTCTCGACCGGCTCTACAACCAACCGCTGCCGAACCGGTTTCTGGCGTCGTTCAGCAAGTTCTGTTACGACCACAACAACTTCTCGTACTGTCGGGAGATTGTGCTCGACGGCTTCGAGGCGTTTTTCCGCAATCTGGTGACGAAGTACCCGCGCTTCCAGGAGCACACCTTCAACTGCGTGGGGTCGGTGGCCTACAACTTCCGCGACGCGCTGGAAGAAGTGTGCCGCCGCCACGGAATGCCGATGGGCCGCATCGTGCGCGCGCCGATTGACAATCTGGTGCGCTTCCACCAGGGGCAGCCGCTAGTGGACTGAGCGAAGCAACGTAACGCGGCGGGCTGGGCTGGGCTGGCGCGCCACCCATAATGTAACGCGGAGCTCCCGCTCCGGCGTCAGCCTACAATGTGCTGACGCCGGAGCGGGAGCTCCGCGTTACGTTTACCTAGCTAACCTGAATTGCGGGCTATCCCCGTCAGGGGATACCGACCGGTGGCAACCAACGCCCCACCACCCACTGTGTCCCCGTCAGGGGATACCGACTCGTGTCAAATCGGTATCCCCTGACGGGGACACGCACGTCAAAAAAACGCCAAAGCTACCGTTCGGTGTCCCCTCACGGGCACGCCGGAGCCGTAGCGCCGTGTTACGTTACTGAACTACAACCCGCGTCGTGCGCGCCACCCCACCATCGGCCTGTAGGCGCACGACGTAAGTGCCGGGCGCCACGTCGGCGCGCCATTCGAGGGTCTGGAAACCGGCGCCCTGCCGGGCGGCGGGCAGCGTAGCCACCACGCGGCTGAGCACGTCGAGCACGGTGGCCGTCACGGCGGCCGGGCGGGCCAGCTCGTAGGCGATACTCACCGTCTGGCGCTGGGCCGATGGGTTGGGGTAGGCGCGCGGCGCCGTGAAACCGGCGCGGGCCGTCAGGTCGGCCTCTTCGGCCAGGCCGAGCAGCGTGGAGCCGGCCGGCAGCGACTGCCGCACCGTGGTAAGGACGCGGTAGCCGCCGGGCGCCATCGTGAAGCTGGGGTTGGCGGTGACATCGACGGAATCGCCGCTGAGGTAATCATACCAGATGCCGCCCTGCGGGAAGTTGGGCGTCATCGTCTGCTGAATCACCGACAGGTTGGCGATGGTCATCGTGGTCATTCCCGGCCCGCTCACGCGCACCGTGCGGAGCGACGAACCGGGGCCGACGATGGCGAACGAATTGGTCTCGAACGACGGATGCCGGCGCAGCTTGTTCATTGCGGCGTACACGTCGTACACGCGGCGGCGGTTGGCGTCCTGGTAGTACTGCCAGCGGATGGGCTTCTGCCCGGTGCGGCCGTTGAAATTGATGCTCACGTCGTAGCCGACTTCATCAAACTGCCAAAACATCTTCGGGCCGGGTACCGACAGCAGCAGCGCCGCTACCAGCTCCTGGCGGCGGAGCGCGATGGGCAGTGTCCGCACGTCGTAGCCGTTGGCGGCCTGCACCTGGTTGCCGCTGGTGAGCGCCGAATACATCAGGCGCTCTTCGTCGTGACTTTCGGCGTAGCCCATAAGGCGCGGGCGGGTCATTCCGCGGTTGAGGAACGAGAGACCGTAGGAGAAGTCGGAGTTGCCGACGAAGCCTTTGGCGATTTCGGTCATCGGGCCGTGAGCATTGCCCCACGGCATCATTCCGCGGCGATAGTTGGCCAGTTCGCGCTCCTCAGTGTTGTCGGCGAAATGTTCGAGGATGATGTAGGCCGACGTATCGATACCCCAGATATGGTCGGCGTAGTCTTTCCAGATGGCCACGCGGGTGGCGTCGTAGGCGTTCCACGCGCCAATGTTGCCGAGGGTATTGCGCTGCGTGAAGCCTTTGGAGAGGTCGAAGCGGAAGCCGTCGACCCGGAAGTTCTCGAGCCAGAACCGCATCACGCGCTTGGCCCAGTATTTCGTGAACGGCGACTCGTGGTTCATATCGAACCCGACGTTAAAGTCGTGCTTCGGCACCGGGTTGAACCACGGCGAGCTGGCGGTCGGGGCCGAGCCGTCCCAATACATCTGCACCATCGGGCTTTGGCTGAACTGGTGGTTGAGGGCCACGTCCATAATCACGGCGATGCCGCGGCGGTGGCACTCATCGATGAGCTGCCGGTAGGCTTCGCGCGTGCCGTAGGCCTTGTCCAGCGCAAACATAAACGACGGGTTGTAGCCCCACGAGTCGTTGCCCTCAAACTCCGGCACCGGCAGCAGTTCAATCGCTGTGATGCCTAGGCGCTGCAGGTAGCCGAGGGAATCGCGCACGGTCTGGAAGTTGCGCCGCGCCACAAAGTCGCGCACCAGCAGCTTGTACACCACCAGGTCGGTTTCCTTCGGCCGCTGGTAGCCGGTGGTTTGCCACACGTAGGGCGTCTGCTGGGTCTGCAGCACACTCACGATGCCCGTGGTGAGGCCTGCGGGGTAGGGCTTACGGTTGGGATAGGTGGTGGCGGGGATGGCACTGTCGTTGGCGGGGTCGAGAATCAGTTCGGCGTAGGGATCGGCCACCTTGAGCGAACCATCAACCCAGAATTGGTAGGCGTACTGCTGGCCCGGCGTGAGGTTGTCGATCTGCACCCACCAGCGGTTGCCGTCCGGGGTGCGGTTCATAAACCCGCGGCCATCAGTCTGAAAACCGTTCCACTCGCCGATGGCGTACACGAACTGCTTGCCGGGCGCCGTGAGCACCAGCACGGCCGAGGTGGGCGAGACGTACGTCACGCCGTCTTCCAGGCCCGTCACCACACTGGCCGGCAGCGGCGCCGTCGTCACGGCCGGCCGCACGAAAAGCACCAAGGAATCTGCAACGCTGGCGGCACCCGCAGAAGCTGTCACCCGCACCACGTTGCGGCCGGGCGTGGTAGGCGTTACGGTTTGGGTGATGGTGGTGCCCGTCTGGCTGGCCTGCACCACGCCGTTGAGCGAAAGCTGGAGCTGGGCCGCCTGAGATGCCTCTGCAGTGACGCTTACCGGCGTACCGGCGGCCGGAAACTGTGTGCCGCCGCTGACGGGGTCGGTGATGCGCACCGCGAACTGCCCCTGCCAGACATCGACGAAAATGTCTCCTCCCGGCCCGCGGCCCGCCAGGCTGCCGTCGGCGTTCTTGAAAATCATCGCCAGCCGCAAAATCGTCTCGGCGGCGGGCACCGGGTAGAAACTGCGCGGTGTAAAGGTGATCGAGTAAAGGTTCGGGTTCGTCGCCGAGCGCGTCATCAGCGCCGACGGGTCGGGCTGGTTGAAGCTGGGGCTGTGGACGTAGCGCCACGTGGTGTTGGTGGCGCTGGCAGTCGTCACCACGCCGGTCCAGATGTAGACGTTGCCCGTGAAGCCCGCCAGCGCGCCGTTGCCTTGGGTAGCGTCGTAAGTGATGGTAACGGGGTCGGTCTCGCGGAAGAACGTCGGCGAGGCCGACACGCCCGCACCCTGTGCCCGCACAGTGGCGGGCTGACCGACAAGGGCGCTCAGGAGCGCCACCAGAAATACCCGAAAGGAAGCTACGCGCATCGCGCTACGAGGAAAAAATGTGACCAAACGAACCCAATGAAGCCGTAAAGAACGCGACGGCACCGGTTTCGCGCGGCGGGGCGGCTACTGGCCGTAGTTTTGCCAGCCTTGAAACCGCTGCGCGTCCTGCTTCATCACTCCTGCCTGCGCGCCAAGCGCCCAACGGCGTGGCTGGGCCTGACGGCGGGCCTGGCCCTCTGCATAACCGCGAAGGCCCAGCCGGAGTTGCGAAGCGCCGAATTTTTCCGGGCCGATTCGGTTGGGTTGAGCTACCGCGCCCGCTGGGCCACCGCGCCGGCGCCGCGCCGGGTGCGGGCAGTGGCGGTGGGCATCGGCGGGGGCGCGGCGGCCGTAGTGGGCGGCTTGGGCGCAGCGTGGTACACCGGCGAGCAGGTGCCGTTTCGGTGGTTCGACGACTCGCGCGAGTGGGTCGGGCTGGACAAAGCCGGCCACGTGTGGGGCGCGTTTCAGCAGTCGCGCGCCGCCGTTGACCGCCTGCGCTGGGCGGGTCTCTCGCGCGGGCGGGCGCTGGCGTGGGGCGCCCCCGTGGGTGTGGTGCTGCAAGGCACGATTGAGTATTTCGACGGCCGCTCGCCAGGCTACGGCGCCTCGGCGGCCGATCTGGCCGCCAACGTGGCGGGCACGGCCCTGCTGGCCGGGCAAGTGGCGCTGTGGGACAAGCCGCGCGTGTGGCCCAAGATGGGCGTTCACCTCACACGCTTCGCCCGCTTGCGGCCCAACACGCTCGGCGCCACCGTGCCCGAGCGCCTGCTGAAAGACTACAACGGCCAGACCCACTGGCTGGCGGCCGATGTGGGGGCGTTTCTGCCCGCCGCCAATCGCTGGCCGCGCTGGCTGGGCGTAGCCGTGGGCTACGGCGCCGAGGGTCTGGTGTACGGCGAGCCGGCGCAAAACCGCGCGGCCGGTTTCCGGCCGGTGCGGCAGTTTTATATCGGCCCTGATATGCATCTGCTGAATGTGCGGACGCGGAGCAAAGTCCTGCGTCGCCTGTTTTACGTACTGAGCATCGTGCGGCTGCCCGCCCCGGCGCTGGAGGTGCGCTCGACGGGGGGCGTACGGCTGCACGGCTTCTACTTTTGACGGCTGATTCGGGTGCGGTTCGGCACTTTCTTACTTCTTCACCGAGTGATGCTCGGTGTTACATTTTGTTTGAGATGATTCAGGTTGGCGACCGGGTTCGGCTGATGTCGGGCCGCGAAGAAGGAACTGTTACGCGCGTTCTCGAAAACGGGGAGGTGCTCGAAGTAGCCATCGACGGTGAGTTTACCATTCCGCTGCGGCGCTCCGACGTGGTGCCCATCGCGGCGGAAGAAGTAAAGGCGTTTGGCATACGGTCGGCGCCGCCGCCCGTGGCGCCGCCCAAGCCCGGCAGCGGGCCGGGGGCGCCGAAGGGCGCCGCAACCCCGCCCACACCCGCCGCCCCGCGCGGCACGGCACCCAAAGGCAGCCCGCCCGCACCGGCCGACAAACCAGCCGCGCCGCCCGCGTTCGGCGTCTATCTGGTGCTCACGCACCAGGCTGAGGAGTTATTGGCGGTACAGATCGTCAACTTCACCGACGACGATGTGCTCTTCACCTACGGCGAGGAAAAGCAAGACCGCTACCTGGGCCGCAAAAACGGCGTAGCAGCGCCGCGCGCGGCCGTAGTGCTCGCCCACCTGCATATGCGCGACTTCGAGCAGTGGCCCGCCGTGGTGGTGCAATACCTGCCGCACCGCGCCGAGGCGCCACAACTCCACGCGCTCGAAACGGCGCGGGTACGCTTCAAAGCCAACACGTTTTACAACAGCCGCGCCACCGCGCCGGTAGTGCGGCAGGAAGGGTACGTGTTCCGCCTCGCCGAACATCGGCTGGTATCGGCGCCGCTACTCCCCGCCCCCACCGCCGACGCGGCGCGCATCGCCGAGCGCCTCAACACGCCCGGCGCAGCGCCCGCCGTGAAGCTGGCGCCCCCGCCCCACGAAGTGGACCTGCACCTCGACAAGCTCGCCGACGCGCCCGCCGGAGAGGTAAGCAACGCCGAAGCCCTCCGCCTCCAGATGGCGACTTTTCAGGATGCGCTCGACCGTGCCGTAGCTTCTTCAATGCACGAAATCGTGTTCATTCACGGTCTTGGCAATGGCACACTCAAGAAGGAAATCCAGCGGGCGCTGAGCCGCGATGCGCGGATTAAGTTTTTTGAGGAGGCGCAGAAAGAGAAGTTTGGGTTTGGCGCGACGCGGGTGCGGCTAAAATAGATCGGGAATTCTTGTGATTTATGGGATGAATAGGATTGCTGGAATTTTGGCGGATTGAAACAGGGCAGGCACTTGCCGATGGCCAAATGCCCACTTAAGCAGCTAGCCACAAGTTTCAAGCGGCAAGCCGCAAGCTAAAAATTTGATTTTGAGTCACTTGCAATCAATCGAAAACCGCAAAACTTGTGGCTGACCGCTTAAGCGGCCGACCAGAAGTTTTGCGGTTTTTGATACCCTGGAAACATCTGCAATTCAGAAAGTTAGCTTGCAGCTTACAGCTTGTAACTTGTGGCTACCCGCTTAGAAGCTGGTTGCAGTAGCTGGAATGGACCGCGAACCTCCGGTTCGCGGTCCATTCCAGCTACCGCCAATAGCCTCTGAGCAGCCTCCCCGTATCCCCAACATCCTGCAAACCCCTCCAACCCCGATCTATCTTTGCAGTAACCGACAAGCCATCCTATCGCTGCGGCCCGACCGGGGCCGGAGAGGAAAGTCCGGGCACCACAGGGCAGCCTGCTTCCTAACGGGAAGGCGCCGCGTTGGCGACGACGCGGCGACCGCCAGTGCCACAGAAAAAAACCGCTCAATAGCTATAAGCTTCAAGCGACAAGCCGCAAGCCCAGCGCCTGCTGCTTGAAGCTGAATGCTTGAAGCTGTTGAGTAAGGATGAAAAGGTGCGGTAAGAGCGCACCAGCGAGCCGGCGACGGTTTCGGCTGGGTAAACCGCAGGCGGTGAAAGCCCAAATAGGCCAACACGCGCCGGGAAACCGGCGCAGCGGGCGGCCCGCTCGCGTTGGTGGGTAGGGCGATGGAGCCCGTCGGCGACGGCGGGCCTAGATAAATGATAGGACGGCGGCGCCGGGCGCAAGCCCGCGCCGCCCGACAGAACCCGGCTTATCGGCTTGTCGGCTTGAGTTCGCTGAAAACGCCCGCCGCGCTCGGCTCCGATGCGCGGCGGGCGTTTTCTTTGCCTGACCGCACAGGCGGGCAGGTACGAAGCCTGCTCCGATGCTGCGCGACTCTGCGATGCCCCGCATTCTGATCATCGACGACGAAAAGGCCATCCGCGCCGCCCTGCGCGACATTCTCTCCTACGAAAGCTACGAGGTGGATGAAGCCGAAGACGGCGAGGCCGGCCTCAAAGCCCTCCAGAACACCAAGTACGACGCCGTGCTGTGCGACATCAAGATGCCGCGCCTCGACGGCATCGAGGTGCTTGAGCGCGCCGCGATTCTGGTGCCCGATGTGCCGTTCATTATGCTCTCGGCGCACGGCTCCATCGATTCGGCGGTAGATGCGACGAAGAAGGGCGCCTTCGATTTTCTGCAAAAGCCGCCCGACCTCAACCGCCTGCTCGTGACCGTCCGCAACGCGCTCGACCGGCAAAAGCTGGTGGTCGAGAACAAGACCATCAAGCGCAAAATCTCGAAGAAATTTGAGATGATCGGCGCCTCGCCCGCCCTCGAGACGGTGCGGAAGCAGATCGACAAGGTGGCGCCTACGGATGCGCGCGTTCTCGTGACCGGCCCCAACGGCGCCGGCAAGGAGATGGTGGCGCGGCTGATTCACGAAAAATCGAACCGCGCCGACGGGCCGCTCATCGAAGTCAACTGCGCCGCCATCCCGAGCGAATTGATCGAGAGCGAGCTGTTTGGGCACGAAAAAGGGTCGTTCACGAGCGCCATCAAGCAGAAGCTCGGTAAGTTTGAGCAGGCGCACGGCGGTACGCTGTTTCTGGACGAAATCGGCGATATGAGCCTCTCAGCGCAGGCCAAAGTGCTGCGCGCCTTGCAGGAGCACAAAATCACGCGGGTGGGCGGCGAGAAGGAAATCAGCGTCGATGTGCGCGTGGTGGCCGCCACGAACAAAGATTTGCTCAAGGAGGTCGAGGCGCGCACCTTCCGCGAAGACCTGTACCACCGCCTCGGCGTCATCCTGATTCACGTGCCGCCGCTCAACGACCGCCGCGATGACATTCCGGCGCTGGTCGAGAAGTTTCTGGGCGATTTGGCCGGGGAATACGGCTCCAAACCCAAACGTATCAGCCGGGGCGCCCTCGACTACCTCAAAGGGCTCGACTGGCGCGGCAACATCCGCGAGCTACGCAACGTGGTGGAGCGGCTGGTGATTATGGGCGGCGACGAGATTTCGGAGGAGGACGCGCGGCTGTTTGCGCGGAAGTAAGCCGATCTTCCCTACGCCGCATCATCGTAGGGGCGGGCCTTGTGCCCGCCCGCGCACTGCTGCCCGCACGATGCGCGGGCGGGCACAACGCCCGTCCCTACGCCGAATTTATGTCGCCACCAGCAGGTTGTACCCGCGTACGTCGGCGGCATCGAAACGGCCGAGCACCTCGAACGTGCCGGTTTCGGGGTCCAGCCGCGCCAAATCCTGCGTTTCGAGGAAGGCGCACGAATCGACGTTGGCCAGATCGACGAGGTTAAGGCCACCGCTGCGGCGCGCGGTACTCACGTCGAGCGGGTCTTCCGTATCGCGGAGCAGCGGCCGGAGCCACGGCGACCGTTGAAAAATGCCGTTGGCGGGCGCGTAGGCTTGCGAGAGCAGCTCGGTCATTCCGTACTCGGAGTGGATGACGGGGACGCCCAGCCCGGCCGTCAGGCGCCCGTGCAGCTCTTCGCGGATGATTTCGCGGCGGCGACCCTTCATTCCGCCGGTTTCCATCACGATGGTGCCTTCGGGGAGCGTGAGCGGGCCGAGTGCTTCCACCATATCGAGCAGCGCGTAACTCACGCCCAGCAACACGGGCGTACGCCCGGCGCGGCCCGCCGCGCGGAGCGAAGCCAATAGCCCGGCGTGGTCGTGCAGGAAGAACGGGTCGGCGGCCTGGCGCGCGGCGCGGGCAAAATGCGCCACCATTGCCAACAGACTCGACTCGCCCTGCTCGAGGTAGCTCGGCAGCAGGGCGCCAAAATGGAAGCGCCGCAACGGGCCGTAGGTGGCCTCCCAGATGCGCGCGGCGTGGCGCCGGTAGTGCGCGGGCGCCCGCACCAGGTGGCGCGAGCGCGTAAGGCCAGTGGTGGCCGACGACTGAAACACCTCGCGCGGCGCCCACCCGCGGCCGGTCTGCACGGGGTGCGACTTGAAAAACTGAATCGGCAGAAACGGAATGTCGGTCAGCCGCTCCACGCGCGCCGGGTCGCGCCGGAGCGCCGCCAGCCACTGGCCGTACACGGCATTGTGCCGGGCCTGATAGCGGAAAAGCGCCAGTGCGGCAGCCTCAGCCTCGGCGCTGGTGAGGCGCGGCAGGGCGGCCAGAAAAACGGTGCGGAAGGTGGTGGACATTCAACAGAAAGGGCGCCGCCGAACCTCGGCGCGCCGCGAACCAGCCCGGCGCACGGTGCGTTTCGGCGGCGGTGACGTACTTTTTCGCCGTGAAACTACCAATGCGCGCTTTTCGGGTTCCTTTCGGTCGCTTGCTCCCTCTGCTGTTGCTGGGTGCGGCGGCTCTGTTTTCGTCGGTTTCGTGCGAATCGATTGAGTCGTTTTCCGACGTGCCGGAGATCGCGCCGTTGCGCGTCACGCAGAAGGATTCTGTACTGACGGGCGGCGCGCAACTGTCGCAGGTAGAAGTTACCATCAGTTGGAAGGACGGCAACGGCGACCTGGGCTGGATCCCCGGCACTGATTCGACCGGCGTGTACAATTATTTTCTGACGATTGAGAAGCGCAAGAACGGCAACTGGATGACGATTCAGCCCACGACCAACAGCACGTTCAATGGCCTTTTCAAGAATCTGAACCCCGAAGGCGACCGCAGCACGACCGAGTTCAAGCTACGGGGCGAGCTGACGATGCGCGTCTTCGGCTTCCCAAACGGTTTCATCGTGTTTCCGCCCCAACCGATGGGCACGATCAATGGCGTCCCGGAGCAGTCGCGGGCCGGCGACGTACTCCGGTTTCAGGTGCAGATTCAGGACCGGGCGGGCAATCTATCGAACAAGATCACGACGCAGGAAGTGACGCTGTAAGGCAGATGATGCGGGTGGGCGCCACGTCTCCACCATATCGCTGTACGACTGACATCTTACTGTTGAGCGAGTAGTCAGAAGGTCGGTGGTAGTTGACGGATTAGTCGATAGTCGTCCGACCACTGGAGGTGGTCGGAGACAGCGGCGCGGCCTCGTTTGTCCACTCTCAGTGGTCGGACGAGTGACAGCGGATTACCGCAAAACGTGTGGTCAGCAGCTTACACAGTAAGAGTCGGGCTGTACCCGGCCTTTGCTATGTAAGATCCCAATAGATCTGAGCCGTTTACTCGTCGGCGTCTTTTTCCTCAGGTTCAGCCACTTTGTCGGTGGCCGGGGCGGCTGGCTTCTGAAAAGGGTTCATTGATGAGTTTTTCGATGATTTGCCCATCGTAATGGCTTCCTGAAACAGCATCGCGTTGTCAGAGTCTTTTTCCTTGACCGTATTATCGGCGTTTACCAGCACTCCTACGCGGTACGTGCCGGGGGGCACGTCAGCGTCGGCCAGGCTGACGTTGAGGACGTACTCTTTCTTGCCCATATGGTGAATACCCTCTTCTTCAAAGGTTTTGAAGAAGATCGGCTCTTTCCCTTGCTGATAAAGGTAGAGCTTGACGGTAAAGGCCGGCGTCACCCACTTGGAATTTTCGCCGTCGGAGAGCACCATAAAATGCACTCCTTTTAGGGTGTTGGACGGGGCATCGTAGCCGGTAAAATACATATTCTCCTCCAAGTTGGAGGGATATATGTTGGCGTCTTTAACCGTCTGGGCAAACCCTACGGAGGCGCTCAGCCCACTGATTACCGGTGCGCCAAATAACGACTTCTTCATTCGCGCTGATCTTGAAATGTGAGGGAATGGTTTGTCGTAGCGCCAGACAAAGACAAGACCAATCCAGTCCCGGATCAGTATATAGCCGGAAACCGCCCCGGCTCGGCCTCGCGCAGCATCTCATAAGCGGCGTCGAAGAGGTCTTCGGGGTTGGGCTTGCTGAAGTAATCGCCGTCGGAGCCGTAAGGCGGCCGGTGTGGGTGGGCGCTGATGCAACGCGGCTTCGAGTCGAGCCAGCGGTAGGCTTGCTGCTCATCCACCACCTGCTGCATCATAAAGGCCGTGGCGCCGCCGGGCACGTCTTCGTCGGCGAAGATGACGCGGTTGGTGCGCTTGATGGATTCGACGATGGTGTGCTCCGTATCGAACGGCAGCAGGCTCTGCACGTCGATCACTTCGGCCTCGATTCCGGCTTCGGCCAACTGCTCGGCTGCTTCCAGCACGATGCGGCACATCGAGCCGTACGTCACGATGGTGATGTCGGTGCCGGGGCGCAGGATTTCGGGCTGCCCCAGCGGTACCTGAAACTCGCCGACGTTGGCCGGCAGCTTCTCTTTAAGGCGGTAGCCGTTGAGGCACTCGATAACGATGGCCGGCTCGTCGGAGCGCAGCAACACGTTGTAGAAACCGGCGGCCTGCGTCATATTGCGCGGCACCAGTACGTGGATGCCGCGTACGGCGCTCAAAATCATCCCGATAGGCGATCCGGAGTGCCAGATGCCTTCCAGGCGGTGGCCACGGGTGCGGATGACGACGGGCGCCTTCTGGCCGCCTTTGGTGCGCCATTGCAGGCACGCGAGGTCGTCGCTGAGAATCTGGATGGCGTAGAGCAGGTAGTCGAGATACTGAATCTCGGCGATGGGGCGCAGGCCGCGCAGCGCCGCCCCGATGCCCTGCCCCGCGATGGTGCATTCGCGGATGCCCGTGTCGGCCACGCGGAAAACGCCGTGCTTGTCCTGCAAGCCCGCGAAGCCTTGGTTGACGTCGCCGATGCGGCCCACGTCCTCGCCGAAGGCGAAAATGGTGGGGTCGCGCGTGAGGTGCGAGTCGAAGCAGGCGTTGAGGATTTCGCGGCCGTCGAGCACGGGCGCTTCCGGGGCATACTCGGCGGCGATGGCTTCTTTGAGCGTCGCGGCGTCGGCCGATTGGCTGAACAGGTTGGCGTTGTAGCGATCGGCGGCGAGACCCTCCTGCGTTTCGAGCCACTGGGCCAGCTCGCGCCGGGCGGCCGTGGGGCGCTGGCCGCGCAACACGCGCAGAGCTTTGCGGGCCACTTTCACGGCCTCGGCGCGGCTTGGCTCCGTGACTTTACTCAGCGCGGCGATGAGGTCGTTGAGGGCCGATTGGTGGGCGGCGTAGTCGGTATTGGTAGCCAGCGCGGAGAGCAGTTGCGTCAGCTCGGCGCGCTCTGCCTTGATGGGATTGCCGAGCTGATTCCACGCCGTGAGGCGGGCCTGCCGGACGCGCTCGCGGGCTTCGGCGTCAATCTGGTTAAGCTCTTCAGCAGTCGCAATTTCGTTGCTTAACAACCAGGCGCGTAACTGCTTAATCGGATCAAACTCGTCCTCCCAATTCAGGCGCTCTTTCGTTTTGTAGCGCTCGTGCGAGCCGCTGGTCGAGTGGCCTTGCGGCTGCGTCATCTCCACCACGTGGACGAGCACCGGCACGTGCTGCTCGCGGCAGACGGCGGCGGCGCGGGCATAGGTGTCGAGCAGGGCGGCGTAGTCCCAGCCTTTTACGACGAAAATCTCGAACCCCGATTGGCCTTCACCGTCGCGCTGCAACCCGGCGAGCGCGGCCGAGATGGATTGCTTGGTCGTATGAAACTCCGGCCCGACCGAGATGCCGTACGCATCGTCCCAGACGCTCATCAGCAGCGGCACCTGCAAGACGCCCGCCGCGTTGAGCGCCTCGAAGAACATTCCCTCCGATGTGGAAGCGTTGCCGATGGTGCCGAACGCCACTTCGTTGCCGCTGACTGAAAAATCGGTCAGGTGCGCCAGCGCGGGGGTTTGGCGGTAGAGCTTCGAGGCGTAAGCCAGCCCAAGCAGGCGCGGCATCTGGCCACCGGTAGGCGAGATGTCGGCTGAGGAGTTTTTGCGCGTGGTTTGGGGGAGCCAGTTGCCGTCGTCGTCGAGCAGGCGCGTGGCGAAGTGGCCGTTCATCGAGCGCCCACCGGAGGCCGGCTCGCGCTCGACGTCGGCGTCGGCGTAGAGCTGCGCGAACCACGCCTCGAGCGTCAGCTCGCCGATGGCGAGCATAAAGGTTTGGTCGCGGTAGTAACCCGAGCGCCAATCGCCGGCGCGGAAGGCGCGCGCCATTGCGAGCTGCGCCACCTCCTTGCCGTCGCCGAAGATGCCGAACTTGGCCTTGCCGGCAAACACTTCCTTGCGGCCCAGCAAACTGGCT
>ERZ1066122.677-NODE-677-length-34274-cov-16.739677_pt1 | contig 34274 bp, 26 predicted proteins | sample MGYA00382769_ERZ1066122 | MGnify/ENA primary metagenome ERZ1066122 (study PRJEB33369, sample SAMEA5778352) | biofilm metagenome | biome: Industrial cooling water; feature: Water cooling tower basin; material: Biofilm | place: United Arab Emirates | collected... | reverse complement strand
TCATGCCGTTGGTGACCACGCGCCCGGGCTCGCTGGCCGCCGCCACCACGGTGCCACCGGGGCACATGCAGAAGCTGTAGACCGAGCGCCCGTTCTTGCAGTGGTGCACCAGCTTGTAGTCGGCCGCGCCGAGGATGGGATGGCCGGCCTGCGGGCCGAAGCGCGCCTCGTCGATCACGGACTGCGGGTGCTCGATGCGGAAGCCGATCGAGAACGGCTTGGCCTCCATGTAGACGCCGTGCGCGTGCAGCATCGCGAAGGTGTCGCGGGCGCTGTGGCCCAGGGCCATCACCACGTGGTCGGCGCGGATCGTTTCACCATTGGCCAGCACCACGCCGCGGATCCGGCGGTCGCCGTCGGCGTCCACCTCGATGGCCAGGTCCTCGACGCGGTGCGAGAAGCGGATCTCGCCGCCCAGCGATTCGATCGTGGCCCGCATGTGCTCGACCATCGACACCAGGCGGAAGGTGCCGATGTGGGGCTTGCTCACGTACAGGATCTCGTCGGGCGCGCCAGCCTTCACGAACTCGTCGAGCACCTTGCGGCCCAGGTGGCGCTTGTCGCTGATCTGGCTGTAGAGCTTGCCGTCGGAGAAAGTGCCGGCGCCGCCCTCGCCGTACTGCACGTTCGATTCGGGGTTGAGCACCTTCTTGCGCCAGAGGCCGAAGGTGTCGACCGTGCGCTCGCGTACCTGCTTGCCGCGCTCGAGGATGATTGGCTTCAGGCCCATCTGCGCCAGCACAAGCCCGGCGAACAGGCCGCAGGGGCCCATGCCGACCACGATCGGGCGCAGTTTTTGTTCCGGCGACGGCTTCGCGATGAAGCGATACGTGGTGTCGGGCGTCGGCATCACCTTGACGCGGTTCGGCCGGGTTTCGGCGGCGATACGCTTGAGCGCCGCGGCCTCGTTGGCCACGTCCACGTCCACCGAATAGATCAACTGGATGTGGCCGCGCTTGCGGGCATCGTAGCTGCGCTTGGCCACCGTCATCCCGCGCAGGTCGGCGGCGGGCAGCTTCAGCCGCGCCAGCACGGCCTCGCGCAGGGCGGGTTCGGCGTGTTCCAGCGGCAGGGTGAGGTCGGTGAGTCGGAGCATGGGGCGGGGCGGGGCACAGAGACGGCCGCTATGTTCCCATACCAAAACGGGGTCAGGTTCACTTCTTAGGAAACAGGGGCAAGTTCACCTGCGTGGGATGGGCAGACGGTCGCTCCTCGCCCTGGCGGGTTGATTGGCCCACCGGGCGGTGCGGGGCCCGGGGCGTGGCGACACGCCCCATCCGCTGCTCGACCATCGCCTGGAACGCGCTTCCACCCCACGCCCGCTGCTGTCGCAGGTAGAGCCGGATGGCGTCCAGTTCGTCCTCGGTAATTGCCTCGCCAAGCCAGGCGCGGTAGGCCCCGGGCGCGCCGATGACTGGGTCGCAGAGCGCGCGCTGGGCTTCGTGCAGCGTGATGAGCGGGTCCTGCCGCAGGCGGCACAGCCCGGCACAGCTCGACCAGCGATAGCCCGAAGGATCGGTCGCAATCCTTGCCCGCAAGGGGTTCAGATCAATGTACCTGGAGCACTGCAGGAGATAGCGGTCGGTGTCGACAAGGCACGCTTTGTAGCGCCCTTCCCAAAGCGTTCCTGTCCGGCCATGCCGGAGGTTGAACCAGCCGACGTAGCGCCGGCCCAGCTTCTGCATCATGCGTCCCACCGCTCCAGCGATCGGCGGCGTCACGAGCAGGTGGACGTGGTTGCCCATCAGCACGTAGGCATGCAGCTGGGACTGGGTCTCGTCCAGCGCGTCCCGAAGCAGGGACAGGTACTCGTGTCGGTCCTGGTCGTCGACAAAGCAAGAAGACCGGTTATTGCCGCGCTGGACCACATGCTGTGTGACCTCGGGAAGGTCGAGTCGGGGAACTCTGGCCATGGGCCGATTTCATCTCGACCGCCGGCATCCGGCCATGGGTGGAATCGGCGTTTGGGGTCCGCACTTGTGACTGATCGGGGTAGGAAACGGCGCTCTGCCCTCATTCTCTTCCAACGTTGCGCTAGGTCGGGACCATCAGGTAAGTGAACCTGACCCCGTTCTTTGTTCGAAGTGGAGGCCGCATTCGCGCTGGAGGCCGAAGAAGCGGGTGTCTTCCTCGCGCATGCCGGGCGCCAGCGGCCGGGTGGTGTGCACGTCGCCGATCGACACGTAGCCCTGCTCCCAGAGCGGGTGGTAGGGCAGGCCGTGGCGCGCCAGGTACTGGCCCACGTCGCGGTCGCTCCAGTCGGCCAGCGGGTGCAGCTTCCAGCGGCCGTCCTTGATCTCGAGGAAGTCGATGTTCGCCCGGGTGCTGGCCTGGCTGCGGCGCAGCCCGGCGATCCAGGTGCGCACGCCCAGCTCGGCCAGCGCGCGCTGCATCGGCTCGACCTTGCGCAGGCGGTTGTAGCGGTCCAGGCCCTCCAGGCCCTGTTCCCAGAGCTTGCCGTGGCGCGCCTCCATCCAGCCGATGCCGATCTGCGGGCGATAGGTCTTGAGGTTCAGCTGCAGTCGGTCCGTGAGCTCGTCGATGAAGCGGTACGTCTCGGGGAAAAGATAGCCGGTGTCCACCAGGATCACCGGCAGGTCGCTGCGCAGGCGCGTGGCCATGTGCAGGGCCACCGCCGACTGCGCGCCGAAGCTCGAGGACAGCGCGTGCTCGCCGCTCAGCGACTGCAGCGCCCATTCGATGCGCTGTTCGGCGCGCAGGCCGGACAGCCATCGATTGAGCTCGGCGAGGGACTGGGCCGACTCGGCGGCGGCGGTGGGGTCGGGAACGAGGCTCATGCTTGCAGCTCCAGGGGAATGCCGGTGCGTGGCTTCACCACGCCGGCGCGGACGAGAAAATCACCGAAGTGCTCGCCGTCGCCGCGCTCGGCGGCGTATCGCGCGAACAGGGGGTCGAGCGCGGCGAGCAGCTCCGGTTCCGCGAGGTTTTCGCGGTAAAGCGTGTTCAGGCGCTGGCCGCGGTGGTCGGCGCCGAGCATCAGGTTGTAGCGGCCAGGCGCCTTGCCCACGAGCGCGATTTCGCCGAGGTAGGGTCGCGAGCAGCCGTTCGGGCAGCCGCTGATGCGCAGCAGGATCGGCGCGTCGCGCAGCCCGTGCGCGTCCAGCAGCGCCTCGACCTTCGTCGTCAGCGTCGGCAGGTAGCGTTCCGCTTCGGCCATGGCGAGCCCGCAGGTGGGCAGGGCCACGCAGGCCACTGACTTCAGGCGCAGCGGGCTGGCGGTGCGGTAGCCGTCGAGGCCGTGGGCCTGCACCAGCGCATCGATGCGCGCGCGCTGGTGGGCCGGTACGCCGGCGATCACCAGGTTCTGGTTCGGCGTCAGGCGGAAGTCGCCCTCGAGCACGCGGGCGATCTCGCGCAGGCCCGTGAGGTGTGCGCCATCCGCGCCGTCCACGATGCGGCCCGACAGCAGCCGCAGCGTCAGGTTCCAGCGCCCGTCGTGGCCTTCGACCCAGCCGAAGCGGTCGCCCGAGTGCTCGAAGGCGAAGGGCCGCGCCGCGGCCAGGGGAAACCCGGCGCGACCCTCCACCTGCGAGGTAAACCAGTCCAGCCCGCGGTCGTCGATCGTGTACTTCAGGCGCGCGCGCTTGCGCACGGTGCGGTTGCCGAAGTCGCGCTGCGCGGTGACCACGGCGATCGCGACGGCGATCACCTGGTCCGGCCTCACGAAGCCGATCACGTCGGCCAGGCGCGGGTAGGTCTCGGCGTCGCTGTGGGTCGCGCCCATGCCGCCGCCGATGCTGACGTTGTAGCCCACGACCTCGCCGCCCTCGAGCACGGCGATGAAGCCCAGGTCCTGCGCGAACACGTCCACGTCGTTCACCGGCGGGATGGCGAAGCCGATCTTGAACTTGCGCGGCAGGTAGGCGTTGCCGTACACCGGCTCGTCCTCCTCGCCGCTGCCGGCCACGCGCTGCTCGTCGAGCCAGATCTCGTAGTAGGCGCGGGTGTTGGGCAGCAGGTGCCGTGAAAGCGCCGCGGCCTGCGCATACACGGCGGCGTGCGCACGCGACTCGAGCGGGTTCGCGGCCACCGCCACGTTGCGGTTGACGTCGCCGCAGGCCGCCAGCGTGTCGATCAGCTGGGCGTTGATGGCCTGCATCGTCGCCTTCAGCCGGCCCTTGATGACGCCGTGGAACTGGAAGGCCTGGCGCGTGGTGATGCGCAGGCCGCGCCCGGCGTAGGTGGTGGCGATGGCGTCCAGGCCCAGCCACTGCGCCGGCGTCACCACGCCGCCGGGTGTGCGGGTGCGGATCATGAAGCTGTAGTCGGGCTCGAGCTTCGCGACGCGGCGCTCCTCGCGGAGGTCACGGTCGTCCTGCTGGTAGCTGCCGTGGTACTTGATCAGCACCTGGTCGGCCTCGGCGAGTGCGCCGGTGACCGGGTTGGCCAGGCTCTCCAGCAGCGTGCCGCGCAGGCGGCCGCTGGCCTGCTTGATGTCCTCGACCGAGTGCGCGCCCATCAGTACACGTCCCGGGCGTAGCGGCCCTGCTGCTGCAGCGTGGCCAGGTATTCGCGCGCGCCGTCCTCGTCGCGACCGCCGTGGGTCGTGACGACATCAAGCAACGCGGCCTCGACGTCGCGGCCCATCGCCGTCGCGCCGCACACGTACAGGTGCGCGCCGCCCTCGAGCCAGTCGAACAGCGCGCGGCCGTGCTCGCGCAGGCGGTGCTGCACGTACACCTTGTCGGCCTGGTCGCGCGAGAAGGCGAGGTCCAGGCGATGCAGCTGCCCGGACTTCAGCGCCTGCTGCCACTCGAGCTGGTACAGGAAATCGTGGCGCGCGTGCGGGGCGCCGAACAGCAGCCAGTTCCGGCCGGTGGCGCCCGTCGCCGTGCGCTCCTGCACGAAGCCGCGGAACGGCGCGACGCCGGTGCCGGGGCCGATCATCACCACGTCGCGCGCGCCGTCGCGCGGCAGCCGGAAGCGCTCGTTGGCCTCGATGAAGACCGGCAGTGCCTCGCCTTCCGAAGACGTCGCCAGCTGGTGCGAGGCCGCGCCCCAGCGACGTCCGCCGGGCGCGTCCCAGGTGACGTGGTCGACCGTGAGGTGGGCTTCGGCGCCGACCACGCGCTGGCTCGAGGCGATGGAGTAGAGCCGCGGCGCCAGCGGGCGCAGCGCCGCCACGAGTTCGGCGGCGGACCAGCCGGCCGGGTAGGCCTGCAGCAGGTCGATCAGCTGGTGCGTGCCCAGCAGCGTGGCGAGCGCGTCCGCCTGCGCCGGTTCCAGCAGGCGTGCAAGCGCGTCGTGCCGGCCGCGCTCGGCGTGTCGGGCCAGGAAAGGGCGCGCCAGCCGGGTCAGCTCGCGTCGTTCGCCCAGCCAGGTGCGCAGCGGCACGCCCTCCACGTCCGCCCCGGCGTCGAGCGCGAGTTCGGCGAGCACCGCATCCACCAGCGCCGGCGGATTGCGCGGCCACAGCCCCAGCGCGTCACCGGGCTGGTAGGCGAGGCCCGAGCCCTCGAGCGAGAGTTCGAGGTGGCGCACGTCCTTGCGGCTGCCGCGGCCGGTCAGGCGCTGGTTCGCCAGCACCTCGGCGGCGAAGGGCTTCTCGCGTGTCCAGGGCGAGGCCGGCGCGACCGCGCGCAGGGGCGTCACGGTAGCCGGCGGTGTCGTCGTTGCCGGGGGTGCGATCGTGCCCGACGGCATGCCTTCCAGCGCGCCGCGCGCCTGCTCCAGCGCCTGCGCCAGCCACGGCGCCGCCACCGCCTCCACGTCGAGGTCGGCCTCGCCGCGCGCGAACAGCCGCCTGGCGCCGAGCCCGGCCAGCCGCTCGTCGACTTCGCGCCCCGTGGCATTGAACAGCGGGTAGCTCGAATCGCCCAGGCCCAGCACCGCGTACTGCAGCTGCGGCAGCTTGGGCGCGCGCTTGCCCCGCAGGTGCGCCACGAAGCCGCGCGCATCGTCCGGCGGCTCGCCTTCGCCCTGGGTGCTGATGACCACGTAGAGCAGGCGCTCGTCCTTGAGCTCGTGCAGCGGGTAGGCGTCGGCGCGCAGCAGGCGCACGGCCAGGCCGCCGGCCTCGGCCTGGCGGGCCAGCTGTTCGGCGAGGCGCCGGGCATTGCCGGTCTGGCTGCCGAAGACCACGGTGAGGCGGGCGCCGGCCTGCGGCGCCGCGGCCGCCGGCCCGGCGCCCGGGCGGGCGGCCAGGCCGGCGGCGTATCCCGACAGCCACCACAGGCCGGGGGCGTCCAGCCCGTCGGTCAGGCGCGCCAGCAGGTCGACCTTGTCACCGGGCAGGGGCGGCACGGGCAGGGCGGCGAGGGCGGGAGGCATGGGCATCGGGCTCGTGGGATCGATGCGCCGACGCTACGCGCGGGCTTCGCGGGGCGGAAAGGAACAGGTGGCATGCCCACATGCCCGCCGCTTATTTGCCGCGCGCGAAATGGCGCACGATAGTCGCCGGACCTTCCCTCCGGCCCCGCCATGGACCTGCCTCCCGAGTTCTTCATCTTCGTCGCCATCGGCCTCGCGGCCCAGTTGGTCGACGGGGCGCTGGGCATGGCCTACGGCGTCACCAGCGCCAGCCTGCTGATGGCCTTCGGGCTGCCGCCGGCGGTGGCCAGCGCCAGCGTGCACGCGGCTGAAGTGGCGACCACCGGTGTCTCCGGCCTGAGCCACGGGTATTTCGGCAACGTCGACCGCAAGCTGATGTGGTCGCTGGTGCTGCCCGGCGTGCTGGGTGCAGTCACCGGCGCCTGGCTGCTGGCGACCGTGGACTGGACCTGGCTGCGGCCATTGGTTGCGGTTTACTTGCTTGTGCTGGGCTTGATGCTGGTCTGGCGGGCGTGGCGCGGGCGGCGGCGCGAGCCCCGGCACGGCGGCAACGTGCCGCTGGGGCTGGGCGCGGGCTTCCTCGATGCGGTCGGCGGCGGTGGCTGGGGTCCGCTGACCACCAGCCACCTGATGGCCCGGCACCTGGAGCCGCGCATCGCCATCGGCACCGCCAACGCGGCCGAGTTCTTCATCAGCCTGGCCGTGTCGGTGGTGTTCCTGGCCACGCTGGGCGTCAGCCACGTGCACGTCGTGCTGGGCCTGCTGGTGGGCGGCGTCATCGCCGCGCCGTTCGCGGCCTGGCTGACCCGGCGGGTGCCGGCGCGGCCGCTGATGGCCTTCGTCGGCCTGCTGGTCAGCGCGGTCAGCCTCTACAACCTGCTGCGTTGATATCCTGCGCCCCATGAGCGAACCCGCCCTGTCCCACCTCGACCGCCTGGAAGCCGAGGCCATCCACGTCCTGCGCGAGGTCGCGGCCTCCTTCCGCAACCCGGTGATGCTGTACTCGGTGGGCAAGGACAGCTCGGTGCTGCTGCACCTGCTGGTCAAGGCCTTCCACCCCGCGAAGCCGCCGATCCCGCTGCTGCACGTGGACACCGGCTGGAAGTTCCGCGAGATGATCGAGTTCCGCGACCGCCGCGCCGCCGAGACCGGCGTCGAGCTGCGCACGCACACCAACCCCGAGGGCCGGGCCCAAGGCATCGGCCCGGTGACGCACGGCGCCACCGTGCACACCGACGTGATGAAGACCCAGGCGCTGAAGCAGGCGCTGGACCTGCACCAGTTCGACGCGGCCATCGGCGGCGCCCGCCGCGACGAGGAGAAGTCGCGGGCCAAGGAGCGCATCTTCTCCTTCCGCACCGCCCAGCACCGCTGGGACCCGAAGAACCAGCGGCCCGAGCTGTGGGACCTGTACAACACCCGCATCGGCAAGGGCGAAAGCGTGCGCGTGTTCCCGATCTCGAACTGGACCGAGCTCGACGTGTGGCTCTACATCTACCGCGAGAAGATCCCGGTGCCCTCGCTGTATTTCGCCGCCGAGCGGCCCGTGGTGGAGCGCGACGGGGCGCTGATCATGCTGGACGACGCGCGCCTGCCGCTGCAGCCGGGCGAAGTGCCGGCGATGCGAAAGGTGCGCTTCCGCACCCTGGGGTGCTACCCGCTCACCGGCGCCATCGAATCCGAGGCCGACACGCTGGAGAAGGTGATCGCCGAGATGCTGGTCGCCACCACCTCCGAGCGCCAGGGCCGGGTGATCGACCACGATCCCGGCGCGTCGATGGAGAAGAAGAAGCAGGAGGGCTACTTCTGATGGCCATCGAGAAGCCGATGCCCGCAGGGGGGACTGTAGGAGGGCCTTCAGGCCCGAAGCCCTTCGCGAACAGCTTCGGGACTGAAGTCCCTCCTACAGGGGGCGTTGCGGCTTACCTGAGGCAGCACGAGGCCAAGCCGCTGCTGCGCTTCATCACCTGCGGCAGCGTGGACGACGGCAAGTCGACGCTGATCGGCCGCCTGCTGCACGACACCCGCCTGCTGCTGGACGACCAGCTGGCCGCGCTGGCCAAGGACAGCCGCCGCCACGGCACCCAGGGCGAGGACATCGACTTCGCGCTGCTGGTGGACGGCCTGGAGGCCGAGCGCGAGCAGGGCATCACCATCGACGTCGCGTACCGGTTCTTCAGCACCGACCAGCGCAAGTTCATCGTCGCCGACTGCCCGGGCCACGAGCAGTACACCCGCAACATGGCCACCGGCGCCTCCACCGCCGACCTGGCCGTGGTGCTGGTGGACGCGCGCAAGGGCGTGCTGACGCAGACGCGGCGGCACAGCTACATCGTCTCGCTGCTGGGTATCCGCCACGTGGTGCTGGCGGTGAACAAGATGGACGTGGCCGGCTACGAGCAGGCCACCTTCGATCGCATCGTCGCCGAGTACGCCACGCTGGCCGCGGGCCTCGGCATCGAACGCGTGCAGTCGATCCCGCTGTCGGCGCTGCGCGGCGACAACCTGCTGGCGCCGTCGCCGGCGATGCCCTGGTACACCGGCCCCAGCCTGCTGGAGGCGCTGGAAGCGGCCGAGCCGGCGCAGGACGACCCGCGCGCGCCGATGCGCCTGCCGGTGCAGTGGGTGAACCGCCCGAACCAGGATTTCCGCGGCTTCGCCGGCACGCTGGCGGCCGGCACCGTGGCGCCGGGCGACGAGGTGGTGGTGCTGCCCTCGGGCCGCCGCTCGACCGTGGCGCGCATCGTCACCGCCGACGGCGACCTGGCGCGGGCGGTCAGCGGGCAGGCGATCACGCTGGTGCTGGAAGACGAAGTGGACGTGAGCCGCGGCGACGTGATCGCCGCCGCCGGCGACCCGCCGCAGGTGGCCGACCAGTTCGCCGCGCACCTGCTGTGGATGGACGGGGCGTCGCTGCTGCCGGGCCGGCCCTACCTGCTCCGGATCGGCGCGCGCACCGTCACCGCCCAGGTCACCGAGATCAAGCACAAGGTCGACGTGAACACGCAGGCGGCGCTGGCCGCAAAGCACCTGGGGCTCAACGAGGTCGGCGTGTGCAACCTCAGCCTCGACCAGGCCATCGCCTTCGAGCCCTACGCCGCGAACCGGCGCCTGGGCGGCTTCATCCTGATCGACCGGCAGTCCAACGCCACCGTCGCCGCCGGCACGCTCGACTTCGCGCTGCGCCGCGCCGCCAACATCCACTGGCAGCACCTGGACGTGGACCGCGCCTCGCGCGCCCGCATCAAGGGCCAGCAGCCGCGGGTGCTGTGGTTCACGGGCCTGTCGGGTGCGGGCAAGTCCACCATCGCCAACCTGGTGGACAAGCAGCTGCACGCGCAGGGCTTCCACACCTTCATCCTCGACGGCGACAACGTGCGCCACGGCCTGAACCGCGACCTGGGCTTCACCGACGAAGACCGCGTCGAGAACATCCGCCGCGTGGCCGAGGTGGCGAAGCTGATGGCCGACGCCGGCCTGATCGTGCTGGTGAGCTTCATCTCGCCCTTCCGCGCCGAGCGGCGGATGGCGCGCGAGCTGTTCGCGCCGGGCGAGTTCCTGGAAGTGCACGTGGACACGCCGCTGGAAGAGGCCGAGCGCCGCGACGCCAAGGGTCTGTATGCGAAGGCGCGCGCGGGGCAGATCCGCAACTTCACCGGCATCGATTCGCCTTACGAGGCGCCCGAGGCGGCGGAGCTGGTGCTCGATACCGTGGCGCAGACGCCGGAGCAGCTGGCGGCGGTAGTTGTCGCGCGGGTGTTGGGGGATTAGGCGAAAGGCATCGGGACTGAAGTCCCTCCCACAGGGGGAGGGCAGCCCGTGGGAGGGACTTCAGTCCCGATTCGCCACGACGGTGCCGAGCTGGTCCCAAAGCACCGAGGCATACCGCGCCGCGGCATCTTCGCCGTACGGCAGGAACACGGAGGGCTCGGTCAGCTCGAGCTCCAGCAGCTGCGGGCCCGTTTCGGACGGCAGCAAATCGACGCGCGCGTACACCAGCGGCCCGAAGGGCAGGGCGGCCAGCACCTGGCGCGCCACGGCGTGCTCGGCTTCACTGGGCTGGCGCGGCTGGATGTGCTCTTCCTTGAACAGCGCGCGCGTGGGGCCCTCGCCGCGCTTGAGCAGCGGCGCCTTGCGGATGGCGTGGCTGAACTGGCCGCCGAAGAACAGCAGCGCGGTCTCGCCCTGTTCGTCCACGGCGCGCAGGTAGGGCTGCACCATCACGTGGCGGCCGGCGTCGAGCAGGCGGCGCACGTGGGCCTCGGCGGCGGCGCGGTCCTCGCGCAGGTAGCGCTGGGCGTCACGCGAGCCGGCGCCGACGGTGGGCTTGACCACGTACTCGGCGAGATCGGGGAACTTCGATGGGTCTTCGCCCGGGGCGATGAAGTGGCTCTCGATCACCGGCACGCCCTTCGCGGCCAGCTCGCCGAGGTAGCGCTTGTCGGTGTTCCAGCGCACCACGTCGGGGCCGTTCCACAGCGTCGTCACCCGCGCGGCGCGGTCGCACCAGGCCAGGAATTCCGGCAGCCGGTCGATGTAGTCCCAGGTCGAGCGCAGCAGCACTGCGTCGAAGCGGGCCCAGCTGACCGTCGGGTCGTCCCAGGCGACGATGGAGACGTCGATGCCCGCGGCGTCGCAGGCCTCACGTAGTGGCGTCAGGTCCTCATCCAGCCCGTAGGCGGCGATCGCGGTCGCAAGCGCAAGCTTCATCGCAGTCCTGTTCCTGTGGGAGGGACTTCAGTCCCGATGCTTCCGGACAAGAAGCATCGGGACTGAAGTCCCTCCCACAGGGGTTCGTCAGAGGTTCTGGTAGTTGGGGCCGGCGCCGCCTTCCGGCGTCACCCAGGTGATGATCTGATACGGGTCCTTGATGTCGCAGGTCTTGCAGTGCACGCAGTTGGCGGCGTTGATCTGCAGGCGCTTGCCCTCGGTGTCCTCGACGATCTCGTAGACGCCGGCGGGGCAGAAGCGCTGGCAGGGGTTGCCGTACTCCTCGGCGCATTTCGTGATGCAGACGTCGGTGTCGGCCACCTTCAGGTGCACCGGCTGGTCCTCGTCGTGCTCGGTGGCGGCGAAGTAGACACCGGCCAGGCGGTCGCGCGGCGCCAGCGTGCGCTCGACGTAATCGCGCCTTGGCTTTTCCGCGACGTCGAGCTTCTGCAGCGCGCTCCAGTCGGGCTTGCAGCGCCAGGTCCAGGGCGACAGGCCGGCGGTGGCGGTTTCCCAGGCCGAGTTCAGCAGGCCGAACCACAGGCCCTTCTTGAAGCCGGGCTTGATGTTGCGGACCTTCTTCAGCTCGGCCATCGCCGGCGAGGCGCGCAGCCTGGCGTCGAAGCCGGCGGCGGCCGGGCTTTCCTGCGCCGCCAGGTGCTCGGCCGCGAGCATGCCGCTGCGGATGGCCTGGTGCGTGCCCTTGATCTTGGGCACGTTGAGCAGGCCGGCGGTGTCGCCGATCAGCAGCGCGCCCGGCATCTCGACCTTGGGCAGCGACTGCCAGCCGCCGGTGACGATGGCGCGCGCGCCGGCGCTGAGGATGTTGCCGCCCTCCAGCAGGCCCTTGACCTGCGGATGGTGCTTCCACTGCTGGAAGGCCTCGTAGGGCTGGTAGTTCGGGTCGCGGTAATCGAGGCCCGAGACATAGCCCAGCGCGATGCGGTCGCCGTCGAGGTGATACAGGAAGCTGCCGCCGTAGGTGTGGCTGTCGGCCGGCCAGCCGAGCGTGTGCACGATCTTGCCGGGCTTCACGCGGCCCGGCGGCACCTGCCACAGTTCCTTGATGCCGATCGAATAGTTCTGCGGGTCGGACTCGGCGTCGAGGCCGTACTTGCGCACCAGCTGCTTGGTGAGGTGGCCGCGCGCGCCCTCGGCCAGCACGGTGACCTTGGCCTTGATGTCGATGCCCTGCGTGTAGCCGGACTTGTGCGAACCGTCCTTGGCCACGCCCATGTCGCCGATGCGCACGCCGGCGACGGCGCCGGTTTCGTCATACAGCGGCTCGGCGGCCGCGAAGCCCGGGTAGATCTCCACGCCCAGCGCCTCGGCCTGCGGCGCCAGCCAGGCGCACATCGCGCCCAGGCTGACGATGAAGTTGCCGTGGTTGGACATCTGCGGCGGCACGAACGGGAACTTCGTCCCGCCGTCCCTGGTGAGGAACCAGAACTCGTCCTCGGTGGCCGGCACGCAGACCGGCGGCGGGTTGTCGCGCCAGCTGGGCAGCAGTTCGTCCAGCGGGCCGGGCTCGATGACGGCGCCGGAGAGGATGTGGGCGCCGATGACCGAGGACTTCTCGATCACGCACACCGACAGCTCGGGCTTGAGCTGCTTGAGCCGGATCGCGAAGGACAGGCCGGCCGGGCCTGCGCCCACGGCGACCACGTCATATTCCATCACGTCACGTTCACTCATTTCCCAACACTCCGTACGGCAAGGTTCGGATTGTCCCGGTTTGCCCGGGGCCGGGCAATCAAGGACACTTCACGCAGCCCCGGACCGGACGCCCGCCCGCATGACCGCCAGCCCCGACGCCCTTCGCCAGGCCCCGCTCTACCGCGTGCTGCACGCCCTGGCCAAGGGCGAGACCAGCAGCGAGGCGCTGACCGGCGCCTGCCTGGCGGCGATCGCCCGCGATGGCAACCTCAACGCCTGGACCTGGGTGGACGCCGCCGGCGCCCTGGCCGCGGCCCGGGCCAGCGACGACCGCCGCGCCGAGGGCAAGCCGCTGGGCCGCCTGGACGGCGTGCCGATCGCGGTGAACGACAACTTCGACGTCGCCGGCATGCCCACCGGCCTGGGCCTGCCGGGCCACCCCGGCCTGGCCGAGGAGGACGCCCACGCGGTGCGGCGCCTGCGCGGGGCCGGCGCGGTGTTCCTGGGCAAGACCAATATCGACGAGGCCGCCTTCGGCACCGTGGGCCGCAACCCGCACCACGGTGACGTGCGCAACCCGGTGCATCCCGACCGCGCGGCCGGCGGCGCCTCGGCCGGCGCGGCGGTGGCGGTGGCCGCGGGCCACGCCGTCGCGGCGCTGGGCTCGGACACGCTGGGCGCGGTGCGCATCCCGGCGGCGTTCTGCGGGCTGGTGGCGCACAAGCCCACCTTCGGCGAAATCAGCTGCCGCGGCATGGCGCCGGCGCTGCGCCGGCTCGACTGCGTGGGCCTGGTCACGCGCACGGTGCAGGACGCCGGGCTGCTGCTGCCGGTGCTCACCGGCTACGACGCCGGCGACCCGCGCTCGCGCAAGCGGCGGGTGCCGCTGGCGCCGCCGGACTGGGTGCCGGGCGAACTCAAGGCCGGCGTCGTCGCCGACCTGTCGGTGCTGGGCGTGGATGCCAGCGTCGCCGAAGGCTTCAGCGCGGTGATGGCGCGCGTGGCGCCGGTGTTCGGCAGTGCGCTGCCGGTGGCGCTGGAAGTGGCGCCGCTGGAAGTGGCCGCCACCCGCCGCGCCGCGCTGCTGCTGATGGAGGCCGAGATCCTGGCCGCGCACGAGCCACGCCTCGACGGCGCCTCGACGCGCCTGCGCTGGCTGCTCGATTTCGCGCGGCGCAAGACCGCGGCCGACTTCGCCCGCGCCGACCTGCGCCTGGACCAGCACGTGGTGCGCGTGCGCCGCCTGTTCGAACAGTTCGACGTGCTGCTGCTGCCCACCACCGCAGCGCCGCCGCCGGCCTTCGGTGCCGACGAGCCGGCCAACCTCGCCGACCTCACCGCCCTGGCCTCCCTGGCCGGCTGCCCGGCCCTGAGCCTGCCGCTGCCCGGCGGGCTGGGCCTGCAGCTGGTGGGCGCCCCCGGCTCCGACCTGCGCCTCTTGGAACTCGCCGGTGTGATTGCGGCGGTTGCCGATACCGGGGAATGATTACTTTTTGACGCCGATTTACGCGGATAAACGCGGATAGAGCGAGAAGCGATCGATGTTGACCCGGCACACGACAGGCATTCGGCGCCCGACCGACGCCATTACCCAATCTTGTTCGCTCTATCCGCGTTTATCCGCGTAAATCGGCGTCAACGCTCTTCCTGCTCTTCAAGATCGAGTCCGCGCCAGGACATGATGTACCCCATTCTCGACGGCCAGCTGGAGTTCACGCCGGACTGGCTTTCTCGGGCGGAGGCGGATGCGTTGTTGGCGGGGTTGATGGATTCGATCCGGTGGGAGACGCACCGCATCAGGATGTTCGGGCGGGAGGTGGATTCGCCGCGGCTCAGCTGCTGGATCGGCGATCCCGGCGCCTCGTACGTTTATTCGCGCACGCGCTTCGAGCCGCGGCCCTGGCCGGCGATGCTGCAGGCGCTGCGGCCGCGCATCGATGCCGCCGCCGGCGTGGTGATGAACAGCGTGCTGGCCAACCTCTACCGCGACGGCCGCGACGCCATGGGCTGGCACAGCGACGACGAACCCGAGCTGGGCCCGCGGCCGGTGATTGCCTCGCTGAGCCTGGGCGGCACCCGCCGCTTCGCCTTCAAGCATCGCCGCGACCCCACGAAGAAATTCGCGCTCGACCTCCCGCACGGCAGCCTGCTGGTGATGTCCGGCGACACCCAGGCCAACTGGCGCCACGCCCTGCCGCGCACGGCGCGCGTCGTGCCGCCGCGCCTGAACCTCACGTTCCGCCGCATCCTCTAGCTGCGACCGCCGGCTATTCCCCGGGCGACCCGGCGCTGGCGCGCCGAATCTCCCGGGAATGATGATGAGCCGGGGTCCGCGCTTACTCCTTGGCGCGGTCGGCTTCGGCGAGCGTCCAGCCGACGAGGTCGGTGGTGAGGGCGGAGATCGCGGTGCCGAAGGCGGCGACCATGTCGTCGACTTCGGGCGAGGCGCCGGGGACGGCGTGGCGGAAGCGCTTCGCCGCCACCGTGCCGCCGCCGCGGAACCGGACCAGGCGGGCCTGCACTTCGATCACGGCTTCGGGGCGGCCGTCCACGTAGACCGTTTCGAAGGCGCGCACTTCCACCAGCAGGCCGGCGTCGCCGCGCGAGCCGCCGCCGAAGCGGCCGACGGCGGCGAGCTTGCCGGCGTCCTCGAAGCCTTCGATCAGCGCGGTCTGCAGCAGCTCCGGCGCGTCGTCGGCCCAGGCCGCGCCCTTGTACACCTGGAAGCGGTCGGGCGTGGGCCGCACCGCGATGCGCGAGGAATCGAGCATCTGGTTGGCGGCGCTGGTGACCACCGTCAGGTGCCAGTCCACGGCCGGCCAGGCCGGGTCCACCGTCACCGACGAGGCCGGCGCGTAGATCCGCACTTCCGTCTTCGGGCCGCCGATCGCGGCGCAGCCGGCCAGCAGGGTGGTGGCGCCGAGCAGGGCGATGGCACGGATCATGGTTCGAACTCCTCGGGTTGTTCGCGGCCTAGCAGGAAGCCGGCGGGATTGCCCTCGACGCGCTCGACCAGGTCGTCGAGCTCGCGGATCAGGCCGCGCAGCTGGCGCATCGTGGGGCCGACCTGGGACAGGCCGTCCTGGCTGAAGTCGGCGATGGCGTCGCGGTTGTCGGTGAGGATGGCGTCGGCGCTGGTGCTGGCCGACTCGAGCTTGGCCAGGGTGCGGTCCAGGCGCGCGACCAGGGCCGGCAGCTCCTGCACCAGGTTGGCGTCGAGGTTGTTGATGGTGCGGTCGGCGCTGGTCAGCGTCTGTTCCAGCTTCTCGCTGGCCGCGCGCGCGTTGCGCACCAGGGCGGCGATGTCCTCGCGTTCGCTGGCGATCGAGCCGGTGATCTGGTCGAGCTGGTCGAGGGTGCGGGTGACGCGCGCCACGTTCTCGTCGCTGAGCAGCTCGTTGATGCGGTTGACGATCTCGCTGGCGTTGGCGGCGATGTTCTGCAGCGCCGAGGGTTCGGTCTGGATGACCGCCACCCGCTGCCCCTCGCGCCGCTCCAGCGGCGGGCTGCCGGGGCTGCCGCCGCTGAGCTGGATGATGGCGACGCCGGTGAGGCCGGTGAGCGCAAGCTTGGCGCGGGTATCGGTCTTGACCGGCGTGTCGGCCGCGAGCCGGATGCGGGCGATCACCTTGCGGGGGTCGTCGCGGTCGAGCGACAGCCGCCGCACGGCGCCGACGCTGATGCCGTTGTAGAGCACCTGGCTGCCGACGCTCAGGCCGGTCACCGCCTCGGTGAACACGACGTCGTACTCGGCGAAGGATTTCTCGGTGGTGTACTTCGCCGCCCACAGCGCGAACAGCACCGCTAGCAGGCAGACGGCGAGCGTGAACGCGCCGATCAGCACATGGTTGGCACGGGTTTCCATGGTCAAGCCTCCTTGGCCCGGGCGGCCTGCGCGGCGCGTCCGCGCGGGCCGTGGAAATAGTCCTGCACCCACGGGTGGTCGAAGCGCTCGACCTCGGCCAGCGGGGCGTTGATGAGCACGCGCCGGTCGCCGATGACGGCCACGCGGTCGCAGATGGTGTAGAGCGTGTCGAGGTCGTGGGTGATCAGGAAGACGGTCAGGCCCAGCGCTTTCTGCAGGGTCTTGATGAGCGCGTCGAAGGCGGCGGCGCCGATCGGGTCGAGGCCGGCGGTGGGTTCGTCCAGGAACAGCAGCGCCGGGTCCAGCGCCAGCGCCCGGGCCAGCGCCGCGCGCTTGCGCATGCCGCCCGAGAGCTGCGCCGGCAGCTTCGCGCCGGCGTCCTCGCCCAGGCCGGCCATGCGGATCTTGAGCATGGCCAGGTCGTGGATCATGTCGGCCGGCAGTTCGCCGTAGTGCTCCTTCAGCGGCACCGAGACGTTCTCGGCTACGGTGAGGGAAGAGAACAGTGCGCCGTTCTGGAACAGCACACCGGTGTTGAGCTCGATCACGCCGCTGGCCCGGGCACGGTCGGACAGCGCGTCCACGCCCAACACCTCGATGCGGCCGCCCTGCGGCTCGCGCAGCCCCAGCACGGCGCGCATCAGCACCGACTTGCCGGTGCCCGAGCCGCCGACCACGCCGATGATCTCGCCGCGGCGCACGTCCAGGTCCAGGCCTTCGTGCACCACCTGCTCGCCGAAGGCATTGCGCAGCCCACGCACGCGGATGGCCAGTTCGGCGGCGTCGGCGGCTTCCGTGCTCACCAGTCCATCTCCATGAAGAACAGCGCCGCGAAGGCGTCGAGCAGGATCACCAGCGAGATCGTCTGCACCACGCTCGAGGTGGTGCGTTCGCCGACCGACTGCGCCGTGCCCTGCACCTGGAAGCCCTCGAGGCAGCCGATCAGGCCGATGATCATCGCGAACACCGGCGCCTTCGAGACACCGACCCAGAAGTGCCGTACCTCGATGGTTTCATGCAGGCGGGTGATGAACATCTCCGGGGTCATGCCCAGGCTCGCCACGCTCACCGCCAGGCCGCCGGCGATGCCGGAAATCATGGCGATGAAGGTCAGCAGCGGCAGCATCACCAGCAGCGCCACCAGGCGCGGCAGCACCAGCAGTTCGATCGGATCCAGGCCCAGGGTGCGGATGGCGTCGATCTCCTCGCCAGACTGCATCGCGCCGATCTGCGCGGTGAAGGCGCTGGCGGTGCGGCCGGCCAGCAGGATGGCGGTGAGCAGCACGGCGAACTCGCGGAGGAAGGCGATGCCGACCAGTTCCACCACGAAGATCTCGGCGCCGAAGTCGCGCAGCACGGTGGCGCCCAGGAAGGCGATGACCGCGCCGACCATGAAGCTCAGCAGCAGCACCAGCGGCACGGCGTCCAGGCCGACCTGCTCCATGTGGTGCACGGTGGGCGTGAGCCGGAACCGCGCCGGCCGCAGCAGCACGCCCAGCGCGGTCTTGAGCGTGAGGCCGAGGAAGCCGACCAGGGCCAGGGTCTCGCGGGTGTAGTCCTCGACCGCGAAGCCCATGCGCGCCAGCATCTCGCGGAAGCCGTAGTCGGTGCGCTTCACCCGGCGCGGGTTCTCGCAGATGGCCTGCACGGTGCCGGTGAGCGGCTGGTAGGCCGGCTGCACCTCGACCGTGGCCAGGCCCAGGCCCACCTTCACCGCGTAGCGCGACAGCATCATGGCGCCGGCCGAGTCGAGGCGGCCGATGTCGCGGCCGTCGATGTCCTCGGCCGACTCGGGCGCGACCTCGAGCAGCGCGAGCAGGGTCGCGGCATGCGCCAGGGTCCAGTCGCCGCGGGCGACGAGGATGCCGGGCTGTCGCTCGCTGGGTTCGATGCTGGGCGGTTGGCTCATGCCTTCTGCGTTTCCTCAGCCTTGCCTGAGGATAGCCGCCGGGGGAGGCTCGTGCCATGCTTTGCGCGCGATGACCGCCCCCGTCCTGAACAGCCAGTCCACCTACGAGGCGCAGGCCGGCTTCGTGGCCGAACTCGCCACCCGCCTGCACGCCTACGGCACCACCTCCCAGCGCCTGGAGGGCGCGGTCCTGGGTGTGGCGCACCGGCTGGGGCTGGAGTGCGAGGTCTGGTCCAACCCCACCGGCATCATCCTGAGCTTCGCCGACCCGGTGCGCGGCCAGCAGAACGGCATCACCCGCGTGCTGCGGCTGGCGCCCGGCGACCAGAACCTCGGCCGCCTCGCCGCCACCGACGCCATCGCCGAGGACGTGCTGGCCGGCCGCATGGATCCGGCCGCGGGCCTGGCCGCGCTGAAGGCGCTCGATCGCCCGGCCAGCCGGCTGTCGCAGGCGCTCAATGCCTTCAGCTTCGGCCTCTCGGCCGCGGCGGTGGCGGCGCTGCTGGGCGCGGGCTGGGTGGACGTGGCCACCTCGGGCCTGATCGGCATCGTGATCGGCATCCTGTTCGTGCTGGCGGCAGGCCGGCCGCGGCTGTCGGAGGCGCTGGAGGCGATCGCCGCGCTGGTGGCCACCCTGCTGGCCGCCGCGGTCGCGACCTGGATCGCACCGCTGTCGTTCAAGACCGTGATCGTCTCTTCGCTGATCGTGCTGATGCCCGGCCTGATGCTGACCAACGCCGTCAGCGAACTCTCGAGCCAGCAGCTGATGTCGGGCACCGCGCGCTTCGCCGGCGCGCTGATGATCCTGATGAAGCTCACCTTCGGCACCGTGGCCGCGATGCAGGTGGTCGGCCTGCTGGGCTGGGTTCCGCAGGAGGCCGCGGCGCAGCCGATCACGCCGCTGGCCGAACTGGCGGCGCTGCTGGTGGCGGCCTACGCCTTCGCGGTGCTGTTCCAGGCCTCGGCGCGCGACTACCCGCTGGTGATGGCCTCGGTGCTGCTGGGCTATGCGTTGACCCGCATCGGCGGCGAGCTGCTGGGCCTGGCCTCGGACAACTTCGCCGGCGGCGCCTTCTTCGCCGGCATGGGCATCGCCGCGATCAGCAATGCCTACGGACGCTGGCGCAACCGCCCGGGCGCCCTGGTGAGGGTGCCGGGCATCATCCTGCTGGTGCCGGGCAGCGTGGGCTTCCGCAGCCTCAACTTCGTGATGGAGCGCGACGTCTGGCTGGGCCTGGACACCGCCTTCGTCCTGCTCTCGGCCCTGATCGCCCTGGTGGCGGGGCTGCTCTTCGGCAACCTGATCGTCCCGTCCCGCCGGAACATCTAGCGGCGGATGGAGATCCGCGTTCGATCACTTGCAGCCCCACCAACGCGGGGTTACTTGGCGATGGCGAAGTCTTCCAGCTTGCGGCCGCGGGCGAGTTCGGCGGCGAGCCACTTCGGGGGCATGCCGCGGCCGGCCCAGGTCTGGCTGGCGTCGGCGGGGTTGCGGTACTTCGGTTCGACCTTTACGCCTTTCTGCGAAGACTTCTTCGGGGCGGACTTCTTCGCCGGCACGCCCGACTTCTCGCGGACCATGCGGGCGGTGCCAAACAGTTCGTCCACGGTGTAACCCTCGGCCTTGGCCAGGGAGACGATCTTCTTGCGCACCGCGGCGATCGGCTTGCGCTTGGCCAGCGACTTCTTGCGCTGGTTGGCCTTGGCGATCAGGGCCTGGAGTTCCTTGGCCGAGAGGCCTTCGAGGTTGATGCTCATGGGGTTTCCTTGGATGCCTGATGGGGGTTTCGGGGGTTCCGGGGCCTTGCTCTGGATACCCCGATGTTACCTCCGCCAAAGCCTCCGCTGGAACCCGCGCAAGGGTTTGCGCGGGGTTTGAGCACGCCGGCCCGGGCGGTTTTCTCAGGCGACGCCGAGGCGGGCCAGCAGGGCCGCCTTGTCCAGGTTCTCGCTGTCGGCGGCGCGGCGGGCGCGGTACTCGAACTGGCCCGACTCCAGGCCACGGCCCGAGACCACCACGCGGTGCGGGATGCCGATCAGCTCGATGTCGCCGAACATCACGCCCGGGCGCAGGCCGCGGTCGTCGATCACCACGTCCAGGCCCGCCTGCTGCAGCTCGGCGTAGAGCGCGTCGGCGGCCTCGACCACGGCCGGGTCGTTCTTGGGATTGATGATGCACACCGCGACCTGCCACGGCGCCATCGGCGCCGGCCAGCAAATGCCGTTGGCGTCGAAGTTCTGCTCGATGGCGGCGGCGACGATGCGCGAGACGCCGATGCCGTAGCAGCCCATGTGCATCACCTGGGCCTTGCCCTCGGCGTCGAGCACGGTGGCCTTGAGCGCTTCCGCGTACTTCTGGCCGAGCTGGAACACGTGGCCGACCTCGATGCCGCGGGCGATGCGCAGCGTGCCCTTGCCGTCGGGCGAGGGATCGCCTTCGACGACATTGCGCAGGTCGGCGACCAGCGCCGGTTCCGGCAGGTCGCGGCCCCAGTTCACGCCGGCCAGGTGGAAGCCCTTGCGGTTGGCGCCCACCACGAAGTCGGCCATCGCGGCGACGCTGCGGTCGGCGATGATGGTGATGGCCTTGGCCGGCTTCACCGGGCCGATGAAGCCCGGCTCGCAGCCCAGGTGTTCGTTGATCTCGGCTTCGGTGGCGAGGCGGAACTCGGCCAGGCCCGGCACCTTCGACAGCTTGATCTCGTTGACCATGTGGTCGCCGCGCACCAGCGCCAGCACGAAGCCCTGCTCGCCGACCACGGCGACCGACTTCACGGTGCGCGCCAGGGCGATGCCCATCAGCTTGGCCACTTCCTCGCAGGTGCGCTGCCACGGCGTTTCCACCTCGCGCATGGCTTCGGTGGCCGCGGCGCGGGCGCCGGGCGCCATCGCCTCGGCCATCTCGACGTTGGCCGCGTAGTCGCTGCCGTCGGAGAACGCGATCGCGTCCTCGCCCGAATCGGCCAGCACGTGGAACTCATGCGAGGCGCTGCCGCCGATGGCGCCGGTGTCGGCGTTCACCGCACGGAACACCAGGCCCAGGCGGGTGAAGATGCGGCCGTAGGCCTCGTACATCGCCTGGTAGGTCTGGCGCAGGCTCTCGGCGCCGAGGTGGAAGGAGTAGGCGTCCTTCATCAGGAACTCGCGCGCGCGCATCACCCCGAAGCGCGGGCGGATCTCGTCGCGGAACTTGGTCTGGATCTGGTAGAAGTTCAGCGGCAGCTGCTTGTAGCTGCGCAGCTCGTTGCGCGCGAAGTCGGTGATCACTTCCTCGTGGGTGGGGCCGTAGCAGAACTCGCCGTCCTTGCGGTCCTTGATCTTGAGCAGCTGGCCGCCGAACTTCTGCCAGCGGCCGGTCTCCTCCCACAGCTCGCGCGGCTGGATCGAGGGCATCAGCATCTCGATGGCGCCGGCGCGGTCCATTTCCTCGCGCACCACGGCCTCGACCCGGCGCAGCACCCGCAGGCCCAGCGGGCTCCAGGTGTACAGGCCGGCCGCCAGCTTGCGGATCATGCCGGTGCGGAGCATCAGCTGGTGGCTGACGACCTCGGCGTCGGCAGGGGTTTCCTTGCTGGTGTTGAGGTGGAACCGGGAAAGGCGCATCGACAGGACCCGAGCCGCTGGAAAGGGCCGCCATTGTAGCGGCCGTGCGGCCGGGGTGTGGGCGCCGGGACGTGCCCGTGCGCCCCCGGTGCGGGCTTACTGTGCCGGCTTGCAGTAGGCGTCGGCCTGGCGCTGGGCGAGGTCCTTCTCGACGGCCAGCTCCTCCGGGGTAAGGTCCTCGGGGGTGCCGTCGCCGTCCTTGTCCCGCTGCAGGCGCTGGCCCGAGCCGATCAGCTCGAGGTTTTTGGTCGCCATTTCGCAGGCCCTCTGGGTCTCGGACTTGGCTTCCTCCCCGGTCTCCGCCGGCGGCAGGCTCGGGTCGCGGCCGTCGACGCGCCGGACCTGGGCGTCGCTGGACTGTACCTGGCTGTATACCGACGTGCCGTCGGCGTTCTTCGACTTGTAAACGGTGGTCTTGTCGGCGAGCACGGGGCCCGATGCCAGGCCGAGGACCAGGGCGATCAGCAGGATGGGACGGGACATGGCGTGGCTCCGGGGGTTGGGCGTGGCCCCGTGATACCACCACGCCCCCCGGCCCGCAAGGCGCGGGCTATGGGGCGAATCCGGGAGCCGCTACACTTCCGGCATGGAACCCCAAGACGAACCCGGCCCGGCCCGCGGCCGCGGCATCTACCTGCTGCCCAACCTGCTCACGACGGGCGGCCTGTTCGCGGGTTTCTACGCCATCCTGGCCGCGGCCAGCGGCAATTTCGAGAACGCCTGCATCGCGGTGTTCGTGGCCGGCCTGTTCGACGGCCTCGACGGCCGGGTGGCGCGCATGACCGGCACCACCAGCGAGTTCGGCGTGCAGTACGACTCGCTGGCCGACCTGGTGAGCTTCGGCATGGCGCCCTCGCTGGTCATGTACCACTGGGCGCTGGTGGGTTTCCGCGCCGACGGCCCGGTGCTGGCCAAGGTGGGTTGGGCCGCGGCCTTCCTGTACGCCGCCTGCGCGGCGCTGCGGCTGGCGCGCTTCAACACCCAGGTCGGCTCCACCGACAAGCGCTGGTTCATCGGCCTGGCCAGCCCGGCGGCGGCGGGGCTGATGGTGTCCTTCGTCTGGGCCATGAACACCTTCGGCTACGGCGGCCAGGGCCTGCGCTGGCTGGCCTTCGCGGTCACGGTGGCGGCCGGCCTGCTGATGGTCAGCCGCATCAAGTACTTCAGCTTCAAGGGCTTCCCGAAGGGCGGCCGGGTGCCGTTCTTCGTGATGGCGCTGGTGGTGGTGACGATCGCGGTGCTGTTCATCGCCCAGGCCAAGGGCCTGTTCGCGATCGCGCTGGTGTACGTGCTGTCGGGCCCGGCCTGGTGGCTGTGGACCAAGCTGCGCCGCAAACCCGCCGCATGAGCTGGCGCCCCGACCAGCAGGCCATGCTGTCGGCGATGGGCTACGTGCTGTATCGCCAGGCCGCTGCGCCAGTGGCCGTGGCTGGGTCGACGGCTGCGTTCGGTGGCGAGGAAAACGGGGTGCCGGCGCGCCCCGAGGGCATGCCCGAGCGGCTCTGGAGCGCGCTGGTGCGCGCAGCCGGCGGCCGCGACCCGTCGCCGCTGCTGCCGCCGTTGCCGGTGCTGCGCAGTGGCGGCGAGGCCAAGCGGGCGCTGTGGCCGGCGCTGCGGGCGCTGCGCCGCACGCGCTGACGCATGAACGCGCGGCCCGCCCCGGGAACCCAGGTCCGGCCGATGCGCCAGGCCGACATCGACGCGGTGTCGGCGATCGAGAACCGCGCCTACGTCTTCCCCTGGACCCCGGGCATCTTCCGCGACTGCCTGCGCGCCGGGCACCACTGCTGGGTACTGGAGGCGGGCGCCACCCTGCTGGGCTATGGCGTGCTGAGCGCCGCGGCGGGCGAGGCGCACATCCTCAATATCTGCATCGCGCCCGAGTACCAGGGCCGCGGCCACGGCCGCCGGCTGCTGCGGCGCCTGGTCGACCTGGCGCGCTGGCACCAGGCCAGGCAGGTCTTCTTGGAGGTGCGGCCGTCGAACCCCCGCGCGATCCAGCTCTACCGCGACGAGGGCTTCAACGAGATCGGCCAGCGGCCGAACTACTATCCGGCCGAGAAGGGCCGGGAGGACGCCATTGTCATGGCCATGGAGCTGTTGCCGCCGGAGAACTTAGGAAATAGTGGATAGGAGTTAGGAGATTGTGGGTCAGGTCCTGGCGTGGACGGCTCTCACTACCTCCTAACTCCTACTCACTATTTCCTGCTCTCCGCCTCCGGTTAATGCTCGACCGGATGGCGCAAGACCACGCTCAGCCCAACTTAGCGCGCTGCTGCTGCAACGCCGCCTGCTGCGTCGTCCAATCCGCGAGGCGGGCGCGCTCCTGCTCCACCACGGCGGCCGGGGCGTTCTGCACGAAGGTTTCGCTCGAGAGCTTGCCCTGGCACTTGGCGATCTCGGCGGCGATGCGCTTGAGTTCCTTGTCCAGGCGCGCGGTTTCGGCGCCGAGGTCGATCAGGCCCTCCAGCGGGATCAGCAGCTTCAGCGTGCCCACCAGTGCGGCCGCGGCGGCCGGGGCCTCGCCCTCGAGCCAGGTGATGGACTCGAGCTTGGCGAGGAACTTCAGCGCCGGCGTGTAGCGGGTGACGCGTTCGCGGTCGGCGGCGTCGCCATCCTGCAGCAGCAGCGGCACGGCCTTCGCGGGCGCGATGCCCATCTGGCTGCGGATCGAGCGCAGCTGGGTGACGGCGTCCTTGAGCCACTCGATGTCGGCGGCCGCGGCGGCGTTCTCCAGCGCGGCGTCGGCGGCGGGCCAGGGCTGGGTGCTGATGCTGTCGCCTTCGATGCCGAGCTTGGGCGCGACCGCGTGCCAGATCTCCTCGGTGACGAAGGGGATGATCGGGTGCAGGGCGCGCAGCAGCTGTTCGAGCACGTACAGCAGGGTGTGGCGGGTGCTGTTGGCGGCGGCCTCATCCGCGCCGGTCAGCGCGGGCTTGGACAGCTCCAGGTACCAGTCGCAGAACTCGTTCCACGCGAACTCGTACAGCGCCTGCGAGGCGAGGTCGAAGCGGTAGTCGGCGTAGCCCTTCTCGACTTCGCGCAGGGTGTGCTGCAGGCGGTCGAGGATCCAGCGCTCGGCGTCGGTCTGCGGGTTCGGGACTGAAGTCCCTCCCACAGAAAAGCCTTCGCAATTGAGGAGGCCGAAGCGGGCGGCGTTCCAGAGCTTGTTGCAGAAATTCTTGTAGCCCTCGCAGCGCTGCAGGTCGAACTTGATGTCGCGGCCGTGGGTGGCCAGCGAGGCGAAGGTGAAGCGCAGCGCGTCGGCGCCGAAGGGCGCGATGCCGTCCGGGAATTCCTTGCGGGTGGCTTTCTCGATCTTGGGCGCGTCGGTCGGCTTCATCAGGCCGGTGGTGCGCTTGGCCACCAGCGCGTCGGCGCTGATGCCGTCGATGATGTCGATCGGGTCGAGCACGTTGCCCTTCGACTTCGACATCTTCTGGCCGTCGCGGTCGCGCACCAGGCCGGTGATGTAGACGTCCTTGAACGGCACTTCGCCGGTGAAGTGGTCGGTCATCATGATCATCCGGGCCACCCAGAAGAAGATGATGTCGAAGCCCGTGACCAGCACCGAGGTCGGCAGGCGCTTGTTGAAGCCGCGCTCGGCCATGGCCTGCGGGTCGGGCCAGCCCAGCGTGCTGTGCGACCACAGCGCCGAGGAGAACCAGGTTTCCAGCACGTCGCTGTCGCGGGTCAGCGCGACGTCGGCGCCGAGGCCGTGCTTCGCGCGCACCTCCGCTTCGTCGCGGCCCACGTAGGCCTTGCCCGACGCGTCGTACCACGCGGGGATGCGGTGGCCCCACCAGAGCTGGCGGCTGATGCACCAGTCCTGGATGTTGCCCATCCAGTGCCGGTAGGTGTTGATCCAGTTCTCGGGCACGAAGCGGACCTTGCCGCTCTCGACCAGCTCCAGGCCGCGCGCGCCCAGCTTCTCCATCCGCACGAACCACTGGTCGGTGAGGTAGGGCTCGATCACCTGGCCGGTGCGGTCGCCGCGCGGCACCTGCAGCTTGTGCTTCTTCTCCTCGACCAGCAGGCCGGCCGCCTCGAGGTCGGCCAGCACGGCCTTGCGGGCGGCGTAGCGGTCCAGGCCGCGGTACTTCTCGGGCGCATTGCCGTTGATGGCGGCGTCCGGCGTGAGGATGTTGATCAGCGGCAGCGAATGGCGCTGGCCGACGGCGTAATCGTTGAAGTCGTGCGCGGGCGTGACCTTAACGACGCCGGTACCGAAAGCGCGGTCGACGTAGTCGTCGGCGATGATCGGGATCTCGCGGTCCGACAGCGGCAGCGCCACGGCCTTGCCGACCAGCGCGGCGTAGCGCGCGTCTTCCGGATGCACCATCGCGGCGGTGTCGCCCAGCATGGTTTCCGGGCGCGTGGTGGCGACGACCAGGTAGTCGCGGGTTTCGCGCAGGGTTTCATTGCCGTCGGCATCGTGCTCGACGTGCTCGTAGGTGGCGCCGCCGGCCAGCGGGTAGCGGATCGACCAGAGCTTGCCGTCTTCTTCCTCGCTCACCACTTCCAGGTCGGAAATGGCGGTCTTAAGCACCGGGTCCCAGTTCACCAGGCGCTGGCCGCGGTAGATCAGGCCTTCCTCGAACAGGCGCACGAAGGTCTCGACCACGGCCTGGCTCGGGCCGGCGTCCATGGTGAAGGTTTCGCGGCTCCAGTCGCCCGAGGCGCCCATGCGGCGCATCTGGCGGGTGATGGTGTCGCCGGATTCCTGCTTCCAGGCCCACACCTTCTCGATGAACTTGTCGCGGCCCAGCGAATCGCGCGTCTCGCCCTTGCCCTCGAGCGCCAGGTTGCGCGACACCACCATTTCCGTGGCGATGCCCGCGTGGTCGGTGCCGACCTGCCAGAGCGTGTCGAAGCCCTTCATCCGGTGGTAGCGCACCAGCGCGTCCATCAGCGTGTGCTGGAAGGCGTGGCCCATGTGCAGGGTGCCGGTGACGTTCGGCGGCGGCAGCATGATGGTGTAGGCCGGGCCCTCGCCCGAGGGCTTGAAGCAGCCGCTGGCTTCCCAGTGGGCGTACCACTTGGTCTCGAAGGTCTGGGGCTCGAAGCTCTTTTCCATGGGGCTGACGGCTCTGCGCCCGGCGCGGGGGCCGGGCCTGGATGGGCGGGGAAGGCCGCAAAGCCTAGCAAATCAGGGCTTTGGCCGCGACCTGCAGCGTTGTGGGAGGGACTTCAGTCCCGATGCTTTCCGGCGAAAGGCATCGGGACTGAAGTCCCTCCCACAGGGTTCGGGCGGCCTCAGGCGGCGGCGAAGGCGTTGCGGCTGAGGTTCTCGGGCGCGCCGTCGGTGCAGTGCACCTCGTCCTCGATCCGCACGCCGCCGAACCGGGCCAGGTGCTCCACCTTGCGCCAGTCCACGGCCTTGCCCTGCGGCGTGGCCTTGAGCTTCGCCAGCAGCGTCGGGATGAAGTAGATGCCGGGCTCGATGGTCACCACCATCCCGGGTTCCAGCGTGCGGGTCATGCGCAGGTAGGGGTGGCCGGCGGGGCGGGGGATCCGCTGGCCGTCCTCGTCGGTGAAGCCGGCCACGTCGTGCACCTGCAGGCCAATCGGGTGGCCCAGGCCGTGCGGGAAGAAGGTGGAGGTCAGGCCGGTCTCGAGCATCTGCGCCGGGTCCATGTCGACGATATCGAGCGTGCGCAGCACGTTGCCCAGGCGCAGGTGCGCCTCCAGGTGCAGGTCGCGGTAGTCCACGCCGGCCTTCACGCGCGCGCACAGGGCCTGCTGTTCGTCTTCCACCGCGGCGATCAGCGCTTCGAAGTCGGCGTCGCCATTGCCCCAGGTGCGGGTGATGTCCGAGGCGTAGCCGTCCACTTCGGCGCCGGCATCGATCAGCAGCGAACGATGGCGGTCGGGTGCCTTGGCGTCCTTGTACTGGTAGTGCAGCACGGCGCCGTGCTCGTTGAGGCAGACGATGTTGCTGTAAGGCAGGTCGAGGTCGGTGTGGCCCGTGGCGGTGAGGTAGGCGGCGTGGATTCCCGCTTCCGACAGGCCGGCCTTGAACGCCTCGCGCGCGGCCAGGTGGCCGGGCACGGCGCGGCGCTGGGCCTGGCGCATCACCGCCAGCTCGTAGGGCGTCTTGTAGGCGCGGTGGTAGTGCAGGGCGGCCAGCAGGCCGGCCGGGTTGTTGGGCGTGAAGCCGGGCAGGGCGGCGTCGGCCTCGCCCAGGATGGCGGCCTTGCCGGTGGCCGGCAGGTGCTTCACGGCCTCGGCGGGGTCGGTGATGACCCGGATGTCGAAATGCTCGACCCAGGCGCCCTCCGGCGGGCTGGGCGGCACGTGCCAGTAGTCGTCGGGCTGGTAATAGGCCAGCACCGGGCGCTGGCCGGGGGTGTAGGCGATCCAGCAATGCGGGTGGCGGGTCAGGGGCAGCCAGGCCTTGAACTGGGCGTTGGGCTTGAAGGGGTAGGGCCGGTCGTCCAGGAACTCGTGCTTCTCGATGCCCGAGGCGACCAAAAGGTGATCGAAACCATGTTTTTCCAGCAGCCCGTCCACCCGTGCCTTGATTGCGGACAGGTGCGCGGGATATAGAGGGGCTGGGTCCCGGGGCGTCATGGTCGTTCCTTCATGGGTGAAGGCCCGATTTTGCCGCATCCGGGCGTCAGGCGCAGGAGAAGGGTTTGGAACATCGGCGCAACGACGGCGGCTTCCTCGGCCAGCCCGCCTGGCTCTGGAGCCTGGGCGCGCTGCTGGCCGGACTGGCCCTGAGCCTGGTCGCCGCCAGCCTGCACCGCGACGCCCTGGCCCGCTCCGAACAGGTCCGCCTCGAGCGCCTGGCCGAACGCAGCTTCGACGCCGTGGACGGCCAGCTCGAGACCTGCGGCCTGCTGGTGCGTTCGGTGCAGGCCCTGTTCCTGGCCTCGGACGAGGTGACGCTCGACGAATTCGAGGCGATGTACTCGAACCTGCGGCCGCGCGAGCAGTTCCCGAGCCTGCAGGCCATCGCCTTCGCCGAGAAGACCGATCGCCCGGCGCCGGAGGCCGCGCCCGACGGCGTGCTGCGCTACTCCACGGTGCTGGTGGCGCCGATGCAGGGCAACCGCATGCTGCTGGGCCTGGACATCGCCACCCAGCCGGCCAATCTCGCGGCCGCCCAGTTCTCGCGCGACGCCGACCAGCCGGTGATGTCGGCCGCCTTCCGGCTGGTCCAGCGCGCGAACATGCCCGGCAACGACGACGGCCTGACCATCCGGCTGCCGGTGTTCAGCCCCGGCCCGCAGCCGCGCGACCTGGCCGAGCGCCGCGCCCGCGAGATGGGCTCGCTGGCGGCTTCGTTCCGCGTCAACCGGCTGATCGAGGACGCGCTGCCGCGCGAGGCGCTGGAGCGCTTCGACCTCGAGGTTTTCGACATCAGCGACGGCGAGGCCAACCCGCGCCTGCTCTACACCAACCCGCTCGAGCTGGAGCCGCGCAGCGGCGTGGAGAAGGCCACCTTCGTGCGCGACCTCGCCTATGGCGGCCGCACCTGGCGGATGATGGCCGACGCCGAGCTGCTCGACGACGAGGCCGGCTGGCTGCCGCTGCTCACCTTCGGCATCGGCTGCCTGGCCAGCCTGCTGATGGCCACGCTGGCCTGGTCGGTCGCCGGCACCCGCGCGCGGGCCCTGGCACTGGCGCGCGACATGTCGTCGCAGTACCGTGAGAGCGAGGAGCGCTTCCGCGCGCTGAACGAACTGCTGCCGGCCCTGGTGCTGCTGGCGCGGGTGGGCGACGGCCAGGTGGTGTACGCCAACCAGGCCTGCCGCGACCGCCTGGGCATCAGCGATGAATTCCTCGGTCCCTCGCTGCCCGAGCTGGTGGAAGACCCGGCGATGCGGGCGCGGGTGGCTGCCTTGGGCGTCGATCCCGGCGCCATCTTCAATGAAACCGTGCGGCTGCGGGTCCCGGGGCAGGATCCGTTCTGGGCCACGCTGTCGGTGTCGCGGATCATGCTGGGCGAGCAGCCGCACCTGCTGGCGGTGGCCAACGACATCACCGAGCTGCGGGTGCTCAGCGAGGAACTCAGCTACCAGGCCACCCACGATTCGCTGACGGGCCTGCTCAACCGCCGCGAGTTCGAGCGCCGGCTCGACGCCACCATCGCCGCGCTCGACGCCGGCGCGCCGGCGGCGGCGCTGCTGTACCTGGACCTGGACCAGTTCAAGCTGATCAACGACACCTCCGGCCACTACGCCGGCGACCAGCTGCTGGCGCAGCTGGCCGCGCTGTTCCCCGGACTGCTGCCGCCCGACACCGTGGTGGCGCGGCTGGGCGGGGACGAGTTCGCGTTCCTGCTCGAGCACACCGACGAGTCGCGGGCTGCGGCGCTGGCCGAGCGGATCCGGATCGAGATCGATGGCTACGTGTTCGGCTGGGAGCAGCGCAACTACACGGTGAGCGCCAGCATCGGCGTGGTGATGATGCGCGGCCCGGGCCTGAGCCAGCGCAAGGTGCTGGCGCACGCCGACACCGCCTGCTACATGGCCAAGGAACGCGGCCGCAACCGCGTGCACCTGTTCTCCGAGGACGACCTGGAGACCACGCAGCGCCGCAGCGAGATGGAGTGGGCCGCCCGCATCCGCCAGGCGCTGTCGGACGGCCGTTTCCTGCTGCATTTCCAGGAGCTGGCGCCGCTGTGGTACGGCGAGCAGGCCGAGGGCGTGCACGTGGAGATGCTGGTGCGCATGCGCGACGAGGGCGGTGCGATGGTGCCGCCGGGCGCCTTCATCCCCGCGGCCGAGCGCTTCGGCCTGATGCCGCAGCTCGACCGCTGGGTGGTCGACACCACCCTGGCCAACTTCCACCGCCTGCACCCTTCCGGCAAGCCGGTGAAGCTGTGCGCGATCAACCTCTCGGGGCCGACCTTCGAGGACGACAGCTTTGCCGACTTCGTGCTGCAGCGGCTCGAGGACTACGGCGTGCCGCCGCAGCGGATCTGCTTCGAGATCACCGAGACCGCGGCGGTCAGCTCGATGGCGCGGGCGGTGGAGTTCATGCAGAAGCTGCGCGCGGCCGGCTGCAAGTTCTCGCTCGACGACTTCGGCTCCGGCATGGCCTCGTTCGGCTACCTCAAGAACCTGCCGGTGGACTTCATCAAGATCGACGGCAGCTTCATCCGCAACATCGAGACCGACCCGGTGAGCTACTCGATCGTGCGCGCGGTGACCGACATCGGCCACCAGCTGGGCCTCCAGGTGGTGGCCGAATGGGTGGCCGACGACCGCGCCCGCGACCTGCTGCGCGGCCTGAGCGTCGATTACGCCCAGGGCTTCGCGATCCACAAGCCCGAGGCCGCGCTCTGCTTCCGCACCTGAGGCGCTAGTCGGCGGCGGGCGGTCCGGCCTCGCAGCCGGGCCCGAGGTCCAGCGGCGGCCCCAGCGACACCGGGTTGCGCAGCAGGTCGACCCGGGCCTTCATCGCCGCGGTGACCAGCATTTCGTTTTCCTCGGTGACCATCAGCACGCAGCCCAGGCCCAGCCGCCGCGTGGTGCGCTCGAAGCCGGACGGGCCGGCCACGAACAGCGCGGTGGCGCCGGCGTCGGCCCGCACCGGGTCGCGGTGCAGCACCACCACCGCCGCCGCGCCGCGCGCCGGGCGGCCGGTGCGCGGGTCGAGCACGTGGCCCCAGCGGGCGCCGGTCGGCGATTCGCGGAACTTGTTGTAGTTGCCGGTGCTGAACAGCGCCTCGTGGTCGTCGAGCCGGACGCTGCCGAGCACGCCGCCGAACGGATCCTGCAGCCCCACGCGCCAGGGGCGGCCGTTGCCGTCGCCAAGCGCGACGACGTCGCCGCCCAGGCTGACCAGCGCGTGGCGGATGCCGTGGCGCGCCAACACCTCGAGGATGGCCTCCGCGGCCAGGCCCTCGGCAATCGCGCCGAAATCCAGCTGCACGGCCGGATTGGCGGACGAAACGAGGTTGCCGTCCACGCGTACCTGGTCCAGCCGGGGCCGGGCCTCGCGCCAGCGCTGCAGCCAGGCTTCGCCGGGCGGCGCGGTCAGCACCGGGAAGGTCGAGGTGTGGAAGCCCCAGGCCGACACCAGGCCGCCCACCGCGGGGTCGAACAGCCCCTCGCTCGCCGCCTCCAGCGGGCGCGAACGCGCGATCAGCTCGATGACCGACGGCGGCGCGACGGCGGGTTCGCCGGCGGCGAGGGCGCGGTTGATCCGGGTGAGGTCGGACGGCTCCCAGGCATGCCACTCGGCTTGGCGCTGCGTAAGCAGGGCGGAAACCTCGGCCAGCGCGGCCGTGGATTGCGTCGTTTCGGCCCCGCGGATCTCGACGTCGGCCAGGGTGCCGAAGACGTACAGCCGCTCCATGCGCACCGGTTCCTCGCGGCCGCAGCCGGCCCCCAGGGCCAGCGCGACGGCCAGCATCGCCCAGCGCAGGCGGCGCGGCGCTTCAGACGTACTGGCTGCCCGGCGCATCCACCCACTCACGGATGAAGGCCACGTCCTCCGGGGCGACGTCGATGAAGCGGAAGCCGGTCCACACCTGCCCCGGGGCGGCGGCCTCGTCGGACCACAGTTCGTGGGCGCCGACCTCGATCTGGCGGGACTTGCCGGACGCATCGTCGAGGGTGAAGCGCAGCTGGAACAGCGCATCGCTGGTGAGCGGCTCGCCCAGGATCAGCAGCATGCCGGTTTCCGACAGGTTGCTGAGCTTGCCGATCAGCAGCCCGGTCATGGTGTCGAGCACGTCGATGTTGCCGACCTTGCGGCGCTTGGCGCGGCGGTATTCGTTCATCGGGCGGGCGCCTCGGCAGGCGCCTGGCCGGCGAAGGAACGCAGGGCGTTCATCACCGTGTTCCAGGCGCGGTCGATCAGGGTGCCTTTCTCTTCCTCCACCACCCGCACCTGGCCCTGCACCATGGCCTTGGCCAGGCCCTCGAGCGTGTTCTCGCCGACCTTCTGGCCGCGGTGGTTGACGAACAGCACGTGGCCGGTGACGGTGGAGAACCAGGACAGGCGGCGGCGGACCTTCTCGCCCTGCTGGTTGAGCGAGAACTCGAACCAGGTGCCGAAGGGCAGCTGGCGGATCTGCTCGAGGCGCTTCTGCTCCTCGGGCGTGAGCGTGACCTTCTTGCTCTTCCTGGCCTGCTGCAGGTCCTCGCCCAGGCGTGCCCGCGCCTTCAGGCGCATGGTCAGCTCGGTGCGGCTGGCGGCGGAATCGTCGTCGGCGTTGGCCTGCGGGTCGACCAGGCGCTGCGCGATCGCCAGCGCCTCCTCGGCGTGGTAGCCCACCTGGGTCAGCGAGGACTGGATGTCGGTGCGCAGCGCATTGGCTTCCGCGGCGCTGATGGGCGCGGCGCCGGGGGCCGACTTGGCCACGCCGATCAGGCGCTCGGCGGTGTCCAGGTGCTGCTTCCACTGCTCGGAATCCTCGCCGTGGCGCAGCGAGGTCAGCGCCATCACGTCGGTCCAGGCCTGGCTGAGCAGGGTGTGGGTGAAGCGCGGCAGGTTCTGCTTCTTCAGCATGCCCTCGACCACGGTGGCCGCGCGCTCGCGCGCCAGGGCCAGCTTCTCCTTGCCGCGGGCGGCCTCGACGTGGCGCTTCTCGGCCACCTCGGCCTTGCGCGTCACCGTCTGCAGGTGGCCGCTGAGGTCCTCGAGCAGGTTGTTGAACAGGCCCAGGTCGCCGTCGAACTCGCGCACCGTGCGGTCGACCACCGACTGCATCTTGCCCACCAGCTGCTGGTCGGCGTCGTCCTCGCCCAACCAGTAGGCGCCGGTCTCGGCGATGGTGTTGAGCATCTGCCGCGCCGGGTGCTGCTGGCGGGTGAAGAAGGCCTTGTCCTGCAGCGCCACGCGCAGCAGCGGCACCTGCAGCTTGGCCAGCAGGGTGGACGCGGCGCTGTTGGGACGCACGTCCTTCATGATGTGGTCGAACAGCATGCCGACCAGGTCGATGGCGTCGCCATCCTCCTCGGCCAGCGCCGGCGGCTGGTTGCCCGGGGTGTGCTGGCGCAGTTGGGCCAGCAGGTCCTGCTTGAGGTGGGTGACGGTGCGCGGGGTCGGCTTGCCGTTCACCATCATCGGGGTGGCGGCTTTCTGCTGCAGCTGGCCCAGCACGTTCTGCACCTGCTCGGTGCTGACCGGCACGCCGCCGCCGCCGCCCGAAGGCTGGCCGCCCACCAGCTTGCCCAGCAGCTGGCGCCGTCCGGCGAGCAGATGCCGCATCTGCTGGAAGGTATCCTCGCCGCCCGCGGCCTGGCCGCCCATGCCGCGGCCACCGCTGCCCAGGCC
>ERZ1066122.675-NODE-675-length-34299-cov-8.611114_pt1 | contig 34299 bp, 28 predicted proteins | sample MGYA00382769_ERZ1066122 | MGnify/ENA primary metagenome ERZ1066122 (study PRJEB33369, sample SAMEA5778352) | biofilm metagenome | biome: Industrial cooling water; feature: Water cooling tower basin; material: Biofilm | place: United Arab Emirates | collected... | reverse complement strand
CCCACTGCCAGGTCTGCGCTGGTGCAGCGGAGAAACTGAGAAGTAGTATGAGTAATAAATTTTTCATGAGCCTAACTGTTAGGGTAAGAAATTAACTATTAGTAAAACATTTCAATAGTTATAACAAGCGAAATGTTCAATTCCCTAAATCTAACGTATTATCAGCACATTATGAAAGTAAAGCAGCAGATTCTTCACGAAGCCCGTTAAAAGATCAATTTTCCTTCTGTGTCTGCTTACATAAATTGCAACAGTGGGTAGTGGGTTGTGCTTATAACATGGGAAAGGCGCAAGAAAATTTTCGTTTCGCTCTAAAATTTCTTCTATACCGCAAAGCCGCGTTAGGGATTGAAGCGGCAGCTTGCCCTCCGGGCAACTATAGCGAAAAGCCCGACCCCCAAAGGGGGTAACGCCCTACTTCACGGCATTTTTCATGGCAGTCCACTGGCTTTCTCGCAGCACGGGGATGGGTTTAACCTGATGTTTTTTGCTGTACGTTAGAATCGCCTTAGCGCGCTCCTCGCTTTCAGGGTGAGTGCTTACCCAATATAATGCGTCGGGCATGTCGGTTCCTGCAGCAAGCCGAAACATGAGCTCTGCAAAGGGTTCCGGACTCATTTTTGCTTTTATCAGGTAATCCGCGGCGGTTAAATCGGCTTCGGTTTCGAGCGAGCGATCGTATGCCGAGGAGGTCAGTGTACGCAGTACTTCGCCTATCATTCCGACGTCGCCGCCGGCTATGGAAAGAATCGCTGCAAGTCCGATTTCGCGCACGAGCTTCTCCATCACATGTCGTTTTTCAATATGTGCAATTTCATGTGCCAGCACGCCTGCCAGTTCGGTTTCGTTGCGGCACTCATTGATCAGTCCGGTGTAAACTACCAGGTGATTGCCCGGGAAGGCGAATGCGTTGACTTCGGCTTTTTCGATTACGTGGACTTTAATTTTCTTGCGGGAAATGTCGTTTTTGTCGAGCAAATGCCCCACGAGACTGTCAACACCGTTCAGTATCGAGTCGTTACGGACAATCTTTTCTGATTTCTCGATGGACTCCCAAAGCATATCCCCGAGTTTCTCCTCGGTGTTGATCGTAGTTTGTTCAATGTCGAACCACTTCATGAAATCGATTCGCGATAATCCGAACCAGATTAGTGCCAGCAGGCCAATTAGCAAAAAGCCCTGAAATAATATTTTCTTGATCATTTGCGTACGGTTAAGTGCGTTAGCGCGGACAGCAGCCAGAATTCAACATGCTCGCCTTTGCGTACCTGCACGGCGGCGTAGATGGTCGATACGAATTCTACGGCATTGAGAATTAAAACGGTGAATAAGTAGGCAAAGTACTGGTTCGTGGGTGGTTCATCCCAAAATAGAATGCTGATGGTCCACCAAAAGCAGGCGCTGTTGAAGCCAAGGATTACGAGTTGTGAGTAGAGTGCCTGCGTGCAATGCCAGCGAACGAAATAACTCCCTTTGCGGTTTGCAAGATAAAAGCCGGCCGTGGCCAGTAAATTTACGATGGGTATCGGTAAGCCGGCCACAATGGCAACGAGCGACATCACATAACTGTTGGACGCGCGTTCGCGTTCGTGCTCGCCGGGTTTTGGTGCGCCTACATTTATTTGTTGAGATTCCATATCCAAAGGGCGATGATGAGTAGTGCAAAGATGCTGAAGACAAACTTATTTTTAAACTTCTGATCGATGAAATTGAAGGCGCGGAAAAGTGAATCCGACTTCAATAGCACGTCCCGCACAAGCCAAATCGGCAGAAGCGCCATTAAGAAACCCACCACAAATGCCAGCGGATTGTGCTGCCAGGCTTGCCATGCGTGGCCGCTAACTAATGCTGCGATGCCACGGGTGGTGCCGCATGACGGACACGGATATCCTGTAATCCATTTAAACGGGCACAGCGTTAATGCCGCCACTCCGCGATAGAAAAAAAAGAACCAGCTGTATCCTGCGGTGCATAAAGCGCCGATTAAAAGATACAACTGGTTTCGTGTCATTCTAATAGAAAATCTGCTGCATCGAATTCATGTTCTTCTCGCGGGCAGCACCCATGATAAGAAACCAGTCGACGATAGTCCAAATGCCCAGCCCGCCACAGGTAAGCAATTTTGCAATGCCGAGACCGGTGTCGCCAATGTAAAAACGATCAATTCCGAGTCCGCCAATAAGCACGGAAATAATCAGTGCTGTTGTCGGGTCCTTCAGTGGAACAGTCTGCGCTGCAGCCCATTTTGTTTCATCGGCATCCATAAGTTTTTCACGGATGATACCCACGTGATGACCTTCAAAATTCTTGGCGTTCATCATCATGAACATGTCGACTTTTTGTGAATCCATTATTACAGTTCTTTTGTTTAGGCTCTAAATGTATAAAAAATTGTTAAAGCGCAGCATCTTTAGGCTCCCAAAGTTCAATTTTATTTCCTTCCGGATCCAGAATCCATCCGAAATTGCCATAACTGTAAGCTTCGGTATTTTCGAAAACATGAACGCCTTCACGGCGTAAGTTATCAAGTAGCCTATGTAAATCATTGACGCGGAAATTCTGCATAAAAGGCTTTTCGGACGGAGAGAAATACGTTGTTTTTTCATCAAAGGGCGACCATTGCGTCATTCCCGGAGTCTCGTCCTGGTCGAGCCAGCGGAAGGTCCATCCGTATTCGTCTGTTGGTAATCCGAGGTGAGTTCGATACCACTGCGCGAGTGCTTTCGGGTCTTTGGCTTTAAAAAAAATCCCGCCGAGCCCGGTAGCGCGTGGAGTTTCCGGGTTGTTTTCAGGCTTTCCTGTTGCGAATTCGATTATTTTTCGGGCAATTACGGAAGCCAGTTTTTCATGACTCTCAAATGTCCATCCCGCCACGTGCGGACTCAGCAAAACGTTATCGGCTTCGATCAGGTAGCGCAGTGAAGCAGGCATTTCGCCGTCGAACAGATTTTCAAATGAACTTTTTTCGTATTCCAGAACGTCGAGTGCGGCACCCAGTATTTTCCCTGATTTAAGTCCGGCCGTCAACGCGTCGGTCGCCACATTTTTGCCGCGGGAAGTGTTAATCAGCCAGAAAGGCTTCCTGCAATCCCGAATAAATGTTTCATTGATCATCTTATCCGTACTGGATGTGTAGGGGACGTGCAGACTTATGATGTCGGCTTTCTCCTGCAATTCGGAAAGGCTGACTTGCTTCACATGGCTGTCACCCATATTTTCGATTAAATCTACGCACAGAATCTCCACGTCAAAACCGCGCAGTTTTCGGGCGAAGGCTTTTCCCATATTTCCGTAACCAATAATGCCGACGGTTTTCCCATCGAGTTCGTGTCCGCGGTGTGCTTCGCGGTTCCAGTTGCCGCTACGGATGTCCCGGTCTGCCGCATTGAGTTTGTTGAACAAGGAGAGCAGCATCGCCAGGGTGTGTTCTCCAACGGCATTGCGGTTGCCTTCAGGTGCAGCAATTAGCCGAATGCCTTTGCTTGCGGCGTAATTTTCATCGATATTTTCGAGTCCGGCACCCACCCGTGCAATAAACTTAAGGTCGGGCGCAGAATCGATAAAAGCCTGATCGATGGGGAAGCGACTGCGAAGGACGATTCCCATGACTCCGGAAAGATTTTTCTGGATTTCTTGTTTTGAAGAATGGTAATCTTCGATATTAGTAAAACCGGCATCCTGAAGTGTTTGCAACAGCAAAGGATGATTCGTGTCGAGGTGAAGTACTTTCATGAGGGTAGAATTTTACCTCATCAAAAGCCCAGAATTAGTTTTGCGATGGAAAAATAAATGAGAATACCGCAAATATCGTTGCTGGTTGTGATAAACGGGCCCGTAGCGAGTGCGGGGTCGATATTCATGCGGTCGAGCAGCAACGGTATAAAAGTTCCGAGCAATGATGCGATGACGATTACTGAAATTAGTGCCGCGGTGACGGTAAGACCTACAAGCCCGTCAAAGCCAAGTAAGAAATAGCTTCCCGCGAACAGTATTAATGCGAGGATGATGCCGTTCAGCAGGCTTAAGCTTAATTCCTTAAGCAATCGGCCGATCAATGAACCGCTAAGCGTGTCATTTGCCAAACCCTGAACGATAATTGCGGAAGACTGTACGCCGACATTTCCGGCCATCGCAGCGATAAGCGGAGTAAAGAAGAACAAGTTTCTGTGCTCGTTCATCGCTCCTTCGAAAAGTCCGAGCACATGCACCGAGCCGAAGCCGCCCAACAGTGCCAGCACCAGCCACGGGAGTCGCGCCCGGGTGAGGTCTATGATGCTGTCATCCGCCTCAACATCCTGCGAAATACCCGCTGCAAGCTGGTAATCTTTATCGGCTTCGTCCTTGATTACGTCAACAACGTCATCGATCGTAATTCTGCCTACGAGGCGGCCCATTTCATCGACAACCGGGATGGCTTCAAGGTCATACTTCTGCATAATCCGCGCTACCTCGACGTCTTCCGTGTCGACTTTTACAAACGTAACTTTCGGGATGTATACTTCGCTGATCGGCTTTTTCGTAGAGCTAATGAGAAGGTCTTTGAGGGAGAGCCGTCCTTTCAGGCGGTCTTCATCGTCGACCACGTAAATGGAGTGCACACGGGATACGTTTCCTGCCTGAACGCGCATTTGTTTAACACAGGTAAGCACGTTCCAGTTTTCATTCACTTTTACAAGTTCCTTGTGCATGAGTCCGCCCGCGGTACTCTCGTCGTAACGAAGAAGTTCAACGATGTCCTTGGCGTGCTCCATATCCTGGAGCTCGGAGATTACCTCTTCTTTTTTTTCCGGTGATAACTCGCTGATGATGTCAACCGCGTCGTTGGTTTCCAGTTCATCAAGTTCTTCAGCAATTTCTTTTGGGGAAAGCCGTTCGAGAATGTCCTCACGCAAATCGTCTTCCAGTTCAAGAAGAATTTCCGCGGTCTGCTCGCTATCGAGTATTTTAAAGATGTAAGTGGCGTTGTCTACGTCGAGTTCTTCCAGAATTTCCGCGATGTCTGCATGGTGCATATCGGAGAGCAGGGCAACGAGCTCCTGGTCGTTCCCGGAATCTATCAGCTGTTCGAGCTGCTGGATAAGATCTTTACTTATTTTAAACTCCATCGCGTTCTATCATGGCAGTCAGCGAAATGAACTCGTCCACACCGAGTTGCTCCGGACGCTGTGCAAAGATAGGCTGTTCGCGCAAACTTTCGGATAAATTTAAACCTTGCAGACTGTTCCGTAACGTTTTTCTCCGTTGGTTAAATGCCGTTTTTACGACAGTGAAAAATAACTTTTCATTGCAAGGCAGCGCATACTCCTTTTTCCGCACCAGTCGCAACACACCCGATTTCACTTTCGGCGGCGGGTTAAACACGCCTTCGCTTACTGTAAAAAGGTATTGGGCTTCGTAGAAAGCCTGAACAAGTACGGATAAAATGCCGTATGTTTTGCTTCCGGGCTTTTCGCAAATGCGCTCTGCCACTTCTCTCTGAAACATCCCGCCAAATTCAGGTATACGGTGGCGGAATTCAAGCATCCGGAAAACAATCTGACTACTGATGTTGTAGGGGAAATTTCCGATAATGGCAAACGGTGCGCCGCTGAATAGTGAAGGGATATCATACCGCAGAAAATCGCCCTGAATAATGCGGCCATCCAGCGCAGGATAATGTTGCTGCAGGTAGTTTACCGATTCCGTGTCGATTTCGATGACGTACGTCTGAGCGGGTTTTTCCAGTAGGTACTTGGTTAAAACTCCCATCCCCGGACCAATTTCAAGCACGTACTCGTATCCGGAATAATTCAGGCATTCCGAAATTTTCCTCGCGGTGTTTTCGTCGTGCAGAAAATGCTGTCCGAGGTGTTTTTTAGGTTTTACAGACAAATGGTGCTGTTTTAGAATTAGACCACGCCGTGATCGCTGATGATTTGAAGTTCGGTGCGAAAATAGAGTACATCGTCGCCGAATAGTTTGCGACCTTCCTCCCGCATACGAAAGGCATCTTCGGCATAGTACCGTTCGAGTGTCTCACGGCAGTCCGTAAAATACTGTACGGCATAAGTTACGCCACCCATTTCTTCTTCTACAAGTACTTTTACGAGTCGCGCTTTTGAAAATTTACCGGTGGCAATCATGGCCGGAATGTGGGTGTGCTGCATCCAGTCGAGCCACTTTTCATGTGATTCCTCGGTGATATTGCAAGTAACATTATAAATAATCATAAGTCGAAATTATAGATTGGTATCGCCCCGAAGGGTGCGGAATTGTTTTCGGGCCTCCACGAAATGAATGCTGTCCGGATGATTAAAAATCAGTTTTTCGTAAAGTGATTTTGCCTCCTCCGGGCGTCCCAAACGGTTCTGAATGTTGGCCGAGAAAAATAACGCTTCGTCTACATAAATGCTTTCCGCGTGTTGCGCAAGCAATTTTTGATAAGTCTCCAGTGCTTTGGCAACATCACCTGATTTTTCATAAAGCGTGCCGATGCGCAGCAAGGTGACCGCTTCGATTTCTTCGCCTTTGTGTTGCTGGAGGATATCGAGAAATCGCGCTAATGCTTCCGAGGGTTTGTTTTGATAAACCAGATAATCTGCTTTTGCGAATTTTTTTAGAGCGGTTTGAGTAGAATCAGCGGCGGTATTATCCGTCAGCAACAAGAAGTACTCCAGCGCATCGTTAGCGATTAACTGTGACGATGCTGATTTTAATTCTTTGAATTGTTTCTGCGCCCATTCGAAATCTTCCTTAAAGTAACTCGTCCGCGCGGCTTTTAAGCTGGCTTCGTGTCCGATGGCATCGTTTTTAAGATCTTCTTCAATCTGCGAATAATACAGCAAGGCCTGATTGAATTTCTGTTCAAACAACAGGATGTCTGCCAACTTCATCTTGATTTCCGATTGTTGAAATTTATTCAGCGGAAGATCCAGTGCCTGCTCGAGCATTAACTTCGCTTTCTCCGGATTCATAAGGTGAAATGCCGTGAAATGCGCGTGCATCAACTGCAACTGAAGCGTGTATGCCGACCGCCCGAATGTGTCCAACACGGAAGTAAGTTCGGCGTCGAATGTTGCGGAACCATCCGGGGTAATCGCATCTAATTTCATTTTCGTTAGAAAAAAATGCGACTGTATTTCCAGTTCGGGGTCATCGGTATTTTCAAGCACAAAACTTAATATATCTCGTGCTGCTGCCGGTTCGCCTTCTTCCATTGCGAGCTGCGCCAGATTGACAATGTTCAGCAAATTCTCGCGGTTTCGCATGTATACCGCCTTCTCCTGAATAAAAGCCTTGTTGTATTCCTTTTGCTGAATATAAAACCAGCTTAAGAACTGATTCCAGAACACATCCTGATTTTTCTGTGCCCGCAGCAACAGCGACTTTCGGAGTTGTGAAACAAACGCTTCTTCGGCATCTTCGTTCATAAACCGCGAAAGCTGACTCTGAATCACAATTACACTGTTGGCATTGGCATAAGCCTCGTCCAGAAAGGTGTTGATCATCATTTCGTGGTTGCCCAACTGACCGTATAGAACCGCCATTTGGTAGTTGAAGTTGTATCGGGAGTCGATTTCCCGTGCTGTTTGGTAGGCGCGCAGCGCGTATTCAATCAGGGACCGGCGCTCAAAAGTCGAAGCGATAGTGTACACTTCGTTTTGGCTGGTTTTAATTTTTTCCAGCGCTTCTTCGTAGTATTTTTTGGCCTGAACTTCATTTTTTTGAAGGTGGTAGTTATATCCGAGTTCAACCAGTAAATGGGCCTGCTTGTATTTTTGGATGCGATCTTCAATCAGCATTTTCGCTTCAGCGAATTTCGATAGCTGTTGATGACTCTCGATGAGTTTCTGAAAATAGATGGCGTTTTGAGGTTGCGCCTTTACCAATTCCTCGTAACTCAACAGCGCTTTTCCAAAATCGCCTTTGTCGAAATAGTATTGCGCAAGCTGCTCATTTTGCCCGAAAGCAAAACAGGAAAACAGCAGAATTGCAGCAATAAACTTCATAGCCTGAAAGATAGCAAAAAGTCGCGGTGCCTCGGCTTCAACACACTAATTTATGATTTCAAATCCGGTATACGGGCGAAGTACTTCCGGGATAACGATGCCTTCGGGTGTCTGATAATTTTCAAGAATTCCGGCCAACACACGTGGCAGAGCCAGTGCGCTTCCGTTTAAGGTGTGTGCCAGATGATTTTTCCCGTCCTTGTCGCGGAAACGCAACTTGAGGCGGTTCGCCTGGAACGTTTCAAAATTCGATACTGAGCTGATTTCAAGCCAGCGATCCTGTGCAGTAGAAAATACTTCAAAATCGTACGTGAGGGCCGACGTAAAGCCCATGTCGCCTCCGCAGAGTCGCAGGACCCGGTACGGGAGTTTTAATTCGTCGAGCATATTTTTTACGTGCTCCACCATTTGGTCCAGCGCGCGATAGGAATTTTCCGGGTGTTCAATCCGTACAATTTCCACTTTGTCAAACTGATGCAAACGGTTCAGTCCGCGCACGTGTGCCCCGTATGAACCGGCCTCGCGCCGAAAACACGGTGTGTATCCCGTGCAAAGTACAGGAAGCTCGGATTCGCTTAAAATTACGTCCCGAAACAGATTCGTTACGGGAACTTCTGCAGTTGGAATGAGGTACAAATCGTCCAATCCGACGTGATACATTTGCCCTTCTTTATCCGGTAACTGCCCGGTGCCATACCCCGAGGCTTCATTTACCAGATGCGGCACCTGGTATTCAACATAACCCGCTTCGGTATTTTTGTCGAGAAAATAAGAGATAAGGGCACGCTGCAATCTTGCACCTTTCCCTTTATAAACAGGAAAACCTGCTCCGGTAATCTTGGTGCCCAGTTCAAAATCGATGATGTCGTACTTTTTAACGAGTTCCCAGTGCGGCATTGCGCCTTCATGAAGCACTGGAATTTCGCCTGCCTGATAAACAGTGAGGTTATCGTCGGCAGATTTTCCTTCCGGAACCAAATCTGCAGGTAAATTCGGCAATGCGTATAATTTCTGCGTGAGTTCAGCAGCCAGTGATTCGCTTTTTTCGGTCAGCGTTTTGGCGGCTTCCTTTAATTCCGCGGTTTGCGCGCGCAGAGCCGTGGCCTCGTCTTTTTTTCCGGCCATCATCATTTCGCCGATTTGCTTCGAAATGCGGTTGGATTCGGACAGGGTGTATTCCAGTTCAGCCTGAGCCGCGCGGCGCTGCTCATCGAGGGTTGCAATTTCGTTTACGGCGTCAGCAGCATCAAGGTTCCGTTTGGCAAGCGCACGTATAACTCGTTCCTTGTCTTCACGGATAAACGCAATTTGTAACATAGCAGAAATTTAGATTGCAAATTTATCAAATTGTTTGGCCGCTGCGGCCGTCTGTGCAGAATTTGTCGCGGCTTAACAATTGTTGCTAATCATTATAAGTATATTTGCGCAAATTTTAAAGGAATGAAAAATCTTTACGCATTTTTCCTCATTTTATTCTATTCAACGGTAATTGCTCAGCAGGACGAATCGGCTTCAATCGCCGAGGCAGAAATGAAAGCCGCCGAATCTCTTGTAGCATTAGCGGTGAACCCAAATACACAGAATTACGATATTACCTATCATAAGCTCGAATTTACGGTTGATCCGGCGGAATATTTCATCGAAGGCCGCGTAACGACCACTTTTACAGCCGTGACCCCGATGAATACGGTGACGTTTGATCTTAATAATCAACTGGATGTGCTTGAGGTAACCATGAACGGAAACGGGCTTACGTTTACTCAGAACAATAACGATGAGCTTATCATTACTCTTCCCGCCACTTTGGCCCCCAATTCTTCTGCAACAGTAGAAATTTGGTACAGCGGATTTCCCGGTTTCGGCGAGCAGGCATTTACTACCGAAACACATAATGGAGTACCAGTTCTTTTTACGCTCTCGCAACCCTATGGCGCGCGCGATTGGTGGCCGTGTAAGCAGGATCTGAATGATAAAATTCCAAATGTGGACATCTACATTTCGGCACCGCAGCAATATGTGAGCGTCGCCAATGGTGTGCAACTCGGCGCTGAGACCAACGGCGATTATAAAACGACACACTTTCAGCACAATTTTCCGATTCCGGCCTACCTGATTGCGATCGCAGTAACGAATTACAGTATTTTCACACAAACTGCCGGAACAGCTCCCAATCAGTTTCCCATCGTCAATTACATTTACCCCGAGAATTATAATCAGGCAGTTTCGCAATTGGCGGTGACGTTGCCGATTATGGATTTGTTTGAGAACTTGTTCGAACCGTACCCGTTTGCAAGCGAAAAGTACGGACATGCGCAATTCGGCTTTGGAGGCGGTATGGAACACACCACGGTTTCATTCATGGGCAGTTACGGTCGGAACCTGATCGCCCACGAACTCGCTCACCAGTGGTTCGGAAATAAAGTTACGTGCGGCTCGTGGCGCGACATCTGGCTGAATGAAGGTTTCGCGGAATATTTGTCTGGCTTGGTAGTGGAAGGACTTGACGGTGAAGCTAATTTTGATCAGTGGAAACTTTTCAAGAGCCAAAACATTACCTCTCAGCCCGGTGGGGCAGTTTATCTGACAGAAGCTGAAACGCAAAATGTGGGAAGAATTTTCAGCAGCCGTTTGTCGTATAACAAAGGTGCGATGGTGTTGCACATGTTGCGCTTTAAACTCGGCGACGCAGCTTTTTTCCAGGCATGTAAAAATTACCTTGCCGATCCGGACCTGGCATTTGGCTATGCCGTTACAACCGATTGGCAGGCACATCTTGAAAATGCTTCGGGGCAGGATCTCGACGAATTTTTTAACGACTGGGTATACAAACAAGGATATCCGACGTATTCAGTGACGGTTCAAAACTGGGGCAGCGGTCAGGCACGGTTTGTTATCAATCAAACCCAATCGCACAATTCTGTCAGCTTTTTTGAAATGCCACTGCCGGTGCGGATTTTTGGTGCGGGCGGACAGCAGGCGGATCTCATCCTTAACAATACCTCGAACAATCAGGTTATTATTACGCCGGTTCCGTTTCAGGTTACCGGAATGGTCGTCAACCCACGAAACGATATCATTACCGGTACAAACAATGCTACCCTGAGCGCTGCTGATTTCGATTTCGCAGACACGGTAACCCTTTCTCCCAATCCGGCCCGGGAGCAATTGGCAGTAATGTTACCCGGAGACGCCGAATTACAGTCGGTTACGATTTACAACGCTTTGGGTCAGATTGTTTTGGAAAGTACCAGCGCCGAAATTAACGTCGGGTCGCTTCCTTCGGGTGTGCATTTCGCAGCTATTGTCACAACTTCAGGCCGCGCGCTTAAGCGATTCGTGAAGGAGTAATATTTGGTACTTAATCTTGGCGGAGAATGCGATGATTACAGTGCTTCTCCTTTTTCGGCAAGTTTGCGCTCGAGTTCTTTCTGAAACTCTTCCATCACCGGTTTGACAGTACTTTCGGGAAGGTCTGCAATCCGGATATACATCAAGCCATCAACGGCATTGTTAAACATCGGATCCACATTAAAGGCAATTACGCGCGCGTTTTGTTTGATGTATTTTTTAATGAGTACGGGCAGTCGCAGGCTTCCCGGTTCAATTTCATCTATTATCTTGTCGAATTTGTTTAAATCAGATTCAGCTTCGTTAAATACAAAATCTTTGTCGGCGTCTTTTAATTTAACTTTATATTCCTTGCGCGGATAAATGTACTGCGCTACGTACGGATCATAGTAATGCGATTTCATAAATTCAATCATCAGAGATTTGGAAAAATCTGAGAATTGATTGCTGATGCTGACGCCGCCAATCAGAAATTTATGGTCGGGATAACGCAGCGTGGTGTGCACGATGCCTTTCCACAGCAGGAAAAGCGGCATCGGTTTTTGCTGGTATTCCTTGGTGATGAAAGCTCTGCCCATTTCGATGGATTTGGACATCATGTCGAAAACCTCAGGCTCGAAGCGGAAAAGTTCCTGGAGGTAGAAACCGTTAATTCCGTATTTGGGGAAAATTTCTGCGCCAAGTCCCATGCGGTATGCGCCTGCAATCTGCTTCGCATCATCGTCCCACAAAAACATGTGGTAATAATATTTGTCGTACTTATCGATGTCGATAGATTCATTAGTGCCTTCTCCCACTTCGCGAAAAGTGACTTCCCGAAGGCGTCCGATTTCGTGCAGGATATTCGGGATTCGTTCGGCCTCAGCAAAAAACACCTCGTAGTTTTTGCTTTGCAGCATTCTCGCATCCGTGGTACGCAAAGTTTCAATTTCGCGGACCATTTTTTCGATGTTGGCAGGTAGCGCAATTTGCTTCGGACTTTTCGGAATTTTTAATGTTGGCGTCTGAAACAACGGCTGATCTTTTTCGTAGGCATTTGCCAGCATGTACGTTTTTCGGCGAAGAAAAGCGGTAAATTCCTCGATAGACTCGTATTCATTTTGCTCGCTAACCGGAATGGGCTTGCCGATTCGCACCTTAATCACACGGTCTTTCTGTGAAAAGAGTTCGGATGGAAGTTTCGCGGTCCGCAGCGTACTGTTGATGCGGGATAAGAGATAAAAAAACTTGCTGTTTTTCGCGTGAAAATAAATCGGAACTACCGGAACCTGCGCTTTGCGTATAACCTTGATGGCGCCTTCTTCCCAATTTTTATCAACTACCAAACGTCCGTCTTTATACGTAGATACCTCACCGGCCGGAAACATGCCTAAGGGTTTTCCGTCGCTCAGGTGGCGGAGCGTTTCCTTGATGCCCACTACGCTTGATTTAGCATCTTTATGCGTTTCGAACGGATTTACCGGCATGATGTACGGCTTCATCGGATCGATGCGGTGCAACAAAAAATTGGCAATGATTTTAAAATTCGGCTCGCGCTCCAGCATCAGCTTTAACAACAATATCCCGTCGATGCCTCCAAGCGGGTGATTCGAGATGGTGATGTAAGCCCCGTCTTTCGGAAGTCGTTTAAAATCATCTTCCGGAATTTCGAATTTAATTTGAAATTCGTCGAGTATTGCATTTAAAAACTCAAGGTCCCGAAGGTGTTTATTGCGATTGTAAATATCGTTGAGGTGCGAAATGCGAAGGGTTTTCATCAAAAGCCAGCCGGCGAATGTGCCAAAAATCCCGTATTTATCGGCTTTTATCGCTTTTGCTACTTCTTTGGCGGTTACTAAACCCATGCGTTTTTCGTTTGTTCTGGTGGCAAACAAAGATAGAAAAATTCACCTGCAATCAATTTTGAAGTTAGAAATGCCCCAACTTTTTAAGGGTACGTAAAATGCGTTTTTTACTACATTTGGCGAAGCAAATTTTTATGAAAATTCTTTCCTATAATGTCAACGGAATCAGGGCTGCTGTGAACAAGGGCCTGATTGCCTGGCTCGATACGGTGAATCCTGACGTGGTTTGTCTTCAGGAAATAAAAGCAACCGTAGAACAAATTCCCTTGCTTGATTTTGAACTTGCCGGTTTTCGTTATCATTATTGGTATCCGGCACAGAAAAAGGGGTACAGCGGCGTGGCGATCCTATGTAAATCCGAACCCGATAACATAGTTTTCGGTACCGGCATAGACCACATGGATTTTGAGGGGAGAAATATCCGGGTCGACTTCGGAGATCTATCCGTGATGAGTTTTTACATGCCTTCGGGGAGTAATGCGGATCGCATTCCACATAAATTTAAATACATGGAGGATTTTCGACAGTACATTGATGAGTTGAAAATGCAGCGACCGAATTTGATTCTCTGCGGCGACTACAACATATGCCATAAGGAAATCGACATCCACGACCCCAAGCGGAACGTTAATGTAAGCGGTTTCTTGCCGGAAGAACGTCAGTGGCTTGATGCGTTTATGCAAAGCGGATTTGTCGATTCATTCCGCCTGCACTGCACCGATCCGCATCGATATACATGGTGGAGTAATTTTAATAATGCCCGCGGCAACAACAAAGGCTGGCGTATTGATTATGCGCTTGTGGCCGAGCCGCTCCGCGACCGGATTCGCCATGCCGATATTCTGCACGATGCCGTGCACTCAGATCATTGTCCGATTTTACTTGAACTTAACTAAATAGCGCATTCCCTAACATGAAAACAATGAAAAAAGTTTTGCTTTCAATGCTGCTTGCTTTAACGCTGGCTTCCTGTGTTTCCAAAAAAGTTTACAACGAACTCGAGAGCAAGTACAGCGCTCTGAAAAAAGAAAACCGCAAACTTGCTGATGAAATCGACGCTTTAAAACAAGAGAAAGCAGCGCTCGAAACGCAGTCGCTTTCGTTAGGTGAGGAAATAGATCGCTTAACGGCAGAGCGCAACAAATTGCGGAATGATCTGGCGTCAAATGAGAAAAACCTGCAAACGCTTCAGGCTTCCTACAAAGCTTTGGAGAAAAACAGCGACGAAGCACTTCAGGCGAATATGAATAAAAACCGCGAATTGCTGGCGCAACTTGATGCGAAGGAACGCGCGTTGGCTGCCGAGCAGGCTCGCTTGGACAAACTGCGCAGTGAGCTCGAGTACAGTTCAAAACGCCTTGATGAATTGGAGCGAATGATTGCCGCAAAAGATGCTTCCATGAAGAAACTTCGGGAAACACTTTCCAAGGCACTAAACAGTTTTGAAGGTAAAGGTCTTACGGTCCAGCAGAAAGATGGCAAAGTCTATGTTTCGATGGAAAATAAGCTTCTTTTTAATTCAGGAAGTTGGGCTGTCGGTGCGGAAGGACGTCGCGCTGTGGTCGAAGTTGGAAAGGTGCTTGCGGCAAATCCTGATATTTCGGTTTTAATTGAAGGCCATACGGACGATGATGCGTATCAGGGATCGGGTCCGATTGCAGACAATTGGGATTTATCAACCAAACGTGCAACGGCCATCGTTGCGATTCTCAGTGAAAACAAAGGAATTAACCGACAGAATCTAACTGCGGCAGGCCGGAGCGAGTATGCGCCGGTAGCATCGAATAACAATGCAGAAAACAAAGCCAAGAACCGACGAATCGAAATTATTCTCACACCGAAACTCGATGAGATTTCAAAAATGCTCAACGATTTGTAATCAAGAAAAAAGAGCTGACTTAACGTCAGCTCTTTTTTTGGTTCTTATAATTTACTCCATTTTGAGGAATACGTTCTGCCTTCGTTGTCGCTCACGGTAATTGTGTAGAGTCCGCCGGAAAGTGCGGCTATGTCTATCGATTGTTGCAGTGCAGGGGTCAGAGGTTGGTTTAAGACCACTTTTCCCGTTAAATCAAAAATACGCACAGAACTGATTTCGCGTTGCGCGGAGGTAAGATGAAGTACTGCGCCGGCAGGATTAGGGTACAGAGAAAATCCGTTTGCGGAAAAATCGCTGGTTCCCAAACTTGAATCCAGGATTCTGTAAATACGGCCGTTGCTGGACGATGCAAAATACAACTCACCGGTAATGTCTTCGCCAAAAGAAGTAATTCCGCCTACACCGGGTAAGAGGTTTGAATACGCGATATCCCCTCCTTCAGTAAACATTCCGATTCGGTTAACGCAGTAATCCGCAAAGAAGTACTTGCCAATAAAATTAGGATAGGTGGTGCCGCGATACACATAGCCCCCCGTAACCGAGCACCCGCCGGTGGCACTGTGCGTATATTCCGCAATGGGAAAAGTAAATCCGGTACCGGTGGCGCATGATGAAGAGAAAACACTACTCCCTTCGTAGCATTTCCAGCCATAATTGAGTCCTCCTGCGGTCGGAGCCGCTTTATTAATCTCCTCCATTACCGCTTGTCCGACATCCGCAATCCAAAGATCTCCCGTGACCTTATCAAACGAAAATTTCCACGGATTGCGCAGTCCGCTTGCCCAGATTTCATCATTTCCCGGCACGGCGCCTGCAAAGGGATTATCTGCAGGAATAGTGTAGGGCGAACCTCCATCCACATCGATGCGTAACATTTTCCCTAAATTATCATTGAGGTTTTGTGCACGATTGCCGGGATCGCCGCCAGCTCCGCCGTCACCCATACCGATGTACAAATAGCCGTCCGGACCAAACTTTATGGTGCCACCGTTGTGGTTACTGAAGGGCTGAGGTACCGTTAGTATTGTGGTTGCCGACGCAGGATTAGCTACATTTGGGTTGGCGGTGCTCACCTGATATCGCGCGATAACGGTTGCGCCATCACCCGCCCGCGTGTAGTTTACGTAGAAAAAGCCATTTTGCTCATAATCAGGATGAAATGCCAAACCGAGCAAGCCACGTTCTCCACCCGTGCTTATTACCGAGGTGTTCAGCGTCAGGAAATTGGTCGGATTGATCGTTCCATCGGTATTCAGGATCCGGATGGCACCTCCCTGCTGCACGACAAACAGCCGGTCATCTCCTGCATGAGTAATTTCTACCGGAGCAGTAAACCCGGCTGCGAACTGTTGCACGGCGATGGTTTGGGCCATGGATGCAGTTGCGATAATTGCGGTAATTAAACAAGTAATTTTTTTCATGATATTCCAATTGGTTGTTACTGCAAAAGTTTCAAATTCAACCCGTTGAAGGTACGGAAATTTTTCAGAAATCAAATTCATCCATTTCCGGATCCGGTGTGATAATGTCTTCCGCTTCTTTTATTTTTATAAAACGGCTTCCCGGACCGGATATCATGAGTTTTTTAAGTTGATACGCGGTATCCTCAGGTTTGAGAAGCCCTCTGTGAAACATCAGCCGCGTTAGCCGATCCTGATGTCTTGCGTACAGCGATCGCAGTTCGCCCTGATCATTAAACTGGTACATGAATTTTTTAGGACTAGGAATAATCGAAGCCAAAAACAAACTCTCTTTAACAGATAATTCGGAAGGGTGTTTCTGGAAATAAAACCGCGATGCCTCACCGATTCCGTAAACATTCGGTCCCCATTCTATGATGTTGAGGTAAACTTCAAACATTCGTGCCTTGCTGACGATTCTGTTGTTTTCCAACACGTAGACCATCAGAATTTCTTCAAGTTTCCTGGAAAGCGTTTTTTCACGTGTGAGAAAAACGTTTTTAATCAATTGCATGCTTATGGTGCTGGCGCCCCGGGCAAATTTTTTGGTTTTGATGTTCCGTATGATGGATTGCTTGAATGCTTCGCTGATAAATCCCTTATGCCTGTAAAATGAGGGGTCCTCGGAGGTGAGAACGGCATTTCGCAATAACGGGGAAATTTGCTCTAATGGCGTATAATTGTAATTCGCTTGCCCGACCAGTACAGGCCTTTGCTGCCTGCCGTTTTCAATAGCCCGATACACAAATTCTCCGTTTAGCTTAGCAAGATTGGCTTCGCCGTACTTTATTATCTTAAGGTGGTGTTTGTTCAGCGAGCTGTTAAAAATGAGTTTGTTTGGTTTGTTTTTATTGTACTGAAAATCCAAACTGTAATCAAATGAACCTTCCGCCTGCATCCCTTCAAAATGCGTGAATAAGCCGTCGGGGAGCGACTCAATAAAATCCTGTGCTTTTGTGTTTTCCATTCGGACCTTTAAGGTGTACACTGTGTCTTGCGCAATGTTGTATTCCACAAATGGTTTTACGCGAATGCGATTTAAGGTGGCCGTCGAAGAACTGTCAATGCGAATGAAGTCAGGCCCGAACAGGAAGTTGTAGTCGAACCGTGCTTTATTGACCACCACGTCGCGCGTGGCGATTTTCGGGTGATTAACCGTTAGGCGCGATACAGAGGCGAAGCCATCCACATGCAACTCATCGCCATCCATATCAAAGTTTACAAGATTTACCCGAATAGAATCAAACCCTGCTTTCAGGTTGTAGCGCTCGTCAAGGTACGGAACCCTGATGGCACCGGTGTCAATGTTAAAAAAGCGAAGGTCTGCTTTCTTGTCTCGCGGATCCGCGTAACCTTTGATCCGCCAGCGTTGGCGAAACGTATTGGACGTTACAGTTATGGCGGTTTCAAGCTGCTCGTCAACAAGTCGGAGCTCATTGAGTCTTACGGACGCTTTTTTGCCATTATCATTTATCTCAAAGGCGACATTCGTCAGTTTCATGTCCGTCGGCACCAGATTTAGCGCACGTGACATAATCCGGTAGGCCCTGCGTGCATAATCCTTTTTATTGTCGGCTGGTTCAACAATCGTGGTATCCCGGTTTTGTTTTAAAAATGCGTCAAAGTTTTTGCGGCTGCCTGATTTTACCAACCGGATAAATCCGTTATTGATTTCCATCTCCTCAATTTGAAGCCGTCCGAAAACAAGCTGCAGGAGATCGACATCCGCTTTAATCGTTTGCATTCGGAACAAAGTATCCGCATCGGAAGGCACAAGCAGCACGTCCGTGAAATCAACGCCGGCGATGCCGTGAAATTTCGCGCTACCGATGGTTAATTCACTATTGTACTCGGTGCGAAGCTTGACTTGTGCTTTTTCGATAACTTTTTCAAGAATAATATTGCGGCCTGTGAAGTAACCCACAATGAGCAACATCATCAGAAGGATGCAACCGATTGCGGTTCGTTTAAGAATTCTTGCCGTTTTTTTATTCATGTGCTGTACGCTTCCCTCTAAGTTACAAAAATTGACATTAGCCAAACAAGGCTGCTGCCACGTCTTCGATTCCTGAAACGCAGCGCACGTCAATCAACGTATTTTTTAGCGCGGATTTATTGTATTTGGAAATGAATATCGCGGAGAAACCGAGTTTTTCCGCTTCTTGAATTCGCTGATCGATTCGGTTTACCGGCCGGATTTCCCCGCTGAGACCGACTTCTCCGGCAAAACAAAATCCCTTGCGTACCGGAATATCTTCATTTGAGGATAAAATGGCGGCTACTACTGCCAGGTCCAGTGCCGGGTCATCGACAGAAATGCCACCGGTAATATTGAGAAAAACGTCTTTCGTGGCTAACCGGAAACCGGCTCGTTTTTCCAGTACGGCCAGAATCATGTTCAGTCGTTTGGCATTGTATCCGGTAGTGCTGCGCTGGGGCGTACCGTACACCGCAGAGCTAACCAAAGCCTGTATTTCAATCAAAAGCGGCCGCATGCCTTCCATCGTGGTGGCGATGGCAGTTCCGGAGAGATTTTCATCACGGTGAGAGATCAGTATTTCGGAAGGGTTCGCAACTTCGCGCAAACCACTGCCCAGCATTTCGTAGATGCCAATTTCAGCAGTCGAGCCAAATCTGTTTTTAAGTGAACGCAAAATTCGGTACACATGGTTTCGGTCGCCTTCGAATTGCAATACCGTGTCCACCATGTGTTCGAGAATTTTCGGGCCTGCGATGGTTCCGTCTTTTGTGATGTGGCCAATCAGCAGCACCGGAATACCGGTAGTTTTCGCAAACCGGATAAGCTCTGCCGTGCACTCGCGGATTTGGGATATGCTACCCGGAGAAGAATCGATATCGTCGGTGTGCAGGGTTTGAATGGAATCAATAATCAGCACATCCGGCTGTACGTCTTTCACCCGGGCAAATATGTTTGCCGTGTTGGTTTCGGTGAGAATGAAACACTGTGTTGGTCCCGAAAGGATGCGCTCGGCGCGCATTTTAATCTGTTTCTGACTTTCCTCGCCTGAAACATACAGTGTTTTAAAAGGCAGTCGCAGCGAAATTTGCAGCAGCAACGTACTCTTTCCGATGCCGGGTTCGCCGCCAAGTAAAATAAGCGATCCGGGAACAATTCCTCCGCCTAAAACACGGTTCAGTTCGCCGTCCCCGGTGTTGAGTCGGATTTCCTCTACCGAATCAATTTCGTTAATTTTTTGAGGCTTTGCCGCTTTTGCAGGCGCATCCTGTTTCCAGGGCTGCTTTTCAGCTTTTTGGACAATTTCTTCTGCGATGGTATTCCATTCCCGACATGAAGTGCACTGTCCCTGCCATTTCGAATACGACGTCCCGCAGTGATGGCAGAAAAAAGTAGTTTTAGTTTTTGTCATTACATTACATTCCTTTCATCGCATCTGCCTTCTCGAGCATGAAATCTTTAGTCAAATCCCCGATTTCTTCTTTTTGAAAACCGCTTTGGTAGGCTTTCGCGGCGCGTTTGGGATCGCCTTGCTTTTCATACATTAAGCCCAGATGGTAATCAGGAAGCATCGATTTAGGATAATTTTTTCGTGCCAGATCCGACAGTTTATCGAGTTCGGCATAAGCCTTATTTTTTAGAATAGCGGCTTCGATTGCTTTAAAGTCGTTAATCCGGATGGTAAGTTTCGTACCCAACATTTTTTCGATAGTGGTGTACTTGGCCATGAGATAATCGACATGACCGGTAGGCAAAACAGCAATTTTTTCGTTGAATTCGTTGGTAGATATGGGTTGATAGGCTCCGAAAAAGTGGTACAGGGCACTTGGGATCGCATGCAGAACGAGTGAATAATGCGATGCGCCTTTAAATTCGTCAAATCGATACAACACCTGAGGGTTTGGTAATTTTCGTACGGTTTCGTCGACAGTTTTAATTAGTTTTTGCATCTTCTTTACGTCGCCGTCCGCCGTGCACATGTAGTAGTAGGCCGGCTGCTGCAGGGCTGCAAGTCGCTGCGGCAGGTGTTCTTCCATCGCGACCGGAAATTCCGGGCTCATCGAAATGTAGGCGTTAAACAACGGCGCATCCTTGTACAGATAATAGTTGATGAAACCCGCCGTCACGTCGTGACCCGCTATAATTTTAAACGGCGCCACTCGGTACTGTTTTTCCAGTGCCGCGACAAGTTCGCCCATAAACTCAAAGAACTTTTCTCCCTTGCCGGATGGCAGTCCGGACTCGCTATCCGACGCGCAATCTTCTTCGCGCGTTTTTTCCATCGCCACGCCAACGGTTATCATTTCCGGAATATCCTCCCAATAATTACCGTAATTCAGGGCGCCCTGAAAAGCATCAAATAAATAATCTCCGTCAAGCAGGATGAGTAAAGGGTATTTTTTTTGGGGATTTGATTGATAAGATGCGGGAAGTCCGATGTGAATGATTCGGTCTTCCTCGAGTTTCTGCGATCGTATGGTGTCGGTTACCTTTTGCGACCATCCAGCAGATACACAGAGAATGGCGCAAATTAAAATCAGCACATTTTTCATATTTGGTGTTTTTGATTTGCAGTAATCCGATTTGGGTTTGCCAAGATAAAAAGATAGGTTGACGAACACAAGCGACTTAATGTCGGGCTGCAATCTTTTTCCGGTTGACGATCGGCAGCAACACAAAAGACAGTGCGCCGAGAGCGGCGGTAAGGAGTGTTTGAGACACCCATGCGAGCCAGCCCAGCGCGTTTCCGGAAGGTTCAGAAACACCGTAGATAAGCAGGACCTCTGCCACCAGAACGGGATAGGCACCAAAACCGCTGTTGGTGAATCCGATTGCAAGACTTCCGAAGATAAAGGCCATCATCACAGCTCCAAAACCGATCGTGCCGGTTTCGGGCAGTGCAAAAATCGCGACGTAAAACATCAGAAGATATGTCAGCCAGATCAGTACCGAATAATAAAGAAACGGCAGGCGGTAGGGCGTACGCCAAATGGCAAGTACACCTTCGGTAAGTCCGGCAATTTTTTGCTTCAGACTTAGGATTAATTTAAATTTAGAATAGAACCACAACAAACCGAGTAGGATCAAAAAAACCAATGCGCCGGCGATTCCCGTGAGTAGCATCGGGATGGGGATGTGTTTGTCTACAAAGTTGCTTAATTCACGGAATTGAAACACCAAGGCCAGTATTACGAAAATCAGAAAAAGCAGAAGATCAATGATGCGCTCGGCGATGATAGTGCCGAAACCTTTATCAAATGGTACATCTTCATATTTATGCAGTACCACCGCCCGGGATATTTCACCCGACCGGGGAATGGTCATGTTTACAAAATAGGAAATGCACACTGCCATCAATTTGTTGGCAAAGGCAGGATGATACCCCATGAAGTTTAATGCGTATTTCCACCGATAAGCGCGAAGTACAAAGCCAAAAAGTGCGATAAATAGGGATAAGGCGATGTAGTAGTAATTCGCGTTGCGGAAATTGGATTTCATTTGCGCGAGTTGCGCAGGAGTAAAATCATTGTATTTGCAAACGATTAAACCGATTCCCAACGCAAGCGGAACCAGAATGGATAACCATTTACTAATTGATTTTTTCAACTTTAACGCAGCGAGTTGTCCTTCTCGTTGGGGAATACCAAACTGGGTTTAAAGTGCCTGGCCTCTTCCATATCCAGAATTCCGTAGGCGATGATAATGATAATGTCGCCCTTTTGCACTTTCCGCGCGGCCGGACCGTTCAGCGTGATCTCGCCGCTATTCCGATTTCCTTTGATGACATAGGTTTCGAGTCGTTCCCCGTTGTTGATGTTAACAATGGAAACTTTTTCACCTTCAACAATGTTCGCCGCTTCCATGAGCGCTTCGTCTATGGTGATGCTGCCGATGTAATTCAAATCGGCTCCGGTAACCGTAACGCGATGAATTTTAGATTTTACAACGTGAATTTGCATGGGGGCAAAGGTAATTAATTTAAAGCAATGGTATCGATCAGGCGCACATTCTCTGCAAATACAGCGATGAACGCGCGGTACTTGCGCTCCGGCGCAAATACAGCAACGGGTTTTAACGTCTGTTCGTCCGCGATTTCAAAATATTCGAGCGTAAAGTGTTTATTGCCTGCAAAATGCTCGCTAATTTCGGTCCGAATTTGTTCCGGTGTGCGCGTTGTAAAACGCGATTTTGCAAGATTTAGTGCTTCAAAAATCAGCGATGCCTCGCGGCGTAGTTCAGGAGAGAGCCGTTCGTTGCGCGAACTCATGGCAAGACCGTTAGCTTCCCGGTAGATCGGACAGCCTACAATTATTACGGGCAACCCCGATTTTTCTACCAACTTGCGGACAACCTGTAGTTGCTGGAAGTCCTTTTCACCAAAATAGGCGCGATCAGGGTGTACGATTTCAAATAACCTTTTAACAATCGTACCGACACCATTAAAATGACCGGGTCTGAATTTACCTTCCATTTCGTGTTCCAATCCATCAAAATCGAACGACTCTGAAACGGTATTACCGTCGTACATTTCGTCAATTGACGGCGCAAATAAAATGCAGTCGGAATTAACGGCTGCAATCTTCTCCGTGTCCCGTTCCAGTGTACGCGGGTAATTCTTCAGGTCGTCCGCATTGGTGAACTGTGTCGGATTTACAAAAATGCTCACCACAGTAATATCGGTTTCCTGCATCGATTGGCGTACTAAGGAAAGGTGTCCGTCGTGCAACGCGCCCATGGTGGGTACAAATCCGATCCGGGACGTTTGCCGGGCCTCATTTAAAAATGCAATTAATTCGGCCTGACGGTTGAAAATGCGCATAGGTTCTTTTAATAGCGGTGCAAACTTATAACAATAGTTATGAAATGCACAAAATTTTATACTTTTGCATGGTTCTTAGAACGTTAAGTAAATGATTGTAAATGGACGATAAGAGGATATTGTACGTATCATCTGAAGTAGTGCCGTACCTGGCGGAAAATGAGGTATCACTGATGTCGTACGATGTCCCGAAAATGGTCAATGATCAGGGATGCCAGATACGTATCTTCATGCCCCGATACGGAAACATCAACGAGCGGAGGCATCAACTACACGAAGTGATTCGTCTTTCCGGTATGAATCTGGTAATCAACGATCTGGATATGCCGCTGATCATTAAAGTGGCTTCTATACCGCGCGAGCGCATTCAGGTTTACTTTATTGATAATGACGATTATTTTAAACGCAAAGCTACTTTTACAGACGAAGAAGGTGTTCTTTACGCCGATAATGACGAGCGCGCCATTTTCTTTGCAAAAGGCGTAGTTGAAACCGTGAAGAAGCTCAATTGGGTTCCGGATATTATTCACGTACACGGATGGCTCGCTTCCATGCTGCCGGTTTACATGAAGCATTATTATAAGGACGAAGCCCTGTTTGCAGACACGAAAATTGTTACCTCGGTGTACGGGCAATCATTTGATGGAACGCTCGATGCTGCTATGATCAAAAAGGTGATGTTTGATGATATTCCTGCTGATGCAGTGCGTTTGCTCGAAGTTCCGGATTATGAAAACATCATTAAAACGGCGGTTATGCACTCGGACGGTGCGATCATCGCTTCGGAACAGGTGAGTCCATCTTTAACAAAATTTATCGAGTCGTCCGGCAAACCTTTCCTACCTTTCGTCCCGAAAGAAACTTTTGCAGAAGCGTATACCAATTTTTACAGAAATTCGCTTTAGCAGTAAATAGCATGTATGAAAAGAATTTTGAGCAAAGCACTTTTGTTAGTGGCAACAGGGCTCGCGCTGGTGTCGTGTGATAAGGAATTTAATGAAATAGGTTCTGATTTTGTAGGTGACAATCACTTCGATCTGCAATCCAAAACCTTTCCCGTGGTGGCGTTCAATCAAAAAGCCAACGCCGTCCAATCCAACAACCTTCCCATCAATTCGCTCGGAATTTACAATCACCCTGTGTTTGGCAAGACTACAGCAAGTTTTGTAACGCAGGTTGAATTGTTGAACGTTAATCCGACCTGGGCTGAAAACCCGCAAGTGACTAAGGTCGAACTTACGGTGCCGTACTTTGCGGATCGTACGGCTTTCGACAGCGAAACGGGAACGTCTACGTACGAGCTCGATTCTATCTTCGGCTCAGGTAAAATTAACCTGAAAGTGTACGAGTCGAATTATTTTCTCCGCGATCTCGATCCTGCAACAGGATTTCAACAAAGCCAAAAATATTACAGCGATCAGGGCCCGGAATTCGACGCGAGTGCAGGGCAGCAGCTCAATGACGATCCGAATCCCGCACAGAATTCTGAATTTTTCTTCGATCCGGCAGAAATTCAGATTACTACCACTAATGACGAGGGAGAACAAGTAGTGACGGAGCGTCTGGCACCGCGAATGAATTTATTGCTCAACAAAGCGTTCTTTCAGGAAAAGATTTTTGGGGCATCGGCAAGCGGACAACTGGTAAATAACAATCAGTTTAAACAATATTTTAAAGGATTGTATTTTAAAGTTTCACCTGCAGCAAGCAATCCGGACGGCGGCTCTCTGGCACAGTTAAACTTTAAACAGGGAAAAATTACCATTACGTATCTGGCCGGCCCGGAAACAGACCGCGAGGAGCGCACCTATGTAATCAATCTTACCGGAAATACCGTTAATCTGCTGGAGAATGCCGAAAACCCGGCTTATGCAAATGCAGTTTTGAACCCGAATATGGTGCAGGGTGATGACCGACTCTACCTTAAAGGCGGATCAGGTTCCGTGGCCGTGCTGAAAATTCTTCAGGGTGACAGTGACGGAGACGGGATCGACGATCTGGAGTATCTCAAGAATGAAGGCATTTTGATTAATGATGCCAGCCTTACTTTTACCGTTGACCGTTCTGCTTTCCCTGACGGACAGCCAAATCCGTATCGCATTTATTTATACGACATTAACAATAAACGACCGTTAATCGATTATTCTGCCGATGTAACGACAGTTTCTGGTGATTCTCAAAAAAACAAATACATTCACGACGGAATTTATAACAAGGGTGCTGATACGTATCGCATCAGACTGACCAATCATATCAGAAATCTTGTCAATCTGGATTCCACCAACGTTAGCCTTGGGCTTGCCGTAACCAGCGACATCAACAACATCGGGATGTCCAGACTGCGTCAGGAGAATGCTACGCTGAACAACCACGTTCCCGTAACCAAAATCATGGATCCGCGCGGAACCGTTTTGTATGGCAGCAATCTTCCGGCCGGCGATCCGAAGCGCGTGGAGTTGAAAATATTTTATACCAAACCAAACTAGAACTTTATGTGTGGAATTATAGGCTACATCGGACACAGAGAAGCGTATCCCATCGTAATTAAAGGACTTAAGCGTCTGGAATACCGCGGATACGACAGTGCCGGCGTGATGATTTGCAATGAGGGAGACATGAAAGTCTCAAAAACCAAAGGGAAAGTCTCCGATCTGGAAGAAAAGGCATCCCGTGAAATTAATACCTCCGGTTCCATTGGTATGGGACATACCCGTTGGGCAACACATGGTGTACCCAATGACGTAAACTCGCATCCTCATTTATCCAACAGCGGAAATCTGGCCATCATCCACAACGGAATCATTGAAAATTATGAGCCGCTGAAAAAAGAGTTAATCAAGCGGGGCTACACCTTTACATCCGATACCGATACGGAAGTTTTGATTAACCTGATTGAAGATGTTCAGAAAAAAGACAATCTGAAATTAGGAAAGGCGGTTCAGGTAGCACTTAATCAGGTGGTAGGCGCGTACGCGATTTGTGTTTTTGATAAGAATAAACCGGATGAGTTTGTAGTTGCACGACTCGGAAGTCCGCTGGCTATTGGTGTAGGTGAGGATGAATATTTTGTAGCCTCCGATGCATCGCCTTTTATTGAATACACCTCAAACGCCATTTATTTGGAAGATGAAGAAATGGCCATCATCCGTCGTCATAAACCGCTAAATGTCAGAAAAATCAAAGACGACACGCTGGTTGATCCGTACATTCAGGAGTTGCAAATGAATCTTGAGCAAATTGAGAAGGGCGGATACGACCATTTCATGCTGAAAGAGATTTATGAGCAACCAAATGTAATTAAAGACACGTACCGCGGTCGCTTGCTGGCGAATGAAGGTGTTATAAAGATGGCGGGTGTCGAAGATAATATCGAGAAATTCCTGAACGCCCAGCGAATTCTGATTGTAGCCTGCGGAACATCGTGGCATGCCGGCCTCGTTGCCGAGTATATTTTTGAAGAATTTGCGCGGATTCCGGTTGAAGTTGAGTACGCTTCAGAGTTCCGTTACCGCAATCCGATCATCAATAAAGGCGATGTGTTGATCGCGATTTCACAATCCGGTGAAACGGCCGATACGCTGGCTGCCATTAAGCTTGCCAAAGAGCGCGGCGCCTTTGTATTTGGTGTTTGTAATGTAGTAGGTTCGTCTATTTCACGTGAAACGCATGCAGGTGCGTACACGCATGCCGGGCCGGAAATCGGAGTAGCGTCAACCAAAGCATTTACCACACAAATTACGGTTCTTACCATGATTGCGCTCCGTTTGGCAAAAGCTAAAGGAACGTTGTCCAATACAGATTTCCACCGCTACCTCCAGGAACTTGAGGTTATTCCGGAGAAAGTTCAGGAAGCGCTTCAGACCAATGACGCTGCCAGAGAAATCGCAGCCGAGTTTAAGGATGCCTCTAACTGTCTCTATCTTGGTCGCGGCTATAATTTCCCCGTGGCACTTGAGGGAGCGCTGAAGCTAAAAGAAATTTCGTACATCCACGCAGAAGGATATCCGGCCGCCGAAATGAAGCACGGGCCCATTGCACTTATTGACGAACAGATGCCGGTAATCGTTGTGGCGCCCAACCGGGGGCACTACGATAAGGTCGTTAGTAATATTCAGGAAATTAAATCGCGCAGCGGTCGCGTTATTGCCATCGTAACCAAAGGTGATGTCCAGGTTCGTGATCTCGCCGAGTATGTTATCGAAATTCCGGATACGGTTGAAGCACTAACTCCGCTGCTCACTACTATCCCGCTACAGCTTTTAAGTTATCACATTGCAGTTATGCGAGGTTGTAACGTGGATCAGCCCCGAAATTTGGCGAAATCTGTAACGGTAGAATAGGGTTGTTTAAACTGTTGATAAAGAAGCGAGAATTTTTCTCGCTTTTTTTATACACTTTTAAATTTTTGTTAATTTGGCACAACTAACTAATTAATCATCCCTTTACAATGAGAATTTACCTTTTCATGTTGTCGCTGTTGTGCTGCGGTCTGGTTTCAGCGCAGAACACGATCTCGGGAACCGTAACCGACTTTAACAATCAGCCTGTTGCGGGTGCCAATGTGCGCGTGGTGGGCGAGAGTTCAGGAACGGTTACTGACGCAGCCGGAAATTTCAGTCTGCGCGTTTCCCAATCTCCACCGTTTACTTTGGAAGTAACCAGCATAGGTTATGCCATGCAAACGGTTGATGTGACCTCGCTCGACAAAATTTTTGTGCAATTATTTGAAGAAGAAACCCGACTCAATGAAATTGTAATTTCTGCCTCGAGAACTCCTGAACGGATTATCGAGTCGCCCGTAACGATCGAGCGGATGGGGCCTGCTGAAATTCGCAATACTGCTTCACCAACGTTTTATGAAGGTTTGGAGAATCTTAAAGAAGTGCATTTTAACACCAGCTCGCTCTCGTTCAAATCGATCAACACCCGTGGCTTTGCAACGGTGGCTAACACGCGTTTCCTTCAGTTGGTTGACGGAATGGACAATGCTTCTCCTGCGCTTAACTTCGTACTGGGTAACCTGGTTGGTTTGTCTGATCTTGATGTGGCCAGCGTCGAATTGTTGCCCGGTGCTTCTTCGGCACTTTACGGAGCCAACGCCTTCAACGGGATTTTGTTTATGAACAGTAAGAATCCGTTTAAGCATCAGGGAATCAGCACGTACTTCAAGTACGGGCAAACCTCCCAGGATGCTGCCGGAACAAACGACTATTACGATTTCGGAATCCGTGCAGCCCACGCATTTTCGAAACATTTTGCTGCCAAAGCGAATTTCACCTACCTCCGCGCTACGGAATGGATTGCCGACGACATTAGTGCGCGAAACGGCGGTCTGATAGGGCATGATCTGGATCCGAATTACAATGGATTGAACGTTTATGGCGACGAGGCGAGTACCAATCTGCGCAATGTAGGTGTGGCACTTGCTGCTCAGGGTTTGATTCCGGGTGCCGCCGTGAATTTGCTTCCCAACTCAAACGTAAGCCGCACCGGCTACCGCGAGCGCGAACTTTTTGACAATAAAATCGAAAGCGTGAAGGCGGATTTCTCGTTGCATTTCCGTCCGTGGGATAATGATATCGAATTCGTACTACAATACAAACTCGGATTCGGAAACACGATTTATCAGGGCGCCAACCGTTATGCCTTGAAAAACTTTTTCATGGATCAGACCCGCTTTGAGGTTACCGGGAAAAACTTCTTTGTTCGCGCTTATATGACTTCGGAAGATGCCGGTGATTCGTACGATATGGTGTTTGCCGGACTTAACGTAAACCGTCAGTGGAAATCAGACCAGACTTGGTTCGGGCAATATGCAGGTGCTTTCGTTCAGGCTACGCTGAACCCGGCGTTGATCGGTGGTCAGTTCAGCGAAGAAGCGAAACATCAGTTTGCCCGTTCTGTTGCAGATCAGGGTCGTTTCTTGCCCGGTACCCCGGAATTTCAGAATGCGTTGAATATTGTAACTGCTGATCCGGATCTTCGTTCGGGCGCGAAGTTTATCGATAATTCAAAAATCTACCACTCCGATCTGAATTACAATTTTAAAGACATGATCGATTGGGCCGAAATTATGGTCGGAGGTTCCATCCGTCAGTTTGAACTTAACTCACAGGGAACGATTTTCACCGACTTCGATGGTCCGATTCGCTATGAAGAATACGGAGTGTACACGCAGCTCCAGAAGCGTTTCCTGGCAGAAGAGCGTCTGAAGTTTACAGGATCCATCCGATATGATAAGAGTGAGAATTTTGACGGATTTGTATCGCCGCGCGTAGCGTTTGTTTACTCTGCCGGCGAAAGCAAAAAGCACAACTTCCGCCTCTCGTATCAGACAGGTTTCCGCAACCCGACTACACAGGATCAATATATCGGACTTGACCTCGGGCCTTACTCACTCATCGGATCTGCTCCGGATAACCTGGATCGGTACGTAGAAACACGCGGCGGAGGCGGAGTTCAGGGAACTATTTCACCAGCGGGTCAGGCCATTTTGGGCTCGTCGACAGTTGATCTAACAGGTACAATGGCGTATAATAACTCCTACACCATTCAGTCGGTACAACAATTTGCGGCTACCGGAGATCCTTCTGTGTTGCAGCCGATTGTAACCGGTTTGGTTAAGCCGGAGCGTGTGCAGGCATTCGAAGTGGGATACCGCTCTAACGTAAACGAGTTTTCAGTTGACGTTAATGCTTATTACAATATTTATAATGACTTCCTCAATCAGGCTCAGGTACTAACGCCTTACTACGGAACTGCCGGAACAGACCTCACCGATCCGGCCGTAGTAAACAGTATCATCGCAATTCAGAACAGCGATACACGTATTTTCAATCTGTACACCAATTCGCGCACAGAAGTTACTTCTTACGGATTTGGCGTAGGATTGGGTCGTAAAGTGTACGAGGATTTTGAACTTTCGGTAAATTACAACTATGCCGATTTCACCTTTGATCGTGCCGCTGATCCGAGCTTTATTCCGGCATTTAACACGCCGAAACACCGTCTGAAAGGTATGTTGGTGAATCCAAACCTGTTTAAGAACTTCGGGTTCAATGTCAGCGTTCGCTGGACGGATGGCTACCTGTGGGAATCAAACTTTGTGAACGGCATGGTGCCTGACAACACCGTAGTAGACGCTCAGATCAACTACAGCATTCCAAAATATAAAATGGCGTTTAAAGTAGGCGCCAACAACCTGCTTGGAAAAGATTACATCCAGGTGCTTGGTGCGGGTCAGATTGGCTCACTGTGGTTTGCACAAATTACACTTAACCCTTAAAAAAAACTTTGCCATGATACGAAATTATAAATGGTTACTGCTTCTTTCCCTCGCGATTGTGGGATGTAGCAGCGATGACGACGAAACAAATCCAATTGTCGAAGAGCCTGTAGTACCCGGTTCGGCGAATTTTTCCAAGTTTGTAGCACTCGGAAATTCCCTGACGGCGGGTTTTAGCGACAATGCCCTGTTTATCAGCGCGCAGCAGAATTCATACCCGGCTATACTTGCGCAGCAGTTTGCCGCGGCGGGCGGAGGTTCGTTTTCGATACCGTTGATGAATGATAATAACGGTGGGTTGCTTCTCGGAGGAACGGTAATCCAGAATTCCCGTTTATTCTTCAATGGTACCGGACCGGCTAATGTGCCCGGTGCACCTACAACGGAAGTTACCAATATACTTACAGGACCCTTTAATAATATGGGTATTCCGGGTGCGAAAAGCTTTCACCTGGTGGCGCCCGGATACGGTAATGTAGCCGGTGTTGCAACCGGTCAGGCCAACCCGTATTTTGCGCGATTTGCCTCAGCACCCGGCACTACTGTCATCGCAGACGCAGTTGCACAAAGTCCGACTTTCTTTTCGTTGTGGATCGGCAATAATGATGTACTGTCTTACGCTACGTCGGGCGGTACAGGGGTGAACCAGGCGGGTAACCTCAATCCGGCGACCTACGGGCCCAATGATATTACTGATCCGAACGTATTCGCCAGCGTATACAGCAATATGCTCGATGCGCTTACCGCAAACGGGGCGAAAGGTGTGGTTGCAAACCTTCCCTATGTGACTTCCATTCCGTATTTCCGCACCGTGCCTCACAATCCGGTGCCGCTGAATGCTACGACGGCGACACAGCTTAATGCTGGTTATGCGCAGTACAACGCCGGACTTCAGCAAGCGGTGCAGTTCGGGCTCCTTTCTGCTGATGAGGCAACGCGCCGCACGATTGTGTTTGCCGCAGGCAATAACAATGCTGTTGTCATTGCGGACAGCTACCTTACCGATGTGTCCGGAATCGGACTCCCGTCGATTCGTCAGGCGACCGCCGAAGATCTGATCGTGCTTCCTGCGAGAACATTTATCGGATCTACCGTAAATAATAATCCACTGCAAATCAATGGTGTTTCAGTACCACTAAGCGATAACTGGGTGCTTTCTAAAGATGAAGTTGCAGAAGTAAAAGCTGCAGTCGACGCGTACAATGTCAGCATACAGGCACTTGCTTCGGCAAAAGGACTTGCCTTTGTAGATGCTAATGTACTGCTAAACCAATTATTCCAAAGCGGAATTCCGTATGAAAACTATGTGCTGCGTGCAGATTATGTTTTCGGAGGTGCTTTTTCTCTTGATGGTGTGCACCCGACGTCGCGCGGTTATGCGCTGATTGCCAATGAGTTTATCAAAGAGATTAACGAAACGTATGGCTCAACCCTGCGCACCGTTAAATTAACCAACTATCCGATCCTGAGACCGGCAGTTATTCCGTAAGAAGGAGGATTGAAAAATCAGTTTGTGCTGTTGGCGCTGAATAATTTTCAGTTCGACAGCACAACTTGTTTTTAGGCATAGCCCGCAGGACGTCCGGCGTTAACTTGAAAACAGCGTAGCGCTATCTGACGCAACATAGAAATCAACAAAAGATTCAGTAGAAACGCTCCCACATTTTTAAAAAAAATTATTGAAAATCTGTTTTTTGCAACTATCTTTGCACACGAAAAAAAGAGGGCTATCTGCTGACTGCATTTTTGGTCATTTAGTCCACAATAACAGCTATTTACATTAAAATTAATACAATGTCACAAGTAACAGGAAAAGTTGCGCAGATTATCGGCCCCGTGGTTGATGTGGTGTTCACAGGCGAGGGTGTTACCCTGCCTAAGGTGTACGATTCGCTTCAGATCAAGCGCGAAGATGGAAGCATCCTCGTTCTGGAGGTGCAGTCGCACATTGGTGAAAATACCGTTCGTACCATTTCGATGGACTCTACAGACGGTTTAAGCCGTGGCTACGAAGTCATCGGCGAAGGTGCGCCGATCAAAATGCCAATAGGTCCTGATGTTTACGGACGCTTGTTCAATGTAATTGGTGACGCCATTGACGGACTTGGGAATTTACCAAAAAGCGGTCAGGATGGTATTTCGATTCACCGTCAGGCGCCGGCTTTTGATGAACTTTCGACATCAACAGAAGTGCTGTTTACCGGAATTAAGGTAATTGACCTTATCGAGCCTTATGCAAAAGGAGGAAAGATTGGTCTTTTTGGTGGTGCCGGTGTTGGTAAAACGGTATTGATTCAGGAGTTGATTAACAACATCGCAAAAGGTCACGGTGGACTTTCGGTTTTTGCCGGAGTAGGAGAGCGTACTCGTGAAGGGAACGACTTGCTTCGCGAGATGTTGGAATCAGGAATTATAAAATATGGTGATGATTTTATGCACTCTATGGAAAATGGAGGATGGGATCTTGCCAAGGTTGATAAAAACCTGTTGCGTGAATCAAAGGCAACCTTTGTATTCGGGCAGATGAATGAGCCGCCGGGAGCACGTGCCCGCGTTGCACTTTCCGGACTTTCGATTGCGGAGTACTTCCGTGATGGCGCCGGTTCTGATCAGGGTAAAGACGTACTTTTCTTCGTAGATAACATCTTCCGTTTTACTCAGGCAGGTTCTGAGGTATCGGCACTTTTGGGTCGTATGCCGTCGGCAGTAGGTTACCAGCCGACGCTGGCAACTGAGATGGGTGCGATGCAGGAGCGGATTACTTCTACAACAAAAGGCTCTATTACATCCGTACAAGCGGTTTACGTACCTGCGGATGACCTTACCGACCCGGCACCGGCAACAACATTTGCCCACCTCGATGCTACTACGGTATTGTCGCGTAAAATTGCCGAGTTGGGTATTTACCCTGCGGTAGATCCGTTGGATTCTACTTCGCGGATTCTTACACCGGAAATCCTAGGCAGCGAGCATTACGATTGCGCACAACGCGTGAAAGAAATTCTTCAAAAGTACAAGCAACTTCAGGATATCATCGCGATTTTAGGTATGGAAGAGCTTTCTGAAGAAGACAAGCTTGCGGTTTCTCGCGCACGTCGCGTACAGCGTTTCCTTTCGCAGCCGTTCCACGTAGCGGAGCAATTTACCGGAATCCCTGGTGTATTTGTAGACATTAAGGACACCATTAAAGGATTCAACATGATCATCGATGGTGAATTGGATCACTTGCCGGAAGCTGCATTCAACCTGAAAGGAACCATCGAAGATGTGATCGAGGCTGGAGAGAAAATGCTGGCAGAAGCGTAATAGTACTTCCGGATTATCCGGTGGTTAAAGAAAAAAGTCATGAGATTAGAAATAGTTTCCCCTGAAAGTGCCCTTTTTAAAGGTGAAGTCACCGCGGTAACCCTGCCGGGTGTTGACGGAAGCTTTCAGTTGTTGAACCAACACGCGCCGATTGTTTCAATTCTGCAGCGCGGTGAAATCAAGATTGCGGCTCCTAAATTTGAATTCACGAAAGAAAGTGAATCAAAGTTTCGCAAGATTGACAACCAGACGTATGCACTTGCGATCAATTCGGGAACTATCGAAATGAACCACAATAAATGTATCGTTTTGGTCGACTAAAGCATCAAGCTAAGACAAAAAAGGGGCTGTCTCAAAAGTGAGGCGGTCCTAATCTTTTACACAAATAAGGG
>ERZ1066122.674-NODE-674-length-34304-cov-11.693830_pt1 | contig 34304 bp, 39 predicted proteins | sample MGYA00382769_ERZ1066122 | MGnify/ENA primary metagenome ERZ1066122 (study PRJEB33369, sample SAMEA5778352) | biofilm metagenome | biome: Industrial cooling water; feature: Water cooling tower basin; material: Biofilm | place: United Arab Emirates | collected... | reverse complement strand
CGGCCCACAATGTCGACGACGAAGATTTCCCAGAAGTCGGTGGCCGGATCGATGCTGGCACGGATGCGCTCGATCACCGCGCCCACGCTCATGTGCTCGGTGACGGCGACCAGCTCGCGCTGCATCAGGCGGCCGGCGGATTCCTCGGGATAGTTCAGCGCTGCTTCGATGTCGGCGCGGTCTTCGGGCGCCAGCGCATCGAGCACCTCGCGCTGTTCGTCTTCCTCCAGATCCTCGATCACCGCGACCGCGTCGTCGGTGTCGAGCTGGGTGACGACCTCGGCCACTTCGACCGGCGAGAGCGCCCCCAGCACATCCTCGCGGACATAATCGTCGAGTTCGGCAACGACATCGGCGTTGAGCAGCTCGCCCAGCGCACTCGCCAGGCGCGCACGGGCATCGGCATCGATGGCGCCGAACAGATCGGCGACGTCGGCCGGGTGCAGCGGGCTGACCAGCGCGCGCACTTCATCCTCGTCGCCGCTGTCCAGAGCAGCGGCAACGTCGCTCACGAAGGCGCGGCTCAACCGGCCTTCCTCCAGCGCGTCCGGCGCCTCATCGGCGCGCGGGTCAAGGCGCAGTTCGTCAGTCACGGCGCGGTTATACGCGGCTTGGCGGGCAGCGCCAGCCTTTGCCGGCGGCGCGGCCTTGGTGTATCGCCGCAGGCAGCAGGGCAGGGGAAAGGAACGCGCTGATGGCTGTCTGGCTGCCGATCATGATCTACGGGACAACCGTGGCGCTGGGCCTGGTGCTGGGCTGGTATTTCCTGTCGTCGAAGCGCCCGCCCAAGGCCGTGCAGGCCATCCATCTGCTCACCGGCTTCGGCGGTCTGGAAGTGGTGATGCTGGTCACCCGCATCAGCCGCGGCAACGAAGCGCTGTCTGACAACGCGACGATCGCGCTGGTGCTGCTGGGCTTTGCGGTGGTTTCGGGCCTGTTCGCCGGCATCATGGCCAAGCCGCGCCCCGACATCATCGGGCCGGCCCTGGCGGCGCACGCCTTCGTGGGCGGCAGCGCCTTCCTGGTGCTGGCCAATTGGACGATGAACGCTGTCCCCTAATCGGGATCGGCTTCCGGCCCCGGCGCGGCGCCTGGCGGCCCGAAATCGCCATCGCGGAACACGGCGGCAAAGCGCGCCTCGTCGATGGCGCCTTCCCACCGCGACACCACGATGGTCGCCACCGCATTGCCGATGAAGTTGGTGAGCGCCCGGCATTCCGACATGAAGCGATCAATGCCCAGGATCAGCGCCATCCCGGCGATCGGCACGCTGGGCACGATCGAAAGCGTGGCGGCCAGCGTGATGAAGCCGGCGCCGGTTACGCCCGCCGCGCCCTTGGAACTGATCATCGCGACCCCTAGCAGCAGTACCTGCTCGCCCAGGCTGAGCTCGATCCCGCAGGCCTGTGCGATGAACAGCGCCGCCAGCGTCATGTAGATATTGGTGCCGTCAAGGTTGAAGCTGTAGCCGGCCGGCACCACCAGCCCCACGATGGGGCGCGGGCAGCCGGCGCGCTCCATCTTGTCCATCAGGCTGGGCAGTGCGGATTCGGAACTCGATGTGCCCAGCACCAGCAGCAGCTCTGCCTTCAGATAGCGGATGAGGGTGAAGATGGAGAAGCCAGCGCCGCGCGCCACCAGCCCGAGCACGACGATCACGAACAGCACGGACGTCAGGTAGAAAGTGCCCACCAGCGCGGCGAGATTGGCGATCGAGCCGATGCCATATTTGCCGATGGTGAAGGCAAAGGCGCCGAATGCGCCGATGGGGGCCGCGCGCATGAAGATCGCCACCAGCGTGAAGAAGGCCGCGCCCACCGCCTCCAGCAGCTTCACCACCGGCTGCGCCGCCGCCCCGCCCATCGCCAGCGCGATGCCGAAGCTGATGGCGAGGAACAGCACCTGCAGCAGATTGCCGTCCACGAAAGCGCCGAGCACAGTCTCCGGGATGATGCCGATCAGGAAGGCGGTGATGGTCTGGTCCTTGGCCTTCTTCACATAATCATCGACAGCCGCCGTCTCCAGCGTCGCCGGATCGATGTTCATGCCGCTGCCCGGCTGCACGACATTGGCGACCACCAGGCCCAAGATCAGCGCGATCGTGGAGAAGCACAGGAAATAGGCGAAGGCCTTTGCCGCCACCCGGCCAACATCGCCCAGGCCCCGCATGCTGGCGATGCCGGTGACGATGGTGAGGAAGATCACCGGCGCGATGATCATCTTCACCAGCTTGATGAAGGCATCGCCCAGCGGCTTCAGCGCCACGCCGGCTTCGGGCGAAAAATGGCCGATCAGGCCGCCAGCCAGAATGGCCAGCAGGACCTGCGCATAAAGCTGCCGATACAGCGGCTTGCGCGCCGCTACCGCATGCCCTGATGCCCCCGCAGCGATGGCCTGTCCCCCCTTCAGTCGATCATGGCAGCAGCAGGCTGCCATCGCCATAGGAATAGAAGCGATAGTCCTTCTCGATGGCATGCGCATACGCCTTGCGCATCACGTCCAGCCCCATCAGCGCGCTGACCAGCATGAACAATGTCGAACGCGGCAGGTGGAAATTGGTGATCAGCCCGTCGATCGCCCGCCAGCGATAGCCGGGATAGATGAAGATCGAGGTGTCGCCGGTGAAGGGGTGGATGCTGCGGCGTTCATCGGCGGCGGATTCGAGCAACCTGAGCGAAGTGGTGCCCACTGCGATGATGCGTCCGCCCGCCGCCCGCGCGGCGTTGAGGCGGGCGGCGGTGGCGGCATCGATGCTGCCCCATTCGGCGTGCATTTGGTGATCCTGCACCTTTTGCGCCTTCACCGGCAGGAAGGTGCCGGCGCCAACATGCAGCGTCACTGTCTCGCGGGCGATGCCGGCGGCGGCCAGCGCCTCCCACAGGCGCGGGGTGAAGTGCAGGCCGGCGGTGGGGGCGGCCACGGCGCCATCCTTGGCGGCATGCAGTGTCTGGTAGTCGCTGAAATCCTGGGCATCGATCCCGCGCCGGCGGGCGATATAAGGCGGCAGCGGCATCTCGCCGACGGCCTGCAGCGCGCTCTCCAGCGTCTGGCCTTCGGTGTCGAACTGCCATAGCACGCCGCCTTCCGCGCTCTTCTCGATCACCGTGCCGGTCAGCGCCACGGACCCGCGCCCGAAATCGATCACATCGCCGTCCTTCAAGCGGCGGGCGTTCTTCACGAAGCTCCACCAGCGGTTGGCGGTCTCGCGCTTGTGCAGCGTCACGCCGATGGTGGCCTCGCCCTTGCGCGCAAACAGCTGGGCCGGGATCACCCGCGTGTCATTCACCACCAGCACATCGCCGGCACGCAGCCGGCGGGGCAGGTCCATGAAGCTGAAATCGCCCAGCGTGCCGACGTCGCGGCCCGTCACCGTCAGCAGGCGGGCGCTGTCGCGTGGGGATACGGGCCGCAGCGCAATGTGCGCTTCGGGCAGGTGAAAATCGAAATCGTCGACCAGCATCGGGGGGACAGCCCTGTTCCGGTTGTTGGGGGGAGATGGCTCAGCGCGGCGGTTGCTGGCCAGAAGATGGCGGCGGCAGGTTCAGCGCGCCGGCCGGAATCGGTGAGGCCGCCGCCTTCAGCGCCGCGAAATCGGGCGGCGGCACCTTGTCGGCAGCGATGCTGGCCTTGATGATGCGGGTGGGATTGTCCGGCGGCTCGCCCTTCTCGATGCCATCCACGAAGGCCATGCCGTCCACCACCCGGCCCCACACCGTGTAGGTGCGGTCAAGCTTCAACACGGGCATCAGCACGATGTAGAACTGGCTGTTGGCGCTGTCCTCGCTCTGGGCGCGGGCCATGGCCACAGCGCCGCGCACGTGCGGCAGATCGTTGAACTCGGCTTTCAGGTCGGGCAGCTTGGAGCCGCCGGTGCCGGTGCCGGTCGGGTCGCCGCCCTGCGCCATGAACTCGTCGATCACGCGGTGAAAAACGGTGCCATCATAGAAGCCCTCGCGCACCAGCGTCTTGATGCGCTCGATGTGCTTGGGCGCCACGTCGGGCCGCATCACGATCTTCACCCGCCCGCCCGACGACAGGTCGAGCAGCAGCACATTCTCCTCGTTCACCTGGGCCAGCGTGCCTTGCAGGTTCGACGGCCCGGCCATTTCCGGCAGCTTGGGCGGTGCCTTCAGATCCTTGGGATCGATACGCGGCGCCTGGGCCAGCGCAGCCGTGAAGGCCGGCCCGGCGGCAAGGGAGACAACAGCGGCAATCAGCAGCGGCAGACGCATCATTGGCCTTTCAGACCCATCTCGTTCACGCGCGCCACCACTTCATCGGCGATGCCGGGCGGCACGAACTTGCGGATGTCGCCACCATAGACAGCGATTTCCTTGACCAGACGTGAAGCGATCGGCTGCAAGGCGACATCGGCCATCAGGAACACCTGTTCGATATCATCGTTCAGCGCCCGGTTCATGCCGGTCATCTGGAACTCATATTCGAAATCCCCGGCGCCGCGCAGCCCGCGGATGATCACCGTGGCGTTCAGGCGTTCGGCAAAGCTCATCAGCAGCTCGTCGAAATCCACCACCTCGACATGGGGAATGTCGGCGGTTTCGCGCACGATCTGCGCCTTGCGCTCGGCCAGCGTGAACATCGGCGATTTCGAAGGGTTGGTGGCCACACCGATCACCAGCCGGTCCACCAGCCGCGCGCCGCGCCGGATGATGTCCAGATGACCCAGGGTCATGGGATCGAAGGTGCCGGGATAGACGCCGATGCGGGTCATCAGCCTTGCTCCTCAACGGTCGCGTTCAACCGCGAAACGGGCAATCGCGCGCAACAGATCGGCTTCCGGGCCATAAGCGGAAAGATGGCCGATGGCCTGATCGATCAGGGCATGGGCCTGGGTGCGGGCCCGCTCCACGCCGAGCAGGGAGACAAAGGTCGCCTTGCCGGCGGCGGCATCCTTCTGCACCGCCTTGCCGGTCTTGGCGGATTCGCCTTCCACATCCAGCAGATCGTCGGCGATCTGGAAGGCCAGGCCAAGATCGCGGGCATAGGCGCGCAGGGATTTGCGCTGCGCCTCGGAGGCCCGGCCCATGATGGCGCCGGCTTCCAGGCACCACTGGATCAGCGCGCCGGTCTTCAGCTGCTGCAGGCGGGTGATGCCGGCAATGTCATAGGTCACATCGCCGGCCACCAGGTCCATCATCTGGCCGCCGGCCATGCCGGCCGGGCCGGATTGCACAGCGAGCTCGGTGATCAGCTCCAGTCGGGCAAACGGGTCTTCGTGGGTGGCCGGATCGGCGAGGATTTCAAACGCGATGTCGTGCAGGCAGTCACCCGCAAGCACGGCGGTCGCTTCATCGAAGGCCTTGTGCACGGTGGGCTTGCCGCGGCGCATGTCGTCATCGTCCATGCACGGCAGATCGTCGTGGATCAGGCTGTAGACATGGATGCACTCGATGGCGAGCGCCACCCTGAGCGCGCGTTCGCGATCAACATGGAACAGGTCACATGCGGCCACCACCAGCAGCGGCCGCATGCGCTTGCCGCCGCCGATCACCGCATGGCGCATCGCTTCATAGAGGCGAGCGCGGCTGTCGTCCGGAACGGCCAGCAGGCGGTCGAAGCGCTGGTCGATGGCCTTGCCGATGGCGTCCAGCGCCGGTTTCAGGCTGAGGGAGGCAGGCACCATCTGCCTCAGGCCGCATCAAAGGGGCGGGTGGCGAGCTCGCCGCCGGCGCCCTGCTGGATCTGCTCAATGCGCTGGCGGGCATCGGCGAGCTTGGCTTCGCACACGCCTTTCAGCTGCTGGCCGCGCTCATAGAGGCTGATCGAATCGTCAAGGCTGAGCTCGCCCGATTCCAGCTTGCGCACGATGTCCTCAAGCTCTTTCAGGGCCTGTTCGAAACTGGGCTGGGCGTCGCTTGTCATGGCCCGCGTATCTGGACGGGCGCGCGCCGCTGGTCAAGCGCAGCCTGCCACTTGCCGTGGCTTGCGCTGGCCGCTCTGGCTGCCGACACTTGGGCAAAACCGGGGAGTTTGCGCCATGACCACCACCAGCCTTGCCGCCGTGCTGCGCCAGCGCGGCGGGCCCTATGCGCTCGAACAGGTGGAGCTGGCCGATCCGGGGCCGGGCCAGGTGCTGGTGAAGATCGCCGCCTGCGGCATCTGCTTCACCGATATCGGCGTGCAGCGCTATGAACAGGGCACCCCGCTGCCGCACGTGCTGGGCCATGAAGGCGCCGGCACGGTGCTGAAGGTGGGGGAGGGCGTCTCCCATGTCGCCCCCGGGGACCGGGTGGTGCTGAGCTATGCCAGCTGCGGCGCCTGCGCCAGCTGCGCCCATGACCACCCGCAATATTGCAGCAACTTCATGGCGCTGAACTATGCCGGCGTGCTGCCGGATGGTAGCGTGCCGATGCGTGAGGGCGCAGAGGCCATCTATGGCGGCTTCTTCGGGCAATCGAGCTTTGCCACCCATGCCATCGCCTATGCCCGCAACACGGTGAAGGTGGGGGACGATCTGCCCTTCGCGCTGCTGGCACCCTTTGGCTGCGGCCTGCAGACCGGCGCCGGCACGGCCTACAACACGCTGGATGTGCGCGAACATCATGGCTTTGCGGTGATGGGCGCCGGATCGGTGGGGCTGGCCGCCCTGCTGGCGGCGGTGGACCGGGGCTGCCGGACCATTGTTGCGGTGGACCGGGTTCCGGAGCGGCTGGCCATGGCGCAACGGCTCGGCGCCACCCACACGCTGCTCGCCGATGGCCGTGACCTGGTGGCCGCCTTGCGGGCCATCGCGCCGCTGGGGCTCGATCGCATCATCGATACCACGGGTGTATCGGCGGTGGTGCGCGCCGGCCTGGAAGCGCTGGCCAGCCGCGGGCAGCTCGCCATGCTGGCGGTTACCGCACCGGGCACGGAAATCACCTTCAATCCCAACACGCTGCTGGGCGGCCGCAAGCTGGTTGGCGCAGTTGAGGGCGATGCCGATCCGCAGGGCTTCATCCCCTGGCTGATCGGGCGGCACCTGGCGGGGCGCTTCGATCACGCCGCGCTGGTTACCGAATACAAGTTCAGCGCCATCAACGAGGCGGTGGCCGACATGGCCGCCGGCCGGGTGGTGAAGCCGGTGCTGGTGATGGACTGATTACTTGCCTGTGAAGGCCGCCGGCCGCTTCTGCAGGAAGGCGCTTACCCCTTCCACGAAATCGGCGGTGCGCCCGGCCTGAAGCTGGTTGCGGCGCTCCACCATCAGGCCTTCGCTCAATGGCTTGTCGAGGCATTCGCGGATGCCCTGCCGGATCAGGGCGTAGGAACGGGTCGGGCCCTTCGCCAGCTTCTCGGCGATGGCGCGGGTGGCGGCGGCCAGCTCGGCATCCTCGACCACCTTGTAGACCAGGCCCCAATCGAGCGCGGTATCGGCCGGGATCTTCTCGCCCAGCATCATCATCGCCTGTGCCCGCGCCCGCCCGGCCAGGCGCGGCAGCAGCCAGGTGGAGCCGACATCGGGCACCAGCCCGATGTTGACGAAGGCCTGCAGGAAATAGGCGGACTTGCCGGCAATCACGATGTCTCCGGCCAGCGCATAGGAACAGCCGGCGCCCGCCGCAGGGCCGTTGACCGAGGTGATGAACGGCACCGGCAGCGCGAACAGCCGTTCCAGCAGCGGGTTGAAATGGGTTTCCAGCACGGCGCCGGCATCGGGCGGCCCCGACCGGCGTGCGCCACCGCCAGCCCCGCCGCCGGCCAGATCGGCGCCCGAACAGAAGGCGCGGCCCGCCCCGGTCAAGACCAGCACGCGCGCCGTGCCTTCATCGCGCACCCGGTCCACCGCGTCGATCATCTCGGCAATCACACCGATGTGCAGGGCATTCAGGGCCTGCGGGCGGTTGATGGTGATCGTGGCGATGCCGTCCGATTCGTCGAACAGGATATGCTCATAGGCCATGGCGCGTGTCTCCCTTTGGCCAGCACGATATGGGGGCCGTTTGGCGGCGTCACCCCATCAATCAGCCAAGGTCTGGCAGCCAAGGTCTGGAAGTGTTTCCAGGATGGCGGCCAGGCAATCGCGGCCCAGCTGCTTCGAGCGTTCCGGTGACCAGCCAAAGGTGGGGCAGGGCAGGTCGTCATTGTCCTTGAACGGCATTTCCAGCGTCATCGCGAGGCAGCCGAAACGCTCGGCGAGCTGGTTGGTGCTCATGGCGAGATTGGCGGTGCCGGGCCGCGCCACGGGGTAGCCCCTGGCGGTCTGGAAATCCGGCGAGAGGCGCGCCAGCCGGGCCTTGAAGTCATGAAGCGATGTCAGTTGCCGTTCGGTGATCGAGGGAATCCCCTCGAAGCCGGCGATGAACACCTGCGGGATGGCCTCGTCGCCATGCACGTCCATGGCGAGGTGGCAGCCAGTCTTGTCCATGGCGGCGAGCACGCAGAGCACTTCCGGCGCTTTCTCGGCTGTTGGCGCGTGCCATTCGCGGTTGAGGTTCACGCCGGCGGCATTGGTGCGCAGATGGCCCCGCACGCTGCCATCCGGATTCATGTTGGGCACAATGTGGACGGTCGCTTGACTGAGCAGCTTGCGGGCCACCGCATCGGCCACATCGGTCAGCCGTTCCAGCGCGCCTTCCATCCACCATTCGGCCATGCTCTCGCCGGGATGCTGGCGGGCATAGAGCCAGACGGTCTTCGCGCCGGTGCCGATCACCAGCCTGTCAATGGGGCGGCCATCGAGGCTGTGGCCCAGCACATCGGCGCGCACCCCCGGCCGGGCGGCGATGCGTGCCACCAGATCATGGTGCCGTTCCAGTGAATAGGGCGCGAAATAGGCCAGCCAGAGCTGGTCCACCGTGGGCGTCACCTCGATGATGAGCGTGCCATTGGCGGCTTTGGCATCAAAGCTGGTGCTCGCACGCGTCCAGTGCTGGCGATCCTCCGACATGCAGGCGCGATAGCCTGGCCAGCCATCGGGATAGGCGCTGTGATTCAAATCGATGATGCGGATGATGCAGCGCTGGCCCTTCGCGCCCGACAGGCGGAAATGGAACCACTGGTAGAAATCGCTGTGCGCATCCTTGCGGATGCTCAGCACGATCTCGTGCGGGCCGGCGATGCGTTCGACCTGGATGTTGCCGGAATCAAAGCCGGCATCGATGCGGATGCTCATCAGGCGGCCGGCTTCACGCGCACCGTCTCGCCGCTCTTCCCGGGGAAATTGCTGAGCAGCGCCCGCGCCAGACGCGGCACGGCGGCGGTGAGATTGCTGCCCTGCATTGTCTCGCTGGCCCGGCCTTCCCACTGCACGCTGCCATCGCTCACCCGCCGGATCTGCAGTGACAGCGTGGCAAGGGTGATGGTGCGAACGCTGCCGCGGCCCACCGGAATGTTCATGCCGCCGCCAATGCCGACATTGCGCCCGCCGGTCATGCCGCCGATGCCGATGCTGAACGGGGAAGCGCGCTGTTCCTCGCGGCTGCTGCTCTCCAGCCGGAAGCTGGCGCTGAGCGCCGCCGGTTGCCCCGCCGCCACCGGCTGGAAGCCGGCCCGTGCCAGCTCGGCCGCCACGGCAGCGGCGCGGGCGCCATATTCGAGATCGCCCGCCGCCCCGCCTTCGGGCAGCGTGACATTGATCGTCTGCCCCGCCAACGGTTGCGCCAGGTGGAAGCGCGTCACCTCCACGCCAGAGGGTCCGCCGGCGCAGGCTGCCAGGGCGAGGGCTGCCATCAGCGGCAGAAGGGGCTTCATGGACATCGGGTCACCCGCAGGCTGGTTGCATCTGAAGATGTTACGCCTCTCGTGGCACGCCGGATGCGCGCCTGCAAGCCGCCAACGCCTGGCAGCGGTTGACAAAGCCGCCCGCCTCCCTTAGCGACCCGGCCTCGCATCACCACCGATTCACGCCGGAAATTGTCATGAAGATCCGCAACAGCCTCAAGAGCCTCAAGGGCCGTCACCGCGATTGCCAGGTGGTGCGCCGCCATGGCCGCACCTACGTGATCAACAAGACCAACCGTCGCTTCAAGGCCCGCCAGGGCTGATGATGGCGCGCGCCGCTGTGGCGGCGCGACGGCAAGATAATGCCCCCGCCTGACCGGCGGGGGTTTTGTCGTTTGTGGAAACAGCCATGCGGGCAGTGGTCTTCGATGTCGGCAATGTCCTCTACGGCTGGGACATTCGCGCGCTCTATGAAAAGCTGATCGACGATCCGGCGCGGCTGGATTGGTTCTGCCGCGAGGTGGTCACACCCGAATGGCATTTCCAGCACGATCAAGGCCGGCCCTTCGCCGAGACGAGTGCCGAGCTGATCGCCCGTTTTCCAGCCGAGGCCGATCTGATCTGCCAGTTCGGCCCACGCTTCACCGAAACCATAGTGGGCGAGGTGCCCGGCATGGCGGCCATCGTGGAAGGACTGGCCGCACGCGGCGTGCCGATGTTTGCCATCACCAATTTCGCGGCCGAGTTCTGGGGGCCGTTCCTGCCCACCGCGCGGCTGCTGCGCCCGCTGCGCGATGTCATCGTGTCGGGTGCCGAACGGCTGGTGAAGCCCGATCCGGCCATCTACCGGCTGGCGCGTGCCCGCTTCGGCCTGAAGCCCGGCGAGGCGCTGTTCGTCGATGACCGTGCCGAGAATGTCGTGGCCGGCGAGGCCAATGGCTTTCCCGGCCACCTGTTCGATGGTGCCGAGGGGCTGGCCGCGCGGCTGGCGGCCGAGGGCCTGCTGCCTCAATAGCCCTTCAGTTCGTCCCCGGTCAGCCGCACGACATGGACCACGTTGGTGGTCCCGGGCGTCGAAAACGGCACGCCCGCGATCAGCACCAGCGGATCGCCGGCCCGCGCCAGCCCTGAGCGCAGCGCCATGCGCCTGGATTTGGCCACCATCTCTTCAAAGCTGGTGACATCGCGCGTCACCACCGCATGCACGCCCCACACCAGCGCCATGCGCCGCGCGGTGGCCGCCGACGGGGTGAGGCACAGCACCGGGATGGCGGCGCGTTCGCGCGCCACCCGCCGCGCGGTGGAGCCCGAAATGGTGAAGCACACCAGTGCGCGGGCGCCGATGGTGCGGCCTATCTCGGCGGCCGCCGCGGTGATGGCCGAGGCGGTGGACCGGCCAGAGGCAATGGCGGTGAAATCCACCCGGCCCTGGTAGCCGGGATCGGCCTCCACCTCGCCGGCAATCGCGTCCATCATCGCGACAGCCTCCACCGGATACTGCCCGGCGGCGCTTTCGGCGGAGAGCATCACCGCATCGGCGCCATCGTAGATGGCGGTCGCCACGTCCGACACTTCGGCGCGGGTGGGTGTGGGCGCGGTGATCATCGATTCCAGCATCTGGGTCGCCACCACAACCGGCTTGCCGAGCGCCCGGGCGGTGGCGACGATGCGCTTCTGGGCCGGCGGCACGCTCTGCGGCGGCAGTTCCACCCCCAGGTCGCCGCGCGCCACCATCACGGCATCGGCCAGTTCGAGAATTTCCTCCAACCGCTCCAGCGCCGCCGGCTTCTCGATCTTGGCGAGCAGCAGCGCCTTGCCGCCGATCAGCCGCCGCGCCTCGGCCACGTCTTCGGGACGCTGCACGAAGCTCAGCGCCACCCACTCCACACCCTGGTCCAGCGCGAAGGCGAGATCGGTACGGTCCTTGGCCGTCAGCGCCGGCAATGGCACCACCACGTCCGGCACGTTGACGCCCTTGTTGTCCTTGATGGTGCCGGGCACCTCCACCACGCAGTCGATGGCATCCTCTGTCACTGCGCGCGCGCGCAGCACGATCTTGCCATCGTCCACCAGCAGCCGGGCGCCGGGGCGCAGCGCCGCGAAGATCTCCTTGTGCGGCAGGCACACGCGGGCCGCATCACCGGGCGCGTTGTGGCGATCGAAGCGGAAATCCTGCCCCTTCACCAGATCGACCGCGCCGCCGGCCACCCGGCCAACGCGCAGCTTGGGGCCCTGCAGATCGGCCAGCACGGCAATGGGCCGGCCACCGGCCTTTTCCACGCTGCGCACGGCGCGGATCAACGCGCCCTGGCTATCGTGGCTGCCATGGCTCATGTTCACCCGGAAGGCATCGGCACCGGCGGCGTGCAGGGCGCCGATCATCGCCTCGCTGTTCGATGCCGGCCCCAGCGTGGCCAGCACCTTGACCCGGCGGCCCCGAGGTTGAAGATGGCCGGGTTGAAGATGGCGGGACATGGACAAACACCTGATCTGCTGCTGGCCGCCAGCCATAGCGGCTGATGCGGCCGGTTGCCACACGGGAGAGACGCGATGATGACGCCGCTCAACGATGAACACTGGCGCGAACAGCTTGAAGCGGCGGCCTTTCGCCGGCTGCTCACGCATCTGCGGCAGCGCAGCGATGTGCAGAATGTCGATCTGATGGGCTGGGGCGGCTTCTGCCGCAACTGCCTGGGCGACTGGCTGCACGAGGAGGCCGAGGCGCGCGGCCTCACGCTCTCGAAAGACGATGCCCGCACCCATGTCTATGGCATGACGCAAGCCCAATGGAAGGCGCAGCACCAGGGGCCGGCGAGCCAGGAGCAGCTCGACCGCATGGCCGAATCGCTGGCGAGGAACGAGGCGGTTCGGTAAGCCGCCGCCATCACTTTCACACGGGATCCGCCATGACCGAAGAGAATGTCTCCGCCAGCCAGCTGCGCCAGTTCATCGAGCGCATCGAGACGCTGGAGGAGGAAAAGAAGGGCATCGCCGACGACATCAAGGACGTTTATGCCGAAGCCAAGGCCACGGGCTTCGACATCAAGACGATGAAGACCTTGGTGCGCCTGAGGAAGATGGAAACGGCAGCACGGCAGGAAGCCGAGGCGCTGCTGGAAACCTACAAGGCCGCCATCGGCCTGTAAGGGGAGGGGCAGATGATTCTCTATGGGGGCAGGCTGTCGCCGTTCGTGATGCGGCCGCTGCTGGTCAGCCGTGCCAAGGGCAGCGAGGTGCCGCTGGCGCAGTTCGAAGGTGGCATCAAGTGCCCTCAGTATCTTGCGCTTTGCCCGACCGGCAAGATGCCGCTGCTGGTCGATGGCGATCTGGCGCTGCCTGAAAGCCAGGTGATTGCGGACTATCTGGATGCGGCGCTGCCCGGCCCGTCGCTGCTGCCGGCCGACGAGAAGGAGGCGGCGCGGGTGCGGCTGATCATCCGGCTGGCCGATGTCTACATGGTCCCGCAACTGGGCGCGCTGTTCCGCGGCCGCGAGAACCCGGCCGGCGTGCCCGATGCCCTGAAGGGGATGGGCGAGGCGCTGGGCTATATCGAACATTATCGCCGCGCCGATGACGCATTTGCCGTGGGGCCGGCCTTCACCCAGGCCGATGCGGCGCTGATCCCGCTGTTCTTCTTCCTCGATGCCCTGGACGGGCCGATGCCAACGAAGGCGCTGATTGCCGAACGGCCGGGCCTTGCCGCCTGGTGGGCCCGCGCCAAGGCCAGCCCGCTGGGCGCGCAGGCCGTGGCCGAACAGGCCGAGGGGCTGATGCAGATGATGGCGGCCCGCAACGGTTGATTGCTGGCCCCGGCAATGACGGCTAGGCTGCTGACGAGAGGGGATCGCGATGCAGATGACGCTGACCATCAATGGCCAGGCGCACAGCGTGGAGGCGCCGGCCGCCAGCCTGCTGGTGGAGGTGCTGCGCGATGTGCTGGGCCTGACCGGCACCCACATCGGCTGTGACACCAGCCAGTGCGGCGCCTGCAACGTGCTGCTCGACGGCAGGGCGTTGAAGGCCTGCACGCTTCTCGCGGCGCAGGCGCAGGTGGCCGCCATCACCACCATCGAGGGGCTGGGCACGCCGGAGCGGCTGCATCCCATGCAGGCCGCCTTCCGTGATGCCCATGGCCTGCAGTGCGGCTTCTGCACGCCTGGCATGGTGATGGCGGGCCTTGAGATCGTGCGCAAGCATGGCACGCAGCTGACGCCGGAACTGGTGGCGAACGAACTGGAAGGCAATCTGTGCCGCTGCACCGGTTATGTGAACATCATCAAGGCGATCGTGGCCGGCGCTGCCGGGATGGAGACCGCCGATGCATGAGTTCGCCTTTCTTCGGCCCCGCAGCCTGTCCGAAGCCACGGCGCAGTTCGCCAGCAGCGGCGAAGCCGCCTATGTGGCCGGTGGCCACACGCTGATCCCTGCGATCAAGTCGCGACTCAGGATGCCGGATGCGCTTGTTGACCTGTCGGGGCTGGGCCTTGCCGGCATCACGCAGGAGGGTGGCAATGGTTCAGGGCGCCTGTGGATCGGCGCGATGACCACCCATGCCGATGTGGCTGCCGGCGCCAGCGCCATCCCGGCGCTGGCCTGCCTGGCCGCCGGTATCGGCGACGCGCAGGTGCGCAACCGGGGCACCCTCGGCGGCAGCGTCGCCAACAATGATCCGGCCGCCGATTACCCGGCCGCCGTGCTGGCGCTGGACGCGGTGATCGAGACCGATCGCGCTGCCCACGCGGCCGACGATTTTTTCCAGGGGATGTTTGCCACCGCCCTTGCCGATAGCGAGATCATCACCCGCATCGGTTTTTCGGTGCCGCTTGAAGCCGCCTACGCCAAGTTCCGCCACCCAGCCTCGCGCTATGCCATTGTCGGTGTGTTCGTGGCGCGGTTTGCCGGCGGCTGGCGCGTGGCGGTGACCGGCGCCGGGCCCGGCGTCTTGCGCTGGACGGACGCAGAGGTCGCGCTGGCCGCCGGTGGAGCCTTGCCGGCGATGCCGTCCGACGATCTCAACAGCGACATCCATGCCAGCGCTGCGTATCGCGCGCATCTGTGCGGCGTGATGCTGAAACAGGCGCTGGCCAGCCTTGCCTGACGGAGGAGTACCATGATCATCACCACCACCCCCAGCATCGAAGGCCGGCCGGCGACCGAATATCTTGGCGTCGTTTCGGGCGAGGCCATCATGGGCGCCAACATCTTCACCGATTTCTTCGCCGGCATCCGGGACATCGTGGGCGGCCGGGCGGCAGCCTGGGAAGAGGTGATGCAGCGCGCCCGCGAAGAGGCGCTGGCCGAAATGCGCCACCATGCGGCGCGGCTGGGGGCCGATGCGGTGATTGGCGTGCAGTTGACGTTCAATGCGCTCGGCGCCCGCGATTCCATGCTGCTGGTGGCGGCCAGCGGAACGGCTGTGAAACTCGGCTGATTGCCGATTTGCGCCCCGGTTGCTAAGGCCGCGGCCATCCCGTTTCCAACAGACGACGCATCATGGCCGGCCACAGCAAGTTCAAGAACATCATGCACCGCAAGGGCGCGCAGGACAAAAAGCGCAGCGCCCTGTTTTCCAAGCTGTCCCGCGAAATCACCGTGGCGGCGAAGATGGGCATGCCCGATCCGGCCAACAATCCGCGCCTGCGTGCCGCCGTGCTCGCCGCCCGCGCCGAAGGCATGCCCAAGGACAATATCCAGCGCGCCATCGACAAGAGCCAGGGGGGCGACACCGCCAATTATGAAGAAGTCCGCTATGAAGGCTTTGGCCCCGGCGGCGTCAGCCTCATCATCGAAACGCTGACCGACAACCGAAACCGCACCGCAACCAACGTGCGCACGGCGATGGCCAAGAATGGCGGCAACCTTGGCGCGTCGGGCAGCGTGAGCCACGGCTTCGAACGGCTGGGCCTGATCACCTATCCCGCTGCGGCCGGCAGCGCCGATGCCGTCTTCGAAGCCGCGCTGGAAGCCGGCGCCGATGACGTGCAATCCGGCGAGGATGGCCACGAGATCTGGGTGGGCATCGACCAGCTGCACGAAGTGGCGCGCGCGCTGGAGCCGGTGCTGGGCGAAGGCGGGCAGGCCAGGCTGGCGTGGAAGCCAGGCACGATGGTGACGGTGGGCGCCGACGATGCTGCCCAGCTGATGAAGCTGATCGATACGCTGGATGACGATGATGACGTGCAGACGGTGTGGGGCAATTACGACGTGCCCGACGACGTGATGGCCGCCCTGTGAAGCCCGGCCTGTGACATCTGGCCTGGCCGCGCTGCTGATGATCATGGCCACCCCTGCCGCCGCTGGCGCCGAGGAAGACATCAAGGCGGCGCGCGCCGCCTGCAACGCCGCCATCGCCGCCCGCGACGTGGCCGGTGTGCGCGCCGCACTGGGCGATGGCTATGTCGGTATCGCCGGCACTGGCGGCGAGGCGATCATCGGCGCAGACGCCATGGCCGACTATTTCGCCCGCGCGTTCAAGACACCGGGCTTCCTGGGCTTCGTGCGCACGCCTGTCGAGGTGAAGCTGGCCAACCCGCCGCTGCGCGCGATGGAACGTGGCCACTGGCAGGGCGGCACCGTGTCGGGGCGCGTTTCCGGCGAATATCTCGCCGTCTGGGTGTCCACCGCGCAGGGCTGGAAGCTGCGCAGCGAGACCTTCGTAACGCTGGGCAACGGGGCGCCGTGACGCGCACCATCATCGGCCTTGATCCCGGCCTTGCCGCCACCGGCTGGGGGGTGATCGTGGCCGATGGCAATCGCTTGCGCCATATCGCCCATGGCATGGTGAAGACGCCGGCCAGCGCCCCTCTGGTCGAACGGCTGGCGGCGCTGCATGATGGCCTGATGGCGGTGATCCGGCAGCACGGGGCAGGAGAGGCGGCGGTGGAGGAGGTGTTCGTCAACGCCAACCCGCAATCGACGCTGAAGCTGGGGCAGGCGCGCGGCGTGGCGCTGCTGTGCGCCGGGCAGGCTGGGCTGCCGGTCGCCGAATATGCAACGCGGCTGGTGAAGAAGGCGCTCACGGGCAACGGTGGTGCAGAAAAGCCCCAGGTGCAGGCGATGGTGGAACGGCTGCTGCCCGGCGTGAAGGTGGCGGGCGCCGATGCGGCAGATGCGCTGGCGGTTGCCATCGCGCATGCGCACCTGGGCGCCAGCAGCGCGAGAGGACTGACATGATCGCGCGCCTCAAAGGCCTGGTGGACAGCGTTTCCGCCGATGCGCTGGTGGTGGACGTGAACGGCGTCGGCTATCTGGTGCAGGCCTCCACCCGCACGCTCTCCAGCCTGTCCGTTGGCCAGCCAGTGGCGCTGCACATCGAAACCCAGGTGCGCGATGATGCGATCACCCTGTTCGGCTGCCCCACCGAAACCGAGCTCGCCGCCTTTCGCGCGCTCACCACCGTGCAGGGCGTCGGCGGGCGGGTGGCGCTCAACATCCTTTCGGTGCTCACGCCCGATCAGATCGCCCACGCGGTGGCGGCTGGCGACGCGGCCTCGCTTGCCCGCGCCAATGGGGTCGGGCCGAAGCTTGCTGCCCGCATCGCCAATGAACTGAAGGGCAAGCTGGGTGCGGTGGCGATGGCGGCTGGCGCGCCACTGCCGGTGCAGGCCGGCGCCCGCATTGTCGATGATGCGGTGGCAGCGCTGGCGGCGCTCGGCTTCCGGCCAATGGACGCCAGCCGCGCCGTCTCCGAAGCGCTCGCCGAACTGGGCGAGGGCGCCGCGCTCAACGACGTGGTGCGGGTGGCGCTGAAGCGGAGCGCGCGCTAAGGCTGGCGCTGCCCGATGACCACCGATCTCTCCCCCCAGCGTCGCCCCGACGATATCGACGCCGCGCTGCGGCCCAAGGGGCTGGACGAGTTCATCGGCCAGGCGGCCCTGCGTGAAAACCTGAGCGTGTTCATCAGCGCCGCCCGTTCACGCGGCGAGGCGATGGACCATGTGCTGCTGCACGGCCCGCCCGGCCTTGGCAAGACGACGCTGGCGCAGATCGTGGCGCGTGAACTCGGCGTCGGCTTCCGCGCAACCAGTGGCCCGGTCATCGCCAAGGCCGGCGATCTCGCCGCGCTGCTCACCAATCTGGAACCGCACGATGTGCTGTTCATCGACGAGATCCACCGTCTGGCCCCGGTGGTGGAGGAAATCCTCTACCCGGCGATGGAAGACCGCGTGCTCGACATCATGATCGGCGAAGGCCCTTCGGCGCGCTCGGTCCGCATCGATCTGCCGCCGTTCACGCTGGTGGGCGCCACCACCCGCGCCGGGCTGCTCACCACCCCGCTGCGCGACCGCTTCGGCATCCCGCTCCGGCTCAACTTCTATTCCGTCGATGAACTGGAACAGGTCGTCACCCGCGCCGCCGCGCTGCTTGGTCTGGCGCTCACTCCCGATGGCGCGCGCGAGATTGCCGGGCGGGCGCGCGGCACGCCGCGCATCGCGGGGCGCCTGCTACGCCGGGTGCGCGACTTCGCTGGAGACAGAGCGGTGGACGCGCGGCTGGCCGACCAGTCATTGTCCCGCCTCGAAGTCGACCGGCTCGGCCTTGATGCCATGGACCGACGCTACCTGATGATGATCGCCGACATCTATCGCGGCGGGCCGGTGGGCATCGAGACGCTGGCCGCCGGCCTCAGTGAACCGCGCGACACGCTGGAAGATGTGATCGAACCCTTCCTGATCCAGCAGGGCCTGGTGGCCCGCACCGCGCGTGGCCGCATGCTAACCGGCCCGGCCTGGAAGCATCTCGGCCTGGTGGCGCCCGCTGAACAATCCATCCTGCCGCTGCTGGACGAGGAATAGATGCTGCCCATCGACACCGTGCGTGCCGCTTTCCCGGCGTTGGCGCTGCGCGATGAAGGCGCCGCGCGGGTCTATCTCGATGCGCCGGCCGGCACGCAGGTGGCGGGCCGCGTGATCGACGCCATGTCCCATGCCATGATCGCGGCTTGCGCCAATGATGGCGGGCTGTTCCGCACCAGCCAGGCGGCCGGGGCGATTGCCGATCATGCGATTGCCAGCGCGGCCAGCTTCTTCAACTGCGGCGATGATGAAGTGATCTTCGGGCTGAACACCACCAGCCTGTTCTTCCAGATGGCGCCGCTGATCGCTCATGACTGGCAGGCGGGCGACAATATCCTCCTCACCCGCATGGATCATGATGCCAATGTCTCGCCCTGGCTGCAGCCGGCGCAGGCGCGCGGGGTTGAGGTACGCTTTCTGGAATGGGATTGCGAGACGTTTGCGCTGAAGCTGGAGACGCTGCCGCAATTGGTCGATGCGCGGACCCGTGCGGTCGCCGTGGGCCATTCCAGCAATTTCCTGGGCACGGTCAACGATATCGCCGCTGTCTGCGCCGCCGCTCGCGCCGTGGGGGCGGTGAGCATTGTCGATGCCGTGCAGTCGGCACCGCATCTGCTGCTCGATGTGGCGGCCATCGGCTGCGACCTGATGGCGGCTTCGGCCTACAAGTTCTTCGGGCCACATGCCGCGATCCTGTTTGTGTCGAGGCGACTGCAGGGGATGATCCCGCCCCTGAAGGTCCGCCCCTCGGCCGATGTGATGCCCACCCGCCTGGCGCCCGGCACGCCCAGCTTCGAGGCCATGGCGGGCACCGCGGCGGCCATCGATCATCTCGCCTGGCTGGGCGAAGCGGCCGGCACGGTGAGTGCCACTGCACCGCTGCGCCAGCGGCTTGCGGCCGGCATGGCGGCGGCACAGGCGCACGAGCTTGATCTGGCGCGGCAGTTCCTCGGTGGCCTTGCCACCATGAAGGGCGTGACGCTGCACGGCATCGCCAATCCCAACCGGCTGCACGAGCGGGTGGCGACCTTCACCTTCGAGATCGCCGGCCACGGCGCCGATGCCATCGCGGCGGAATTGGCGGCACGGAACATCTTCGCCTGGAACGGCTATTATTACGCCTGGGAACCGGCCGGCGTGCTGGGTGTTCGGGAACGCGGTGCCGTGCGCGTGGGCTTCACCCATTATAACAGCGCCGCCGAGGTCGACGTGCTGCTCGCTGCGCTGGCCGATCTGGCCGGTTGAAGGCCTGTCCTACAGGGGCAAAGCCTGTCATGATCCTCGCGGCGTTGGTCCATGCGGCCGGCGGCCATGATATGCGGTCGGGCATCGAAACCACCCGGAATCGGAAAAATTGGCAAAATAAGCGCTGCCCGGCGAAGGCAGGGCGGACGGCCCGGAGACGATGAGCATGGCGACAATTGCCGCTGGATTTTGCCGGAGAGGCTTGGCACAGCGGCGCGCATGAGCAGCACCCCCCGCACACTCTACCAGAAGATCTGGGACGATCATGTCGTCTCGACGCTCGATGACGGCACCGCGCTGATCTTCATCGATCGCCACCTGATCCACGAGGTGACCACCCCGCAGGCCTTCGAGGCACTGCGGCTGGCCGGGCGCAAGCTGCGCCGCCCCGATCTCACGCTCGCCGTGCCGGATCACAATGTGCCGACGACCGATCGCCGCCTGCCGATCGCCGATCCGATGTCGAAGGCGCAGCTCGAAACGCTGGTGAAGAACTGCGCCGATTTCGGCATCGAGCTCTACAGCATCGATGCGCCGGAACAGGGCATCGTCCATGTCATCGGGCCGGAACAGGGCTTCACCCTGCCCGGTGTCACCATGGTCTGCGGCGACAGCCACACCGCCACGCACGGCGCCTTCGGGGCGCTGGCCTTCGGTATCGGCACGTCTGAGGTGGAGCACGTCTTCGCCACCCAGACCCTGCTGCTGCGCCAGTCCAAATCGATGGAGGTGCGCGTCACCGGCAGCCTCGGCTTCTCGGTGGCGGCCAAGGATGTCGCGCTGGCGGTGTGCGGCGTGTTGGGCTCGGGCGGCGGCGCCGGCCATGTGATCGAATATACCGGCCCGGTCATCGAGGCGATGTCGATGGAAGGCCGCATGACCCTTTGCAACATGGCGATCGAGGCGGGCGCTCGCGCCGGCCTGGTGGCGCCGGATGAAAAGACCTTCGCCTATGTGAAGGGCCGCCCGCGCGCGCCCAGCGGCGCTGCGTGGGACCAGGCTTTGGCCTGGTGGCAGACGCTGAAGACCGATCTGGGCGCCGCCTATGACAAGGTGGTGGAGATCGACGGCAGCGCCATTGCGCCGCTGGTCACCTGGGGCACCAGCCCGGAGGACGTGGTACCGATCAGCGGCAGCGTGCCCGATCCCGAGAGCTTCGCCGAGCCTGCCAAGCGCGAGGCGGCGGCCAAGAGCCTGGCCTATATGGGCCTCACCCCTGGCACCCGCATGGAAGGCGTGGCTGTGGAGAATATCTTCATCGGCAGCTGCACCAACAGCCGCATCGAGGATCTGCGCATTGCCGCCGCCGTGGTGAAGGGCCGCAAGGTGGCGGCGGGCGTGCGCCAGGCGCTGGTGGTGCCGGGGTCCGGCCTCGTCAAGCGCCAGGCCGAAGCCGAAGGGCTGGACCGCATCTTCACCGAAGCCGGGTTTGAATGGCGGGAACCCGGCTGTTCCATGTGTCTTGGCATGAATCCCGATCAGGTGCCGGCGGGCGAGCGCTGCGCCTCCACGTCGAATCGCAACTTTGTTGGCCGGCAGGGACCGGGTTCACGCACCCATCTTCTCTCACCGGCAATGGCGGCAGCGGCGGCGGTGACTGGCCGGCTCACCGATGTGCGCCAATTGATGAACTGAAGCAGCATCTTCTTTTCCAGACCGTTACTTTGAGATCGGGCGCAAGCACCGGGTAACGCTAACCTTTTCTCAATGCGAACTTGGTATCTCGTGGCTTGCAACGAGTATGAGTGAGCATGGATAGCGCATCGCCAGGGCAGGAGCAGCCAGGGCTGGCCCGCCTGGGCCGGCTGCTCTCTCCTGCCCGCATGGTCGTGCTGCTGCTGGTGGTGGCCTTCACCCTGTTCATGCAGGCAGCCACCGCCCGGGCAGAGCAGGCACGCCTGTCGTTCCAGCCGATGGATTGTGCAGCCGTTAGCTGCCCCACTGCTGGCCCGCCCGAACAGGCCAGCCGCTGGACCTGGATCGAGGTGGGGACGCAGGGGCTGGCCGGGCTGCCGGCTGGCTGGAAGCTGATGGTCGACAACACGCGCTTTTCCGAGATGGAAGTGCGCATCAGCCATCATGGCACCACCACGGTGCTTCGGCGCGGGCAGTTCGAACTGGGCCGCAACTGGTCGCTGGGCAACAATCTGTGCTTCCCGATCACTGTCGCAGGCAGCGAGGTGACATCGATTCGGCTCGGCTTCCGCGACATGGATTCGCCGCAGTTGATGCGGCGGGTGGAAGCGCTGGATGAGCGCGCCCATGATCGTCACATGATGCGCTGGACCGTGCTGATCGCGCTGGTCTCCGGCGTGCTGATCGCCGCCTTCATCTACAACATGTTCCTGCTGACCTGGCTGAGGACCTCGTTCCAGAACTGGTATGTGGTGTGGCTGGCCAGTGCGCTGGCCTATCTGCTCGTCTGGTCTGGTGCGATCCTCTATTTCTTCCCGTTCCTCGCCGGGCCGGCCTCGATGCGCACCTCTTATGTGCTGATCGGGCTGCTCGTGCTGTCGGGCGCGGCCTTCTTCTTCGCCCTGATCGAGCGGGAAACGCTGCCGCCGCGGCTCGTTGATTATGGTCAGGTGGCGGGCGTGCTGGTGGCGCTCACTTCGGTGGTGGCGGCCTTCGACATGCTGTTCCCGGCGTGGATTTCGGATCGCCTGTTCAACGTCGCCATCATCGTGGTCACCGTCACCCTGCTGATCGGCACCAGCCTGGCGGCATTGCGCGGCAGCCGCACCGTCTGGGTCTATCTGGTGGGCTGGGCGCCGGCGCTGGCCATGCTGGGTCTCAGGATCCTCCGCAACTTCGCGCTGCTGCCGCAGGATGATGCGGTGGATGTGGCCGGCTTTGCGGCGCTGGGCTGGCAGTCGCTGATCCTCAGCCTGGCCATTGCCGATCGCTTCCGCCAACTCCGCCGTGATGCTGATCTGGCCGAGATCGAGCGCGAGACGCTGCGCCGGGTCGCCACCACCGATCCGCTCACCGGGCTTGGCAACCGGGCGCTGTTCCAGAGCCTGCTCGATTCCGGCCTGATGCGCGCTGGTGGAATCGACGTGATCGCTGTGGACATCGACTATCTGAAGCAGACCAACGACATGGCCGGCCACGATGCCGGTGACGCGCTCATCGTCGCCGTGGCAGAGCGGCTGGCGGCAGCGGCCGGACCGCAGGCCACCATTGCCCGGGTGGGCGGCGATGAATTCGTGATCGTGCTGGAAGGCCTGGCCCGCACACGGCTGGCCGCCGTCCGCCAGATGATCGCGTTGTCCGCTGGCGTGCCGCTGCGCCACGGCGGCCATGATCTCTTGATTTCCATCTGCGCCGGCCATGCCGGGGTGGAAGACCGCACCACGCCGCTGGCCCGCATTCACAAGCAGGCCGATCTTGCCCTCTATCGGGCCAAGGCGGCCGGGCGGGGCCGCTGGTGCAGCTATGACGTGTCGATGGCTGATGAGGCCTCGGCCCGGTCCAAGCTGCTTGCCGATGCTCGCCTCGGCCTGTCCACCGGCCAGTTCCGCCTGCATTTTCAGCCGGTGCAGCGGCTTGACGGTGAACTGACCGGATATGAGGCGCTGCTGCGCTGGCATCATCCGCAGCAGGGCCTTTTGAAACCGCAGGATTTCCCCGAGGTGATGAAGGAGGCCACGCTGTTGCCTTCGCTCCAGCACCTGATGCTCACCCAGGCGCTGGCCAAGGCGGCCGAGATCAGGGCGCGACGGCCGGATCTGGTGATGGCGGTGAAGCTGGCCAGCAGCCAGTTGCAGGGCACCGCGGCAGCGGTTTCCATCCTCGATGAAATGGCTCGGCACCGGGTGGCGCCCGGAGGCCTTGTCGTGCAGGTCACAGAAACCGTGGTGATGGGCGGCATGGGCGGCACGCTGATCGAATGCCTGGAATGCCTGCGTGATGCCGGTGTGAATGTGGCGCTGGATGATTTCGGCACCGGCCACGCCAGCCTGCTACAAATACGCGACGTGCCGGCAAACATCGTCAAGATCGACCGCAGCTTCATCGGCAAGCTCACCGATTCCGCCCACAGCCAGCATATCGTGAAGGCGATCATCGATCTGGCGCACAGCCTGGGCAAGCTGGTGGTGGCCGAGGGTGTTGAAACCCAGGCCCAGCGTAAGCTGCTTACCCAGATGGGCTGCGACCAGGCGCAGGGCCTGTTGTTCGGCGAGGCAGTGGCCGATCCGCCCGCCAGCTCGCTGGCTGCCTGACGACTTCAGCTCGCTGGCCGTCTGAGGTTCAGGCCGGCTCGCGGCCCTGTGTGGGATCCAGCACCGTATCCATCGCCACTGGGGCCGTCTTCTGATGATCGGTGCTGAAATGCAGGCCCCGGCTTTCCTTGCGCAGCCGGGCGGAGCGCACGATGAGATCAGCGACGGTCACCAGGTTCCTCAGCTCGATCAGATCGGCCGTCACGCGGAAATTGCCGTAATAATCCTGCACTTCCTTGCGCAGCGTCTTCACCCGGTGGGCGGCGCGCTCCAGCCGCTTGTCGGTGCGCACGATGCCGACATAATCCCACATGGTGCGCCGCAGCTCATCCCAGTTGTGGGCGATCACCACTTCCTCGTCGCTGTCGGTCACCCTGCTTTCATCCCAGGGGCGGATGGCTGGCGGCGCCTCGGAGCGGGGGTTGGCGGCAATGTCGTCAGCCACCGCCTGGCCGAACACGAGGCATTCCAGCAGCGAGTTCGATGCCAGGCGGTTGGCGCCATGCAGGCCGCTCTGCGTCACTTCACCGGCCGCCCACAGGCCATCAAGATCGGTGCGGCCATCCAGGTCCACCATGACCCCACCGCAGCTGTAGTGCGCCGCCGGCACCACCGGGATGGGCTGCTGCGTGCAGTCGATGCCCAGCTCAAGCAGCCGGGCGTGGATAGTGGGAAAATGGCTGCGCACGAAATCCGCACCCAGGTGGGTGAGATCGAGCAGCACATGATCGAGGCCGAGCCGTTTCATCTCGGCATCGATGGCGCGCGCCACCACGTCGCGCGGGGCCAGTTCGAGGCGCTCGTCATGGCTGGCCATGAAGCGCGTGCCGTCGGGCAGCTTGAGGTGGCCGCCCTCACCACGCGCCGCCTCGGTGATCAGGAAGTTGCGCACCTTGGGGTGATAGAGGCAGGTCGGGTGAAACTGGTTGAATTCCATGTTCGACACCCGGCAGCCGGCGCGCCACGCCATGGCGATGCCATCGCCGGTCGCGCCATCGGGATTGGTGGAATAGAGATAGACACGGCTCGCCCCGCCGGTGGCCAGCACAGTGGCTGGCGCGGTGAAGGCGATCACCCGCCGCGTTCTCGTGTCGAGGGCATAAACGCCGTGGCAGCGCCGGGCCGGGAAGCGCGCGCCCACGACATGCCGGTGGGTGATGAGGTCGATCGCCGCCATGTGCGGCACCAGGGTGATGTTGGGGTGCGCCTGCGCAGCCCGGATCAGCGCCTGCGACACCGCCCAGCCGGTGGCATCATCAACATGCACGATGCGGCGATGGCTGTGTCCACCCTCGCGGGTGAGGTGCCAGCGTTCCGACACTGTCTCACCAGGATTGAACGGCACACCCAGCGCCGCCAGCCGATCAATGGCGGCCGAGGCGTTGGCGGCGACGAATTCCACGGTGGCGCGGTGATTGAGGCCGGCGCCCGCCACCATCGTGTCCTCGACATGGGCAGCCACCGTGTCGCCTGCGTCCAGCACGGCGGCGATCCCGCCTTGTGCCCAGGCGGTGGAGCCTGCCGCAAGATCGCCCTTGGCCAGCACTGCCACCCTGCCATGTTCGGCCATGTTCAGGGCCGCGGTCAGCCCGGCCGCGCCGGAGCCGATGACGACGGCATCGAAGACCTGCGGTTCAGGCTGCGGTCTTTGCGCCACTGGTCAGTTCCAGGAAGACGTCTTCCAGATCGGCCTCTCGGGTCGAGACATCCACGACGCCAAGGCCGGTGCCCGCCACCATCGCCAGCACCGCGCCGGCATTGTTGTGGCGCTTGTCGTAGGTGATGACCAGCGTGCGGGCGCCCTTCAGCTCAACTGCCTTGCAGCCCGAAAGCCCGGGCGGCACATCGCCGATGTCGCGGTCCACCGTCACCTCCAGCACCTTGTCCCCCATGCTGCCGAGCAGGCGGTGCGTTTCGTCATTGGCCACGACTTCGCCATGGTTGATGATGGCGATGCGGTCACACAGGCTTTCGGCCTCTTCGAGATAATGGGTGGTCAGCACGATGGTGGTGCCGGCGCGGTTCAGTTCCGCCACATAATCCCACAGCAATTGCCTGAGCTCGATGTCCACCCCGGCGGTCGGCTCGTCCAGCACCAGCACCGGGGGATTGTGCACCATCGCCTTGGCCACCAGCAGGCGGCGCTTCATGCCGCCTGAGAGGGTGCGGGAATAGACATGCGCCTTGTCGTCAAGCCGCACCGCCTTCAGCAGCTCCATGGTGCGGCGCTCGGCCTTGGGCACGCCGAACAGGCCAGCTTGCAGTTCCAGCGTCTCGAATGGCGTGAAGAAGGCATCGAATACCAGCTCCTGCGGCACGATGCCGATGCTGGCCTTGGCATTGCGGGGATGCTCGTCGATGTCGAAGCCCCAGATGCATGCGCGGCCACCCGACTTGTTCACCAGGCCGGCAAGGATGTTGATGGTGGTGGACTTCCCGGCGCCATTGGGGCCGAGCAGGCCGAAGATGGAACCGCGCGGGATGTCGAGATCGATGCCCTTCAGCGCCTGCTTGCCGCCGGCATAGGTCTTGGTGAGGCCAGTCAGGCTGATCGCAGGTTCCGACATGGCCGCATGGGATAGACCTGCGGCAGCACGCGGGCAAGCGGAGAGGGGCGTCGCGAAGGGGTGACCGCTCAACAGGGGCCGTCACCCCCTCCTTGCGACTTACCAGCGCACCACGGCTTCCACACCGAACAGGCGCGGCAGGCCGCGGATGAAGGTCGGGATGCCGAAGGCGCCGCCAGTGTTGCCACCATCCATGAGGTATTCCTCGTTGAACAGGTTGGTGGCGAAGCCGATGATTTCCCACTTGGCATCGCGATCGCGCACCCCGGCCCGCAGATTGGCCAGCGTCACCGGGCCCTGGCTCGTCACCGGGTTGTTCGGCAGTTCGAAGAACAGGCTCGAACGATGGGTCACTGTGGGGGTGGCGAACAGCTCGATACTGTCGCCCACCGGCACGCGCAGCGTGCCGCCGATGGCGCCCTGCCATTCCGGCTGCAGGCGGAAGCGATCGCCAGCGAAATTGCCGAAGCGCGGATCATTGTTCACGCGGGCATCGATGTAGCTGCCATTTGCGAACAGGCTGAGATTGTCCGACAGCGTGGCGCTGAGTTCCGCCTCGATGCCCTTGTTGGTGGCGTCGGCGTTGACGATCAGCGCCGGCGCGCCCTGCTGCGGCACCGAGATCTGGAAGTCGCGATACTTCATGATGTAGGCGCCAAGGCTGAAGTTCAGCTTGCCGAAGCTGCCCTTCACGCCGGCTTCATAGTTGTCGACGATCTCGGCCGGGAACACGCGCACCGCCGGGGTGAGCACGCCGGCCACGCGGCCAGCGTTGACCTGCACTACCGGCGAGCGGCGGCCGCGCGAATAGGTGGCATAGAGGTTCACGTTGTCGGTGACGCGATAGAGGATGTTGGCGCGCGGCAGGAAGGCGTTGAAGCTGCCTTCGGCGCTGAGCACCTGGCCGCCGGTGTTGATGCCGCCAGCGATCAGTGGGCCTGGCGGCAGGGCGCCGGGAATGGTGATTACCGGGTTGGGGATGTTGGTGGAAATGCCGCTGAAGCGGTTTTCCGTCAGCCAACGGCCGCCGATGTTGAATTCCAGCCGCGGCACCGGAATGATGGTGAGATCGCCGAAAACGCTGAACGTGTCGATGGTGGCCGAATTGCGGAAGAGCTCGGCGGCATAGGGCAGGCGCGTGAAGGCGCCGCCGGTCAGGATGGCAGTGGCCTGCGCGGCTTCCACCACACCGGTGTTGTTGTTGATGCAGGCGAGGCCCGGGATCAGCCGCGCCGCGCACTGCAGGAAGATGCCTTCCTCGCTGCTGAACGGCACCCGCTGGAAGCCGGTTTCCCAGAAATAATTGGCGCCAAAGAAGGCACGTACCGTGTCGCTGCTGTAGTTCACGCGGCCTTCGAAGCTCAGTTGCTCGCCGCGCGCATCCTCGGCGAATTCGAGATACCAGGCCTGGGTGCCATCGGCATCGAACACTTCGAGGCTGTCGAAGTTGCGCCAGCCGGCCACCGCGGTGATGCTCCAGGCATCATCGATCCGGTAGGTGCCGGTGAGATTCACGTCATAGACGTTGCGGTTCAGGCTGGGCTGATCGGCGCCCAGCGTGGCGGCACTGTCGGGCGCGCCGGCGATTTCCTTGAAGCTGTAGGGGCTGGTGGTGCCGCCGGTGGGCGCGAAGGTGCCCGAGGTGAAGGCGGTCCCCGGCGCGCGCTGGCCGTCATAGGTGCCAACGAGATCAAGGGTGAAATCCGCCGACGGCGTGTAGCGCAGCGAGACGCGGGCACCATATTGTCCCTGGCCATTGAGGTCATCGACGCGCGGCCCGTTGGGCGTCTAGGAGCCGGGGCGGCCGGCGATGTTTTCCACCACGCCGTCGCGCAGCTTGATGGCGCCGGCGACGCGCAAGGCCAGCGTATCGTTGCCGAGATTGACGAAGCCATCGATGCGGCGCTGGTTGAAATTGCCATAGCCCAGCCGCACCTCGCCAGAGGTGCCGGCGCGCGGCTTGGCGGTGATCACCGAGACGACGCCCACGGCCGCCGCGGTGCCGAACAGGGTCGATTGCGGACCCTTCACCACTTCGACCCGTTCCAGATCATAAAGATCGAAATAGGAACCGCGCGACCGCGAGACATCGACGCCGTTCAGATAGACGGTGACGGCCGGCGACCCCTGAGAGGACCCGGTGTCAGATGTGATGCCGCGAATCACGAAGCCCGGGTTGTTGGGGCTCTGTTCCTGAACGTTGAGGCCCGGCACATAGGCGGACAGCTGGTCGAACTGGGTGACGCCGATCTCGCGCAGGTTGCGGCCCGTGTAGGCGGTGATGGTGATCGGCACGTCGCTGAGCTTCTGTTCGCTCTTCTGCGCCGTCACGATGATTTCCTCGCCGATGCTCTCGGCGGCTTGGGTGTCAGCCTCGGCGGCAGCTGCGATTGTGGAAAACAGGCTGGCGGCGCTGGCCAGCAACAAGACATGCTTCATGTGTCGGACCCCCTGATGATGTGCACGGCCACTGTGCCGGACAACGGTCGCGACGGGCCTTGCATCGTGCATGTTGCAGGTTGGTTTCGCGCGTATGACAGGGATGTTGCAGCAACTGCGACATGGTGACGTGGCGGCGGTGGGCTGGTAGATGGGCGCCATGACCAGCCCGAAGCGCCTCGCCCTGCCGGCCCCCGAATCCTATGTCACCGACACCGCCCGCGTGTTCTGCGACGGCGACGAGCGCGGCGGCGACGGGCATCCGCGTGTGTGGATCCAGATCGACGCCTCGGGCTTTGCCGACTGTTCCTATTGCGACCGGCGCTTCATCCTGGCGGGCGGCCCGGCGGACAAGCGGTGAGCCGGCTCTTCGTGCTTCTGGCGCTTGTCGCCAGCCCGGCGCTGGCGGCCAAGGTGCAGCCGCCGGCTTCGTTCACCCTCTCGGTGGCAGAGAATGGCAACCCCTATCTGCCGGTGCTGGTGAAGAACGCCACGCTCAATATCAGGATCGCACTCAGTTACGATCAGGGCCTGGTGCTCAATCCGGCCGCCGTGCAGCGGGCCGGCGTGAAGCCGATGCCGCTGATCGGCAAGTTCAGCCTGAAGAACACGCCGCTGGCCAACGGCAAGACGATCATCCGCTTCAATCTTGGCACAATCACGCCCCAGGCGCTGCCCAGCCGCAAGGTGCCGCTGGCCTGGCTGGAGCGGGCGATTGCCGGCGATGCAGACGGCGTGCTGCCGATCGGCGCGCTCTCTGCCGACCGCATCGAAGTGGTGCTGCGCGACACGCAGCCAGGCAGCCAGACCATTGTCATTCCCAAGAAGGGCAAGGGCGAAGCGATGATCCGCACGCGCATCGGCGACGAGCCGGTGGACGTGAGCCTGGAGCTGAACATCCCCACCACAGTGATGAACGCCCGCGCCGGTGAGGCGCTGGTGAAGGCCGGGCTGGTAAGGCGCAACAACAGCATCGGTTACTGGCGCCCGGTGCCGGGCGTGGCGCTGCCCACGCAGGGCCTCACACCACGGCCGGGGCTCACCATCGCCGGCCTGCCGATGCGCCAGATCGGCGTGCGCGTGTCCGAAGCCGAAGCGCGGGCCATCGATGCGGCGGCCAGGGGCACCTCTACCGAGGCGGACGATGAGGACACCATCACTGTTTCGGCCGACCGCAACCGCAAGAAACGCGGGCGCGATCCGTGGATCCTGATCGGCCGCGACGTGCTCGATCAATGCAGCCGCATTGTCTTTGATCGGCCGGGCGAGCGCTGGCTGCTCACCTGCGCCTTCTGACGCGCCCCTTTCCCTTTGCGGCTGTCTGGCCCATATCTGGGGTATGACGACACCAGACGCCCTCCAGCTTTTCTATGCCGATACCGGCCTTGATCCTGATCGCACCGCCATCCAGGTGGCCGATGCGCTCAAGGGCTGCGATGATGGCGAGCTGTATCTGCAATATGCGGTGTCAGAGAGCTTCGCCTTCGATGATGGCCGGCTGAAATCGGCCAGCTTCGATACTCAGAAGGGCTTCGGCCTGCGCGGCGTGGCCGGCGAGATGACCGCCTATGCCCATGCCAATGACTTGTCGCACGCCGCCATTGGGCGGGCTGCTGACACCATCAAGGTGGTACGCGATGGCCATGGCGGCACCATGGCGCTGCCGCCGCTGCCCACCAATGCGCGGCGCTACACCGATGTGAACCCGCTCGCGGGCATCGACTTTTCGGCCAAGGTCGGGCTCATGCAGAAGATCGACGCAGCGGCCCGGGCGCGCGATCCTGCCGTGGTGCAGGTCTCGGCCAGCCTGCTTGGCAGCTGGAGCGTGGTGGAAATCCTGCGCGGCGACGGCACCAGGGTGCGTGACGTGCGCCCGTTGGTGCGGCTGAACGTGCAGGTGGTGGCAGAAAAGAACGGCCGCCGCGAAACCGGCTTCCACGGCCTGGGTGGACGCTATCTCTATGACACGCTGTTCGATGACGCGACGTGGGAACGCGCCATCGACATCGCGCTCGCCCAGGCGCTGGTGAACCTTGATGCGGTTGATACGCCGGCCGGCGAGATGACCGTGGTGCTTGGACCCGGCTGGCCCGGCGTGCTGCTCCACGAGGCGGTGGGCCATGGCCTCGAAGGTGATTTCAACCGCAAGGGCACCAGCGCCTTTTCTGGCCGCATCGGCGAGCGGGTGGCGGCGCCGGGCGTCACCGTGGTGGACGATGGCGCCATGGACCAGCGCCGCGGCAGCCTGACCGTGGACGATGAGGGCACGCCCACCGGCCGCACCGTGCTCATCGAGGACGGCATCCTGAAGGGCTATATGCAGGACAGGCTGAACGCCCGGCTGATGGGCGTGGCGCCCACCGGCAATGGCCGCCGCCAGTCCTATGCTCATGCCCCGATGCCGCGCATGACCAACACCTTCATGCTGGGCGGCTCGGAAGATCCGGGCAACATCCTTGCCAGCGTGAAGAAGGGCATCTTTGCCAAGAGCTTCGGCGGCGGCCAGGTCGACATCACCAGCGGCAAGTTCGTCTTCTCCTGCACGGAAGCCTATGAGATCGAGAACGGCAAGCTCGGGCGCCCGCTGAAGGGGGCGACGCTGATCGGCAATGGCCCGGATGTGCTGACCCGCGTGAAGGCGATCGGCAACGATCTGGAACTGGATGAAGGCGTGGGCATCTGCGGCAAGGCTGGGCAGAGCGTGCCGGCCGGCGTGGGCCAACCCACCTTGCTGGTGGAAGGCCTGACCGTCGGCGGCACAGCGGCCTGAGAGCGAGGAGGGCGCGATGTCGGATTTCTTTGATCACATCACGCCCGAACACGCCGCCTTCATCGCCCGCCAGCCGCTGTTTTTTGTGGCCACCGCTGCGCCGGGCGCCCGCATCAACCTCAGCCCCAAGGGCATGGACAGTTTCCGCGTGCTCGATGAGGGCCGGGCCTGCGCCTATCTCGATTATGGTGGCAGCGGCAACGAGACCCATGCGCACCTCGCAGCCGATGGCCGCATCACCATCATGTTCTGCGCCTTTGATCAGCCGCCACTGATCTATCGCATCTATGGCCATGGCCGCGCCGTGTTGCCCCAGGATGCGGACTGGGCGGCGCTGGCCAGCCATTTCACCATCGAACGCGGCGTCCGCCAGATTTTCCACATCAGTGTGGACAGCACCCAGACCAGCTGCGGCTGGGCCGTGCCCCGGATGCAACTGGTGGAAGAGCGCCAGACGCTGCGCAAGTTCCACCGCCAGGAAGAACCGGCCATGCGGCTGGCCAAATATGGCGAACGTACCCGCTCCATCGACGGGCTTGCTGTAACCCCGCCGGCCTTCCTGCCCTACGACTGATGGCGCTGGTCTGCATCGACACGCTGTTTTCACCGGTGGAGGCTGAAATCGCCCGGGCCCGGCTGGAGGCGGCCGGCATCGAGGCCGTGCTGTTCGATGCCGGCATCGCCAGTCTGATTGGCCCCGGTGTTTCGGGCATTCGCCTGATGGTTGTGGACAGCGATGAACTGCGGGCCCGTGCTGCCTTGACGCCCGCCGCATAGGCCGCACCGGCAAACGCCTTATGTCGCCTTGCCGGGGGCTTTGGCAGGGTTGCTTCCACGTCATTTTCGGGGCGAACGAACAGGGCTCATGAAGCTCATCACTGCTATCATCAAGCCGTTCCGCATGGATCAGGTGCGTGAAGCGCTGATGGCCTGCAGCGTGCAGGGCATCACGGTTTCCGAAGTGCGCGGCCACGGCAAGCAGCTTGGCCAGACCGAGGTGTATCGCGGCGCCGAATATCATCTCAATCTCGTGCCCAAGCTGAAGATCGAAGTGGTGGTGGAGGACCAGGACGCCCTCCGCGTTGCTGAAGCCATCGCCGCCGCTGCGCACACCGGCAGCACCGGCGATGGCAAGATCTTCGTGTCGCACATTGGCCATGCCGTCAGGATCAGGACCGGGGAAGTTGATGAAACCGCGCTTTGATGTTGCCCGCCGCATCGCGTTTCCGGCGGCGCTGACACTTGCAATGGCGCTGCTGCCGGCCGCCGCCATCGCACAGGAAGCGGCCACCACGCCGGTGCCCAACAAGGGCGACACCGCCTGGATGATGGTTTCCACGCTGCTGGTGCTGCTGATGATCCTGCCCGGTCTGCAGCTCTTCTATGGCGGCCTGGTGCGCACCAAGAACATGCTGAGCGTGATGACGCAGATCGGCGCTGCCACCTGCCTCGCCATGCTAATCTGGGTGATCTTTGGCTACAGCCTGGCCTTCGGGCCGGATGCGCCCGCGCCGTTCACGCCCTTCATCGCCGGGCTTGATCGCCTGTTCCTCGCCGGCATCGGGCCCGACAGCACCGCCGCCACCTTCACCAAGGACGTGGTCATCCCCGAATTTGTCTTCATCTGCTTCCAGATGACCTTCGCCGCCATCACGCTTTCCATCGTGCTGGGCGGCATTGTCGAGCGCGTCAAATTTTCTGCCCTGATGGTCTTCGCCCTCGTCTGGATGCCACTTGTCTATCTGCCCATCGCCCACATGGTCTGGGCCGCCTCCGGGCTGTTCTTCGTGATGGGCGCGCTGGATTTCGCCGGCGGCACCGTGGTCCACATCAACGCCGGCGTCGCCGCGCTGGTCGCTGCCATCATCGCCGGCAAGCGGCTCGGCTACATGAAGGATTCGATGGCGCCGCACAGCCTCACCCTCACCCTCGTCGGCACCGGCCTCCTCTGGGTTGGCTGGTTCGGCTTCAACGCCGGCTCCGCGCTGGAAGCCAATGGCTCGGCGGCACTGGCCATGATCAACACGTTCGTTGCCACCGCCGCCGGTGGCCTGGCCTGGCTCGCCGCCGAACGCGTGTTCGGCCACAAGCCCTCGGCGCTCGGCCTCGCTTCCGGCATCGTCTCCGGCCTCGTCGCCGTCACGCCCGCCGCCGGCAACAGCGGCCCGATGGGCGCCATCCTGCTCGGCGCCATCACCGCGGTGGCCTGCTACATCGCCGTCGCCATCATCCGGCCCCGCCTGCGCTATGACGACTCGCTCGATGCGTTCGGCATCCACGGCGTCGGCGGCATCATGGGCGCCATCGGCACCGCCATCGTCTATGCCCCCAGCCTCGGCGGCCCCGGCCCCGCCGACTATGACATGATGGCCAAGCTCGGCGTCCAGCTCGCCGCCGTCTGCACCACCATCGCCTGGTCCACCATCGGCACCCTCGTCGCGCTCGCCGTCGCCAAGGCGGTCACCGGCCTGCGCGTCACCACCGAAGCCGAACGCGAAGGCCTCGATCTCGCCGAACACGGGGAACGCGCCTACAACCTGTAAAATTCAGGCTGGATCGGCAGGGCGGGGCGGCCTAAACCGCCCCACATGCCCACACT
>ERZ1066122.673-NODE-673-length-34307-cov-8.678997_pt1 | contig 34307 bp, 32 predicted proteins | sample MGYA00382769_ERZ1066122 | MGnify/ENA primary metagenome ERZ1066122 (study PRJEB33369, sample SAMEA5778352) | biofilm metagenome | biome: Industrial cooling water; feature: Water cooling tower basin; material: Biofilm | place: United Arab Emirates | collected... | reverse complement strand
CCAGCTGCTCTTCGGAAAATTCGAAGTTCATGGGGTGAATCTCTCCTCATTCCACATTGGGAACCGCAACCCTCGTTATCCAATTTGCCGACATGAGCAAGATTTTTAATCGCGCGATTAATTAAAGCTGCTTCAGCTTCGGTTCTTCAGTCCTTCGGGTGACATTATTGAATTCACCCGAAGCACCGAAGGAGCAAAGACATCCAATCTGCATTTTTCATTTTCCTACACATAACCATATCGGTTATTATGATTCGCATAGACTTAGGAGGATTGGAACATGCAGGCCATCGAGGAATTGATCGAAGACATCATCGTCCGCGAGGGTGGCTATGTGAACCATCCCGCTGACCGTGGAGGCCCGACCAATTGGGGCATCACCGAAGCGGTTGCGCGGCGGCAGGGCTATACGGGCGAGATGCGCGCATTGTCGAAAAGCGATGCGGCGGCGATTTACAGGCGGCTATACTGGCTTGCCCCGCGCTTCGATGCTATCGCCGAACGCGCGCCAATGCTTGCCGCCGAATTGTTCGATATCGGTGTCAACATGGGCACGGGAACCGCAGCCGCTTTTCTGCAACGCGCGCTCAATGCGTTGAACCGCGGGGGCAGGGATTATCCCGACCTGAAGGTTGATCGGCAGATCGGCCCTGCCACCCTCGCCGCGCTCGACGCGTTTCTTTTGAAACGCGGACGTGCCGGAGAGTCGGTTCTGCGCAAGGCAATCGAGGCGCTGCAAGGCGCGCACTACCTCAATATCGCCGAGGCAAGGCCAAGCCAGGAGGCCTTTGTCTATGGCTGGCTGGCCAACCGGCTAGATTAACCAAAACGGCAAAAAGCCGATTCCGTGTCAAAACTGTCAAAAGTCAGGAGACTGAAATGCCCCTCATCGAAACCCTGATCGCCCCTGTCGCAGCGATAATCGACAAGATCATTCCCGATCCCAAGGCGCGCGATGCAGCCAAGCTGGAGCTGATCAAACTGCAAGGCAGCCAGGAGCTTGAAACGCTGCGCACGCAATTGTCGGCAATACTTGCCGAGGCACAATCACCCGACCCCTGGACCAGCCGCGCGCGGCCTTCGTTTCTCTATGTTATGTACGTCATCATCCTCTGGTCGCTCCCCATGGGGCTGATCGCCGCCTTTCGCCCGCAGGCCGCGCTCGATATCGCGGCGGGGATGAACGCCTATCTGGCGGGTCTGCCGGAGCCGCTCTACGCGCTCTTCGGCACGGGCTATCTGGGCTACACGGCTGCGCGGCAATGGGGGAAGGTTAAGGGCGTGGAGAAGTGATGTTGTAATCCCCTCTTCTTTAGAGGAGGGTTTGGGGTGGTGTCGAGCTTGTGCAAACAAGCTCGATCCGGCGTCGAGCCGGACCGAGCTTCACCACCCCCGTCCCCTCCTCTAAAGAGGAGGGCTTGACCGCTTTGGCTGCTCCCCCTACCCACTCCCCCGTGACAGGTGCCCCGTGAAGGCGGGGTGAAAAGGGAAGTTGGTTCAAACCCAACGCTGTACCCGCAACTGTGACCGGCGAGCCGACGCTCCAATTGCCACTGATTAAATGGGGACTGTCCCTATTTAATTGGGAAGGCGGGCAAAGGCGATGACCCGGGAGCCAGGAGACCTGCCTGCCACGGCTGTTCCTTTGCGCGTGCGGGAAGACACGGGCGAACGATCGAGGTCCCTTTTGGGGATTTTCCTTCGCGTGACGGCATTTGTGCAACGTCATGTTTTTGAAGGAACTATCTATGAATACGTCCAAACTTCTTTGCGGCTTTGTGTCTTCGTGCGATACCAGAAAAAGTGGCGCACGAAGCCACAAAGTCACAAAGGCATTCATGCTGGCAGCAGTGGCCATCCCCGGCATCGCACACGCTCAGGACAAGGTCGCTGGTTGCATGCCAGGAGTTGACGCTGACTGCATCGTCATTGCCGACTACAGCCGCACCGACATCGTTGTGAATGGCATTGGGGCAGAGCAACTGCCTGAGCAAACGGGGGTTGCCATCACCCTGTTGGAACAAGACGATATAGACCGCCTCCAGCCCTCAATCGTCTCAGAACTCCTCGCCCGCACCCCAGGCGTGACCGTCTCCAACACCGGGCCCATCGGCGGCTTTTCGGCAGTGCGCATTCGCGGTGCGGAGGGGGAGCAGACCTTGGCGCTGATCGACGGTGTGCGCCTCAATGACCCCTCCTCTCCCGGTGGGGGCTTTGATTTTGGCAATCTGCTGATCGGCAATATCGAGCGGGTCGAGATATTGCGCGGGCCCAATTCGGTGCCCTGGGGCAGTCAGGCGATCGGGGGCGTGGTGAATGTCATTACCCGGCGCCCCGGCCATAGCGAAATCGAGGCCAATGCCCGCGCCGAATATGGCAGCAACGACCGCGCAACCCTCGCCGGCAATATCGCGGGCAAAACCGGACCTGTCGGCTTCAGCCTTGGCGGCGGCTATTTCCGCGACGACGGCATCTCTGCTGCCGCCAGCGGCACCGAGAATGACGGCTATCGCCAATATGCCGCCAATGGCCGCGTCGAGATCAGCCTTTCCGACAACGCCAGCATCGACCTGCGCGGCTATTATGCCGATGCGCGTGCGGAGGCCGATGGCTTTCCCGCGCCGCTGTTCCGCCTTGCCGATACGCCTGAATATTCGACCACGCAGCAGCTGACCGGCTATGCAGGACTCAATGTTGCATTCGGCAATCTGAAAAACCGGTTGGCTTTCACCATCAGCGATATCAACCGCGACAATTTCGCCTCGCCTGCCGCGACCACGGTCGATTTTCTTGCGCGGGGCCGAGCCGAGCGGTTCGAATATCAGGGCGACTGGCAGCTTTCCTCTGCCGTCCGCGCCGTGTTGGGTGCAGAGCATGAGCGAAGCCGCTTCACCGATGGTTTCTCGCCTGCCAAAACCCGCTATTCGGGTACCTATGCGCAGGCGATCATCGAACCGGTGGACAGCGTCACCCTGACCGCTGGCGCGCGGATCGATGACTATCGCACCTATGGCAGCAAGGCGACCTTCAGCGCCAATGCCGTCTGGCGCGTGCGTGACACATCGCTGATCCGTGCGGCCTATGGCGAGGGATTCAAGGCGCCGACACTGTTCCAGCTGTTCAGCTTTTTCGGCGACCCCGACCTGCAACCGGAGGAAGCGAAAAGCTATGAGCTTGGTTTCGAGCACAGCCTGTCCGACGGTCTGCGCATCGGCGTAACCGCCTATCGCCGCCGCGTTGCCAACATGATCGATTTTGATCTAGCAACCTTCCGCTACAACAATATCCGCCGCGCCAAGGCAAAGGGGATCGAGGCTTTCATCGATTTGCAGCCGAGCGACCGGTTCATTGTCGGCGCGAACTACAGCTATACCGACAGCAAGACGAAGCTCGACGGAGCCGCCGCCTTCACCCGCCGCATTCGCGTGCCAGTGCACAGCCTGAACATCGCTGCCGACTGGAATGCGACTGACCGGCTGAAACTGGGCGCGGATGTGCGCCTCGCCAGCGACAGTCTCGACGGCTTTGGCGGCGCAACGCGGCTCGATGGCTATGTGCTGCTGGGTGCGCGTGCGTCATTCGCTATCAATGACCAGATCGAATTATATGGCCGCGTCGAGAATGCGGGCGATGCCGAGTATCAGACCGTCGCGGGTTACAATGCCTATGGCCGCAACGTGCATATCGGGCTGCGGGCAAAGTTTTAGGCGATTGAGCGGCGGGCGAAATCTCGCTACGACGCCGCATAGAGGGAAGATATCATGACCAACACCATCATCGATCCAAAAGCCGCTGCTTGGCCTGCATCGCTGGCCGCAGCAACAATATTGGGCAGCTGGGCGCTGGCCTGTATCTTCCCCTTTGCCGCAATGGCAACTATCGCCGCGCTGACGATGAGCCGCCGCGCGGGGCTGGCGACTGTTTCCGCAATCTGGGCGGCGAACCAGTTTGTCGGCTTCTTCATCCTGTCCTTCCCCTGGGATGCGCAGGCTCTCGGCCACGGCCTCGCCATATTGGGCTGCACGCTGGCAGGCTTTGCCGTCGCGCGCTTCGTTGCAGGGCGGATGGAAGTCGGCTCTGCCCTGCGCAGCGCCACGTCTCTGGTCGCAGCCTTCGCGGTCTATCTCGCGCTGATGCGTGCCTATGCGCAATTTGGCGGCGGCGCGGAGAATTTCACGCTTGAGATCAACACCGCAGTCGCAGTCAATGACGCAATCTGGTTTGCAGGATTGATGGCGCTGCGCTTCATCCTGAGCGCCGTGACTGGAGAAAAGCCGCTAGCGCGCGCCTGAAAAGGACCAGCTCTGAATCGGCTCCCACGGGCCGCCGCGATAGTAATAGGCTGACAGTCCGGTAATCGACAGCGGTCGCGGACGGAATGATGCGGCAAGCTCCGCATGAAGCGCCTTGGCCACTGATGGTTCAACCTTGTTCTGGATGGTGATGTGGAGCCTTGGCCGTGCCTGATCCTGCGGGGTCAATAGGCCGGTGAAATGTTCTGCCAACTCATCGCGCATCGCCAACAAGGCAGGGCAATCGATCCGGAATGCGACTCCCCGCCCCAGCATCATGACCTCGCTCAGCATCGCAGGCGGTGGTGGATATTCGCGCGCCATCGCCGCGAGCCGCGCCTTGATTTCGGGGAGATGGCCCGGCGGCAGATGGTGGAACAGCGTGACATGTGCCTTCAGAAAATTTCGCTCCGGCGGGAAATGCGCAGCACGCAAGCCATCGGCCCAGGCCTGGTCGCCCTTCCCCATTTGCGCTGTCACAATCACGGGAGCCATAAAATCTTGCCTCTCTTTCGCCCGCGCCATAGCATCGGAAAAAAAGGGAGAGGAACATGAAATATCTGGCTTGCCTGCTGCTGGCGACGACCAGCGCCATTGCGCCCCCTGCCGCTGCACAAAGTCTGGAGCCGAAGCCTGCCAGCGCGGCGACCATCGAAGCGCAAAAGGCGGCTGCCGCCGACCTTCCCGTTGAGGACGGCCGCGATGCCGACTTTGCCGCACGCGGTTTCGTCGCAACGCGCTCCGATCCGTTGATCAAGGCCGCCGACGGCCGAAACGTCTGGAACCTCGACGCCTATGCCTGGATGGAGGGCGATGCCCCGCCCACCGTAAACCCCAGCCTGTGGCGGCATACCAAGCTGTTGCGCCAGCACGGGCTTTACAAGGTCACCGACAACGTCTGGCAGGTGCGAGGCTTCGATGTGTCGAACATGACTGTCATCGGGGGCAAGACCGGCTGGATTCTGATCGACCCGCTGACCACCAAAGAGGTCGCATCGGCGGCACTGGAGCTCGTCAACCAGCAGCTTGGCGCGCGGCCGGTATCCGCTGTCGTCTACAGCCACAGCCATGGCGATCATTATGGCGGCGTGCGCGGCGTGGTCGAGGAGGCGGAGGTCAAGGCTGGCAAGGTGGCTATCATCGCGCCAGAACATTTCATTGCCGAGGCTGCATCCGAAAATGTCCTTGCCGGTCCCGCCATGGGCCGCCGTGCCAATTACCAGTTCGGCGGCAGCCTGACCCCCGGCCCGCAGGGGCAGATGGGCAGCGGCATCGGCAAGGCAATCTCGGGCGGAGCCATCACGCTGATCGCGCCCACCGATACGATCCGCAAGACCGGCGAGACGCGCGTTGTCGATGGCGTTACCATGGAATTCCAGATGGTGCCCGAAACCGAAGCGCCATCGGAAATGAATGTCTACCTGCCTGCCGCGCGGACATTCCTTGCAGCAGAGCTTGCGACCTGCACCTTCCACAATATCCTCACTCCACGCGGCGCGAAGGTGCGCGATGCGCTCGCCTGGTCCAACTATCTCAATGAGGCAGTCAATCTGTACGCCGACCGTTCGGACACGGCCATTTCCAGCCATTGCTGGCCGCGCTTCGGCAAGGCAGAAGTCAGGGACTGGCTGTCGGGGCATCGCGACAATTACCGCTACCTGCACGACCAAACGATCCGCATGATGAATAGCGGCATGACGCAAGCTGAAATCGCCGAAGCCATCGCGCAGCCTGATGCCATTGCCGACCAATGGTATAATCGAGGCTATTACGGCACCTACAGCCACAACAGCAAAGCCGTCTATCAACGCTATCTCGGCTGGTACGATGCCGTGCCCGCTAATCTCAATCCCCACCCGCCGACCGACCGCGCCAAGCGTTTCGTTGCCGATATGGGCGGCCTGGACAAGGTGCTGGCGGCGGCGAAAAAGGCGATGGCGGTGGGCGACTATCGCTGGTCGTCCGATCTGCTCAACCAGTTTGTTTTCGCCGATCCCAAAAATGCCGAAGGCCGCGCATTGCTTGCCGACAGCTATGAGCAACAGGGCTATCAGGCCGAAAGCGCGATCTGGCGCAACCAGTTCCTCTCCGCCGCGCGCGACCTGCGCCAGGGTGTGCAGGCCAGCGCGACGATCCAGAGCCCCGACATGATCGCCGCGATCCCGACCGGGTTGCTGCTCGAATCGGTCGCAACGCGGCTCAATCCGGCCAGCATTGGCGACAAGAAACTGGCGATCAACTTTGCGATCACCGATCGTCAGGAAAGCGTGAAAGTCAGCGTCGGCAACAGCGTTATGATCAGCGAAATGGGCAGCAGCCATAGTACCCCCGCCGCGACCGTCAGCGGCCCGCGCCAGCTATTCCTTGCCATGCTGTTCCTGAAAATGCCGCTCGCCGCGTTGGAGGCAGGAGGGCTGAAGATAGAGGGCGACAGGGCAGCGGTGGAGGCATTGCAGGCCGCGCTCGATCCATTACCGGGCGCGTTCAATATTGCCGAACCGTGATATTGCCGAAATTGAAGAAGGCGCATTTCGAAATCGGCAAGCCTTGGCTGTTCCAGAATGCACTAGTTAACTTTCGAAACCGCCGAGCAGGCAGACCAGCACTGCGGCATTTTCTTCTCATCGCCGGGCAAATGGTTGTCCGGTCATTGAAGGAGAAAATCCATGAAATATCTTTTGACCCTCGTCGCCTCCACTTTGCTTTCCGCATCGGCCGTTGCTGCTGCCCCTCCGGTTAGCCTATCGGTCAGCACTGCGGATCTCGATCTTGGGACAGTCAGTGGCCAAGCCATACTCGCCAAGCGCATCGATCGCGCAGCGACCGAGCTTTGCGCTGCTGAAGTTCTGAGCCAAAGCCCCGACATGACCCGGGCGGAGCGCCGCTGCATTAAAGCAGCAAAGCAAGCCGTGGAAAGCCAAATCGCCTCGCGTACCGCCATTCGCGCAGCCGTCAATTAAGTGGGCTCACCATCAAATAAAAGGGCGGGGAACACCCGCCCTTTTTGCACCTGACTGCAACGATTACATCTCCCCCCGCTCGCGGCGAATGGCGAACCATTTCTCGACATTGGCGTTATGCTCTTGCAGCGTGCGCGCGAAGACATGGCCGCCGGTGCCGTCGGCAACGAAGAACAGATAGTCGGTTTTTTCAGGGTTCAGCACCGCTTCGATTGCGGCGCGAGAGGGATTGGCGATCGGGCCTTTGGGAAGGCCGACCATCGAATAAGTGTTGTAATCATTGACTGCCGAGATTTCCGACTGGCGGATACGGCGGCCCAAGGGCTTGCCCTTGGTGATCGGGTAGATGATCGTCGGATCGGCCTGCAGCATCATGCCCTGCGTCAACCGGTTCGAGTAGACACCAGCCACAAGCCGCAATTCCGATTTCTTGGCGGTTTCCTTCTCGACGATGGATGCAAGGATGATGGCTTCCTCCGGAGTTTTGACCACGCTGTTCGCGCTCTTCTTGGGCCAGAGTTCGGCCATCGCCTGCTTCATCGCTGCCTGCATCCGCAGCACCACCGCCGCGCGGCTTTCATTCTTGTCGAAGGCGTAGGAGTCGGGGAGGATCGATCCCTCCGCAGGCACGGGAATTTCTCCGGTCAGCCGGTCATTAGCCATCAGCCTTTCATGGACCATGATCGACGTCATCCCTTCGGGGATCGTCACCATCCGCTGCACCGTCTTGCCGCCAGTCAGGATAGACAGCACGTCGGCGTTCGAAGCACCGGCAGGGATCAGGAACTCGCCTGCCTTGATCGTGCTGGTTGCGCCAAAAATACGCGCGCGATTCACAAAAGCATCGGCGGATTTGACCACCCCGCCCTTTTCAAGGCTCGCCGCTGCCAGCCGGATACTCGATCCGGGCTTGATGACGACCGTCACATCGCGCTCCGACGGCCCGGCTGCATGCCAGCCATAGACAAAATTGCCCGCAACAATCGCAAACAGCAAAACCGGAATGAACAGCAGCCATTTCAGCGTGCGGGACATGCGCGTCAAACCGCCTTCATGATCAGGCTGGCATTGGTGCCGCCAAAGCCGAAGCTGTTGTTGAGCACGGCCCGCACCTCACGTTTCTTCGCCACATGCGGCACAAGGTCCACCCCATCGGTGCCTTCATCGGGATTGTCGAGGTTGAGCGTTGGCGGCACGATCTGGTCGCGGATAGCGAGGATGCAGAATATGCTTTCCACCGCGCCCGCACCGCCAAGCAAATGGCCGATGGCGGATTTGGTGCTGCTCATCGAAACATTGGCAATCGAATTGCCAAACAGCCGCTTCACAGCGCCAAGCTCGATCGTATCGGCCATGGTCGAGGTGCCATGCGCATTGATATAATCAATGTCGGCAGGCATCATGCCCGCTTTCTTGAGCGCCATCGCCATCGACCGGTAGGCACCGTCGCCATCGGGATGCGGCGCGGTGACATGATAGGCATCGCCCGACAGGCCATAGCCCACGACCTCGGCGTAGATTTTAGCACCGCGCGCCTTGGCATGTTCATATTCCTCCAGCACGACAATGCCCGCGCCTTCGCCCATGACAAAGCCGTCGCGGTCCTTGTCATAGGGGCGGCTGGCCTGTTCTGGCCGGTCATTATAGCTCATGTTGAGCGCGCGTGCCTGCGCGAAGCCAGCGATACCCAGAGGGTTGACGGTGCCCTCTGCCCCGCCTGCGAGCATGATATCGGCATCATCGTCGCGGATCATCCGCGCGGCATCGCCGATGCTGTGCGCGCCTGTCGAGCAAGCCGTGACGACCGCGTGATTGGGGCCCTTCAGGCCATATTTGATGCTAACCTGGCCCGAGATCAGGTTGATTAGGCGGCCATGGACGAAATGCGGACTGACCCGGCCGGGGCCTTTTTCCGCGAGCAGCAGCGACTCGCTTTCGATTCCCGGCAAGCCGCCGATGCCGGAACCGATCGAGCAGCCGGCGCGCAGCTTCATTTCATCGCTCATCTCGGCAAGGCCAGCGTCTTCCAGCGCCTGTCCGGCGGCATCGATGCCATAGATGATGAACGGGTCGACCTGCCGCTGTACCTTATGATCGACGCGCTTGTCAGGATCGAAGCCCCAGGGGTGGTCCTTGGGCTTTACCTCACAGGCGATCAGGCATTTGTGGCCGCCGCCCTCTGCGTCAAAACGCGTAATTCGCCCTGCGCCGGATTTGGAAGCGAGGATATTGGCCCAGCTGGTTTCAACATCACCACCCAATGGCGTGACCAGACCCAAACCGGTGACAACGACGCGACGCATAAACGCCCTCCCTGAAATCTTTAATTCTCCGGCTCTTTATGGGAAGCCGATGCCCAAATGCAAACGGCTTTCCAGCGGGAATGTCCCAATCCGGAAAGCCGTGCATATCATTGGTCGCCGCTGCAGTGCAGCAGCGCAGGATCAGCTGTTGCTGTTGATGAAATCGATCGCATCCTTGACGGTCGAAATCTTCTCGGCCGCATCGTCGGGAATTTCGACGTTGAATTCTTCTTCAAACGCCATGACGAGTTCGACGATATCAAGGCTGTCGGCGCCCAGATCGTCGATGAAGCTGGCTTCCTCGGTCACCTTGTCGGCCTCGACACCCAGATGCTCGACCACAATTTTCTTAACGCGTTCAGCAGTATCGCTCATATTCCGCCCTTTTCAGCTTGGGATGTGTTTCTCGTTACCAGCCCCCTAATACCCTGCCAAGCGGCTGGCAAGAGGGGAGCGGCCTGTGCACCGATTGCACATGGGATTTGGTCAGGACGGGTTCGGGGGCTGCGACGTCAAATTGATGGTTGCAACCTGAACCATCGCCGACACGGTGATAAAATTGACCAGATGGTAGCCGATCTCATCGGTCATGGCGCTGCCCATATCGCCCCGGAGCATGTCCAGCATTCGGAGCATATTGGGATCATTATCCGGATCTTCCGAAATTGCCCGGAGCTCTGACAATGACAGGTTGTTGATCTCGACATCGAAAGGAACAAGATCGACCCCGGCTTCTGCAAGGATATCCGCCATGGCAGTCGATGTTACCAAGCCTGCATTGGCCTCAAAAACAGAAGCGGTATCCGCTTCGCTCCAACCATGTTTGACCGCACATTTCCCCGTTGCAAAATGGATACGGTCGAACTGTGCTTCGGAAAGAATGCCGCCTGACTCTATCAGCAACGGCTGCCAGCTGTTAAGCTCAGCTTCGCCGATTGTGTCCAATGGGCACATCATCTCTTCGAACGGCATCGGCGCAGCATGTGACAGTGTAGGCACACAGGCCAATGCGGCAAATGCCGCTAAAAACCGGAATCTGGATGTCATTTCTAATACCCCCTCATTATACCATAACGTGGCTACAACATTGCCATACCGCCATTAACATGCAGCGTGTGCCCCGTCACATAGCCTGCCTCGCGCGATGCCAGATAGGTCACCGCTGCGCCAATATCGCTGCCCTCGCCCATGCGGCCCATCGGGATGCGGGCGTTGAGTGCTTCTTTCTGTGCGTCGGGCAAGCCCTCGGTCATGGCTGTCGCAATAAAGCCCGGCGCGACACAATTGACCGTGACATTGCGGCTGGCGATTTCTGCCGCCAGTGCCTTTGACATGCCAACCAGCCCCGCCTTTGACGCTGCATAGTTCATCTGTCCCGGGTTGCCGGTGGCGCCCACCACGCTGGTGATGGTGATAATGCGGCCAAAGCGCGCCTTCATCATCGGCTTGGCGACGGCGCGCATCAGGCGGAAGGCGGCTTCCAGGTTGATACGGATGACCTCATCCCATTCCTCATCCTTCATCCGCATCGCGAGATTGTCGCGCGTGACGCCCGCATTGTTGACGAGAATGTCGATCTGGCCCAGCTTATCGAGCGCTGCGGGCACCAGCGCCTCGACGCTGTCCTTGTCGCCAAGGTTGCAAGGGATCGCAACATGCTCGCCTCCGAGCGACGCACGAAATGCCTCCAGCTTGTCGGCGTTGCTCCCCGACACTGCCAGCCGCGCCCCCTGCCCCGCCAGCGCGTGACAAATAGCCGAGCCGATGCCGCCGGAAGCACCTGTAACGAGGGCAGTCATGCCTGTGAGGTCGAACATTTATATATCCTTTTATTGGTTCACGCAGAGGACGCAGAGATCGCAGAGTCCAGGTGATTGTTGACAACGCGCTTTATGCCATCCTTGAGCGAGAGGCAGCCAAAATTTATCACCAACCCCACGGGCAGATTTTTGAGCCTGAGATAGGTGAGCAACTGTTTTGCGTGGAGTGGATTTGGCTGTCCGCAGGATTTCAGTTCAATGATCAGTTGGTTGTCGACCAAAAGGTCTACCTTGAAAGCACTGCTAAACGTCGTTCCTTCGAATTCAATGTCAACTGGCAATTGCCTTTGAACGACATAACCCATTTCGAGAAGTTTTCCGACCAGAACGGTTTCATAGACTGTCTCGAACAGCCCCGGTCCGAGCGCGGAGTGAATCCGCATGGACAGCCCAATTACGTCATGCGTGACCTGATCAATCGGTCTCAAACCACTCTCCTCTGCGATCTCTGCGTCCTCTGCGTGAACCTGCTCATTCTCCCCTGTATACAGGCCGACGCTTCTCATTAAACGCATCGATGGCTTCCTCATGATCGGCGGTGGTGTGGCCGAGGGCCTGCATGGCGGCCGACATTTCGAGGATATTTTTGAGGTCTGCGGTCTGCGCTTCGCGGAGCAGGCGCTTGGTCATGCGGACGGCGTGAGGCGGGTTGGCGGCTATCTTTGCGGCGATTTCCTGCGCCTTTGGCAACAGCTCGCCATCGGGCACGACATGGGTGACAAGGCCGATGCGCAGCGCCTCTGCAGCGTCAATCATTTCACCGGTCAGCGCCAGTTCGGTTGCACGCGCAAAGCCGATAATGCGCGGCAGGAACCATGCACCGCCATCGCCGGGGATGATCCCGAGCTTCACAAAGCTTTCGGCGAATTTCGCGCTTTCGCCCGCAACGCGGACGTCGCACATGGTGGCAAGATCGAGCCCGGCGCCAATCGCATGGCCGTTGACGGCTGCGACCACCGGCACCTCAAGCGACTGAAACAGCAAAGGCAGCCGCTGGATGCCATATTTATAGTTGCGCCGCGTTTCGACCGGATTGCCCGAACGCAGGCCCCCGGCATCCGCGCGCATTTGTTTCAGATCGCCGCCGGATGAAAAGGCCGAACCTGCGCCCGTCAGGATGACGCAGCGCACAGCCATATCGCGGTCGGCTGCCTCCATGGCAGCGCAGAGTGCATCGACCATAGCACTGTCCGAAATAGGATTGCGCTTTTCGGGTAGGTTGAGGGTGACGGTCAAAATCGCGCCGTTGCGGTCTTGCAGCAGCATGGCTCAAAGCTCCTTCAGCACGGCTTCGATGTCGTCCATCGTCATGATGCTGCTCGTGACAACATCCTCGCCCGCGCTTCGCTTTACCATGGGCGATAGCACCTTGCCGCCAAATTCGTGGAAATGGGTCACACCGGCATTGCGCATCGCTATCGCACTTTCGCGCCAGCGCACCCGTCCGGTGACCTGTTCGACAAGCAGTTGCCGAATGTGGTCCGGCTCCGAAACCGGCGCGGCGAGCACATTAGCAAAGACCGGCACATAGGGCGCATTGATTTTAGTCTCGCCCAGCGCATCGGCCATGCGATCGGCGGCGGGTTGCATCAGCGGGCAGTGGAAGGGGGCCGACACCGGCAGCAATATGCCCCGCTTTATCCCATGCTCCTTCACAAGTTCGACCGCGCGGTCGATAGCGCCCTTATGACCCGAAATGACGACCTGTGTCGGATCATTGTCATTGGCGACGGTGCAGACTTCTCCATCGGCGGCTGCAGCAGCCAGCGCCTCGGCCTTTTCCAAATCGGCACCGAGCAGCGCGGCCATAGCGCCTATGCCAACGGGGACCGCCGCCTGCATCGCCTGCCCACGCAGTTTGAGCAACCGTGCTGTTGTCGCAAGATCGAAAGCCCCAGCTGCGCACAAGGCGCTATATTCGCCAAGGCTATGTCCCGCGACGAAGCTTGCCTTTTCGGCCAGCGACACGCCGCCTTCTTTCTCAAGCACGCGCAGTGTCGCAATGGCATTGGCCATAATCGCAGGCTGCGCATTTTCGGTGAGCGTCAGATCGCTTTCGGGCCCTTCGCACATCAGCTTGAACAGATGCTGCCCCAACGCGTCGTCAACCTCCTGAAACACTTCGCGCGCGACGGGACTTGCCGCTGCCAGCGCCTGACCCATGCCGACCGACTGGCTACCCTGTCCCAGAAAAATGAATGCCCGCATATTTCGTCCTTATTTTCAGGCCAGCACACCGAATGGCACGACCTTGTTATCAATGTCATGGCCGATATCGGCGGCCCCCAGATATGCAATGCCATTTTTGGTACACCAGTATGCGGCAATCTCTTCGGACGTCATACCAAAAGGCCGGTCGTTGACGGGAACGGCGGAGACACGCCCCAGCCTGATCCCTGCCAACCGCGATTTTTTGATCGCCGTGGTGATGGCAAACATCGCCCGGTCAAAAGCATAGTCATATTCGCCGACCTCCTCGATCATCAGCACATGGTGAGTCAGGTCGGGCATGATCGGCGTGCCGATCATCATCGCCAGCGTGACAGCATTGAACGCGGCATGGCGCTCGCCCCGCTGCATATGCGGTTCCAGTGCCTTGCGATCGCCATGCAGCAGCCAGTTCAGCGCGCGCAGCACGGCCGCGTCACCACCCTCGCGGCGGACGTCGGTCGGCATCGGGCCATGACAGGGCCAGCCGATCCCAGCCCGGTAAAGCGCGCCGAGCAAATTGCCCTGATCGCTATAGCCGAGATAGGTTTTGGACCGCGCAGGGGCCTTCAGCGCCTGGACCGCCTCTTCGGCAATACGGCACGCACCATAGCCGCCGCGCACGAACCAGATCGCATCGAAGGCCGGGTCATTGGCGAGGCGGACGAAGGCCCCGAGACGTTCCGTATCGCTGCCAGCAAAATGACCTTTTTCGATGAAGCATTGCGGGTCGAAGACGAGTTCGGCCTCAGGGCAATGCTGCGCGGCAAGCGCAAGCAGCTTGTCCGCGTCCGCAGGGGTGAACGGTGTCGAAGGAGCGCAAATTCCAATCCGCATGACGCTTTCCCGCATAAGCATTTGCCAAACCAAGTCCTGCGCAATAGCGGGGCGACATGGCAAATACCAAATCCTATTATTTTTGCGGCATTGGCGGGTCGGGGATGCTGCCGCTCGCCAATATCGTGCGCGATGGCGGGGCGGATGTTGCCGGGTCGGACCGCGCGCTCGATCAGGGGCGGCTGGCACCCAAGTTCGAATGGCTGAAGTCGCTCGGCATTTCGCTCTTTCCACAGGACGGAAGCGGGCTGACACATGCTGACCAGGTCCTCGTCGCCTCCGCAGCGGTGGAGGACAGTGTTCCCGATGTTGCCCGGGCTAACGAACTTGGCTGCAAGCGGATGACCCGCGCCGAACTGCTGGCGCAATTGTTCAACACCGCAAAGCGTTCCGTTGCGGTTGGCGGCACCAGCGGCAAATCGACAGTCACCGGCATGATCGGCTGGATTTTGACCGATGCTGGGCTTGATCCCACGATCATGAATGGCGGGGTCATGAAGAATTTCGTGTCGAGCGACACGCCCTTCGCCAGCGCCCGTGTCGGTCGCGGGGATGTGTTCGTTTCGGAAGTCGATGAAAGCGACGGGTCGATCGCGCTGTTCCGGCCGGAGATCGCGGTACTGAACAATGTCAGCCTCGATCACAAAAGCCTTGCCGAATTGCGCCAGCTATTTGGCGATTTTGCGCGGCGGGCAAAGCATACCGTCTGGAATGCCGACGATATTGAGACGGTTGCGCTGATCGCACCGCTCGGCCTTGCGCAGGCAACCAGCTTCGGCTTCACCGACCGCGCCGATTTTCGCGCGACCGATGTGGTCGAAATGCCGCTAGGCAGCCATTTCAACCTGATTGCCAATGGCGAAAGCTGGCCGGTGACGCTGCAGGTTCCGGGCCGCCACAATATCGCCAATGCCCTTGCCGCTCTCGCAGCTGCCCATGCGCTTGGTGTGCCGGTGGCGCAGGCTATTCATGGTGTCGAGCGCTTTGCAGGGCTTGCCCGCCGGTTCGACATTGTCGGTATCGCGGGCGGGATCACCGTGATCGACGATTTCGGGCATAATCCGGACAAGACAGCCGCCACGCTGGCAACGTTGAAGGCCTTTCCGGGGCGCATCATCGCCTTTTTCCAGCCGCATGGCTATGGCCCGATCCGCGTGATGGGCAACGAGCTTGCGGCGGTCTTTGCCCGCCACTTGAACCGTGACGATCACCTGATCCTGTGCGATCCCGTCTATTTCGGTGGCACGGTGGACAAGAGCCTTGGCAGCCAATCGATCACCGACGCCGTCAGCGCAGCCGGGCGACAAGCCGAACATATCCCGGCGCGAGAGGATTGCGCGAACCGCATTGTCGAACTGGCCCGCCCCGGCGACCGCATTGTCATAATGGGCGCGCGAGACGACACGCTGAGCGCCTTTGCAGCAGACATTTTGTCGCGGCTGGTCAAGGCCAGCGTCTCCTGACTTGAAACTGCCACAAGGCTGCGCCAAGCGGGACGCATGAAGAAATTTCTGCCACTCGCGCTGCTTGCGCTATCAGCCTGCGCCACCACCCAGCAAGCAAGCGCGCCTGCAACTCCGGTGGACATCCGCCTCATCGCAATCAACGATTTCCATGGACATCTCGACCCGCCTAAGCAGGCGGTCGAAGCAACCGCAGCCGATGGCAGCAAAATCCGTATTCCGGCGGGCGGTGCGGCCTATCTTGCGTCAGCCATAGACGCGCTGAAGGCCGATGCGCCGAACAATGCCGTTGTTGCCGCAGGCGATCTGATCGGCGGGACGCCGCTTTCCTCGTCGTTGTTTCTCGATGAGCCAGCAATCATGGCGATGAACATGGTCGGGCTGGAGTTCAACGCGGCGGGCAATCATGAGTTCGACCGGGGAACCGACGAGTTGCTGCGGATGCAATATGGCGGCTGCGACAAGCATAGCGAGGCTGAGCCGTGCCGCGTGGACCGGCCCTTTCCCGGCGCACAGTTCAAGATTTTGGCCGCAAACACCATCAAGGACGGAAAAACGCTCTTCCCGCCCTATGCGCTGAAAAGCTTTGGCAGTGGCAAAACGCAGGTCACCGTTGGCTTCATTGGCATGACGCTGGAGGGGACCGGCCTGATCGTTTCTGCCAACCGGATCAAGGGTGTCAGTTTTGCCGATGAAGCCGACACTGCCAACGCGCTGATCCCCAAGTTGAAGGCCGAGGGAGCGCATGTCGTCGTTGTGCTGATCCATGAAGGCGCGACGAACCCCGGCGATTTCAACAATCCGCGCTGTGAAGGACTGACGGGTGCGCTGTTGCCGATCCTCGACCGGCTCGACCCCGCCGTCGATGTCGTCGTTTCAGGCCACACCCATCAGGCCTATGTCTGCGACTATGGCCTGACCAACCCGGCCAAGCCATTCCTTTTGACCAGTGCCGGATCGTTCGGGCGGCTGGTGACGGGGATCGATCTGAAAGTCGATCCGGTCAGCGGCAAGGTGGTTTCAAAGTCCGCCCGCAATGTGGTGGTGCAAAGCGAAGCCTTTACCGGATCGAGGGGCGATGTGCCACTGGTGGATAGCTATCCCAAATTCGCCGCGCGCGCCGATGTGGCTGCGTTGGTCACCCGCTATCGCGAGGCAGCGAAGTCGGAGGCTAACCGCGTCGTCGGCGCACTTTCGGGGCCAGCCACCCGCGACGGTGGTAAGAATGGCGAAAGCCTGCTGGGAAATATGATCGCCGACGCGCAGCTGGCCGCGACAACGGGTGCAGACAATGGAGCGGCGCAAATCGCCTTCATGAACCCGGGCGGGGTCAGGGCCGATATAGTGCCGCAGCCCGATGGCACCGTTACCTTCGGCTCGGTATTTCAGGCGCAACCCTTCGGCAACATGCTGGTCACCAAGAGCTTCACTGGCAAGCAGATCCGCGACCTTCTGGAAACGCAGTTCGCTGACCCCAACCTTTATCGCATCCTGTCTCCCTCCAGCGGCTTCCGTTTCGGTTATGATTTGACGCGACCGGCGGGGCAAAGGCTGCTGTTCGCGACGCTTGATGGCCAGCCGTTGGACGACGCCAAAAGCTATCGGGTCACAACCAGCGACTTTCTCGGCAATGGCGGCGATGGCTTTGCGGTGCTGAAAGAAGGCACCGAGCCAGTCGTAGGGCCGATGGATCTGGAAGCGCTGATCGCATGGCTGTCGCGCGGCGGCGTAATTGCGCTTCCGGCGCTGGGCAGGGTTGAGAACAGGACGCCTTGATCGTGACTCAGGCCCGCTCAAACACCGCCGCAATGCCTTGCCCGCCGCCGATGCACATGGTTTCCAGTCCATAGCGCACATCGCGGCGCTGCATTTCGCGGGTCAGATTGGCCAGGATGCGCCCGCCCGTCGCGCCGATGGGATGGCCGAGCGAAATGCCGGAGCCGTTGACGTTAAGCATGTCCAGACGACTGTCATCCTCCGCCCAGCGCCAGCCTTTAAGGCAGGCAAGCACCTGCGGGGCGAAGGCTTCGTTGAGTTCGATGAGGCCGATATCGTCCCAGCCCAGGCCATTGCGTGCAAACAGCCGCTCGGTCGCGGGCACGGGGCCATAGCCCATACGGCTGGGATCGCACCCCGCCACCGCCCAGCTGTGAAACCAGGCGATGGGCTCGAGCCCCAGTTCGTCCAGCTTGTCCTCTGCAACGACAAGGCAGGCAGCCGCCGCATCATTTTGCTGGCTGGCATTGCCCGCCGTAACCACACCGCCTTCCAGCGGGCGCAATGCAGCCAGAGATTCGGGCGTCGCATCGGCGCGATAGCCTTCATCATGGGCGAAGCTCGCGGGATCGCCCTTGCGCTGCGGCACCGGTACCGGCACCAGCTCATCGTCGAACAGACCTGCCGCCCAGGCCGCTGCCGCGCGTTGGTGGCTGCGCGCGGCATAGGCATCGCATGCCTCGCGGCTGATACCAAAATCTTTTGCAAGATTTTCCGCCGTTTCGATCATCCCCGAAATCACGCCATAGCGCTCGATGGGCTGCGACATCACCCGGCCGCGCGTCAACCGATCGTGCAGCGTCAGATTGCCCGCGCGCAGGCCTTTGCGGATATCAGTCGAATAATGCTCGACATTGGACATGCTCTCGCAGCCGCCGGCAATCACGACGTCCGATACGCCCGTCTGGACCATCATCGCTGCATTGACGATGGCCTGCAGTCCCGACCCACAGCGCCGGTCAAGCTGGTAGCCCGGCACGCTTTCAGGAAAGCCCGCGAGCAACCATGACCAGTGCGCAATGCACGGCGCTTCGCCATTGCCATAGCCTTGCGCAAAGATGACCTCGTCGACACGCGCAGGGTCGATTTTGGTGCGCTCGATCAGCGCCTTCAATATGACAGCTCCCAGTTCGCCCGCGGTCAGTGACGACAACGCTCCGCCGAATTTGCCGACAGCGGTGCGGATAGGGGCGACAATGGCGGCGCGTCTCACCACACCGCCCCTTCGCGTTCAAATTCGCGGAGCAGATGCTTGGCGATCTGCAACTGCATGATCTGGCTGGTGCCCTCGTAAATGCGCAAAATGCGCGCATCGCGGAAGAAGCGTTCAGCGGGATATTCGGCGAGATAGCCTGCGCCGCCGTAAATCTGCACGCAGCGGTCGGCGACACGTCCGCAGGTTTCGGTGGCGAACAGTTTGGCGGCGGCCGCTTTGCGCAGGATTTGCTCGCCCCGGTCGGCGCGGGCGCAGGCATCGGCGATCATGCATTCGGCGGCGTAGAGTTCGGCTTCGCTGTCGGCCAGCATGGCCTGGATCAGCTGGAAGTTGGCAATTGTCTCGCCAAACGCCTTTCTTTCGGTTGCGTAGCGAAGTGCGGTGTCGAGGATGCGGCGGCCCATGCCCACGCCCATGGCTCCTACAGAAAGGCGTCCATTATCAAGGCTTTGCATCGCAATCGAGAAGCCACGCCCCTCCTCACCGCCGACCAGCGCATCGCCGGGGACCTGGACATCCTCGAGGATAATATCGGCAATATGCGCGCCTGCCTGCCCCATTTTCTTGTCCGGAGTGCCGATACTGACGCCCGAAGTTTCCATGTCGATGATGAAACAGGAAACATGCGCGTTCTTTGGCAGCGCTTCTTTGGCGGTTCGCGCCATGATCAGGCCGATTTTCGCCGAGGGACTATTGGTGATATAACGCTTCGTTCCGTTCAGCACATAGCCATTCCCCGAGCGCGCGGCAAAGGTCTGCATCGCCGCGCTGTCGCTGCCGGAACCCGGCTCGGTCAGCCCGAAACAGGCAATTTCGCCGGCCGCGATGCGCGGCAGCCATTCGGCCTTTTGCTCTGCCGTACCGAAATTCTTGATCGCGCTTCCTGTCATCCCGACATTGATCGACATGGTCGAACGATAGGCAGGCGCCGCATAGCTTAGCTGCTTCACCGTCTCGATATACTGGCTGATGCTCATCCCGGAGCCGCCATATTCGACAGGGATGGTAATGCCGAACAGCCCCATCTCGCGCATTTCCGACAATATGTCGTCAGGAATACGGTCGTTCGCAATCACATCCTCTTCGGCAGGGATCAGCCGTTCGCGCACATAGCGGCGCAATTGCTCGATAAACTGGTCAAAAATATCCGCGTCCATCATGCCCGTCCGCCCCGCTCGATCACCATATCCTCGCGGTTGACCTCAAAATCGCGGGCATCATGGCGCTCGCGCAGCTGCGTTTCGGGGCGGCCAAAGGTGCGATTGACCATCCGCCCGCGCTTCACCGCCTCACGCCCGCCGACAAGATCGACCCAGCGTTGGAGGTGCGTATATTCATGCACTGACAGGAACTCCTGCGCCGCATAGGCATCGCGCGCGATCGCGCCATACCAAGGCCAGATCGCCATGTCGGCAATCGTATAGTCACCGCCGACAATATATTCGTTTCGCGCAAGATGCGTATCAAGCACATGCAGCAGCCGCTTGGTCTCCATCGCATAGCGGTCAATCGCATATTGGATCTTGAACGGCGCATAGGCGTAAAAATGGCCGAACCCGCCGCCGACAAAGGGCGCGCTGCCCATCTGCCACATCAGCCAGTTCATCGTTTCGGTGCGCGGGCGAACCTCGGTCGAAAGAAACACGCCATGCTTTTCAGCAAGATAGACCAGCATCGATCCGCTTTCGAACAGACGCAACGACGGGTCCAGCGAGCGATCAACCATCGCCGGTATCTTGCTATTGGGATTGACCTCGACAAAGCCACTGCCAAACTGGTCGCCGGCGCCAATGTTGATCAACCAGGCATCATATTCCGCATCGCCATGGCCAAGCGCAAGCAGCTCCTCCAACAGGATCGTCACCTTCACCCCGTTGGGCGTGCCGAGCGAATAAAGCTGGATCGGATGCTTGCCAACGGGCAGCTCCTTCTCATGCGTCGCGCCGGATATAGGACGGTTAATGCTGGCAAACTGCCCGCCGCTGGGCTGGTCCCACGTCCAGACGGCTGGCGGCGTGTAATCCGCAGGCTGGTTGGGCGGCGGCTGGGTTTCGTCGGTCATAGGGGGGTCTCCTCTTGCGATTCCGTCATGCGGATTTCGCCGCCGAGCGCAAGTGAAAGACATTGTATCCGATATGCTATCTTCCCCGTCGGCCCGTGTTCGACCTTACTTTACAAAGCGGGACCCCGCATCGAGTGCGGGGTGACGAACAAGATCGGTCAGGTAGGAAGTGGGTGCAAGGCTTGACGACGCCTGTGCGGCATACCTGGAAACTTCGCGATCTTAGCGTCCTTCGCGTGAGATTAATTTTTGCTCACGCGAAGAACGCGAAGAGCGCGAAGGACTAAGGCACACACGCAACGCCGGGATCGGCCTCACTGGGGGTCAGGCTCCTTTTTCTCGGTCGCAAAAAAGCCCAGGCCCGCATCGAGCATGTCCTGAGCCTGTGGAAGGATGCGGACCGCCGAGATGTTTAAAATGACAATGGCTAGGGTCTATCGGGAATCAGGCTACAATTTCAACCTTTGCAAGAACTTCGTCACCCCCGCGCAGGCGGGGGTCCATCACCGGCGGAGGAAATTTCATCGGCAGGTGATGGATTCCCGCCTGCGCGGGAATGACGAATGAAGAGGTTCGATTGAATGTCAACAGCCCCCAGATTAGCCCTTCTTCCCTTGCGCGACGACATACCATTCGACCGAACCCTTGCGGCTCGCGGGCGGCTTGGCGTGTTTGACGGTGGCGAAGTTATTTTTGAGGATGGCGAGCAATTCGGGATCGGTCCCTCCTGCAAAAACTTTCGCCACAAAATCGCCGCCCGGCGCCAGCACCTCGACGGCGAAATGCGCGGCGGCTTCGACGAGGCCCATGGTGCGCAGATGGTCAGTTTGTTTGTGCCCCACCGTATTCGCCGCCATGTCGGACATGACCAGATCGGGCGCACTGCCCAGCGCGTCAATCAAGGCGGCGGGTGCGGTATCGTCCATGAAGTCCATCTGGAACAGGGTAACACCCTCGATCGGGTCAACCGGCAGCAGGTCGATGCCGGCGACCGCTGCCTTGGGAAGCCGCTTGCGCACGACCTGCGCCCAGCCACCAGGAGCGATGCCCAGATCGACGACGGCACGCTTGCCGCGCAAAAAACCGAATTTTTCGTCGAGCTCGATCAGCTTATAGGCGGCACGGCTGCGATAGCCCTCTGCCGCAGCGCGCTTTACATAGGGGTCGTTCAACTGCCGTTCGAGCCAGCGGGTCGATTGCGGCGAGCGTTTGCGCGCGGTTTTGACACGCTCCTTGCCCTTGACGCTGCGACCCGATTGATTGCCCGTGAAACCCGACTTGCTCATCGCCTTTGCCGCCGTTTGGCATCGCTTGCCATCAGCGCGCGCAAAATGCCCTCGCGGATGCCCCGGTCGGCAACGCCCAGCCGTTCGCCAGGCCACATGTCGATGATACTTTCAAGGATCGCGCAGCCCGCAACGACCAGATCGGCACGCTCGGTGCCGATGGTCGGAAATTTCGCGCGCCCCTCCGGCCCGGCATTAGCCAGCGTCTGGCTGATATCGCGCAGCGCCTGCGACGGCAGGTGCAGCCCGTCAATCTTGCGCCGGTCATAGCTTTGCAGCTGCAGATAGACGCTGGCAAGGGTGGTTACCGTGCCCGATGTGCCGAGCAAGCGGTGATCGCCACTATCGTTTGGCACGCGCGCGGCAAATCCGGCAAAGGCCTCGCGCACCTTTTTGCGCATCGCGGCATAGGCGGCGACGCGGGCATCGGCGCAATCCTCATCATGCGGCTCGCTTTCGGTGAGCGAAACCACGCCCCAGGGAATGCTCTCCCAGTCGAGGATTTCGGGCACGACACCATCGGTGGAAACCAGCACAACCTCTGTCGAGCCGCCGCCAATATCAAAGATCAACGCAGGGCCTTCGCCGGGTTCTAGCAGCGCGTGGCAGCCCATGACGGCAAGCCGCGCCTCTTCCTTCGGGCTGATGACGTCGAGGACAATGCCGGTTTCATCCTTCACGCGCTGTATGAATTGCGCGCCATTCACCGCCTGGCGGCAAGCCTCGGTCGCGACCGAGCGGGCGAGCACGACATTGCGTCGTTTCAATTTGTCTGCGCAGACGGTAAGCGCTTCGATCGCGCGGTCCATTGCCTCTTCGCTGATCTTGCCGGTGCTGTTCAGCCCCTCGCCCAGCCGCACAACGCGCGAAAAGGCATCGACGACGGTAAAGCCATCGCTTGCCGCACGCGCGATCAGCAAGCGGCAGTTGTTGGTGCCAAGGTCGAGTGCGGCATAGGCGGTCTTGCCAAGCCAGCCATTGCGATAGTGTGCGGTCTGGGTGTCCGGGTTGCGTTGCTGGGCGCCGGTTGCGCCTGCTTCACGGGTGTCGCGTTGCGTTACGTCCGGCGATGATGCCGGTCCTGCTGCTGTTGCCGCCCCGGTGGCTTTTCGGCGAATGGGAGCCTTGCCTTTTTTGCCCCTGCCACCTCGGCCCTTTTTCGGACCGGCCTTACCACCGTTTCGCGGCGATGGTGCCGTTGGAGCGCCCATTGCCGTGATCTCAATTCTTATTTTCTATCCGTCGCAGAACATACTGCGCGGTGCCTAACGCCATCGTTAGCGGCAAGACGTAAAGAATTCAAGACGATCGGCAGATGCCGGTTTCGCAGCGATTGACAGCGCCTCCCCCGCCCCCTAATGCGCCGCCACATTCCCCGGTCGTCTAACGGTAAGACTACGGACTCTGACTCCGTCTATTGAGGTTCGAATCCTTACCGGGGAACCAGCTCTTCGGTTGGCGCTGCGCAGACGGGTGTGTTTCCCTCTGATGGTTTTGGGCCATAAATTTGCATAAAAGAAAAAAGGCAAAAAGGAAAAAGGGGTCGGGCTGTGGCACATCGTCATTGCTTCGATGCGCGCCTTCTTCCTTGGTTTCCTTCTCCCTTATATGAAAAACTTTTGACCGGGCGTTCGTGAAGCAAAGTCTGGTATTTAATTGGCGAGGTTCAGGCTCGAAAATTCTTGGGGCCGGTTCATATCGAATTATGTCGTCACCCCGTGCTTGACACGGGGTCCCGCTTTTTTGCAGCTCAGGAAGAAGCGGGACCCCGCATCAAGTGCGGGGTGACGAAGTTGATTTGGATGTGGTTAAAGCATCGTAAACCCCGCCCAATCGCGCATGCGCATTGGGAAACAGCACGCCTTCTGCAAACAAAAGCCTAGAGCTTCGGGGACTTAGCGTCCTTCGCGTGAGATTTTTTACTCACGCGAAGGACGCTAAGATCGCGAAGAGTGCAACATTCAACCGGATTGCAGTAGATATCAGGACGGCTCGTTGACGTTGATAACACCACGAAGCCTTGCCAGCGTTTTGGCGACGTCGAGATGGTAATGCTGGACCGAATCGAGCGTTGCGGCGCGCTTTGCGCCCAATGACCGCGCCAGACCGGCAGCGGCGGCATTTTCGCCCATTATCTGGATTTCGAGACAGTCTATGCCTTCGTCTCTGCAGTCGTCGAGCAGTGCCGCCATCAGTTTGCGGGCAAGCCCCTGCCCCTGATATTCATCGAGCACGGCGATCGAGAGTTCTGCTATGGTGGAGGCTTGATCGAGCCGGATCGCATGCGCGGCAGCAATAGGCGGATACTCTTTGCCATCGAGCAGGATCGCGCCCCAGCCGAGATGGTCGTGGCCATCGACTGCGCTTAGCCGCTTAACCACGCTGTCGGGTGGCTCGCGAAAGGCGGAGAAGAAGCGCAGGTAGCGCGAGCGATCGGACATTTCGGCGATGCCGTCGCGGATCAGCGCCTCGTCACTAGGACGGATGGTGCGAAGACAAACAGCCCGGCCATCGGCCAGGCTGGTCTCAATCTCACAAAGCGGACGATGCCTGCCGGGTGATGACTGCGCCATCACCCGGCCATAGCATCAGCGGCAACCGATCAGAACCGGAAAGTCACCGCAGCGCGATAGGACTGGTTTGATACGTCGCTGCGGCCGAGCGTTGTATCGGCACCCAGCGAGACTTCAAACTTTTCGCTGCCAAAGGCAACGCCCGCGCTCGCTTCGAACCAGTTCTTGTCATAACCGGCCAGCGCGAATGCTGCGGGCAGGCCTACGCTGCCGACGAAATTGGCGGCGAAGGCACCCGGCTTGTCCTCAAACTCATGGACAAAATAGGCCGAGGCATAGGGGCGGAAGCCGACCCCGCCGCCCAGCGTAAAGCCGAGCAAGCCCTGCAGGCTGTCAAAATTGCCGCGGTCAAAGGCAAGTGCCATCGGTCCGCCGCGCTCCACTGTCGGGGTGAAGGCGATGCGGGTGGCGCGCAATGCTGCACGCGGGCCTATCTCGATAGCCCCTGCCTGGAACAGCTTGCTGACGCCGACTTCGGCGGACAGTGCCAGCGTGTCATCCTCGCTGCGCAGGTCATAGCTGGTTGCGCCCAGCAGTGCGGTGCGCTGGGTCCGGGCGCTGAACAGGGCTGCGCTGAACTGCGTATCGAGCGTCAGCCCGCTCGCATTTTGCAGCTTTCCATAGAGCGTTCCCTGATACAGCTTGCCCGATGCCCCCTGCGGAGCGCCCGCGACGGTGCCATCGATGTCAGTGTAGGACAGCGCGAAGCCAAGCGCCGCATTTTCAGCAAGCTCGGTCTCCAGACCGGCAGCGATATAATAGCCGTCGAAATCATCTTCGCCGCCAAAGGGTATGGCGGTTGCCATTGCATCGCTGTTGCCATCGAGATAGCCGCCAGCGAAGAATGCGCTCATCGTTTCGGGCAGGGCATTTTCAACCTCGCCTTCCTGCGCATAGCCCATCAGCGGTTGGCCCGGCTGGTTCATGTTGACCGCAAGGCGCGATGCCGTCTGTGCCGGGTTGCCGATGATCGCGACGCTACCACCGAGGCCATTTTCGAGGTCAAGCCCGGCAATGCGGCTGCGGTAGAAACGGCTCATATTGTCTAGGGCTGTGGTACCTATTGCGCTCTTCAGCGTTTCGGCGCGCGGTGCCCAGCTTTCCAGCGTGGACTGGATCGTTGCGGCATTTTGCAGATCGAGGAAATCATAGAGCGCCGAGAGCCCGCTAGTGCCGCGATTGCGGTCAAGCAGTGCTGCATAGGCGCGCTGCACAGGTGTTGCCGCCACGACCGAGGCATAGTTGCCAGCGATCAGCTGCACCTGCACCGCGTTCGACGTGTAGAGGAAACGCGGGCTCAGGATCGCACTGAGCGAGGAAGCTGGCTGGAATGTTCCGGTCACGCCGCCCGACGCCGTCAGGATCGTGAAGATGTCGCCGTTGCGCACCGTTGTCCCGCTGGTCGGGGAGAACAGCACACGGCCGCCAATATTGGCAAGGCCGCTGCCCGGTGCGCCTGCGATCACCGCCAGACGGTCCGACGCGCCCGCAGCCCCCAGATCGACGACAAAGCTGCTGCCCGAGGACATGACGAGATTGCCCGCAACGGTCAGCGTGCCCGTTGTGCCGAGTGTGCCCGGCGCGATATTGCCGATCACGCTGGTCAGGAAGGGCGCATTGACCCGCCCGCTGCCGCTGAGCAGGCCCGACATCAGGAAGTAATCGCCGAGCGAGGTCACCGTGCCATTGACTGCCATCGTGCCGGTCAGCTGGTTGATTTCGACAAGGCTGGTCAGCGAAGCACCCGACGAGACAACAAGCCCCGACTGCGCGCCTGCAATGGTGAAGTTATCGATGGTGACGGTCGAATTAAGCGTGACTGTGCCCGCATTGCGCAGCGTTACGTCATAATAACGCCCGATGACGCCCGTGGTGCGGACGCCATCGACATTGTTCGGCACGAAATTGGTCGCACCGGGCAAGCCATTGGCAATTGTCGGAGCGGGACGCGGGGTTGTAAAGCCGGTGGTCGATTGTGCCGCATCCTGCACGCCATCCAGCCGGTAGCCCGAGGCGATTGCGCTGTCGACGACCCCGTCAAGACCGGCACGCGCCGAGATCGTGACCTGATCCTGATCGGATAGATCGGCGGTGCGCAGATACTCCTCTTCGGACCCCGTGATGTTTACGGTCATCGCGCCGCTGATCGGCTGCTGGTCGCTGGGGTTGTTCGGAACGCCATTGCGGATCGCGCCGGTTGCAATGTCCTGACATTCGTTCGTGCCGCCAAGCTGGAAGCAGAATTCGCCGAACTGCGGCCCGACGCCAGCGGGGCCAGCGCCGATGTTTGTGGGCAGGCCATTGACCAGCTGTCCGCCCGAAATGATGCGATAGGCAGGATCAAGCTCGGTCACCCAGGCTGTTGCATCTTCCCAGTTCCTGTTGCCCGCAGTCGCGGTGACATAACGATAGGGATTGTTGGCAACGATCCAATCCCAATAGAGGAACAGCGGCTGATAAAAGCTCTGTGTACCATAGCTGCCGCCCTGCTGCCCGCCAAAGAAGGTTGAGCCGCCCGACAGCACGCCGATGATCGTCGGAATCGAGAATGTCTGGTCGAGGATCAGCGGGCCACCCGAATCGCCAGGTCCGGTCAGGCCTTCGCGCGGCAGGGCATTGTCGCGGAAGCTGTTGAAGTCGCGCGGGCTGGTGCGTGTCGGATCGTCGAAATCGAGCCAGTACAGCACTTGGTTGCGCTCCGGTGTTCCGGCGGTTCCAAACAGAAACAGGTTACGCGCGCTGATCGAGGTCAGCCCGCCGAGCATATTTTCTGCCGTACGGCGGCGGAAGTCATTACCGACAGCGCCGGTCGTGCCGGTGCCGTTGCGGCCATAGCCTGCGATGCTGACATGATAGCCCGTACCGGTCGCAGGATTAATCGTGGCAGGCGTTGCCAGCGGCGAGAACAGCATCGTCCAAGTGGGAATGTTGCGCGTCGGCGTATCGAGCACGGCAGTCGCAACGTCAGCCTCCAGGAAGCAAGAGGTTGGCGTTGTGCACGATGTCGGCGAAATCGAGCGCGGATCGTAGAATACCTGGCTGATATTATAGAGAGCCTGCGCAGTGTTCGTGCGGAACTGGCCCGGACCTGCGCCGATGCCCAGCAACCAGTTGACGAGTTCATCGACTTCGCCGGGGGCGTTGGCGCGCGTGTTGGTTTCAAAACCGATTGAGGCACCGACGCCGCCGCTGCCTGCACCATAGGCCGTCGCTGCGCGCCCGTTGACACAGTGCGCAGCAAAGATCACCGTCCTGCGGTTGATCAGCGTACCGGTGCAAAGCCCGATTGAGCCGCCACCGCCATCGGTGAAGATCTGCCCGATGCCCGTGATATTGTTAGGGTCACGGGCCTGCGTCGGGGTGAAATTGTTATTGATCGTGATCGTCGGCGCATCGACCGCTTCGGTCGGCACAGGGACTTTCTGCGATTGCGGCAGGTCAACAGCAGCCATCGCCTCATGCGGCGCATCGATTGCGCCATCGGGACGGCCCGACCCGTCGGCGGCATGGGCAGTACCGGCGAGCGCGAACAGTGCAGTCGAAGCAAAAAGAGCGCCCTTCAGGCGCGAAGGAGATGTATTGGACATGTCGCAAAATTCCCTGTGTATTTTTGTGCTCAGGATTTCTCCAGTGGGCAGGGGGTTATCATGAGGATTTGCTTTCCGCCAATCCTAATATTCATAAACTATTAACCTTGGGAGCCAATTAGTTGCGAAAACGATTGTCATGCGGACTGACACCGCGAGACATCCGGCAGCCAGCGCCGAACGCCAAGCAACGCTGTTCACGAAACCCCCCATTTTCATGAACAAATCCTGTCAGACCAGTTCAGCCGACGATCAGAGCGAATCAGTCATAGATGATGCAAGGACGCGGATCGTCGCGCTCTTCGAACAGGAGAAGTCACATGAAGTTCATGACCAAGAGTCTGCTCAGCGCCGGTGCCGCAGCTGCGGCCCTGGTCGGTGCAACCGCCCCGGCAGCGGCGCGCGACAATGACAAGATCAGCGCTGGTGAGGTGATCGCTGGTGCGGTTATCCTTGGCGGCCTTGCTGCTGTCATCGCCTCATCGGACAATGATCGTGATCGCTACGACGACCGCTATTATCGCTATGACAATGGCAATTATGGCTACGACAATTATCATCGCGGCGGACGCCATAATCGCGGCGGCTGGGGCTATAACAACCATGGTGGAGGCCGTGCAGCGGTCAACCAGTGCATCAACGCCGTCGAGCGTTGGGCGAGCCGCTACAGCCGCGCCGATGTGACCCAGATTCGTGACATCGACCGCACGCGCTATGGTTACCGCGTCAGCGGCAATCTGGTGGTGCGCGATGGCTGGCGCGGACGCGACCGCTATGACCGTGGCTATGATCGCGGTTACGACAAGGGCCGTTTCACATGCTATGTCGAGCGTGGCCGGGTTGTCGACATTGACTATCGCGGATTGGACCAGTGGCGTTGATCTGCCGCCACTTGTAAATTCCGCATTGGGGGCGGACGGTTCAGCTTGGCGACAGGCTGGACCGTCCACAATTCTTACAAAGGAGAGCAAACTCTCTGAACTTGAAGGGGGAAGATATGACATCCTATCGGAAATATATGCTCGGCATAGGCACAGCAGCCATGCTGGCGACAGGTGCCGCGCCCGTCAGCGCGGCCCGCACTTTCCACCCTGTTGCCGCGGATAATGCGGGGCATGTCCTCAACCAAAGCCATGAATATCATCGCAAGCGCTGGCGGCACCGCGACCGCGTCGATGCGGGCGATGTCCTGGCCGGGATCGGCATATTAGCGGGCATTGCCATCATTGCAGGCGCGGCGAGTGAAGCCAGCAAGTATGATCGTAACGACAGGTACGAGCCGCGCTATGATGACCGTGATTTCGACCAGCCGCAGACCGATAGCAGTCCAGCCTATGGCGACGACGATCTTGGTTCAGCGGTCGGACTATGCACCGATGCCGCCGAGCGCGCAGCGGGCGATGGCGAACGTGTGCGCGAGATCCGTTCAGTTACCCGCGATGGCGATGGCTGGCGCGTCGAAGGTGAGTTGGCCAATGAAGGCTTTACCTGCGCCACTGCCAATGGCCGAGTGGACTATATCCGTCTCGACCAGCGCGATATTTGAAAAGCTGAGTTTGCCGGGGTCGGCATTCAAACACACCATTCGCCGACCCTGGCAATCCTGCGGTAGTACAGGCCAGCAAAACCATAATTTATACGCGTCACCCCGTGCTTGACACGGGGTCCCGCTTTTTCTCAACGTGGGTTGAACAGCGGGACCCCGCATCAAGTGCGGGGTGACGAGGTAAACCGGCCGCGTTGTCTAACTAAAATACCGGATCATTGGCGCCATTGTCGTCGGGCAGCGGCGTTGTAGCGCTGTGTATGCCGCATTCCACCTTATCCCAACCCTTCCACCGGCCCGAGCGGGGGTCTTCACCCGGCGCGACCTTGCTCGTGCAGGGCGAGCAGCCGATGGAGGGATAGCCCTGCTCGACCAGCGGGTGCATCGGCAGGTCATGCTCTGCGACATAGGCTTCCAGCCGTTCCTTGCTCCAATCCGCCAACGGATTGACCTTCAAACGGCCATCCTCGATCTCGAAGCGAGGCAGCGCGCGGCGCGTCGATGACTGGAATGCCTTGCGCCCGGTAAATTGCGCATCGAATCCGGCCAGCGCGTGCTTCAGCGGCAATATTTTCCGGATTTCGCAGCAGCCATCGGGATCGAACGACCAGCGCAGGCCATTGCCATCCTTTTGCGCGAGCAAAACAGGGTCGGGCTTCAGGTCGCGCAGGTCGGAAAGACCCAGTCGTTCGCGCAATTCCTCCTTATAGGTAATCGTTTCCGGAAAATGCTTGCCCGTATCGAGGAACAGCACCGGCACCGTAGGGTCGATGCTTGCAATCAGGTGCAGCAGCACCGCGCTCTCCGCGCCAAAGCTGGAAACGACAGCGACATCGCCAAGCATATTTTCGCGCAGCAACACTTCCAGCATCTCTACCGTGTCGCGCCCGCGGAACATGTGGTTGAGGCGGATAGCATCGGTCTCGCTGTAGCGTGGACCGGTGTCGATGTGGTCGATCTTCCGCTCCCTCTCCCCTTCAGGGGAGAGGGCCGGGGAGAGGGGGAGTGTGGAGGACATAGCTAACTCCCCCTCACCCGACCCTCTCCCCTGAAGGGGAGAGGGCTTTTGTTTCGCCTATCCATGACGCAGTTTCCACACCGGTACGGCTGCATCCGCGGCCTTCTGGTAATATTGGTCGTAGGTCGAAAGTGCGCGCTCGACAGCCTCCGGGTTCAACGACCCCTCGGGCGCAAAACTGTCAAAGCCGCAGCGCTTCATGAAGGCGATCTGGTCAACCAGCACATCGCCCTGTGCGCGCAATTCGCCGGTATAGCCCGCCTCGCGTAAAATCCGCGCCGACGAATAGCCGCGCCCATCACGATATTTGGGAAAGGCAATCTCGATCAGCGCCAGCCGGTCGAGATGCGGGATCAGCGCGCGGGCATCATCATCGGGCTCCAGCCGCACAGCGGTGGCGTTCGACTGGTCGAGAAAGGCGTCAAGCGTGACGGCGGGTTCTTCGCCCTCTGTCGGAAAATGCTCAACCATAGATCGCCTCCCTGAACGGCTCCATGCCCACGCGGCGATAGGTATCGACAAAGCGCTCGCCGGGTTCGCGCAAGGTCAGATATTTGTCGGTCGCGCGTTCGACAGCATCGACAATGCCATCCTCATCGAAACCGGGGCCGGTAATCTTGCCGATCGACACATCTTCCGCGCCCGATCCGCCGAGCGTCAGCTGGTAATTTTCAACGCCCTTCCGGTCGACGCCCAATATGCCGATATGCCCGGCATGGTGATGCCCGCAGGCGTTGATGCAGCCGGAGATTTTGAGCTTCAATTCACCCAGATCGCGCTGGCGCGCCGGGTCAGCGAAACGCGTAGCGATTTTCTGCGCGATCGGGATCGAGCGAGCGTTTGCGAGGCTGCAGTAATCGAGACCGGGGCAGGCGATGATGTCGCTGATCAGGTCGAGATTGGCATTGGCCAGCTCCGCCGCATTCAATGCCTGCCACACAGCATAAAGATCGCGCTTGGCGACATGCGGCAGGACGATATTCTGGGCATGTGTCACGCGCAGTTCGTCGAAGCTGTAACGTTCGGCGAGATCGGCCATAACATCGATCTGCGCGCTGCTCGCATCGCCAGGAATGCCGCCAATGGGCTTCAGGCTGATGTTGACGATGGCGTAGCCCGGCTGCTTGTGCGGCTTTACATTCTGGTCGAGCCAGACGGCGAAATCGGGATCGCTCGTCGCCCCCGCGAAGGCGGGGGCCGCAGGCGTTGGTGCACTGCCTCCCACGGTCCCCGCCTGCGCGGGGACGACGTCAAAATTTTCGAACGGGGGTGGCGCGAAGAAAGCAGCAATCCGTTCCAGTTCAGCCGCTGGCGGATCGATGCCCAGCGTTTTCACATGCGCAAACTCTTCTTCGACCTGCCGGGCATATTCCTCAGCACCGATTTCATGGACCAGGATCTTGATCCGCGCCTTGTAGATATTGTCACGGCGGCCATAGCGGTTGTACACGCGTAGGCAGGCCTCCGAGTAACTCAGAAAATCCTCGATCGGCACATAGTCTCGAATCAGCGGCGCGATCATCGGGGTGCGGCCCATGCCGCCACCGACGTAGAAAGCCGCACCGAGCTTGCCGTCACGCTCCACCAGCTGGATGCCGATATCGTGCAGCCGCATCGCCGCGCGGTCTTCGTCCGCCGCGATCACCGCGATCTTGAACTTGCGGGGGAGGTAAGAAAATTCGGGATGGAACGTGCTCCACTGGCGCAGCAACTCGGCCCAGGGGCGCGGATCTACGATTTCATCCGCCGCAGCGCCCGCATATTGGTCCGACGAAATATTACGTATGCAATTACCGCTGGTCTGGATCGCGTGCATCTCCACCGTCGCCAGATCGGCGAGGATATCAGGCGCATCCTCCAGCTTGATCCAGTTATACTGGATATTCTGCCGCGTGGTGAAATGGCCGTAATCGCGGTCATATTTGCGCGCGATATGCGCCAGCATGCGCATTTGGCGGCTGTCGAGCGTGCCATAGGGAATGGCAACGCGCAGCATATAGGCGTGGAGTTGAAGATACAGGCCGTTCATCAGCCGCAGCGGCTTGAACTGGTCCTCGGTGATTTCCCCCGCCAAACGGCGCGCGACCTGATCGCGGAATTCGGCAACGCGGGCATCGACGATCGCCTGGTCGTAAGTGTCATATTTATACATGTGTCTTGGCCTTATTCGATTTCACGCAGAGGCCGCAGAGATCGCAGTGTTATTGATCCCAACTCTGCGCCTCTGCGATCTCTGCGATCTCTGCGTGAAATAATCATATCACCCACTCACCGGCTTGCGGGTCAGCGGGCTTTAACGTCAAATCGGGGCGAACAGTCGGACCAAGCGCGCGAACGCGGTCCTTGATGTGCGCGGGACGCGGGCCATCGGGCGTCGGCACCGCGTCAATGATATAGGGCGCATTGACCCTGCGCGCGCCTTCCTCGCGGGCCAGAATGGCTTCGCCGCCCTCGCCAACGTCGACAGCATCCTCGACATGGATCGACCACCAGCTGCCCGCCCACCATGTGACAGCGCCGGAGGCGAGGTCGTTTCCAGTCAGGATCTTCATTGGCTAAACTCCGCTTGTCTGGCGAACGCGAACAGCGCGTCTTCTGCATCCGATTTCAGCACGACGTCGCCGACGACGATGATGGCGGGGCTGGCCACGCCTTCACGGGCGATCATGTCGCCAAGATCGGTCAATATGCTGCGCAAGGCCCGCGCGTTGCTGCGCCCTACGCGCTCCAGCACCGCGACCGGCGTGTCGGGAGAAAGACCATCGGCGATCAGCTTTTCGGTAATGTCTGCGGCTGTCGCAACGCCCATATAGATGACGAGTGTGCGGCCCTTGCCAGCAAGCCCTGCCCAGTTCTGGTCGGTCAGACCCTTGCACTGGCCCGCAACGAACGTCACCGCGCTCGATGAATCACGGTGCGTCAGCGGCAGGCCGAATTGCGCCCCACCCGCAATGGCGGCCGATATGCCGGGGACGATCTCGACTGGCACGCCAGCCTCACGGCAGGCCTCCGCCTCTTCACCGCCACGCCCGAAAATGAACGGGTCGCCGCCCTTAAGCCGCAACACGCGCTGTCCATCGCGCGCCTCGCGGACCAATATGGAGTTGATGCCATCCTGCGGAACGCTGTGTTTCGAACGGCTTTTGGCAACCGAGATGAAGCGCGCGTGGCGACCCGCGAGCGCCATGATCGCGTCATCGACCAAACCGTCATGCACAATGACATCCGCCGCCGCGATCAGCCGCGCGGCCTTTACCGTCAGCAGATCAGGATCGCCGGGACCTGCGCCCACCAGATAGACTGTGCCTTTTTCCATGAAAGGCAAAATGCGCCTTTGCGCGGTAAAGGCCAAATCAGGAT
>ERZ1066122.672-NODE-672-length-34360-cov-10.305291_pt1 | contig 34360 bp, 24 predicted proteins | sample MGYA00382769_ERZ1066122 | MGnify/ENA primary metagenome ERZ1066122 (study PRJEB33369, sample SAMEA5778352) | biofilm metagenome | biome: Industrial cooling water; feature: Water cooling tower basin; material: Biofilm | place: United Arab Emirates | collected... | reverse complement strand
AGGCCGGCGGCGCGGCGGGCGGGGATCATGCCGAAGACGATGCCGATGCCGACCGAGACGGCGACGGCGATGGCGGTGAGGCCGAAGGGGACGCCGGCGTCGACGTCGAGCAGCGATGCGACGAGCCGGCCGGTGATCAGGCCGAGCGCGATGCCGATGAGGCCGCCGATGCCGGTGAGGGTCGCTGATTCCACGAGGAACTGCGCGAGGATATCCTGGCGCGTTGCACCAACCGCCTTGCGCAGTCCGATTTCGCGCGTACGACTCGTGACCGAGACCATCATGATCGCCATCACCCCGATGCCGCCCACCAGCAGCGCGACACCGGAGAGCACGATCATCACGAGGAAGAACACGCCCGTCAGGTTGTTGAACGTGTCGAGGATCTGATCCTGCGTGACGAGATCGAAGGTGTTGCGATCGGCCGGACGCAAGCCGCGCGACGCACGCAACTCGATTGTCACGGCCTCCTGTGCATCCGCCACCGAGACCCCATCCTTCGGTTTGACTGGAATCCAGAGTGCCGACGTCTTGTCGATCGTGAATGATCGATCGAGGAAGCGAAAGGGGACGACCGCACCCGTCTCCTGTCCCGGCGGTGCGAAAATGTTGGGTGGTTCCTGCCAGACACCGATGACGCGCGCCGGGCGACCGCCGAGACGCACCCACGCATCGATCGGATTCACCTGACCGAACACACGGCGCGCGACGTTCTCCTGGAGGATCACCACCGGGGCGCCACTCGAGATCTCGGAGCGCAGAAACCACCGGCCGGCCACGAGCTCGCCACCCTGAATGAGCGGATAGCCCTCGTCTGCGCCGAACACGGCCACGCCCTGTGTCCGTACGCCCTCGTATTCGAGGCGGGCGAGCGTCTGGCCCCAGAGCCCCGCGTACTCGATCTGCGGAAGGCGCGCGATGCGAATCGCCTCCTCCTGCTGAATGTCGGGACGGATGCGCACCCAGAGGGGTGGGTTCTGCGGATTGATGGGCGTCTGCGAGAAGACCTTGAATACGTAGAACGTGCGCGGCCCCGCGACTTCGATCGTGCTGACAATCTGGCGGCGGATGCCTTGTACCATGCCGGCCATTGTCATCACCGTCGCCACTCCAATGACGACGCCGAGAATCGTGAGAGCCGAGCGGAGCCGCGCGCTCGTGATGGCGCGCATGGCCACACCGACGTTGTGGCCGATCGTGGTGAGTGACCAGTGTCGCGCGTTTGCCATGCGGCTACTCTGCACGCATGGCCGCGATCGGATCGAGCCGCGCAGCACGGGAGGCCGGGTAGACGCCGAAGAGCACGCCAACACCGGCGCCGAGCACCAGGGCCAGCCCCACCGACCACGCCGTGACACGGGCGGGCAGGGGAGAGACGGCGGCGATCAGGAGCGCGAGCAGCCAACCGCCGAAGACGCCGAGTGCACCGCCGGTAATGGCGAGCATGATCGACTCGGTCATGAACTGTCGCCGCACATCGGCGCGCGTTGCGCCGAGTGCCTTGCGAATGCCGATCTCGTGCGTGCGCTCACTGACCGACATGAGCATGATGTTCATGATCACGATGCCGCCGACCACGATGCCGATGCCGACCACGGCCGGAATGACGGCAAACAGCACTTGCGTGAGTTGACGCCAGAAGTCCACGAGGGCGTCGGAGGTGGAGAGCGAGAAGTTGTTCTCCTCACCCGGACGCAGGCGGCGTGCGACGCGCATGGCTTCTTCGGCGCGCTGCATGGCGGGGGCGACCGATTCCGCGGTGGCCATCTTCACCGACACGTTGGTGGTGGCGCGACGACCATACAGCGACTCGAACGACGTGATCGGGATGAGCACGAAGCTGTCGAACGATTGTCCGAGCACGCGTCCCTTGCTCCCGGTCACGCCGATCACCTCGAAGCGTCGACCCGCCATGCGCACTGATTGGCCGATCGGATTCAGGTCCTCGAACAACTTCTCGGCGATGTCGGGACCGATCACGATCACGTCGCGGCGCTCGCGCAGATCGATCTCCGACATCGGGCGTCCCTTGTCGAAGCGGTAGTCCTGCACCGTCTGGTACTCCGGCGTGACGCCGAACACGAGCGCGTCACCGATGGAGCGATTGCGCCAGACGATGTCTTCGAGCGGCGTCGGCCAGCCGCTCACGAGCGCAATGGCCTGGGCGTCGGGGAGCGCGGCGCGCACGGCGGCCACATCCGCCTCGTCGACCTTCGGCCATCGTTGCGTGCGCCGCAGCGTTTCGTCGTCGAACAGACCGATCGAGATCGGCGAGCGGCGCACCTGGAAGGTGTTCATGCCGACCATGGCGTCGGCGATGTTCTCCTTCACATACGCGTTCATGCCCGTGATGATCGCGACGACGGCGACCAGAAAGCCGACGGACACGATGATGCCGAGCAGTGTGAAGAACGACCGGAGCAGATTGGCGCGCAGCTGGCCAAGGGCCGAGCGGAGCACATCCTCGGGACGCATCATCCCGGGAATTTAACGAGGCGTGCCGCGCGTTACTCGTGCCGCAGGGCTTCGACCGGATCGAGACGCGACGCGCGCAAGGCCGGGAGCATGCCGAACGCCACGCCCGTGACGGCGGCAGCCACGAGGGCCGCGACCACGGCGCCGGGCTGCAACTGCGCGGGGAGCGAGGAGTTGTTGCGAATGAGCGTGGTGAGCCCGGCCCCCAGAATGAGTCCGACCGTCGCGCCCAGCACGGTGAGCGTGGCCGCTTCCACGAGGAACTGCCACAGGATGGTGCCGCGCGTCGCGCCAAGCGCCTTGCGCACGCCGATTTCGCGTGTGCGCTCGGTGACCGAGATCATCATGATCCCGACCACCCCCACGCCGCCCACGAGCAGCGCCACGGCAGAGAGCGCGAGGCCGACCGCGAAGATCGCGCCGAAGAGCTGGTCGAACGTCTCGAGCAGGCGCTCCTGCGGGACGAGTTCGAAGTTGTTCGGCTGCGCCGGCTTGAGGCCGCGCTGCGAGCGCAGGGACGCGGTCACGTCGTCCATGACCTCGTCACGCGGTGTACCGGGACGCGGCCGCACGGTGAGTGAGAGCCCGCTGCGGAACAGCGGAAGCGTCCGCAGTGCCGTCGTGAGCGGCACGATCGCGCGCGGCGTGTCGGGACCGCGTCCCTCGAGCGAGCGGATGAACCCCGCCTTGAGGTTGTAGACGCCGATCACCGTGAACGGCTGCCCATCGATGCGGATCTGCTTGCCGACCGGGTCCAGCGTGCCGAACAGCTGTGCGCGCAGCGTGTCGTTCACGAGCACGACGGGTGTGCCCGCGTCGTGCTCGTTCGGGGTGAAGTTGCGTCCGGGGGCGATGTCGGCCGCCGAAATCAGCAGCCACTCGGGGCTGTAGGCGTCGTACGCAATGTTGTTGAGCACCTGGTCACGATACGTGAAGGTGCCGCCCCCATTGATGCTGCCAATGACCGCCTGCACACTCGGCAGTTCGCGGAGCGTGGACCACTCACGGAAGCTGATCGGTGGGTTGCGACGGTCCGGACAGGTGTCGTCGGTGCCATCGCAGGCCTGAAAACCGATGCTTCGACGGAACACCTGAAAGCTGTCGGCGCCGATGTTCTCGAGGTCCTGCTGGAACGACTGCCGGATGCCGTTGACGGCGGCGGCCATCGTCACCACCACGAACACACCGATCGCGACGCCCGCGATCGTGAGCACGGCGCGCACCTTGTTGGTGCGCAGCGATTCGAGCGCGATGCCGACGCCTTCGAAGGCGAGAAAGAAGCGGCTGAGCCAGCGCATCGCCTATTCCTGCCGCAGCGCGGTGATGGGATCGAGGCGCGACGCGCGGCTGGCGGGGTACGCACCAGCCACGATGCCGACGCCCGCGCCCATGACGAGCGCCGCAACGATGGCCCACGGCGCGACGGCTGCCGGCAGCGGCGTGAACGCCGCGATCAACTGGGCCAGCCCAAAGCCGAGCGCGATGCCGATGGCGGCGCCGAAGATACTCAGTGTGGCGGCTTCGGCGAGGAACTGCCCCATGATGTCGCGCCGTCGCGCGCCGAGGGCCTTGCGCACACCGATCTCGCGCGTGCGCTCCGCGACCGCCACCAGCATGATGTTCATGATGACCATCGCGCCCACCACCAGACTGATCGCGGGCAGCGCGGTGCCGAACAGGATCAGGCGACCCTTCAGCTGATCGAGAAACGCAAACGCAGCGTCCTGCGTGATGAGGCCGAAGTTGTCCGGCTCGCCGGGACCGAGGCCGCGCAAGGATCGCAACGCCTCGCGCGCCGCTTCGATGTACTCGTCGATCTCTTCCTTCGTGCGACCGGCGGCGATGAACGATCCGACGTCGCCGCGCGGACGCAGGACGCGATACGCGGGGGTCGTGCGCGGCACGATGGCGTACCGGTCGAGCGAAAAGCCGAAGACGCTCCCTTGCTCCTCGAGCACGCCGACAACGGTGTACGGCGCGCCGGCGATGCGCAGCTCGCGGCCGATCGGATCGAGTCCTTCGAAGAAGTGATTCGCGACTTCGGTCCCGATCACGACCACGCGAGCGCCAGCGCGCAGTTCCTGCGCGACCCACGGGCGCCCCTGCTCGACGACCAGCCCCTTGAGGTCGAAGTACGACTCATCGGTCGCGACGGCCTGCACCTGACGCGGACGCGCGCCCGCGTTGGTCGCGTAGAGGAACGATTCGGCCACGACGGCGGTCTTGAGTTCCGGCGGCAGCACGGCCTTCACCGCGTCGACATCGACCATCGTGAGCGGCGGACTCCGCAGCTGCTGCCGCGCATCCTGCCCGCGCCCCTGCGGTCCCACGCTCGCAAAGCGGCGAAGGGTGAAGGTGTTCGTGCCGATCAGTCGGCCCGCGAAGTCATCCTCGACGTAGCGCGCCATCCCTTCGACGATGCTGACGACGGCGATGAGGAACATCACGCCGATCATCACGCCAAGCAGCGTGAAGGCGCTCTTGAGCTTCTGGACCCGAATCTGGTGAAACGCGAGACGGATGGCTTCGAGGAACGACACGCAGGCGGGCTATTCGTGGCGGAGCGCGATGACCGGGTCGAGCCGGCTGGCCCGCATCGCGGGCATCATGCCGAACAGAACACCCGTCACGACACTCGCCGCAAGGGCCGCCACCACCGCGAGGGGGGGAACCGACGCGGCAATGGGCGTCGCGGCCCGAATGGCCGCCGAGCCGCCCCAGCCCGCCAGGAGGCCGAGCACCACCCCGATGCCGGTCAGCGTGATCGCCTCCACCAGGAACTGCCACAGGATGGTGCTGCGCGTCGCGCCCAACGCCTTGCGGACGCCGATCTCGCGGGTCCGCTCGGTGACCGAGATCATCATGATGGCCACGACCCCCACGCCACCCACCAGCAAGCCGACGGCCGACAGCGCGATCATCACCAGGAAGAACACGCCGAAGATGCTGTTGTACGTCTCCATCAGCTTGTCCTGCGTGATGATCGCGAACGTCGACTCCTCCGAGGGGCGCTGACCGCGCGAGGCCCGCAGCGCCGCCGTCACCTGATCGACGACGGCGTCCCGATCCTGACCCGCGCGTGGCTTCACGGCGAGGCCAACGTTGTTCAATCGCGCGCCCAGATGGCGGACCGCCGCCATGACCGGAATCACGGCCTTCGGTCGGTCACCACCACTGAGGAACGAGGCGTTGTCGGTGAACACGCCGATGACGACGAACGGCTTGCCCCGCATCTGGATCTCGCGGTCGATCGGATCGGCATCGCCGAAGAGCTGCTCGGCCATCTGCGTGTTGATCACCGCGACCCGTGCTCCCGTCTCGGCCTCGCTGCGCGTGAACGCGCGACCGGGCCACACCTCCGGTGCGTTCATCTCCGGCCACTCCGCCGAGTACGCTTCGATGCTCGCCTGCTGCAGGCGGGTGTTGCGATACTCGATGTCGGCCGACCAATCGATGCGCACGCCAACCGCCTGCACTTCGGGGAGGCGACGCAGCGCTTCGATCTCCCCGTTGCGAATGGGCGGATTCGAGAGCCACCGACAGGTGTTGGCCGTGCCATCGCAGTTCTCGAAGGAGATCGGGTAGCGCGACACGAAGAACGTGGTCGGGCCGGCCGATTCGAAATCCTTGGCCACGCTCAGGTTGATGCCGTGCACGGCCGCAGCGATGAGCACCACGACGAACACGCCGACCGCGACGCCCATGATCGTCAGGCCGGAGCGCACCTTGTTGCCGCGCACGGCGTCGATCGCAATGCCGACGCCTTCGGCAATCGTCGAGAGGCGAGAAATGAGTGACATGCGTTACTCCTGACGCAGCGCGGCGATGGGGTCGAGCCGCGACGCGCGACTCGCCGGATACACGCCGGAGATGATGCCCACACCAGCACCCACGAGCACACCGAGCACGACCGACCACGGCGCGACCGCCGTGGGGAGCGGCGTCACGGTGCGCATGACGAAGGCGAGCAGTACACCGAGCCCCACGCCGATCGTCGCGCCCACGGCGCCGAGCGTGGACGATTCCACGAGGAACTGCGCGAGCACGTCGCGACGGCGAGCGCCCAGCGCCTTGCGCAGACCGATCTCCGCCGTGCGTTCGGCCACGGCCACCAGCATGATGTTCATGATCACGATCGCGCCGACGACGAGACCGAAGGCCGGCAGCACGACGCCCGCAATCACGAGGTACCCCTCGAGCTTTTCCCAGAAGGCCAGTGCGCTGTCAGCGGTCTGCAACGCGAAGTCGTCCTTCTGCGACGGGCGAAGCTGATGCTGCACGCGCATCACCTGGCGGGTCGTCTCCATCGCTTCGAGCATTTCGGGCTCGGACGGCGACTGGATGAGCACGGCGTCGATCATGCTCGGCTCGGCGTTGAACAATCGTCGTGCGGGTGCCTTGTACGGCACGTACGCCACGTTGTCGAACGACATGCCGAACGCGCTGCCCTGCGATTCCACGATGCCGATCACACTGTACGGCACGCCGTTGATGCGCAGTTCGCGGCCGATCGGATCGAGCGCGGGGAAGAGCCGATCGACGACATCAGGGCCGATCACGACCACGGGGGTGCCGAGCGCGTACTCCTGCGGCGTGGGCAGCCGGCCGGCCGTGACGCCGAGCGTCTTGATCTCGAAGAAGTCGCCTTCCACACCGCTCACGCGCACGCTGCGCGGGGTGGCACTGTAGCGGGAGGTGAGATTGAGCGAGTTGTCGGCGATCACGGCGTGTCGCGTGCCCGGAGGCAGCGCTTCGACGACGGGCCCGACTTCGTAGTAGCGCAGCCGCTTGCGACGCCGATACTCCTCCCACGTCGCGGCGTCGACGTCGCCGATGTTGATGTTCGGACGATGCCGCAGCTCGAAGCTGTTGATGGCGATCAGCTTGCCGACCAGATCGTCCTTGAGATACGTGCCCATGCCATTGACGATGGACACGACGGCGATGAGGAACATCACGCCGATGCAGACCCCCAGGAGCGTGAAGGCGCTCTTGAGCTTCTGCGTGCGGATGGTGTTCAACGCGAGACGGACGGCTTCGAGCGGATTCACGGCACGCGGGGGCGGAGGGCGGGGCGCGCGTGGCGTCCCGCCCGGGTGAAGTGACAACGGGCCCGGAGGCCCGTCAGTCGTGCGCGACTTTGGTCGTGGCGTGGGCGACGCCGACGCGATCAACGAACGCGTCGCGGCGCTCGTCGCTCTCCACAATGCCGTCGCGAAGGACGACCACGCGTCGGGCGTGGGCGGCAATGTCCGGTTCGTGCGTCACCATGACGACGGTCTGTCCCTGCTTTGACAGCTCCTCGAACACGCGCATGATCTCCTGCGACGTGCTCGAGTCGAGATTTCCCGTGGGTTCGTCGGCGAGCAGGATGGACGGGCTGTTGACCAGCGCGCGCGCGATGGCGACGCGCTGACGCTGACCGCCGGACAGTTCATTCGGACGATGATGCAGACGTGGGCCGAGCTGCACCGATTCGAGTGCGGCTGTGGCGCGACGCTTGCGCTCATCGGCCGGAATGCCGGCGTACACGAGCGGCAGTTCGACGTTCTGCAGCGCGGTGGCGCGTGGAAGCAGGTTGAACGTCTGGAAGACGAACCCGATTTCCTTGTTGCGCACACGCGCCAGCGCGTCATCGCTCATGGCCGACACCAGCTGGCCGTTGAGCCAGTACTCGCCGCCGTTGGGCGAATCGAGGCAGCCGATGAGGTTCATGAGCGTCGACTTGCCCGAGCCGGAGGGTCCCATGATGGCGACGTACTCGTTGCGACCGATCGCGAGATCGACGCCGCGCAGCGCGCGCACGATTTCGCCGCCCATGTCGTACTCGCGCTTGAGCTGACGGGCCACGATGACCCAGTCCTTGCCTGGGGTCGCGCCCGGGGTCGCGACGACAGCGCGCCGCTCCCCGGTGGTGCTGATGCCGGTTTCGTCAACGAGGGAAGTCACGGTCAGCTCTTCGGCTTGGCGTCGGGAGTGGTGGCGGAGCGCACCAGCGCGCCGTCCTTGAGGTCGCGGATCGCCTGATAGGTGCCGGCGACGATCTGCTCGCCGGCCTTCAGGCCGTTGAGCACTTCGAAGTGGCGTTCGCCCGCGATCCCGACCTTAACGGGGCGGAAGGAGACTTTGTTGTCGGTGCCAACCACGAACACACCCTCGATATCGCGCTTGCCCACCTGCTTCGTCGGCTGCTGCCCCATCGGCATGGCCGAGTCACCGGGCGACAGCGCCGAGTCTTCGCGAACGGTGAGCGCGATGATCGGGATGGAGAGCACCTGCGTGCGCGTGTCGGTCACAATGCGAGCCGTGGCCGAGAAGTCCGGGCGCGTTTCGGTGGGCGGATTGATGAGCTCGATCTTCACTTCGAAGTCGACCGCCTGATCCGTGTTTGCCGCCGTCGTGGTCGTCCCCGCCGTCGAGCTCAGGGAGATCTCGACGACGCGCCCCACGAACGTCGTGTCGGAGAAGGCGTCGATCTGTACGACGGCCGAGTCGCCCACCTTGATGCGCGCCACGTCCGTTTCGTCGACCTTCACCTTGGTCTCGAGGACGCTCATGTCGGCGATGGTGAGCAGCGTGGCGGCGTCCTTGTTGAGCGTGCCCATGATGGCCGTCTCGCCTTCCTGCACGCGCAGGCGGGTGATCTTGCCCGACATGGGGGCGACGATCGTCGTGCGGTTGAGCGACTGGCGCGCGTCGCGCACCGAGGCCTGTGCCTGCTGCACCGCGAACGTGGCCGATTCGAGCAGCGCCTCGTTCACTTCGGACTGCGTCTTCGCCTGTTCCACCTGCTCGACGGAGACGAGCGTTGGTGTGGCCTTCTGGATCTGCAACAGGCGCTCGTAGTTGCGCTTGGCCTGAATGCTGTTGGCGCGCGACTGCGCTTCCTGCGCCTTGGCGCTGGCGAGGGCGGCCTCGGCCCGCTGCAGTGCGGCAGCAGGCTGTTCCGGGTCGATCTGCAGCAGGAACTGTCCGCGCGTCACGATATCGCCTTCCTTGACGGCGAGGCGCACGATGCGGCCCGTCACGTCGGCCGACACATCGACCTTGGTGCGCGGCTGGATCTTGCCGCTCGCGGTCACGGACGAGACGAGGTCACGGGCCTCGACTCCTTCGATGCGCACTTCGGTGGCCTTGGGGCCCTGGCGCTGCACGCCCAGGTAGCCAAGGCCGCCGAGTCCGGCGAGGGCGACTACAGCGATGCCGATCTTCGCGGCGTTGGTCATGGCAACAGTCTCGGGTTAGCGAAGCGGACGGCCAACGGCCGCCTCCAGCTGGGCGAACGCCCGCTGGAAATCGTAGATGGCGTTGATGCGGTCGGTCTCGGCGCGCTCGAAGTCGGTACGCGCCTGAATGAGCTCGACGAGGTTGATGGCACCGGCGCGGTACCGCTCTTCGGCCAGCGACAGCGCTGTGCGGGCGGTGCGCGAGTTCTGCTCCTGCAGATCGACGGCCTGCTTGTTGGCCGTGAGCGTGAGGTACGCGGCACTGACTTCGGTGGTCACGCGCAGCTCTTCCTGCCGGCGCGTGTTTTCGGCGTTGCGCCGCTGCACGGTGGCCTGCTGCACATCGGCTTCGCGACGGAAGCCGTTGAAGAGCGGCAGCGAGAACGAGGCGCTCAGGTTGTACGGCTGTCGCGTGAAGTCGAGCGGGAACCGCCCTTGTTCATCGCGCACTGCCTGCTCGGCTTCGGGCGACCACTGAATCGCCTGACACTGCGCGAGCCGGTTGGGCAGCCCGACACGATCGCGCACCTCTTCAGAGCGAATGCAGCTCGCGCGGCTCGACTCCACGCCCGCCTGCTGCTGCGCGATCACGAGGCCGGTGTTTGTGAAGCGTTGCGTGAAGCCGGAGACGCTGGCGTTGAGCGACATCGAAGGGAGATACGCGCTGCGCGCTTGCGACACCCCGCGTGTGGCCTGCTGCTCGCGACGGCGCGCTGCGTCGATGGTCGGGTTGGCACGCTGGGCCTGATCGAGCAGGTCTGCGAGGGCGACCGACGGCAGGTTGACATCGAGCGGCCCTTCGAGGCGCGTGCCGGCGACCGCTGGCACACCCATCAGCTGATACAGCCGCAGCACTTCGATGTCGGCGGTGTTGCGCGCGTTCAGTGCGGCCACGCGCTGCTGCCCGTTCGCGACTTCGGCGCGCTGCACTTCCAGCTGGTTGCCCGAGCCGACCGTCAGGCGCGCCTGGGCCAGTTCGAGCTGCGCCCGCGTCGTGGTGAGCAGCGTATCCTGCAGAATGGCGCGCGCCTCGGCCTGGCGGGCCGTGATGAACTGCGCGGTCACCTGCTGCCGCAGATTGTTCTCGGCGGCGGACACGTCGGCCTCGACGGCCGCGTTACTCGCGCGCTGCGCCCGGAGCGCGTAAATCGCCCCCATCGACAGCTGCAGACCGGCGCTGATGCTGCCGCTCGAGTTGAGCTGGTCATTGGTGGCACCGAACCCGACACCACCGAAGAACTCCTGTCGGCCTTCGCGGAAGCTGCCCGAGAAGTTGGTGTTGACGCCCGGCAGGAAGGCGCCGTACGCCGCGCGCAGCTGGGCGTCGGCGGTGCGCTGGGCATTCTGCGCCGTGAGGTAGCCCGGGTTGTTCTGTCGGGCGAGCGTCAGCGCGTCAGCGAGCGTCAACACCGGCCCCTGACCGGGCGTGCTGGCGCTCTGGGCGCCGAGGACCGAGGCCGTGCCGAGGCAGGCGAGCACGAGCAGCAGGTTTCGCATGAGAAGATGCAGAGGGAATCAGGGTGGGACACCAAGGCGTACGGACGAGGTCCGAGCCCGGTTTCATCGGGTCCGGACTGGGCCGCGGCCAGCGGTCAACGCGGTACGTCGTCTCGGATGGCCTCGAGGCCACGCGCCGGAACGGTGATCCGCAGGACGCGGCCATCCGCGTCCACCCATAAGACACGCCGATCGCCCGCATCGTCGACAATCCAGCGCGCCGCCGGTCGACGTACGCCAGCGACCGTCACGGTGTCGAGCACCGCGTCGCGCGTCACGCGGACCGCGCGCTCCCGATTCTCCATGGGCGCCAGGGCGCGCAGCGTGAAATCGGTCCGCGCCCGCGCCTCGAGCAGCAGCAGGGCCGCCTGATGAAACGCGTCGGCCTCGAGCACCACGGTGCCGGCGGGGAGGAGGTACTCGCGGGCCGCTTCGCCGCGCTCCGTTCGCGCCAGCGTCGCGAAGCGGCCTCGCGTCCGCTGCCCACCGAGGCGCAGCACGGTGGCAGTGCCGCGTCGCACGTCGGCCGAGTAGCGCAGCGGTGTGCCCGCCGAGTCGACCTCGAGGCGGGTGGCGAGTCGTTGTTCGTCGATCGCCGATTCGGCGCGCAGCTCGAACGCGACGCCCTCGGCGCTCCCCACGTATCGGATGCTGAACTGCTCGCGTCCCACGCGGACGCCCTCGCGCAAAATGGAGAAGCTGCCCACATCGGCCCGCTCGGCCTGGGCAGCGAGCGGGCGGGGGAGCAGGGCGAGCAGCAGCAGCGCGCTGACGGCACGAACCGGACACATGGCCGTCAATCTAGTGAGACGACGGGTGCTAACTTGGATCGAGCACTGTACGCGTCCGTCTTTCGCCGACTCCTGCGTGACTCACCCCATCGAACGAGCGCCACGCGCGCGTCCACCGTGGCCGTGGGCCTGGATGACCAGCGTACTGCTGGCCATCGTCGCGCTCGCGCGGTGGCTGCGCACGGAGGAGCCGGCGGCGCTGCTCGTGGCCGGTGCGGGACTCGCGTCGGCGGCGCTGCTGGCGCGGACTCTCGATCGCCCCCGGCGTGCGGCGCTCGTGACGCTCGCGGCGCTCGCGATCACGCTTGGCATCGCGACGGCGGAGACGCGTGGGTTGCGCGATCTGGCACGCGCCGGCGAGGCGTGGGCGCTCGCCGCGCGGAACCGCGATGTGTCGCGCGTCGCGGACGGTATCGCGGAGGCCGCGCGTGAGGCGGCGCGCGCGGCCACGCAATCGGCAACCACCGGTGTGCCGTCGCTGCCCGTGGTGGATGGCGCCGAAACGGGCGTGGTGCTCTATCGCGATGGTCAGCCGGTGGCGCGCGGTGGGCAGGCGCGTGTCCCGTTGCCCCCTGGCCCCGATGGGGTGTCGCTCGAGCGAACCGCTTTTCATGACGCGCTGATCGCACGTCACTCCCGCACGACCGCCGAAGGGATCACGACGGCGGTCGCCACGGTGCTGCTGTCGGCGGCACCACCGGCTGATCGATTTGCACGCGCACTCATCCCGCAGTTGACGTCGCGTGAAGTGGTCCCCTCACTGCGTCTCGATACGCCGAGTCTCGCCTTTCCCCTCGATACAAGCGATCTCACACGCCGTGCCGTCCGGGCGACTCCGGACACCACCACGGTGCTCGTGGTGTCCGCAGCACCGCGGTCGCTTGAAGAAGCCGCGCTGAGTGCACGGCAGCGCGCGCGCGTGCGCACGGTTGTCCCCCTGGCGATCGCGGCGTTGGCGGCGCTGGTCGTCGGCTGGCGTCGACCAGCGCGGCTGCGCGAGCGCCTGCTCGTGGTGACGGTGCTGCTCGTGACGCTCGGTCTCGTCCCGCTCGGCGCGCTGTCGAATGTCTCCCCGTTGTTCAACGCGGCCAACTACTTCGCTCCAGTGGGCGGTCCGTTCACGGCCAACATCGCCGCGCTCACCATGGCGGCGGCGTTGTCGCTCCTCGCGCTCTTTCGTGTGCTCCGCTCGACGCGATTCGTTGCGCAGCGGCGGCCGGCCATCGGATTGGTGCTCGGCATTGCGGCGCTTGGTCCGTTCGCGCTGCGCGATCTGGCGCGCGGGATTTCGTTTCCGCCGAGCGGTCCGAGCGTTGGTTTGTGGATGTCGTGGCAGTTGGCCATTGCCCTCGCCGCCGCCGGTGTGCTCGTGGCCGGCGCGAGCGTGGGGCAGGCCGTGCTCGGACAACGTCGCGGATTGCCGTCATTCATCGCGCCCATGTTGGCGGCGCTTGCGGCGCTTGCCGCTCCGCTCTTGTGGCGCGCACCGGGCGAGTGGCCGACGTGGTATCCGGCGTTGTGGATCGCCGCCATTGGCGCGCTTGCCTTCGTGCGTCGCAGCGGCGCACTCGTCGCGGCCGCCGCGTTTGTGGCGGGGTGCGGGGCGGTCACGCTGACCTGGGGGGCGACGACACGCAATCGCATGCAGCTCGCCGAACGTGATGTGCCTCGACTCGGCGTGATCGATGAGGGTGCGTATCCGTTGCTCGCCCGATTTCTCGAAACGCTCAGCGCTCAGCGCGTGGCACCGGATCGGGCCACGCTCCTGCGTCGGTTTGCGGATACGGAACTCGCACGTGCCGGCTATCCCGCGCGGCTTGCGATCTGGCAACCCGAACAGACCGACGCACCGACGACCTCGATCGCGCTCGCCGCGATTGGTGACAACGCGAATGTGCAGGGGCAACTGGCGTCGCTCGTCCGCGCTGAACGCGCGGTGCAGCTCTACGCGGCCGATGACGGACCGTTCACCATGCTGGTCGGGGCCGTGCCGTTCGCCGACAGCGCGGTGGTGACCGTCGCCGTGCCGCCGCGTACGTGGCTGCTCGCCCCCGATCCGTTCGCCCGCCTGACCGGGGTCGCGGCCGCTGCCGATGGCGCGCCGCCGTATCGTCTCTCGCTCGGTGCTCCGCTGGCCGGCGTGGCCGAGTTGTCGTCGACGGTGCAATGGCGCCGTGACGGCACGCGCATGCTCGGCGACGCCGGCGTGGGTGGCAGTGGCGAACGTCGTCAGGCGCGCGTCGAGGTCGATCTCCGCGGGCTCGAAGCGTTGGGGCCGCGTGGCGCCCTGCTGGTCCTGCTCGATGTGGCCGTCGTCTTGCTCGTGTGGGGCGCGAGCGCGATGGCCGATGGTGGCTTGTGGCGATGGTTGCGGCGTCAGCAGCAACGCTGGCGACGTTCGTATCGTGCGCGCCTCTCGCTCGCGTTGCTCGGCTTCTTCCTCGCGCCGGCGGCGGCCTTTGCGGCGTGGGAAGCGTATCGCTTGCGCGAAGACGATCGCAGTGCGCGCCAGCTGCTGGTGCGCGACGCGCTCCGTCGCCTCGATCAGCCCCTCGGCGCGCGCCCGTCGGCCGCGAACGGTTTGCTCACCACCGCCTCGCTCGCCTCGCTCGCCGAGGATGTGGGCGGCCCACTCTTCGCGTATCGCGCGGGACTCCTCACGCAGGCGAGTGATCCCGTGCTCGCCGATCTCGCACCGCTCGGCACGTTGTTGCCGACGGATGTCCCAACCGGTGCGGCCGCCGAACGCGTGCGACTCGACGTTGCCGAGGCCGAGGTCTTCACGCGCGCGTTGCCACTCGCGTCGCGGACGGCGCTGGTCGGCTATCGTCCGACGTTCGGGCCCGAGGGGATGCCGCTCGTGCTGGCCACTGCCGCACGCGGCGATGAGTTCGCGCTCGATGCACGGCGGCTCGATCTTGCCGTGCTGGTGCTGCTGCTGTCGATCAGTGGTGCGCTCGCGGCACTCTGGTTGAGTGGCGTCGCCTCGCGCGAGTTGGCGCGTCCGATCGGCGCGTTGCGCGACGCCGCCCTGTCGCTCGCCAACGGACGCGCGATGCCGCCGCTCGAAGCGACACCGCCCGCCGAGTTCGTCCCGGTGTTCGGCGCCTTCGCGCAGATGGCGACCGATCTCAGCACGAGTCGCGCGGCGCTCGAGGAAGCGCAGCGTCGCACGGCGGCCGTGCTGCGCGAAGTGGCGAGCGGTGTCGTCGCCATCCGGACCGATGGTACCGTGCTGCTCGCCAACCCGCGAGCGGCGGAACTGTTGCGCACCTCGCTGCCGGCCGGTCGGGATGTGCTCGCCGCGACCGATGGCGCCTTGCCGCGCGTGGCGCCCGCCGTGCGCGAGTTTCTCGGTGCACCGCAGCGATCGTTGACGGCGTTCGATCTGGAGATCGCAGGCGCGGAGCGGCGACAGGTGCGCGCGTCGCTGACGCGGCTCCCCGGTGGTGCGGTCCTCACGCTCGATGACGTGACGGAGCTCGCCACAGCGCAGCGTGTGCTCGCGTGGGGTGAGATGGCGCGCCAGGTGGCGCACGAAATCAAGAATCCGCTCACGCCCATTCGACTTGGCGTGCAACACCTGCGTCGCGCGTGGCGTGATGGCCGCACCGATTTCGGTACCATCCTCGACACCAACGTCTCGCGCATTCTGGCCGAAATCGATCATCTCGACGAAATCGCTCGCGCGTTCAGTCGCTACGGCTCCGCACCGGCCGAACGCGCGCCGGCGGAAGTGGTGGACGTCGCGCGTGTGGCGCGCGATGTCGTGGCCCTCGAACGCCTCGGCGAAGGGGGGACGACGTGGACGTTGACGGTGCAGGGTACAGCCGACGGCGACGAGGCCGTGCCAGCGTGGGCCCGCGCAGACGAGCTGCGCGAGGTGCTGCTCAACCTGCTCGAGAATGCGCGACTGGCCGAGGCGAACACGGTCCACTGCCATGTCCGCGCCGTCGATGACGTGGTCATTGTTCGCGTCGAGGATGATGGCGTCGGCATGGCGCCCGATGTGCAAGCGCAGATTTTTCAGCCGCACTTTTCGACGCGCACGAGTGGCAGTGGGCTGGGGCTGGCGATCAGTCGGCGGTTGCTCGAGGGGTGGGGGGGCACGATTCACGCCAGCAGCCGCGCTGGCGAAGGGAGCACCTTCACCGTGACGCTCCGCGCCGTCGCACCGGCGGATTAGCTTACGCGCATGTCGACGTCCGACCCGCTGCTCACCCCGTCTCGTCTCAAGGCCACGCTGCCACGGCACCTGGCCGATTGGACGCTGCCACCGGGGTGGTCCTGGGGGCACGACAGTGTCTGGGGCGATCGTCGACACTACCAGGAGGTCGTGGACGCGCTCGACCGCTCCCTGTCCCTGGTGAGCGCACCGGAGCCCGAGCACGCGGAGTGGCTGCGCAACGAGGCGCGCGCGCTTGGCCACCGCAATCATCCCTCGGTGCCCACGACGTACCACTACTGGGCGAGCTACGAGCAGAGTCGTCGAGGCCCGGGTTATCTGCGGCGCTGGATTGCCGGTGAGACCGTGGCGCAGCGGGTGACGCGACTCGGACCCGAGTCGGTGCCCACCGTGCTGCAGGTCCTGCGCGAAGCGGGCAGTACGCTGGCGTATCTGCACGACGCGGGCGCGCTGCATCGCGCGTTGTCGGCGCACAATGTGTGGCTGACCCCCGGTGGGCGGCTCTGGCTGCTCGGCTGGGAGTGGGTGCTGCCGGTCGATCAGCTCCCGTCCGGGCTGCGCCCTGATCCGGCGCGGACACCGCAGGCGCCGGAATGGAGCGACGGTCGGTGGACGCCCTCGGCGCAAAGCGATCAGTGGCAGCTGGCGGCAATGGTGTTCACCGCCCTGACGGGCGAGACACCGCCGGCGCAGGAACCGCCGCCGGTGGCGCTGTTGCGTCCCGATTGCCCGGTGGGGCTCGCGCGCGCGCTGGAACAGGCGCTGCACCCGGATCCCGCGCGGCGATTCCCATCGGTACGCGCTTTCCTGCGCGAGGTGGATCGGCTCGTGTCGATGCGCGTCACGATGGTGGAGCCCGCGGCCGACGAACTGCCGATTGCCGAAGACACCCCCGAGACGCGACTGCGTTGGGCGACGGCCGACGATTACGAGATCCTCGCGCCGCTTGGTTCCGGAACGTTCGGGAGTGTGTGGCGTGCCCGCGATCTCACGCTGGCGCGTGAAGTGGCGATCAAGGTGCTGCATCCGCATATCGCCAAGGACGATGTCGCGGTGTCGCGCTTCCGCCGCGAAGCGCGACTCGCCGCGCAACTCGCGCATCCGGCCATCGTGCCGATCTACGACAGCGACGAGCGTGGCGGCGTGGTGTGGTACACGATGGAGCTCGCGGAAGGTGGCTCGGTCGCGAGTCTCATCGCGCGCCGCGGTCCGCGTGACTTCGAAGAGATTGCCGCACCCGTGGACGGTGTGCTCGATGGCCTCATGGCGGCCCACGCGAGCGGCATCATTCATCGCGATCTCAAGCCGGAGAACATTCTCATCGATCGCTACCGTCGCTGGCGCATCGGTGACTTCGGTATCGCGCAGGCGTGGGGCGAAGACGCGAGTACGAGTTCCACGGGGACGCCCGCCTTCGCGGCGCCCGAGCAGCTGCTCGGCGAATCGCAGGGGCCGGCCACTGATTGTTATGCGCTCGCGGGCATTGTGTACTTCGCACTCACCGGACGTCCGCCGTTCGGTGATGCGGGTGCCGAGCAGGTGCTGGCGCAGCAGCTGGGTGCGAGGCTTGCCGAGCGGTTGCAGTTGGCGGCCTTCCCCGCGCCGCTCGAGGAGTTTCTCTCGCGTGGTCTCGCGCCTGACGTGAATGATCGCTACGCCGACGCGGCCGAGCTGCGGCAGGCGTGGCGGCAGGTGGTGCGGGCGATGCGGCGAGCCGATGACCCGCGCCCGTGGTGGCGCCGCGTCTTCGAAGGGCCGATGGAAGAGGAAGATGCCGCGTTCGACGACCCGCTCCTCGCGGGCGAAGGACGACCCACGGGATGACGTGACGCGTCGTTGCGCTATTCGGCGACGCGCACCGTCTTCGTGTTCGTGAACTCGCGGAACCCAGGTGTGCCAAGTTCTCGACCCATCCCCGAGTGCTTGACGCCGCCGAAGGGCGCGCGCGGATCGGACGCCACGATTTCGTTCACGAAGACGAGTCCCGCCTCGAGTTCGGCCACGCATCGCGCCGCGTCGCGCGGGTTGCGCGTCCACACACTGGCGCCGAGTCCGAAGCGCGTCGCGTTGGCGCGCGCGAGGGCCGCGCTCACATCGGCCACGCGAAACACCGCCGCGACCGGCCCGAACAGCTCATCGTCAGCGGCGGGTGTCCCATCGGGCACATCGACGAGGATGGTGGGTGGGAAGAACGCCCCCGGCCCATCGGGGATGGGCAGCTGGGTGTGTACGCGGGCGCCGGCGGTCAGTGTGGACTGCACCTGCTCGGCGAGCTGATCGCGCGCCGCGTGTGATGCCATGGGCCCGACGTCGGTTCGCGGGTCAAGCGGATCACCGAGACGCACGGTGCGCAGCTGTCGCGAGAAGGCGTCGAGAAAGGCATCGGCCACGGGTTCGCAGACGATGAACCGCTTCGCGGCGATACAGGATTGGCCGCCGTTGACGAGGCGCGACGTCACCGCCGCGCGCGCCGCGCGCTGAATATCGGCGTCGGCAAGCACGAGAAACGGATCGCTGCCGCCCAACTCGAGCACGACTTTCTTGAGGTGCCGACCCGCGAGCGCTGCCACGCTGGCACCGGCGCGTTCACTGCCGGTGAGCGTCACGCCGGCGATGCGATCGTCAGCGATGATTGTATCGAGATCATCGGTGCTGGCCAGCAGCAGCGAGGCGATGTCCGTCGGCACATTCCGCGTCGCGGCGGCCTCGCTCAGGAGCGCGTGCAGTTGCGTGGCGCAGCCCGCCACCGACGACGCCGGCTTGTGCAGGACTGCATTTCCGGCGAGCAGGTTGGGCACGATGACGCGCATCGCCTGCCAATACGGGAAGTTCCACGGCATGATCGCGAGCACGATCCCGAGCGGGTGATGCTCGACGCGCCACGCACCGAGGGCATCTTCGGCGAGTCGCTCGGGGGCCAGCGCGCGCGGGGCGAGCTGCACGGCCTGCTCGCACAAGAGCACACACTTGTCCACTTCAGCACGCGCGGCGGTGATCGGCTTGCCCATTTCCCGCGCGGCGCATTCGGCGAGCGAATCGCGCGCGTCACGCAGCACGCGCGCGAATTCGAGGATGACCGTCTGCCGTCGATCGAGTGGCTGCTGGCGCCAGCGTCGCTGCGCGTCGTACGCCGCCGCGACGACCTGCGCATTCTGCGCAGCGTCGTTCGCCGCCCGCTCGGAGAGCAGCTCGGCGCGATACGGATCGACGGCGCGGAACGTCACGCCCGGGGTGTGGTGTGCGTGGTCACACCCGAACCCTACGGTCTCGTGACGGCCTCCGTCAACCGTGTCGCACGCGCGTCAGGCGGCGATTGGCGCGTTGTTCGTCGGCAGATCGCCGGCGGCAGTGCGTGCTGCCGTCGCGTTGCGTCGACGATCCCGCGTGGGCTGACGCGGCCGCGGTGCCACCGGGGAGGCCATGATGGCCGCCATGGCCTTGCGCGCGATGCGGCGCGTGGCCTTGCGGTGCAGCAGGTCGCAGTCGGCCTCGTGGAGCAGATCCGCCAGCGCGCGAGCATCGTTCGCGGGGATGGCAACGTGTCCGATCGTCACGCTCACCGAGGCAGGTAGCACCTGCGCGCGATTGAGGGCGTCGAGACGCGCGTTCACGCGAGCGCGGATCGTGTCTGCGCAACTGCCCACAGTGTCGAGCGCGAGCACGGCGAACTCGTCACCGCCGAGGCGCGCAATCACGTCGGTTTCGCGCAATGCGGCGCGCAGCGCGCGCGCGATTTCGGTGAGCGCGCGGTCACCAATCGCGTGACCGAAGCCATCGTTGATGCCCTTGAAGTCGTCGCAGTCGAGATAGAAGAGCACCGCGTCCTGCTGCAGGCGGCGCGCACTGGCGAGCTGCTCGTTGGCGATGTCGAGAAACCCGCGACGATTGACGAGACTCGTGAGCGGATCGATCAGCGAAGCGCGGCGCAGGCGGCGCGCTTCGCGCTTGCGCTCGGCGATGTCGGCGATGGTGACGGCGAGCCCCTGATCTACCCGGACCGCACGCACTTGCAGCCACGAGGTCGCGACATGTCGCGGATGCACGCGACGTTCGCCGCGATAGACCGTGCCCTGCTCGAGTGCGGCCGCAAGACCACGGAAGAGCTCATCGTCGGCGGTGAGTCCCACGGTGTCGCGGACGCGGCGTCCGACGAGCGCGATCGGCTCGCGGCGCAGCATGGCGCCGGCGCGCGCGTTCGCTTCGACGATCTCGAAGTCGATGATCTCGCCGTCGGCCGCACGCACGGGTTCGAGGTGCAGCAAACCGTCCTCGGCTTCGTGCACCGTCAGGCGCAACCGACGCTCACGCGCCTGCAGTGCGACGAGATCACGCGCCTGCTGCGCTGTCTGCGTGCGCAGCACGAGTGCGTTGTGTGCCGTCAGTCCAAGCGCGGTAATTCCGGCCGTGGCGCTCAGCGCGAGGAACGCGCCGGGCGCGGAGGGCAGGAGACGCAACGTGGCCTCGACCACGAGATCAGGACGTGTCGTGGTCGCGGCATCGGCGAGCGGCAAGGCGAACAGCTCGACCGGCACCACGAGGGCGAGCAGAGCGACGACCACCACGAGACAGCACGAAAGGAGCGGCATGGAGCGCCAGGGCAAATGGGACGGGCCACACGCCAGCGAGGCGTGGCGACGAGCTGACGCTCTCCAGTGCAACGGCTGTGCCACGCCCAGGCCAAGATCTCGGGCGCTCCGCAAGTGATTGTGCGGCAAGGGATTGGCTCGTCGCCGCGGGCTCGCGCGCGCGGTCGCGGGGGCCCCGTCGCCCTCCGTGCCTCCCGGTCAGAGTCGCCGCGTTTCCCGGCGGGGCGGCAAGAATCGCCGAGCGGGTCGCGGCGGCCGGACGCGACCGAGAGGCACGGCGCTCACGCGTCGTCCGTGCCGAGCAGCGTCCGACGTTCGAGCGCTGCGAAGCGCGCGGCCCCATCGCGATCGGGTCGCAGCAGGGACACGATCATGCCCACCGCGAAGCTCAGCGGTATCGACACGATGGCGGGATTGCGCAGCGGGAATGGTGCGCTGTCGTGGTGCAGCAGGTCGATCTGGATGGCGGGGGAGAGTGCGATGAGCGCCACCGTGGTGAGCGTACCGACCACCATGCTGCTCGCGGCGCCGGTGGTACTCGTGCGCGGCCAGAACACCGCGAGCAGCAGCGCCGGGAAGTTGCCGCTCGCGGCGATGGCAAACGCGAGCCCCACCATGAACGCGACGTTCTGTCCCTTGAAGACGACGCCGAGCACGATGGCGATGAGCGCCAGTCCGACGGTCGCGAGACGTGCCACTCGCAACTCCTCGCTCGGTTTGGGCGCACCACGACGCACCACTCTCGCCCACAGGTCATGCGCAATGGCGGCCGCGCCACTCAATGCGAGGCCCGCCACGACAGCGAGGATCGTGGCGAACGCCACGGCGGCGATGAAGCCGAGGAACGGACGACCGCCGAGCAGCTCGGCGAGCAACGGCGCGGCCATGTTGCCACCCGCGTCGACGCTCCGAATCACGTCGGGGCCGACGAGCACCATGGCGCCGAAGCCGAGGATGAACGTGAGCAGGTAGAAGAGTCCGATGAGCCCCGTTGCAAAGAACACGGAGCGTCGCGCGGCGCGCGCATCGGGCACGGTGTAGAAGCGCATGAGAATGTGCGGCAGCCCTGCCGTGCCGAACATGAGCGCCATGCCGAGTGAGATGGCATCGAGTGGATTGCTCACGAGCTTGCCGGGCGCAAGCACGGCGTCTCCCTGCTTCGCCGCCGCGGCTTCGAACAGCGCGAGCGGTGACCACTCGAAGCGCGCGAGGACGAGCAACGCGAGCATGGCGGCACCACCGAGCAGCAGTACGGCCTTCACGATCTGCACCCACGTGGTGGCGAGCATGCCACCGAACAGCACGTACGCCATCATGGCGAGACCCACGCCCACCACGGCCACTTCGTATGGAATGCCGAGCAACAGTCGAATCAGACCGCCGGCGCCCACCATCTGGGCGATGAGGTAGAACGAGATGGTCGCGAGTGTCCCCACCGCCGCAGCGAGTCGCACCGGGCGCGGATCGAGACGCGCTGCCACCACATCCGCAAAGGTGTAGCGACCGAGATTGCGCAGCGGCTCGGCCACGAGGAACAGCACGACGGGCCAGCCCACGAGCCACCCGGTGCTGTAGAGCAAGCCGTCAAAGCCCGACGTGGCGACGAGTCCCGCGATGCCGAGAAACGACGCGGCGCTCATGTAGTCGCCCGCCAGCGCGAAGCCGTTCTGCCCGGCGGTGACGGAGCGTCCCGCCGCGTAGAAGTCTTCGGTGGTGCGCGTCCGCCGTGCCGCCCACCACGTGATGCCGAGGGTGGCCGAGATGAAGACCGCGAAGAAGAGCACGGCCACCGCGTTGGGTTCGCCGATGCTTGTCGACGCGGTGGGTGCACTCGCGTCCTGTGCGATGCGCGTGAGCAGCAGGGCGCGGGGCGGCGTCACGACGCGCCTCGGCGTTCTGCATCAATGGCCGGATCGTACACGGCATTGGCCCAGCGCACGTACCACCAGGTGAGCAACCACGCGACGACGATGACAAGCGCACCGAGCAGGATGCCGAGCGACAACCCCGGCGCGAGACGCGTGGCGAGCGTGGACGGCGCCCACGCCACGAGCGCGAGGAAGCCGAAGTAGGTGGTCACCATGGTAATGGTGAGAGCACCGGCGAGCCGCCAGCGACGACGGGCAATGGCGCGCAGGCGTTCGAGAGACGACGCATCGGAGGACATGCAGCGCCAACCTACCGACGGCGCGCCGCAGGGCAAGACGCGCGCCGTCACGCACACGATGACGGTCAGCTCACTGGACGTCGCTCTCCGTTGAACCTGGGGGACGCAGGCGGACGCGCGCGAGCTTGAGCCCGGCGGCATCGCGCGTGGTGAGATAGACGACACGTCCGGGACCGAAGCCCACGAGTGTGTGTCCCGACGGGAGCTGGATACGATCGACGAGTGTTCCGGTCGCGTCGATCACGTCATAGACGGCGCCCTGACGTGGCGAGAGCGGCAGATTGAGTCGCACCCACAGCTGACCATCCGCATCGGCGCGCGCGGCGCCTGCGGCGAAGGCCGGCTTGTAATCGGGGAGGTCACCCACCTGCACGAGCGTGGGCGCGCGGTAGATCGGGGCCGGTGGTGTGTAGCCCTGACCGTACATCTCGCTGTAGTACGACTGCGTGCACGTGGGCTGCCCCGGCGCGGGAGGGCCGGACGGCGCCGGCGCGACCCCGAGGGGGGCGTCCCAGATCGAGACGCCACCGGCTGGGGTCACGCCCGGTGGGCACGCGGGCACGTAGTTCTCGGGGAAACGGACGCCGGGCGGCAGAATCCAGTCCGCTGGCAGTCCCGGCGGCGGGACGTAGCCACTGGGCACCGTGAAGCTGGCCGGATAGGGCTTGTTGAGCAGGTTCGACCACGCAATCATCGACGTGGCGTAGTTCGATTGCGCCGACTTCACCTGCGCCCCACGCATCGAATCGACAAAGGCCGCCTTGGCGTCGTCATCGAGCGGCTGCCACGCGAACGGAAGCCGCTGCCCGGACCGCATCGAGCCATCGGGCGCGCGAAACTCGATGCGATAGTCGAGGCCGCGCACGAAGGCGATCGTTCCGTCGACGAGCGTGGCCCAGTCATCGACGAGCGGGAGCGGGTTGGGCGCGGTGTTGAAGCTGTAATACCCCTCCGGCTCGAGGCGCACGGAATACACGACCTTGGCAAGCCGCACGACGCCGAGCGTATCGGCCCGACGAGTGTCGAGATGGGTCGCCACCACGAACGCAGTATCGGGGGGCTGTGGAACCGCCGGCATGCCCGGCACCGCCGAGGGTGGGGGCGGCGCCGCGCGAGCGCTCAGGCGATGGACGAGGCGCCCGTGTGCGTCAATCGCGCCCGTTCCAGCAGTGGGCGAGCGCAGCGCGCTCACGGTTTCGGAGCGCGGCACCGCGCGCACGCGTGTGATGCGTCCCTCACCGTCGAGCTGCAGCATCGCGAGCGTACTCGGGTCGACGAAGAGTGAGGAGTCGGCGCGATGCGAAAGCAACGTGCCCGGTTGCATGCCGTAGAAGTTGTCGCGCTCCGACAAAGAGTCGAGCACGATGCGTGCGTCGCCGAGCAGCGTGTCGAGCAGGATGAGGCGACGAGCGACGACATCGTTCACGAGCACCCGCCCGTCGGGAAGACCGCGCACCTGCCCGATCGTGCCAAAGGTGGACGTGCTGACGGCCTGCGCCGTGGCGATGCGCCGCACGGCGGGGCCAGGTAACGTGGGGAGCGTGTCGGGCGCGGTCGCTGCGGCGGGGGGCGGTGGTGCGGCGGTGATGGGCCGCTCCTGTGCGCCGAGCCCGGTCCGCATGGGCAAGAGGAGCAGTGCGACGACCGCGGCGTCGTGCGCACGGCGCGAGATCGTGCGAAGGATTCGCATGGACATGACGCCTCGCATCAGAAGGACACCACTTCGAAGAAGCCCGCACTCTCGAAGCCGAACGACGCGCCACTGAAGCCGCTCGTGGCGGGCACGTAGAGCCCGTTGCCGTTGCGAATCAGCCGCAGGAAGCGCGGATCGAGAAAGTTGTTGACCTGCGGCGGTAGCTTCCGGCGCTGCGCCGGCGTGAGCAGGGCGGTGACCTCGGAGACACTGCGGATGAGGAGCTCCACCTGGGCGCGACGAGCCACGAGGAAGTCGGCGTAGGCCGCGTCGAGGTTGAAGTTCACCGGCAGCGCCGACAGGCGCCGCGCCACGGGCAACCAGATGGAGTCGGCACGATAGGCGTAGCGTCGATTGAGCACGGCAATGCTGTCGGCCTGACGCGCATCGAGTCGCAATGAATCCTGCTGACGGAGAATCGACGTCATGGGATTGCTGACGCCTTGCACGATCATGGTGCGCAGCTCACGCTCCGGCGGACGAATCGTGCCGCGTGTGCGGCCTTGCGAGAGCATCTGGTCGAGCATTTGTGATTCGAGCGTCGGTCCCAGATCAATCCGCATCGACACCGTCATCGTGACGGGGGACCGCAGGGTCAGAAACTGCGGACGCGTCTGCCCGAAGCGCTGATTCACCTCGTACCGGAAGCGCTGCGTGGCCGCATCGAACCCACGCACGTACAGCAAGGCCTGATCGGGGAACGGATTCTGCCCCCAGCCGCGCAGGTTGTCGGCACCATTGAACAGCAGATCGGCGGCGCCGAGCGGATTGTCGATGGACAGATTCACCGACGCGCGCTGCGGCATGCGGAATCGCGCACGATCGAGGGTGAGATTGAGCGTGGCCGTTGACGCCCACGGCGCGCGGCAGCTGTTGCGCTCGGCCACGCGTCCCAGTTGCCGTTCCAGACAGCGACGGGTCGCGTTGGGCAGCGTCGCGTAGAGTTGCTGCAGCTCGCCGCGCAGCGTCGCGTCCGCTTCCGTGCGCGGGTCGTGAATGAACGCCCGGTCGTTCGTGTATCCGTCGCCGTTGAGGTCGTTGGCCACGATCGGTGTGAAGCCGGCGCCCGAGCGGAACTGCCCGTTCCAGTTGACCGTGACGTAGTCGAAGAAGTTGTAGCGCAGGTTGTAGCTGAGCTGGTGCGGGCCGATGCTGGCCACCGCCCACTCGCGCGCGAGCGGATTGCCCGGGGTGCTCTGGAAGCCAGCGACCTGCTCGCGCACGTACGTGTACGTGTAGCCGGCGCTCCAGCCGAACCGCTGGAAGCCGCGGGCAATCGGCGAGAGTCGAACACTCAGCTGCGCTGTGGTCGAGCGCAGGTCGGAGCGGTATTCCGTGACGCGGTTGAACGCGCTCGTCACGCGTGCATCGGCGGCCGCAATCGCACCCGTGAGGGGATCGATGCTGGAGGGCTGCACGAACACCGGACGATTCGCTTCGCTGGCGAGTGCAAACTGCGGGGACGACTCGAAGTTGAGATCGACCGGCTGCGCCTGATGCAGATTGAGCGCGAACGTGCCTTCGACGCTGAGCGAGGCCCGCGCGTCGAGCACCGGACCCTGCCATGACAGATTCGCGCGCGCGGCCTGTTGCGGCTGAAAGCTGCGCGCGAAGAGCACGACATTCGGCGCGGCGTTCGAGAAGACGCTGCCGCCCCGCCCGTCGGCACAGGTGGACGGGATGAGGCCGAGGTCGCGTTCGTACGCCGTCCAGTCGGGCAGCGGGGCGGCGTCGCCGGTGCAGACGAGCTGTTGCACGCCACTCGGCAGCCCCGTGTTGTCGAGGGCCGAGCCGACCTGGCCGCCGGCGCCTCCATTGGCGAAGAGTCCGATGCCACCGCGCAACACGGCGCGAGGGACGCGCGCGGCACCGGCGAACGCGCCGATTTCCTGCGCCGAGCCGAGTGTGTACGAAAAGCCGAGCCGCGGACTCACGACAATCGGCGTCGGGAGACGATCGTTGCGTCGATCGAACGTCTGATCGATGGCGGCGTTGAACGTGGGGGATGTCGGGAAGCGGGTTGTCTCCACGCGCACTCCGTACTGGAGTTGCAGGTCGGCCGAGCGTCGCCAGGTGTCGCCAAGCGAGAGCGCCACGTTGAGCTGGCGCAGATCCCGCTCGAGGGCCGTGAGCTGCCGCGTGAACGACGCCGCGCGTCCCGCTTCGAAATCGGCGAGCGAGTTGAACGCGAAGGTACCGCGGAGATTGTTGGCGATGGTCTGGCGCGTGTCGCTGAAACGCACTTCGCTGCTGAGCTTGATGCGGTGCTTGTTGGCGTCGTCAAACCAGCTCAACGTGTGCTGCAGCTGCGTGCCGATCGTGCGCACGTCGTTGAAGAGCGACTGGTTGCCACCAAAGCCGAGTGTCTGCACGCCCGTCGTGCCGTTGGGCAGCGTCGAGTTGACGCGGACACGGCCGAGTGGCAGGTCGACGTACGGATCACCGTAGTTGCGCGAGGCGTTCACGGCGAGCGAGGCCTCGCTGAGCCACAGGCCGAAGTAGCGATTGTGGCGCACCTGCGCGCCGCCGCCCCAGTTGATCCGATCACCACTGGTCGCCGCCAACTGCGTGGCTCCCACGCCGACGGGCCGCTGTCGCCCCATGTTGAGGTTGAACGTGATGCCGTAGGCATCACCATTCACGGCGTTGGGGGGCTGGATGTCGAGACTGGTGAACAGGCTGACGTTGTCATTGAAGAGCGAGGTGCGATCGGCGGCGATGAGCCGCGGAATGGCGCGCGCGTCGAGCGCCTCGAAGAAGCGCGTGACTGAATCGGGGGACAGTCCAGCCGTGATGAGTCCGAGCGATCCCGTGCTGAGCAGCGTGCGATTGGGGCGTGCGTTGCGGTCCACCTGGAACGAGGCATTGTAGAACGCCTTGTTTTCCACCAGCGCTCCCGAGGCGCGGCCGCCGACGGACACACTCGTGAACTCCGTGCCGAGGGCGCGCCCGGCGGGGTCGGTCCACTGCAGCGGCGGCGCGTTGGTCACCAGGCTGATGCCGCGCGTCTTCAGGTTCGATGTCGAGCCGGTGCGCAGATTGAGGTTGCCGCCCGCGAAGCCGCCACGCGATGGATCGAAGGGCGACGTCGTCAGTGAGGCGGATACGTTCGCGTCGCGCGGCAATCCGTTGGCGCCGAAGTCGAGCCCGTTGAGCGTGAGGTTGTTCGCGTCCGCGCCAAGGCCGAGCACGGAGAAACCATCGGGCGCGCCTTCGACACCGGGAATGAGCGCGACCCCCGGCAGCGAGGCGGCGAGCGCCCCGAGATTGCCCAGCACATCGACACCCTGCGTCGTGGCGTCGATCGTGCGCTCCGTGCCGCTCACATCGGGCGTGCGCGAGCCCCGCTGCACTCGTTGCTGCACCGGGGCGACGGCGAGGACCGTATCGAGCTGCATGGGTTGCAGGCGCGTGTCGGCCACGAGCACCTCCTGATCACCGAAGCGCTTCACCTGCAGCTGGCGCGACGCGTACCCCACGAGCGCGTAGTTCACCAGGTAATCGCCGGTGCCCCCCGGAAAGGCGAGCTGGAAGCTGCCGCGAGCGTCGGTGCGCGTGGTGCGCGTGACATTACCGGGGATGGACGTCGCGCTCACGCGGACGCCGCCGAGCGCCTGGCCATCGACGGAGGTGACGCGGCCACGGATCACGTCGGTCTGGGCGAAGGCGCTCCCATGAGGGACAAAAAGCGCCACGCAAAGGACGAAGAGCAACGAAAGCGAACGCATGCGGCCTCAGGCGGGGGGAGGCGAGGGAGGACAGCAACGTGCGCCGTACCCGCCGTGCCGTGTGAGGTTCCGCACAGCGCGAAATCGTGACACGGCCACCGCGCGTCGCCCGCGGGCTCACCGTGCGCCCGTTTCCCGCCGGTGACCAGCCGACGCATATTGCGCCTCGCGACCTTTTCCCCTTCGATTCGCCCATGCAGCGCATGCTCATCGCCCTCGCCAGTCTCATCAGCGGACTGGTGGCGCTCTATCTGCACCTCTGGAAGCTCGGCAAGGCCGGCGCGCTCACCTGCGGCAGCGGCGGCGGCTGTGCGTACGTGCAGACGAGCAAGTACGGCTGGTTCCTTGGCGTCGATGTCGCGCTCATCGGCGCGCTCGGCTACGCGGCCATCTTCCTGGTGGCCATGGTGGGGACGCAGCCGGCGTTCACGAGCGCGCGCTGGGTGACGCGTGCACTGCAGCTCCTCATCTGGCCCGCCGTGCTCTTCACGATCCGCCTCAAGTACGCGGAGTTCGTGATTCTCAAGTCGTTCTGCCCGTGGTGTGCCGTCTCGGCGGTCACGATCACCTTGTGCGCGATCCTGGTCACGCTCGATCATCGACGGCTGCAGCGCGAGACGATCGGTGCGTAGCAGCGCGCTCCGCCGCCGGGCAACCGCGCGCGGCCGTCAGTTCACAGGTGCGGGCAGGTCGGCGCTGCCGATCATGACATCGAACCAGCTCGCGAGCCGCTCCGGCCCCGGATAGCCCGGCATCGTCCCGCGAATGCGACCGTTTGCGTCGACCGCCACGAACGTCGGTGTGCCGCGGTAGCGGAATGTCAGCAGCACCTGCGACTGCGACGTGGCCGGCCCGATCGGTCGCGCGCCACTGATGCCGGCGGCCTGCAGCATCGGGACGCCGTCGCCGGCCCCTTCGAGCGTGAGCAGGCGAAGCCGAGGGACGGGTCGTCCGTTCGCATAGGCTCCGAGATCACGCAGCGCGAGGCGACAGTAGCCACACGTGCGCGAACTGATCATGACGATGGCCGGTTCGCCATTGCTCACGATCGGCACGGTAGCGCCGTTGGCGTCGCGCACGGGAAACGAGCCCAATCCCTCGCGGCTGAGCGCCTCGGCGCCCTCGGGCGCATCCTGCGCGAGCGCCTGGACGGTGGCCGCCGCTTCGGCGACGACGTCGGCCGCACTCCGCGTCGGTGCCTCGGGGGTGGCGAGGCTGCCGGGCCGAAACGCGAACAGCGCACCTGCGGCGAGACCGGCGCCCACGAGGACGAGGACCACATCGCGTCCCCACGAGCGCGAACGGGGGGGCGCGGGTGTCGGCGCGGCGACTGTTTCCGTTGGGGGCAGCTCCGTAGGTTCCATGCATGAAAGATGGCACCGCCGGCGAGCCGCTGTCACCTCTGCGCCGGTCACCGGCGCCGCGCGGCGCGCACGCGGACGCGCGGGCGCTCGCGGCGCTCGATATCGCGGCACATCTCGCGGATCCGGCGCGCAAGCAGGCGTTTGTCACGCCCATGTTCGACGTGATCGCGCCGCGGTACGATGACTTCACGCGGCTCTTTTCGTTCGGCATGGACGCGCGCTGGAAACGCGACGCGATCACGGCGGGGCTCGAGACGCTACAGCACGCTTCGACCCACGGACGACGCGCGCTCATCCTCGACGCGGCCTGTGGCACGGGTGATCTCGCGATCGGTCTGGTGCGCGGAGCACATCGCGCCGGACTCGCAGCGCAGGCCGTCGGCGTCGACGCCGCCGGCGAGATGGTGCGGGCGGCGCGCGCGCGACTGCACGGGCCGGATGCCGATGTGGCTGCGCACGTGAACATCGCGCACGGCGACATGACCGCGGTTGCGTTGCGCGATGGCGCCGTCGATCTCGTGACGGCCGGCTATGCGGTTCGGAACGCGCCGGAACCCGCGTTGGCGGTCGCCGAGTTTGCGCGGCTGCTGCGTCCCGGCGGCGTGCTCATCACGCTCGACTTCTACCGACCGACGTTCGCGCCGTGGCGGGAACTGTTCCTCGGGTATCTCCGGGTGGCCGGTGATCTCGTCGGGTGGACCTGGCACCGCTCCCCGGTGGTATACGGCTACATTGCACGCTCGATTCGACACTTCGTGACGGCACGCGACTTTGCGATGCTGCTCGAATCGCACAGCTTTCGCGTGCGCACGGTGCGGCGGTGGCTCGGCGGCGGCGTGGCAATGCACATTGCCGAGCGCCGCTGACCGACGCACCCCGCGCGAGCTCCTCACATCTCCATTCGATCGTTCGCCATGCTTCGTTCCCTCCGTTCGCTCTGTGCCGTGCTCGTCGCCTCCGTCGCACTCGTCGCGTGCAACGCCTCCGACGCTGGCTCACCCAACAGCCCCTCCGATCCGTCCACGGAGCAGTTCGCCTCGGCGCTCGGCATCAACCTCGGGGAGATGCGGGAGGTCGCGTCGCGGTTGTATGTGCGCGATATCACCGTCGGCACGGGGGCGGAGGCGACGACCGGCAAGCGGCTGCGCATGCGCTACACCGGGTGGTTGCGAAACGGCACCGTCTTTGACAGCAACGCGCCGAGCGGTACGCCGTTCGACTTCACGTTGGGGGTTGGCGAAGTCATTGCTGGTTGGGACATCGGCGTCGCCGGCATGCGCGTCGGCGGCAAGCGTCGTCTCGTGATGTCGTCGCAGTATGGCTACGGCCCGTCGGGCAGTGGTCCGATTCCAGGCAACGCGACGCTCGTCTTCGACGTCGAACTGCTCAGCATTCTGAACTGAGCTGTCGCGTGCGGCGCGGGATCACGGCGTGACCGTCGATCCCGCGGCCGTGGCGACGAGATGCCCGTGCAACTCCGTCCAATACGCCTGCACGGTGATGTGCCGACCAGCGAACTCCGGCAACGTCAGTCGCACGGCAACAGCGCCTGCGGCGCCAGGAAACACCTCGACTTCCTGAAAGCGCACGTAACGCTGGACGTGCGGGTCGATGGCCTTGTACACGGCTTCCTTGAGCGCGAAGCGCAGGCGAACGGCGACGCGATAGCCGAGCGGATCGCTGGCGGCGAGCGGCGCGAGTTCGTGACGCTCCAGCGGCGTCAGGATCTTCGGCGCGAGATCGGGACGCGTCAGGTCATCGGCCTCGGGCTTCTCTTCGACATCGACGCCGAGGGTGTGTACGGCGTCGGTCGGGACGCTGACGAGGGCGACGGCGAGCCGACGCTTGTGGCTGACGCTTCCGAGGGCGCCCTCGGGCATGGACGGCGCCCGACGCGGTGTGCGCAGGATCGCCGCGCGCGCGAGCGTTGGCCGCGCATCGCTCAGCGCGGCGCGCAAGGCGAGGCGGCCACCCACGAACGCCACGCGCCGTGGCAGGGCGAGCGTTTCGGAGAGCGCCCATTCGTCCGGGTGCAGCGCCTCGCGCGCTGCTGCGAGCAGCGCTGGCAGCTCGGCGTCGGAGGCCGGCGCCGGAAGGGAAATCGCGCTCAACGTGCCATGTGGCAGCCGACGCGTATCGACGAGCGGAAAATCGGGGACGGTGTTCGGCATGCTGCAATCTCCCATCCGGGCGCGCAGGATGCCAAGCTTCACCGCATGACCGAACGCCGCTGTTCGCCCGTTTCACGGGACGCCGCATGACGCCGCCTCCCTCCTCGGGGAGCCCTCCCGTCTCCGATCCAACCGCCTCGCCATCGCCGCGCCTGCGCGACGCGCTGAGTCAGGGCCACGCGTGGTACATCGTGGCGATCCTCACGCTCGCGAATGTGAGCGGCTTCGTCGATCGGCAGATCCTCTCGCTGTTGGTCGAACCGGTGAAGCGTGACCTCGGCGTGACCGACACGCAGGTCTCGTTGCTCATGGGGCTGAGTTTCGCGGTGTTCTACTCCGTGCTCGGCATTCCGATCGGGCGACTCGCCGATCGTTCGAGCCGACGCGCGATCGTCGCGGTCGGGGCCGCGCTCTGGAGCCTGATGACCGCGCTGAGTGGGCTGGCGCGTTCCTTCGGACAGCTGTTCGCGATGCGCATCGGCGTGGGGGTGGGCGAAGCGACGCTCGGCCCGTCGGCCGTGTCCATGATTGCCGACGCGTTTCCGCGCGAGCGTCGTGGCACCGCCATGAGCGTGTACATGCTGGGCACGTTTCTCGGCTCCGGCATCGCGTACGCGCTTGGAGCGTGGGTCGTCTCCCTGACGGCGAATCAGGCGCCGTGGCAGTGGCCGCTGGTTGGTGAGATTCGTCCCTGGCAGTCGGTGTTCTTCGTTGTGGGACTGCCGGGGCTGCTGATCGCCGCACTGGCCATGACCATGCGCGAACCCGCGCGGAGTGGTGGCGACGGTGCGGGAAGCGACTCGCCGTCCTTCGCCGAGGTGATGGCGTACTTCCGCCGGCACCGACGCACGATGTTGACGCTGTCGTTCGGCTTCGCGTGTTCGGCCGCGGTGAACTACGGCATTGGCGCGTGGTTGGCCACGTTCTTCGTGCGGACGCACGGCTGGACGGCGTCCGAGGCCGGGACGTTGCAGGGCGTGCTGACCATGACGCTCGGCGTCGCGGGGACGCTCCTCGGTGGCTGGCTGACCGATCGTTGGGTGCGGGCCGGCCGCGTGGATGCTCCGGTGACGGTGGGTGTGCTCGCGGCCGCCGGGATGATCGTGACGGCCGGGGTGTATCCGCTCGTCCCGTCGGCGACCGTGGCTGCGGTGCTCCTGGCCCCACTGAACATCTTCGCGGCGATGCCCTGGGGGGCCGCCAACGCGGCGATCGCGGAGGCGTTGCCGGCGCGGATGCGCGGACAGGGGTCGGCAGTGTACTTTCTGGTCGTCAATTTGTTTGCTGGGGCGTTCGGCCCGACGGCCGTTGCCCTGCTCACCGATCGTGTGTTCGGCGATCCGGCGGCGCTCCGCTGGTCACTCGCTGCGTGTGCGATCGGGGGCATGTCCCTCACCATGCTACTGCTCGGATTCGGTCGCGCCGCGTACCGCACCACAGTAGCCACCCGGGAGAACTGATGCGTCGAGTCGTGACTGCAGTCGCGGTGGGAATGCTGGTGGTGTCATCCGACGTCGACGCACAGATGATGCGTGGGCCGCGCGCGGAAGCGGGCGTCACGATGATGATGTCGCCGGCGTCGGGCTCGCGCATTCCGGAGTTCATGGTGGGACCCGAAGTGAACGTGCGCATCGCGCAGTTGGCAGGCGGTGAAGTCGGCCTCGAAGGCGCGATGCGCTTTCGTGCCGATGGCAATCAGCTGCTCATCTGCCCGCAGCCGCCGGGCGTGATCTGCGATGCGCGCAACGTGAACACGCTCGGCACCGCCGGCCTCGTCTATCGTCGGGGTTTTGGTGCGATGCCGCTGCAGTCGGGCGCGACGCTGCGCGCCGGTGTCGGCGCGGCGTTCACGTCGCTCAAGGGATCGGCGACGATCTACCCGTTCCCCAACGGCGACCGTCCGGCGCTCGACGAAGTGCAGAAGACGGCCGGCATGTTCGATCTCGGCCTTGGCTGGGTGCAGCGCTACGGCACCGTGCCATTCCGTGTCGAAGGGCGCGTGAACGCGTTCACGCCGAAGCTGGCGAATACCGCGTACACGTACGGCCTGCAGTTCGGCATCGGGTACTGAGCGGCGCGGCCTTCCGGGCCGCGTCCCGTGCTGTGCCGTAACTGAGCAGAGGGAAGACGAACCGAAGAAGGGCGGAAGAAGAACCAAGAAGAGCAACGGCACGATCGCGCGTCGAGTTGCTCGTCTTCAGTTCGTCTTCCGCCCTTCTTCGGTTCGTCTTCCGGATTTCTCTGTTGCGGTTTGCGGTGCTCCGCGCCACGCGTCAGCCGCCGCGCTCGCCCTCGGCGAACTCGGGCTTCGCGAGTCCGGTGACAACGTTGCCCGCGAGGATGCCGGCCGCGAGCGAAATGCCGACGAGCGCCACGCGAAACGCCGTATCAATGCCCGCCACGGTCTCGTTGCCGAGCAACGAGGTGACGGAGCGAAAGCCGATACCGCCGGGCACGAGAATGAGCAGCCCTGGCA
>ERZ1066122.671-NODE-671-length-34449-cov-13.711694_pt1 | contig 34449 bp, 31 predicted proteins | sample MGYA00382769_ERZ1066122 | MGnify/ENA primary metagenome ERZ1066122 (study PRJEB33369, sample SAMEA5778352) | biofilm metagenome | biome: Industrial cooling water; feature: Water cooling tower basin; material: Biofilm | place: United Arab Emirates | collected... | reverse complement strand
CCGCTGGCCGACGCGGCCGCAGCCCTCTGGGGCGACCCGGTCAGCGTGACCCTCGGCCTCGACGACGACCCGCTGGGACTGCTCGGCGGATGACACCGATCCCCTCGCGGAAAGACCGACCATGACCGCCGATCCGACGACGCCCCCCGCTGCCCCCGCGACCCGCGCGCCGCGCTGGATGCGCCTGCTTCTGGCCGCCTCGCTGGCGCTCAACCTTCTGGTCGCGGGGATCGTGGCGGGCGGGCTTCTCCACCGCGACGGACCCGGCGGGCGGATGCGCCCGGCGGACCTGGCGCTCGGCCCCGTCGCCCGCGCGCTGGACGAGGGCGACCGGCGCGCGATCCTCGGCGCGCTGCGCGAGGGCGGCGGGCTTCGGCCGCTCGACCGGGACCCGCGCGAGGCGGGCCTGCGGGCGATCGCCGAGGCCGTGCGCGCCGAACCCTTCGACGCCGCGCGCCTGCGCGGGGCGCTCGACGCGCAGGCGGGGCGGATCGAGGCGGCGCAGCGCGCCGTGCGCGAGGCGCTCGTCGAGCGGGTCGCCGCGATGGGCCCCGAGGGCCGCGCGGCCTTCGCCGACCGCCTGCTGGCCGACCGGGGCGGCCACCGCTGACCCCGGCGGCGGGGTCAGTCCCCGAGCGCCGCCGTCAGGGTGGCGATGTTGTGGCGCATCATCGCGAGGTAGCTGGCGGCCGGGCCCTCCGGCCCCGATAGCGCGTCGGAGTAGAGCGTCCCGCCGATCGCCGCCCCCGTCTCGGCGGCGATGCGGTCCAGCAGGCGCGGGTCGCTGACGTTCTCGAGGAAGAGCGCGGGCGTGCCCTCGGCGCGCACCTGCGCGATCAGCGCCGCCACGTCGGCGGCCGAGGCCTCGGCCTCGGTGCTCATGCCCTGCGGGGCGACGAAGGTCACCCCGTAGGCCCGCGCGAAGTAGGCGAAGGCATCGTGCGAGGTCACGATCCGGCGGCGGTCGGGCGGCAGCGCCGCCACGGCGGCGCGGATCGCGGCGTCGAGCGCGTCGAGCTCGGCGCCGTAGGCCGCGGCGTTGGCGCGGTAGGTCGCGGCGCCCCCGGGATCGGCGGCGGCGAGGCCCTCGGCGATGGCGGCGACGTAGAGCCTCGCGTTCGCGACGTCCTGCCAGGCGTGGGGGTCGGCGGGGCCATGGTCGTCCGCGGCGTGGTCGGGGTCGTCCGCCTCCCCGCGTGCCAGCGCCAGCGGGGTCACGTCCCGGCTCGCGACGATCACCGGGCCCGCGTAGCCCGCGGCCTCGATCAGGCGGTCGAGCCAGGGCTCGAACCCGAGTCCGTTGACCACGACCGCGCGCGCGCCGGCCACCGCCCGCGCGTCGGCCGGGCTGGGCTGGAAGACATGCGCGTCGCCGTCGGGGCCGACCAGCACGGTCACCGCGACCCGGTCGCCGCCCACCCGCGCGACGAGGTCGCCCAGGATCGAGACGCTGGCGACCACGGGCAGGCGGTCCTGCGCGACGGCCCGCGCGGGGACCAGCGCGGACGCGGCGATGAGGCCGAGGACGGCGCGGCGGCGGATCGGCATGGCGGGTCTCCGTTCAGGATCGCAGATGGGCGCGCGGCCGGTAGCGGGCGAGGATCCCCCCCTCGGGTCCGAGGATCACCGAGACCGCGTAGGCCGCCCCGGCGCAGAGCACGATCGCCGGGCCCGAGGGCAGCGCCAGGTGGTAGGACAGAAGCAGCCCCGCGAGGCTGGCGGCCACGGCGACCGCCATCGCCACGGCGATCAGGCCGCCGATGCCCCGCGCCCAGAACCGCGCCGCGGCGGCGGGCAGGATCATCAGCCCCACCGCCATCAGCGTCCCCAGCGCCTGCAACCCGGCGACGAGGTTCACCACGACCAGCGCGAGGAACGCGCCGTGCGTCACCGCCGACAGCCCGCTGACCGACCGCAGGAACTGCGGGTCCGCGCATTCGAGGACCAGCGGCCGGAACAGCACGGCCAGCGCGAGGAGCGTGCCCGTGGCGATGGCGCACAGCAGCACAAGCGCCGCGTCGTCGAGCGCCAGCACCGTGCCGAACAGGACGTTCAGCAGGTCGACGTTGCTGCCCCGCAGCGACACCAGCAGGACACCGCCCGCGAGGCTGATGAGGTAGAACGCGGCGAGGCTGGCGTCCTCGCGAAGGGGCGTCACGCGGGTGACGAACCCGGACAGCAGCGCGACCGCCAGCCCCGCGAGGATGCCGCCCACCGTCATCGCCCCCAGCGACAGCCCCGACACGAGGAACCCCGCCGCGGCACCAGGCAGGATCGCGTGCGCCATGGCGTCGCCCGTGAGGCTCATCCGGCGCAGCATCAGGAACACGCCCACCGGCACCGCGCCCAGCGCGATCGCCACGCAGCCCAGAAGCGCGCGGCGCATGAAGGCGAAGTCGGCGAAGGGGGCGAGCAGAAGGTCGGTCATGCCGCGCGCGGCGCGCAGACCCCGGCGGCCTCGTCCCGCGCCTCGCACATCCGGCGGGCGCGCAGCAGCGTCTCGGCCGTCAGCGCCTGCGCGGTCGGGCCATGGGCCACCAGCGCGCGCGCGAGCACCATCGTCTCGGGGAAGTGGCGGCGCACCGCGTCGAGGTCGTGCAGCACCGCGACGACCGTGCGCCCGCCCTCGTGCCAGCGCGCGACCAGCGCCATGAGGTCCGAGGCAGTCCTCGCGTCGATCGCGGTGAAGGGCTCGTCCAGCAGGATCACCTCGGCCTCCTGCAGCAAAAGCCGCGCGAAGAGGACGCGCTGCATCTGCCCGCCCGACAGCGCGCCGATCGGCCGCGCGTCGAACCCGGCCAGCCCCACCGCCGCCAGCGCCGCGTCGATGCGGTCCGCGTGGGCGGGGCGGATGCGGCCGAAGGCCCCGATCTCGGCCCAGAGGCCCATGGCCACAAGCTCGCGCGCCCGGATCGGGAAGCTGCGGTCGATCTCGGCCTGCTGGGGCAGGTAGGCGATCCGGCCCCGGCCCCGCTCCACCCGCCCCGCCAGGGGCCGCAGCGCGCCGGCGATGCCCTTGAGCAACGTGGACTTGCCCGCGCCGTTGGGGCCCACGACGGCGGTCAGGCTTCCCGCCGGCAGGGTCGCGTCCAGATGGTGCACGGCCGGGTGGCGGTCGTAGCCCAGCGTCAGGTCGGTCAGGCGGATCGCGGGCATCAGGCCAGCTCCAGCCAGAGGGCGCCCCACAGCAGCGCCGAGGCCAGCACGGCCCCGAGAAGCCGCAGGCCCACGCCCGCGAGGAGCAGGCTGCGCGCCCCGGGGGGCGGAAGGGGGCGGTGGGGCATCGGCGCGTCCATCATGTTACATCATAACATAACGGGCCTGGCCGGGGCCGTCCAGCCCCGCCGTGCGCACGCGCCCGCGCGCCCCCCGCGCCGCTAGTCGCGCCGCGCCATGAGCCACAGCACGAACAGGCCTCCGACCAGCCCGGTGACGATCCCGATCGGCATGTCCTCGGGCGCCATCGCGGTGCGGGCGGCGGTGTCCGCGGCGATCAGGAACGCGGCCCCCGCGAAGGCCGATCCCGGCAGGACGCGGGCGCTTCCCCCCCCGACCGCCAGCCGCACGAGGTGCGGCATCATCAGGCCGACGAAGCCGATGATTCCCGAGAAGGCGACCATCACCCCGGTGATCAGCGCCCCCGCGACGAAGACCGACAGGCGGAACCGCGCGACGGGGAGGCCGAGGCTCGCCGCGGTCTCGTCGCCCAGGCCCATCGCGTCCAGCGCCGGCGCGCGGCTCAGGAGCCACAGCCCCGCCGGCACCAGCACCGCGAGCGGGAACAGCAGATGCGGCCACTGCGCGAGCCCGAGGCCCCCGAGCATCCAGAACACCACCGTATGCGTGGCGCGCGGGTCGCCGAGGACGATCAGCAGGTTCGCCGCCGCCATCAGCACGAAGCTGACCGCGACCCCCGCCAGCACCAGCCGGTCGGCCGAGGTCGCGCGCGCCGCCCGCGCCACGCCGAGGACCAGCGCCGTCGCCCCGAGCGCGCCCGCGAAGGCCATCAGCGGCACGGTCAGCAGCCCGAGGAACAGCCCCGTGTGCAGCAGCGCCGCGATCGCGCCGAGGGCCCCGCCCGACGAGATGCCCAGCAGGTGCGGGTCGGCCAGCGGGTTGCGCGTCACCGCCTGAAGCGCGGCCCCCGTCAGCCCCAGCCCCGCGCCCACCAGCGCGGCGAGCAGCGCGCGGGGGAACCGGATCTGCCAGACGATCGCCTCGTGCCCCGGCGGCCAGCCGACCGCCACCGCCCCCGGCCAGAGCCGGTTCAGGAGCACCCCCCAGACCGTGCCCAGCGGCACCGGCACCGCCCCCGTCGACACCGACAGCAGCACCGCGCCGAGAAGGACGCCGCCCGCCGCAAGGGCGAGGCCCGCGCGCACCGAGAGCGCCAGCCCGCGCGCGCGGGCGGGGCGTCGCGGCAGCGGAAGGCCGTCCATGCCTCAGCCCCCCGCCGCCGCGAAGCGCGCGACGAGCGTCTCGACCGCCGCGACGTTGCGCGGTCCCGGAGTCGCCTCGACATAGGGCAGGACGACGAAGCGGCCGTTGCGCACGGCGTCGATCCCGGCCAGCGCGGGGTTGCCCCTGAGGAAGGCGATCTTCTGGTCGGCGGTCACGTCGCCGTAGTCGACGATCACGATCACCTGCGGGTCGCGCGCGACCACCGTCTCCCACCCGACGGTGGCCCAGCTCTTGGGCAGGTCGTCCATGACGTTGCGCCCGCCCGCCGCCTCGATCAGCGCGGTGGGCATGGCGTAGGCCCCGGCGGTGAAGGGCGTCTCCTCGCCCGAGTCGTAGACGAAGACGCGGGGGCCCGCGCCCGGCTCGACCCCCGCCGTCGCCCGGGCGACGCGGTCGCGCCAGCCCGCGACCAGCGCCTGCGCGCGGTCCTCCACCCCGAAGATGCGGCCGAGGTTGAGGACGTCGACATACATCGTCTCCATCGACACGGGGTCGCGCGGGCCGAGGTGGATGCAGCTTTCCGTGAGTTCGTAGACCGCGATCCCGAAGGGCGCCAGCGTCTCGGGCGTGACCTCGCCCCCGACCGTCATGCCGTAGTTCCAGCCGGCGAAGAAGAAGTCGGGCGCGGCACCGACCAGCACCTCGCGCGAGGGATAGCGGGCCGACAGCTCGGGCAGTTCGGCCACGCCCTCGCGCATCGCCGGGTCGAGCGTCTTCCAGCCCGAGATCCCGGTGTAGCCGACCATCCGGTCGCGCAGGCCCAGCACCAGCATCATCTCGGTCAGGTTCACGTCGTTGGCGATCGCGCGCGCGGGCGCGGCGTCAAAGGTCACGTCGCGGTCGCAGCTGCGGACGGTGACGGGATAGGCGGCGGCGGCCGTGGCCGACAGCAGCAGGGCGGCGATGGCGGTCGGGACTCTCATGGGAACCTCACAGGTGGAAGGAGAAGCGCGGGGACGCGCCGCTGCGGTCGATCCGCGCGGTCACGTCGAAGGCGGCGGCGACATGCGCCTCGGTCAGGGCTTGCGCCGGGGGGGCGCAGGTCAGGACGCGGCCGCCCGCCAGCACGAGCACCCGGTCGGCGAAGCCCGCGGCCAGCGTCAGGTCATGCAGCGAACAGATGACGGCCAGCCCCAGCCCCCGCAGCAGCGCCAGCAGCGCGAGCTGGTGGCGGATGTCGAGGTGGTTCGTCGGCTCGTCGAGGATCAGGACGCGCGGCTCCTGCGCAAGGGCGCGGGCGACCGTCACGCGCTGGCGCTCGCCCCCCGAGAGCCGGCCGAGCGGGCGGTCGGCGAAGCGCCCGAGGTCCATGCGCGCGATCGCGGCCTCGGTCGCGGCGGCGTCGCGCGGGCCGGGGCCACCCCAGCCCGTCCGGTGGGGCAGGCGGCCCAGCGCCACGACCTGCCGCACCGTGAGGCCGGGGTCGGCCGGCTGCTCCTGCAGCACCGCGCCGACCCGCTGCGCGACCGCGCGCGCGGGCATCGCCCAGAGGTCCGCGCCGTCGAGCAGCACGCGGCCCCGGCGCGGCGGATGGTGGCGGTAGAGCAGCCGCAGCAGGCTCGACTTGCCCGCGCCGTTCGCGCCGCAGACGGCCAGCACCTCGGCGGGGCCGAGGTCGAAGGTCACGTCGGCGACGACGTCCCGCTGCCCGCGCGGCCCCCAGGCCAGGGCCTCGGCCCGCAGGACCGGCGGGGACGGGTCCGCGACGGGGACGGCGCGCGCGGGGCGCGGGTGACCGGACGACATGCCATCTCCTCCCGGACGCCCCGCCCGGTGGCTCGAGTTCGACGACGATGGCAGGTCTCCTGACTTGCGGGTCGTGGCTCGCCCGGTCCTTCCCGCCCCGCGGGGCAGTGGATCGTCCGGGGTCGCTCGCCGCTCACAGTTGCGGGGGCAGTCACGGATTCGGCGGCTTTTGCCTACACCTCACCGTGTTCCCTTTTCATCCGGCGCGGCCTTCGGCCTGCCGGAACCATCGCGACGGAGGGTCGGCCGGATTGGCCCCGCTGTCAACGCCGGATGCGACGCGCGGCGCAGCGGCGGCGTCGCCCGTCTCCAGCAGGACCGCCGCCGCGCGCCCCGCGAGCTCGTGGCATTCGGCCAGCCCCTGCGCGAAGGGATGCCGCTCCAGCAGCTGCGGCAGGGCAAGGCAGAGGACGGCCGATGGCGCGCCCCCGCCGAGGGCCAGCGCAGGGGGCGCATCCACGGGCGCGTCGGGATCCGCCAGCGCCGCGACGAGGGTCGGGAAGGGCAGGTCGCCCGCCTTGGCCGGGGCCTGCCCGCGCGCGTCGACCATCGCGTCGAAGGCGTACGTGGCCTCCCCGATCGCCACGCGCACCCCGCCGCCCGGCCGGTCCGCGAACCCCGCGTCCTCGCCGGACGCAAGGATGTCGAGCGCGCCCGCCTCGTGCATCGCCGCGATCCGTTCCAGCGACAGGTGCGGGACGGCCGCGTAGGCGTCGGCGAAGACGGGCAGCAGATGCGCACGGAAGCGGTCGAGGTCGCCGGCCGTCAGATGCGGCAGCAGCGCGTCGAAGGGCGCGTGCCCGCGCAGCAGCGCGTAGCGGAAGGGGATCGTCTCGCGCCGCCGCATCGTGTCGCGCGCCTCGCGCAGGCCCTCGCGCAGCGCGCGGAAGGCGCCGAGCCGCCGGCGGCGCGCGAAGTAGCCGTCGGCGAAGGTCTCGGGCGCGGGCGGATCGAGCGCGAGGTCGGCGGCAAAGGCCGGGTCGTCCTCGGCCAGCTCGCGCCACAGGACCGCGAAGGCGCGGTCCAGAAGGCCGTCCGGCCCCCGGGCGATCTCGGCCACCATCGCGGCGTCGGTCACATGCCGCAGCGGCTCGTAGGGGTGGGGATACCAGAAGTCGGCCTCGGGCAGGATGCCCTGCTTCGACACCATGGTCACGCGCAGCCCTTCGGCGCCCCGCGTGGGCGTCCAGGTCACGCGGCCCCCGCCCTCGGCAAAGCGGCCATGCGCGTGGCCCAGCGCCACCGCCACGTCGACCGCCGACAGCGCCGATCCGAGGATGCCGATCCGCCCCGGCGGCAGGGCGGTGACGTTGCCGTGCGGCCAGGGCGAGACCAGCGTGGCCCCGCCGATCCGCGGGGCGGCGGGCCAGTCGTGCCCGGTGGCGATCGCCACGCGGTCGAACGCGAGGATCCGTGGGCCGTCGCGCCCCTCGACGGCGACGCCCGCGCCGCCGTCCCGGGGCAGGACGTCGGTCGCGCGCGTGCCGGTCAGCACCGTCACGCGGTGGCCCGCCGCGCGCGCCGCCTCGCAGGCGGCGAGGACGCCCGCGCGCAGGTACTGGCCCAGAAGCACGCGCGGGTAGAAGTCGCGCGACGAGATGTCCGCGGGCGTCAGGCCCCAGTCCGCGAGCCGCTCCTCGGGGAGATCGCGCAGCCAGTCGGCGAGGGTCGGGCCGAGCGGCGGGATCTCGCGGCTGAAGGCGTTGCAGAGCATGTAGGGGGCGTTGGTCCCCGCCCGGTAGGGCATCCCCGGGCCCGCCAGGGACTCCGCCTCGATCACGGTGATGTCGAGCGGGTCGGGATGGGCGGTGAGGTGCTGCAGGAGGTAGGTCCCCATCGGCCCCGAGCCGATGATGCCGATGCGGGCCGGTGCGGTCACGACGCCTCCTGTCGGGCTGTTCGGTACGCCAACGCGCGGAAAAGCGAGCCGTTGCATCGGGCCGGACGAAAAGCGCGCGCTGCGACCGGCGGTCGCGGCCGGTCAGACCCCCCGCAGCCAGGCCATCCGCGCGGCGAGGTCGGGCGCGCCGAAGGCCAGCGAGCCCAGCACCACCGTCTCCGCCCCCGCGGCGCGCAGGGCGGGCACCGTGCCCTCGCGGATGCCCCCGTCGGCCGCGAGGATGACGCGCCGGCCCGCGCCCGCGATCAGGCGCGCCGCCGCGCGCAGCCGGCCGGGGGCGGCGGGGTCGAGGCCCTGTCCCTTCACCCCGATCGCGGTGCCCAGAAGCGTCAGCATGTCGATGCGCGGCAGCCAGCGCGCCGCACGGTCCACCGGCGTCTCCACCCGCAGGGCCATCCCGGCAGCGAGGCCGTGGCCCGCGATCCTGTCCAGCGCCGCCTCCGCCACGCCCTCGTTCTCCACATGCAGGGTGATAAGGCTGGCGCCGGCGTCCGCGAACTGGTCGATCTGGGACAGGATCGCCGCGTCGGCGCACATGAGGTGCACGTGCACGGGCGCCGGCGACTGCGCCGCCACCCGCGCCACGAGGTCGGGGAACAGCAGCAGTGCCGGCGCGAAGTGCCCGTCGGCCGCGTCGGCGTGCAGAAGGTCCGCGTGGGGCGCGATGCGGTCGAGGTCGGCGCCCATGTTCAGAAGGTCCGCCGACCAGAGCGAGAACTCGGCCAGAAGGCGCCCCTCGGGCAGGGCGCGGATGCGATCAGCGGGGGTCATGGCAGCTCCGTCAGGAATCCGGTGATGGCGGCGTGGAGCGCGGCGAAATGGCCGGCGCGGTCGGCGGATTTGGGCGGCACCACCGTGAGCCGCGCGCCGGGGATCAGCGCGGCCAGCCGCTCGGCCTGCGCCAGGGGGTGGACCGCATCCATGTCCGTGCCGCAGACCAGCGCGGGAAGGCGCAGCGCCGCGACCTGCGCCTCGGTCACGCCCGGCCCGTCGGCGGCGACGACGCGCAGGAGGCGCGCGGTATCGGCGAGGGGGTCGCGCGTGAAGAAGCCGTGGGCCGAGGCAAGGTTGTCGGGCGATTCGGCCGCGAGGTGCGCGGCGTCCCCGCTCGCGTCGAAGGCCGCGCGCGCCGCGTCGGGGGGCAGGGCCTCCAGCAGCGCGCCGATCCGGCCGAGGACGGCCATGTTCGGCGGTGCGGCCTCCGCCACCCAGGCGGGCCGCACCAGGATCAACGCGGATACGAGGCCGGGCCGCGTCACCGCCAGCCGCAGCGCGATCGCGGCCCCCATCGAGATGCCGCCCAGCGCGGCCGGCGCGCCGACCCGTTCGACCAGCGCGGCCACGTCGTCCGCGAAGGCGGCGATGGAGAGGTCGCCCCCCAGGGGCGAAGCCCCGTGCCCCCGGCATTCGAGTGTGATGCGGCGGAAGCGCGGACCCCCCGGAAACGCCTCGCGCGCCTGCGCGGCAGAGGCGGTCAGCCCGTGCTGGAAGACCACCGGCAGCCCTGCGCCGCCCGCGTCGTCCACGGCGAGCGCAAGGCCGTCGCGGACGAGCCTCACGCGACCAGTCCGGCCAGATGCCGCGCGACCGCCGGGGCCTCGTCGGCCCGGAACCCGTGCGCGATCAGGTCGCCCTGGAAGCCCGCGCCCCGCAGCCGGGCCACAAAGTCGGAAAGGTCCACGACCCCCCGCCCCGCCGCGACCACGCGGCCCCCGGCGTCGCGGTCCTTGGCGTGGGCCAGCGCGAGGCGGTCGGCCAGACGGTCCACCGCCTCGGCCACGATCCGGCGGTGTTCGCCTGCGGCCGCCCCCTCGCCGAGGTTGGCGGGGTCGAGCACGATCCGCAGGCAGGGGCTGCGCATGTCGTCCAGCAGCCGCCGCGCGGCCGCCGCGTCGGTCACGACGTTCCCCGGCTCGGGCTCGATCCCGAGCGTGACGCCCGCGCGTTCGGCCAGGGCGGCGGCACGGCCCGTCATGTCCAGCAGGTCGCGCCAAGCCTCGGGCCGGGCGTTGTCCGGGTGGTGCCGCCACGGGTCCCGCGGGTCCCGCGTCCCGGTGCAGAGCGTGATCAGGCGGACCCCCAGCGCCGGGGCCGCGTCCAGCAGCACCCCCAGCCGCGCGAGGCCGCCCTCGCGCACGGCGGGGTCGGGGTGGATCATGTTCCAGGTGCCCGACAGCGCGGCGATGGCAACGCCCGCCCGCGCGGCCGCCCCGGCGACGGCCCCGGCCAGCCCCGGCGGGATGGCCTCGGGCATCGGCTCCAGCCCCGCGCAGGCCATGTTCCACTGCACACTGGCGAAGCCCGCCGCCCGCGCCGCGGCCAGCACGGCCGAGGGGTCGCCCCCCGGAAAGGTCTTCGCGAAGACCCCCACCCGCATCAGACCGGCCCCGCGGCATCCGCGAGCCGGACGGGGCGCCCCTCGCGCACGGACCGCGCGATGGCGGCCATCGCGCGCACCGACGCGATCCCGTCCTCCAGCGTGGCGCCGGTGTTCGCGGCCCCGGTCAGCGCCGCATCCGCGAAATCCTCGAGCTGGCGGCGGTAGAAGTGCCCGTCCGCGCCCAGCACGCGCCGGGTCGTGCCGTCCGCCTCGTGGAAGATGTCGACCTCCGAGGTCCTGTAGTACCAGGGGTTGAACGTGCGCCCGAGGATCGAGCCGTTCCGGCCATAGATCTGGAACCCCTCGTGCCAGTCCATCCGCACGGCGACCGTCAGGTCGAGATGCCCCAGGGCCCCGCTTTCGAACTTCACGTCGACGAACCAGCACCTCATCCCGCCCCGGTCCGACAGCCGCGCGTCGACCGCCGCGATGGGGCCTGCGAAGAACCGCGCGGTGTCGACGAGATGGCTTCCGTGCGCGAGCATGTAGTAGCGCGCGAGGTCGGCCCTGGGGTTCCCCGCGGGCCTCCGCGCGGCGGCCGAGGTCACGATCAGCGGCTGCACGGCGTCCGTCATGGGGTAGCGGTGCGTGCTGTCGCAGTACCAGGCCTTGAGCGCAACCAGATCGCCCATGCCGCCGTCGATGAACGCCTTGGCCGCCTGAAGGCCCGCGTCGTGGCGCTTCATGTGGCCCACGCGGAGCACGCGGTCGCCGAGGTCGGCGCGCAGCGACTCCGCCTCCTCCACCCCCGTGGCCAGCGGCTTCTCGCACAGGACGTGCTTGCCCGCCCGAAGCGCGCGCCGCGCGGCCTCCACGTGGAAGGCGTCGGAGGTGGCTATGATCACCGCCTCGAGATCCGGGTCGGCGAGCATCGCGTCGTAGTCGGCGAAGGCGCGGCGCGGCGCGTGGGTCGCGGCCATCCGGTCGCGCAGGTCGTCGGCCACGTCGCAGATCGCGTGAAGCTCGGCGTTGCGCGCCTTGGCGCAGCTTTCGAAATGCGCGGCCTGCGCGATGGGGCCGCAGCCGAGCACGCCCACCCTCAGAAGGCGATCCTCCTTCGCGGGCATCAGACCCGTCCCGCCGCGCGGCGGTACTTCGCGACCACCGCGCCGACCATGGACCGCACGACCGCGCCCGGCAGGTCATCGGGCACCGGACCGACCAGCCCGCCCGTCGCCTGCGCGACCAGCCCCGGCTCGGGCCGCGCGGCCGCCAGGTTGGCGCGCAGCCGCTCCCAGGCCGCGCGCACGCCCGGGTCGGGCCAGTGGTAGCGCACCCGGTCCGACAGGCCGTGGATCATCATGGCACGTTCGCGCGGGCCGGGGGCCACGTGCGCGCGCCAGTCGGCGGGGCGCGCCTCCATCGCGGCGCGCAGCGCCGCCTCCAGCCCCGAGGGGCGGGCCGGGTCCGTCGCCCGCTCCAGCCTCTCCAGCGCCAGCGCGGCCTGGCGGAAGGCGAAGGTCAGCTCCGGCCCGACCTTCAGGATCCCGAAGCCGTCCCGCACCAGCGCGGCGAGCGCGTCCTCAGACTGGTAGTCGGTCGAATGCGCCTCCCACGTCAACCCCGAGGGCCGTGCGTCGATCAGCGCGCGGGCCGCATCGGGATCGTAGGCGTGGACCGCGTCGTTCGAGAAGTCGACGCCGGGCTGCACGACCATCGCGACCACGTGGCCGAAGGCATCCCCCAGCCCGCGCCGCGCGAAGGCCTCGCGGTGCAGCGCATGGGTCCGGGCGGCGGCCTCGGGGCGCGTCACCGACGGCGCGCCGTGCCCCGCCGTCTCGCCGCCCGGCACGGGCACCTCGGTGCCGATGACGTAGTGCGGCGCGGTTCCCGCCGCCTCCGCCGCGGCGCAGAGGTCGGCGGCGCGGTCGGCCATCGCGCCCTCGTCCAGAATCCCGTCGCCCGCGCAGGCCATCGAGGCGTCGAGATGGATCTTCGCGAACCCCGCCCCCACGTAGGCCGCGACCATGGCGCGGGCCTTCTTCATCGCCTCGGCCGCCCGCAGGTGCCGCCAGGGGTTCGGCCCCAGATGGTCGCCGCCGAGGATGAGGCGCGCGGGGTCCACCCCTTCCGCCCGTGCGATCCCCTCGACGAGGGCGCGAAACGCGGCCGGGGTCAGGCCGGTGTAGCCGCCGTCCTGGTTGACCTGGTTGCAGGTCGCCTCGATCAGGATGGGGTCGGCGTCGTCGCGGTAGGCCGACAGGATCGCGGCCAGCGTCTCGGGGTGCGCCGTGCACCACGAGGGGATGCCCCTGCCGGGCGCGAGGGGGGGCAACGCGGTCATCCGCGACCGCCGAGGAACGCGTCGATCTCTGCGGGGGTGGAGTTCCCCTCCATCGGCCCGAGGGCCTGCACCGCCAGCGCCCCCGCCGCATTGGCGCGGATCAGGGCGTCCCCCAGCGGCGCGCCGCCCTCGAGCGCGGTCACCAGCGTCGCGCAGAAGCTGTCGCCCGCCCCCGTGGGGTCGACAACCGGCACCGCGTGGCCCGCGACCGCGTGCCGTCCCGTGGCGTCCAGCCCGACCGCGCCGTCGGCCCCGCGCTTCAGCACCACCGCCCGCGCCCCGCGCGCGAGCAGCCCCGGCGCCCAGTCGTCGAAGGCGCCCGGCCACAGCGCCTCGGCATCGGCGTCCGAGGGCAGCACGTAGTCGGCGATCCCCAGCAGCCCCTCCAGCGCCGCGCGGTAGCCGGGGTCGCCCGTCAGCTCCGCCCGCAGGTTCGGGTCGAGCGAGACGCGCGCGCCGCGCGCCTTCGTGGCCGCGCAGACCGCGACCACCGTGGCGCGCATCGAAGGATCGCCGAGCACCGAGCCCGAGACGTGCACGCACCCCACGCCCGCCGCCGCGAACCCCGCCGCGATCTCGTCCGCCGCCGGCAACCGTGCGGCCGCGGACTGGGCGATGTTGAACACGAAGTCGCGGCTGCCGTCGGCGTCGTAGGCGACGAAGGCCGATCCCGTGGGCAGGCCCGGCACCGTGCGGATCAGGCCCCGCGCCACGCCCGCCTGCGCCAGCCGGTCGAGCACCACGCGCCCGAAGGCGTCGTCGCCCACGGCGCCCGCGAAATGCGCCCGCGCCCCTTGCCGCGCCGCCTGGTCGATGAAGATCCCCGGCGCGCCCGAGGGGAAGGGGCCGGCGTAGCGGGTGGGCCGGAGGTGGCGGGTGCCCTTGTCCTCGGCCACGAACTCCACCAGAAGCTCGCCCAGGGCCCCGATCGCGGGCGCGGCCACGCCCTAGCCCCCGATCATCAGGCGGACGACCTCGTCGTGCGTGGTCTCGGCGATGCGACGCGCCCCCGCCATCACGCCCCGCCGCAGGACGACGATCCGGTCGGCCACCGCGAAGATGTCCTGCAGGTTGTGGCTGATGAAGATGACCCCGCGCCCCTGCGCCTTCAGCTGGTGGATGAGCCCGATCACCTTGCGCTGCTCGGGCACGCCCAGCGCCGCGGTGGGCTCGTCCATGATGAGGATGCGCGCGTCCCAGTAGACCGCGCGCCCGATCGCCACCGCCTGCCGCTGCCCGCCCGAGAAGTTCGACACCGGTGCGTCCATCCGGCTGACGTGGAAGTCGAGCAGCGCCATCGTGGCGCGCGCCGCCTCGGCCATCCTGCGGCGGTCGAGGACCGGAAGGAACCCGAACGCCCGCCGCATCGGCTCGCGTCCGAGGAAGATGTTGGCCCCGATCGTCAGGTTGTCGGCGAGTGCCAGGTCCTGGTAGATCGTCTCGATCCCCGCCGCGCGCGCCTCCTGCGGCGAGGCGAAGGCGACGGGGCGGCCCGAGAGGCGGATCTCGCCCCCCGAGGGGCGGTAGACGCCGGACACGGCCTTGATGAGCGTGGTCTTGCCCGCGCCGTTGTCGCCCGCGAGCGCCACCACCTCGCCCGCGCCGACGGTCATCGACAGGTCCGAGAGCGCCTGCACCGGGCCGAAGCTCTTGGACAGGTGGCGGATGTCCAGAAGCGGCTCACTCACCGACGCGCCCCCCCGAGAAGCGCCGCTGCGCCTGGTCGATCAGGACCGAGACGATGATGACGACGCCCACGCTGATGAACTGCCAGAACGGCTCCACGTTGATGAAGACGAGGCCGTACTGGATCACCGCGATCACGAAGGCCCCGGCCACGGTGCCGAGGATCGTCCCCGACCCGCCGAAGAGGCTCGCCCCGCCGATCACCACGGCGGCCACGCTGTCGAGCAGCAGCGGCTCGCCCGCCTGCGCCGCGCCCGCGCTGAACCGGGCGGCGTAGAGGAACCCCGCAAGCCCCGCGCAAAGCCCCGAGAGGATGTAGAGCCGCAGGACGTGGGACCGGATGTCGATCCCCGCCCGCCGCGCCGCCTGCTCGTTCGCGCCGATGGCGTAGTTGTGCTGCCCGAACCGCGTCTGGCTGAGCAGGTAGTGCATCGCCAGCACGAAGGCGGCCGCGACGATCACGATCCAGGGCACGCCCCAGAGCCGCCCGTTCCCGAGCGCGGAGAAGGCCGGGTTCGACACGGGCACCGTGGTTCCGCCCGCGAGCAGGAACGCGACGCCCCGCGCCACGCCGAACATCCCCAGCGTGCCGATGAACGGCGGCACCCGCAGGCGCGAGACCAGAAGGCCGTTCACCATCCCCGGGATGCCGGCCACGCCCACCGAGACCAGCAGGCCCAGCAGCACCGCCCAGCCCGGCCCGATCGTCGGGGTGGCCCAGCCGATCACATGCGCCGCGACGACGGCGGCAAGGCCCATGATGAAGCCCATCGACAGGTCGATCCCGCCCGAGATGATGACGAAGGTCTGCCCCGTCGCGAGCAGCAGGGGGGCCACCGCGAAGATGGCGATCGACTGGATGTTGAACGGGTTGAGGATGAAGGTCCCGCCGAAGTCGATCCGCGACCAGGCCTCGAACCCGAGGACGAGCGCCGCGAGGAACAGCCAGGCGCGCAGGTCGGCGATCCGCTGGAGCGGGGTGCGGGCGCGGTCGGCGTGGTCGGCGGGCGGGGCTGCGGCCGTGGCGCCGGATCCGGTCTGCGGGGGGGTGGCGGTCATGGGTCCTGCTCGCAGCCGGAGGTGGAAGGGGCGTCCCCCGGCGCGCGGCCGGGGAACGCCGGGGCAGGCTCACTCGGCGTAGATGTACTTCGCGACCTCGGGATCGTCGACGTTGCCCGCGTCGATGATGGTGAAGCCGGTCCCGATCAGGGTGGGGATCGACTGCCCGGTCAGGTGGGCATAGGCCGCGACCACGCCGAAGTAGCCCATCTCGGCGGGGTGCTGGGCGATGGCCATGTCGACGAGGCCGCTCTTGATGTTCTCGACGGTCGATCCGGGCGCGTCGAAGGCCACGACCTTGATCGTGCCGGTCTGACCCGCCTGGCTCACGCCGTTCGCGGCCCCGATGGCCGAGAAGGTGTTCGCCCCGAACACGCCCCTGAGGTCGGGGTTGCGCGCGAAGACGGCCTGGAGCTGGCTCGCCGCGTTGTTCGCGTCGTTCTCGTTGAACTGCGTCTCGAGCACCTCGACGTTCGGGAACTTCTCGGCCATCTCGGCCTTGAATCCCTCCTCGCGCTGGTCGGTGGTGGAGATGCCGGGGTTCACGTTCGAGACGTAGACCTTGCCCGTCCCCCCGATCGCCTGGGCCAGCGCGCGCGCCGCGATGCGCCCGCCCAGCACGTTGTCGGAGGCGATGTAGGACAGCGGGAAGTCGGCTTCGCCCGATCCGGTCTGGTACTGGCCGTTGCCGATGAAGGTGTCGACGGTGATGACCGGGATGCCGGCGTCGTGGGCCTTGCGAAGCGGCTCGATCAGCTGCGTGGTGTCGGTCGGCGCGATCAGGATCGCGTCGGGCGCCCGCGCGATCACCGCGTCGAGCACGGGAACCTGCGTCACCGGGTTGAAGTCGGGCGCGCCCTGGAACACCAGCTCCACCCCCAGCGCGTCGGCCGCGGCCTGCGCGCCCTTGTTCATCGTGATGTAGAAGGCGTCGGTGGTCAGCCCCGGGATGAGCGCGATGGTCAGCCTGTCTTCCTGCGCCGCGGCGGGCGCGGCCCTCAGGGACATCGTCAGCGCGGCGGCCCCTGCGGCCCCGAGAATGGAACGGCGCTTCATGGTATCCTCCCGTTGAATGGCGCGGCCGGTCCTCTGGCGGGACGGCGCGGTGCCGGTGTCCGGCGGGCCGATGACAGCGTGCGGACGCCGAACCTGTCAAGCGCAATTCGTTTCTGCAACGATTTGCCGGGGATCAGGCCGCCAGCTCCGCCAGCGCGGCCTCGGCCAGCCGCAGGTCGGCGACGAGCGCGGTGATCAGCCCCGCCCGCGCCGCGCCGATCACCGGGCCGGCCTTGGCCCCGCCCCAGGCCACGCCGATGGTCAGGCGCGCCGCGCGCAGCTGCGCGGGGCTCGCGGCGATCAGGCGGGCCGCGCCCTCCCACTCGACCGGGCGGCCGTCGGCGTCGAAGTAATGGCGGATCACGTCGCCCGCGGCCCGCGTCAGCCGCTGCTCGTGCGGGGTCGCGACGCTCGCCTCGGGCGCATTGCGCGCATGGGGCAGCCCCACCCCGACCACCGCGACGTCGATGCGGTCCCACAGCGCCACCGTCCCGGCGATGGCGGGATCGGCGAGGAAGCCCGCCCGCGCCGCGGCCGAGGGCAGGTAGGGCGCGTGGAGGAACCGCGCGGTCCCGCCCGCCTGCTCGGCCGCGCGGCGGGCGAACTCGTTGATCTGGAAGTGCGGCGCCTGCTGCTGGAGCCCGCCGGTCGCGGGCACGACGACGATTCCCGGCAGCGCGGGAAGGCCCGCGTCGAGCACGGCCCGGATCGCCCGGCCCCAGCCCACGGCCAGCACCGAGCCCGGCCCCAGCCCCGCGCCCGCCAGCATCGCCCCGAGCGGGCCGGCCAGCGCCGCGCCCGGATCCGCGGCGGGCGCGTCGGCCACGACGGCCCGCCGCAGGCCCAGCGCGCGCGCCAGCCGGCCGGCCAGGTCCTCGGCCGGGACGAGGTCGCGCACCTCGATCCGCACGATCCCCTCGGCCCGCGCCCGGCCGAGCATCCGCGAGACGGTCGCGGTCGACACGCCGATCTGCTTGGCGATCGACACCTGGCTCCGCCCCTGCTCGTAATGCAGGCGCGCGACCATGTGCAGGAGCGCCCGGGTCTCGGCGCCGTCGGACGGCTCGGTCAGGGCCAGCTTGAAATTCCTTTCTGCAATCCGTTGCATCGGTGCGCCACTGCGGTTATTGCCCAATCCCGGGGGCCGCGCAATCCGTCGATCGCGCCCGGCCCCGGGGAGGGCCGGGCATGACCGCGATGACCACCGCCGAACGGCGCGGCTACGCCCAGATCTGCGGCGCGGGCGGCGCGATGATGGTCGTGGCCTGCGACCAGCGCGGCGGGATGCGGCAGCTGCTGGCCGACACCGATGAGGGCCGCGCGGCGATCACCGACGCGATGCTGGGGACGGTGAAGACCGGCATCGCGCGGCATCTGGCGGCTCATGCGGGCTGCGTGCTGCTCGATCCGGCCTGCGCCCTGCCCGGCATCGTCGACCGGGGGGACCTGCCGCGCGACACGGGCCTCCTGATCGGGATCGACGCGTCGGGCTGGGATGCCTCGGCCGAGGGCTGGCGCATCAGCCGGATGGTCCCGGGCGCGACCGCGCGGCGGGTGCGCGACCTCGGCGGGACGGGCGGCAAGGTCATGGTCTGGCTGCGGCCGGACACCCCTGCCGCGAACGCGGCGAACATGGCGACCCTGCGCGCGGTCATCGACGACTTCGCCGCCGAGAACCTGCTTCTGGTGGTGGAGTTCCTGACCTACGCCCTGCCCGGCGAGACGAGGGAGGACTACGCGGCCCGCCTGCCCGCGCTGGTCGGGGGCGGCTCGCGCCTCTGCCTCGAGGCGGGCGCGAAGGTGCTGAAGATCCCCTATCCCGGCACCGCGCAGGCCTGCGCGGCCGTCACCGCGATGGCGGGCGGGGTGCCCTGGGCGGTGCTGTCGGCAGGGGTCGACCATGCGACCTTCCTCGGACAGGTGGAGGTCGCGATGGCGAACGGCGCCTCGGGCGTGATCGCGGGGCGGTCGCTCTGGAAGGACTGCATCGCGCTTGACCCGGGGGTGACGCAGGCGCGGCTGGAGGCGGTCGCGGTGCCACGGCTGCGCGAGCTTCAGGCCGTGATCGCGCGGCATGTCCGCGGCTGAGATGGGCACGATCGGGCTCGACATCGGCGGCACGCACCTGCGCGGCGCGAGGGTCGGCGCGGACGGCACGATCGAGGCGCGCGCGAAGGACGCGAGCGGCCCCGACCCGCAGGCCGTGCTCGACCGCTGCCTTTCGCTGATCGCGCGGCTGCGGACCCCCGGCGCCACGGGCATCGGCATCGGCGTGCCGGGGCAGGTCGACGCCGCGTCCCGGCGGGTGCTGTCGGGGGGGTTCGTGGACCTGTCGGGCCTCGACCTCGCGGCGCGGGTGGAGGCGGCGGCGGGCCTTCCCGTGACGCTCGAGAACGACGCCGCGATGGCGCTGCTGGGCGAGGCGCGGGCGGGGGCCGCGCGGGGGCACGCCTCGGCCGTGATGCTGACCATCGGCACCGGCATCGGCGGCGCGGTGCTGGAGGGCGGGCGGCTCCTGCGCGGGGGCGGGGTCGCGGGGCAGCTCGGCCACATGATCGTGCCGGGGGGCGGCCCCTGCGTCTGCGGCCGCACCGGCTGCGTGGAGACGGCGAGCTCGGGCACCGCCTTCGCCGCGCATCTGGCGCGCGCGGGGCTGCCGGCCGGCACGCGGGCCGAGGAGCTGACGGCGGACGATCCGCATGGCGTCCTGCGCGCCTGGGCCGCGCCGCTTCGCGCCGCGATCGACACGCTGGTTGCGGTGTGCAACCCCGGCCTCGTGGTGATCGGCGGGGGCGCGGGAGCGGCGATGGCCCGCGCGCTGGCCCTCGTGCCGCCCGCGCGGTCGTGGTTCGACGCCCCCGTGGTCCCCGCCGCCCTGGGCGACGACGCGGGCGTGACCGGGGCGGCCCTCGCCGCGCGGCCGGCGGGCAAGCGCCTGGTGATCGTCAACGGCGTGCCCGCCAGCGGCAAGTCCGCCGTCGCCCGCGCGCTGGCCGACCGGACGGGCTGGCCGCTCTACGCGCTCGACACGGTGAAGGGGCCGTTCCTCGCGGCGCTCGCCCCGGTGGACCGCCCCTTCAACCGCCTCCTGGGCCGTGCCGCCTACGACGCGATCTTCGACCTGCTGGCGGATGCCCCCGCCGGCGCCACGGCGATCCTCGACGCCTGGTTCGGCTTCCAGCCCGTGGACGTGCTGCGGGACGGCCTGCGCCGCGCCGGGATCGCGGACCTGGCCGAGGTCTGGTGCCACGCCCCGCCCGAGGTCGTCGGCGCGCGCTACGCCGCCCGCGCGGCCGACCGCCCCGCCGGCCATCCGGGGGCCGACTACGTGCCGGAACTGGTCGCGCTGGCCCGGACCGCCCGGCCGACCGGGCTGGCCGAGCCGTTCCGGCTCGACACGACCGGGCCTCCGGACCTGGGCGCGCTGACGGCCTGGCTGCGCACCGCCCTGCCCCATTGACCCCGCGCCCGCGCCTCTCCACCCTTCGCGCCCAAAGGAGCCCGCGATGAAGACCGCCCGCCTCAACCGCCTCTTCGCCCCGTCGGGGCACTGCTTCGACGTGGCGATCGACCACGGCATGTTCGGCGAGCCGAGCTTCCTCGGCGGGATCGAGGACATGACCCGCGCGATCCGCGCCGTCGCCGAGGCGGCCCCCGACGCGATCCAGCTTCCGCCCGGCACGGCGCGCATCCTGCAATCCATTCCCGGCCGCCAGCGCCCGGCGCTGGTGCTGCGGACCGACGTGGCCAACGTCTACGGCTCGCCCCTGCCGCGCAGCCTGTTCTCCGAGGTGATCGACCGCCCGGTGGAGACGGCCGTGGCGCTGGACGCGGCCTGCGTCGTGGTGAACCTGCTGATGCTGCCGGACCAGCCCGACCTGCACCGCCTCTGCGTGGCCAACGTCAACCGCCTGCGCCGCGACTGCGAGGTGATGGGGATGCCGCTGATGGTGGAGCCGCTGGTGATGCAGGACAACGCCCGCGGCGGCTACATGGTCGACGGCGACATCGCGAAGATCCTGCCGCTGGTCCGGCAGGCCGCCGAACTGGGCGCGGACGTGATCAAGGCCGACCCCTGCGACCGGGTGGAGGAGTACCACCGCGTCATCGAGATCGCGCAGGGGCTGCCCGTGCTGGTGCGGGGCGGGGGCCGCGTGTCCGACGCCGAGATCCTGGCGCGGACCCACGCGCTGATGGGGCAGGGCGCGCGCGGCATCGTCTACGGGCGCAACGTCATCCAGCACGCGAATCCCGGCGGCATGACCCGCGCGCTGATGGCCGTGGTCCACGAGGGCGCGTCCCCCGAGGCGGCGATGGCGCATCTGGCATGAGGCCCCGGGCATGAGGACCGTCCGCTTCGGGATCATCGGCTGCGGGCTGATGGGGCGCGAGTTCGCCTCCGCCGCCGCGCGCTGGCTGCACCTGACCGCCCCCCGCGCGCGGCCCGAGATCGTGGCCGTCTGCGACGTGAACCCCGCGCTGACCCAGTGGTTCACGGACAACGTCCCCACGGTCGCGCAGGCGACCGCCGACTGGCGCGCTCTGCTGGCCAACCCCGCGGTCGAGGCGGTCTACTGCGCGGTGCCCCATGTCCTTCATGCCGAGATCTACGCGGGCATCGTCGCGGCCGGAAAGCATCTTCTGGGCGAGAAGCCCTTCGGGATGGACGCGGCCCAGAACGCCGCGATCCTCGCCGCCATCGCCGCGAACCCCGGCCCGCTCGTGCGCTGCTCGTCCGAGATGCCCTTCTATCCGGGCGCGCAGCGCGTGATCGACTTCGTGCGGTCGGGCGCCGTCGGGCCGGTGCTGGAGGTGGAGGCCGCGTTCCTCCATTCCTCGGACATCAATCCGCAGAAGCCGCTCAACTGGAAGCGGCAGGCGGCGGTGAACGGGGCCTACGGCTGCATGGGCGACCTCGGGATGCACGTCCTTCACGTGCCGCTGCGGCTGGGCTGGCGGCCCGACAGCGTGACGGCGAGCCTCGTGAAGCGCGTCGCCGAGCGGCCCGACGGCAAGGGCGGGACGGCCCCCTGCGACACCTGGGACAACGCCACGATCACCGGCACCGTCGCGCAGGCTCAGGGCGGCTTCCCGCTGGTCCTGAAGACCTGGCGGATCGCGCCCGGCGAGGCGAACACCTGGTCGATCCGCGTCCTCGGGATGGAGGGCTCGGCGTTCTTCACCACCAAGTCGCCCCGCCAGTGGCAGTTCATGCGCTACGCCCCCGGCGGGCCGCAGGCCTGGCAGACGGAGGACCTGGGCTGGACGCCGCCCTTCCCCGGCATCACCGGCGGCATCTTCGAGTTCGGCTTCGCGGACGCGATCCAGCAGATGTGGGCGGCCTATCTCGACGAGCTGGCGGGCGGGGACGCCGCGGGCTTCCCCTGCGCGACGCCCGAGGAGGCGGCGGCGCACCACGCCGTCCTGACCGCCGCGCTGGAGGCGGGCACCACGAACGGCGTCGTGCGGGTGGACTATCCCGCATGACGGGGCGCGGCGACGGAACCGGTCCGATCGGCGGGGCCATCGCCTGCGCGGGCAACTGGATCGTCGACATCGTCCACGACATCGACGCCTGGCCCGCCAAGAGCGACCTCGTGCACATCCGGGCCGAGCGCACGGGCGTGGGCGGGGGCGCGGCCAACGTCGCGCTCGACCTCGCGGCCTTCGACGCGGGGCTTACGCTGTTCGGCGTGGGGCTTCTGGGGCGCGACCGCCACGCGGACGTGGTGCGGGCGGCCTGCGCGCGGGCGGGCGTGGACACGCGCTGGCTCGCGGACACCGACGCGGCCCCGACCGCGCATACGCATGTGATGTCCGTGCCGGGCGACAGCCGGACCTTCTTCTACAATCCCGGCGCGGGCGACCTGCTGGACGAGGGGCACATCCCCGTCGAGGCCATCGCCGCGGCGGGCGCGCGGATCCTCTATCTCGGCTATCCGAACCTTCTGGCCGCGATGGACCGGCTGGACGCCGGCGGCGCGACCCCGGCGGCGCGGGTGCTGGCGCGGGCGCGGGCGGCGGGGATGACGACCTGCGTCGACCTCGTGTCCGCCGACACGCCGCGGTTCGCGGCCGTGGTCGGGGCCTGTCTGCCGCACACGGACGTGCTCTTCCTCAACGAGGTGGAGGCCGCGCGCGCGACGGGCCTGGCCAAGGCCGGCCCCGCCGACCGCGGCGGCTTCTCCGCCTGCGCCGCGGCGCTGATCGCGGGCGGCGCGGGTGCCGTCGTCCTGCATTCCGAGGCGCTGTCGCTGTGGCAGGCGCGGGACGCGGCCCCCGTCTGGGGGTCGCCCGAGCCGGTCGATCCCGCCCGCATCGCCAGCCCCGTCGGCGCGGGCGACGCCTTCTGCGCGGGCGCGATCCACGCGCTTCGCCAGGGCTGGCCGCCGGACCGCGCGCTGCACCTCGCGCACCGGGCCGCCGCCGCCGCGCTGACCGGGCTGACCGCGACCGACGGCATCCCGCCGCTGCGCGTCCTGCTCGGCTGAGCGCGGGGAACGCCCCCGTCCCGCCCCGCGTTGGCCCAAGGTGCCAAGCGGGGGGACGCCATGACCGCACGCGACGACCGGACGGACGGGGCGACCCAGCGCGACGACACGCCCCACTACCGCAACGCGGCGGGCGGCTGGGGCTCGGTGAAGAGCCTCGCCGCGATCCTGGCCGACCAGCGGCCCTCGCCCGGGGTCCTGGCGACGCTCGCGCGGCAGAACAAGCCGGGGGGCCACATGTGCACCTCCTGCGCCTGGACGAAGCCCGCGAGGCCCCATGCCTTCGAGTTCTGCGAGAACGGCGCCAAGGCCACGATCTGGGATCTCACGACCGACCGCTGCGGCCCGGCGTTCTTCGCGCGCCACACGGTGACGGACCTGCGCGGCTGGTCCGACCACGACCTCGAGAAGGCGGGCCGGCTGACGCATCCGATGCGCTACGACCCCGCGGCCGACCGCTACGCGCCCGTCGGCTGGGACGAGGCGTTCCGCGCGATCGGCGCGGCCCTGAAGCGCCTGGACCCCAAGGCCACGGTCTTCTACGCCTCGGGACGCGCCAGCCTCGAGACCTCGTATCTCTGGCAGCTCTTCGCGCGGCTCTACGGGCACAACAACCTGCCCGACAGCTCCAACATGTGCCACGAGACGACCAGCGTGGGCCTGAGGAAGGTCACGGGCTCGCCGGTCGGCACCTGCACGCAGGCGGACCTCGACGCCTGCGACCTGATGCTGTTCTTCGGCCAGAACACCGGCTCGAACAGCCCCCGGTTCCTGCACACCCTGAAGGACGCGGTGCGGCGGGGCTGCCGCATCGTCACCTTCAACCCGGTGCGCGAGCGCGGGCTGGTCGAGTTCGTCGATCCCCAGAACCCCCTGCAGATGACGGTGACGCCCGCCACCCGCATCTCCGACCCCTACCTGCAGGTCCGTCCCGGCGGCGACATCGCGGCGCTGGCGGGCCTGTGCAAGCACGTCCTCGCGCTGGAGGCGGCACGCGGCGGCGTCCTCGACCACGCCTTCATCGACGCGCACACGACCGGCTTCGGGGCCTTCGCGGCGCGGATGGAAGCCGCCTCCTGGGACGAGATCGAGGCGGAGTCGGGCCTCGCCCGCGCCGATCTGGAGCGCGTGGCCGAGATCTACGCGCGCGCCGGGCGGGTGATCGGGATCTACGGGATGGGCCTCACGCAGCACGTCCACGGGTCGGTCAGCATCGGGATGCTCGTCAACCTGCTCCTGCTGCGCGGCAACATCGGGCGGACGGGCGCGGGGATCTCGCCCGTGCGCGGCCATTCGAACGTGCAGGGGCAGCGCACCGTCGGCGTGAGCGAGAAGCCCGAGCTGGTGCCGCTCGACCGGCTGGCGGAGCAGTACGGGTTCGAGCCGCCGCGCGACCGGGGCCACACGACCGTGACCGCGGTCGAGGGGCTGCTCGACGGGTCGGTGCGCGGGTTCGTGTCGCTCGGCGGCAACTTCGCCCGCGCCATCCCCGACCAGGGACGCGCCGACCCGGCCTGGGCGGGGCTTGACCTCAACGTCCAGATCGCGACGCGGCTGAACCGCTCGCACCTGCTGACCTGCCCCTCGTCGTGGCTGCTGCCCTGCCTCGTGCGGGCCGAGGAGGACCGGACGCCGCTCGGCCCGCAGGCGGTGACGATGGAGGACAGCCTGAGCCAGATCCACGGATCCCGGGGCCGCCGCCCCCCGGCCGCGCCCACGATCCTGTCCGAGGTCGCGATCGTGGCCGGGCTTGCGAGGGCCACGCTGCCCCCGGACCCGCGCGTGCCCTGGGACGGGTGGGAGGCCGACTACGGGCTGATCCGCGACGCGATCGAGGCGACCTATCCGGCCGAGTTCCGCGACTTCAACGCGCGGATGCGGACGCCGGGGGGGTTCTACAAGGGCAATGCCGCGCGCGAGCGCGTCTGGCTGAACGAGAGCGGGCGCGCGGCCTTCACCGCCCCCGAGGGGATGACCGCGCTGGGCCAGCCCCCGGCGGACGACCAGATGACGCTGGTGACGCTGCGGTCGAACGACCAGTTCAACACCACCGTCTACGGCTTTTCCGACCGGCTGCGCGGGCTCGCGGGGAACCGGATGGTGGTTCTCATGAACCCCGGGGAGATCGCGCGGCGCGGCCTGCGCGCGGGGCAGGTGGTGGGGCTGCGGGCCATGGTCGACGACGGGCACGACCGCGAGGTCCGCGGCCTGACGGTCACGCCCTACGACCTGCCCGACCGCTGCGTGGGCGCCTACTACCCCGAGACCAACGCGTTGGTCCCGCTGGGCCAGCACGACCGCCTGTCGCACACCCCGGCCTACAAGGGCACCCCGGTGCGAATCGTGCCCTGAGGGCATCCCCCGGATGCCGCGGGGCAGGGCCGGCCCCCCGGCCGCCGGACCGCCCCTCCGGGCGCGCCGTCGGCCGCCGGGCGGCCGTATCCCGCCGGAACGGCCGCCCGGCGGCGGGGGTTGCTGCCGGTTTCGGCCGTCGGCGGGAATCCCCGGCCCGCCGGGGGTGACCCGCGGTCGCCGCGGTGCCTAGGTCGGGGATGCGGCCCCCGGGCCGCGTCCCGAACCTCAGCAGAAGCGGAGAGATTCCGATGACGACGACGGTCAAGACCCTGGCGCTCGCGCTGGCCACCGGATTCGCGGCGATGCCTCTCGTGGCGGCGGCGCAGACGACCGATCCGACGACGATGACCTGCGCCGAGTTCACGGCGCTCGACGACGCGGGCAAGACCGCGGCGGTGATGGCGCTCCACGCGGCGGGCCCCAACGCCGCGACCCCGATGGACGAGGCGGGGACGACCGCCGCCTCGACCGCGCTGACCTCGGCCTGCGAGGCGACGCCCGAGGCGACGGCGATGGAGGTGATGGCCACCGTCGCGCAGTAGCGCCGAATCCGGCCCGGCGGCGCGCGGCCCCCGGTGCCGCGCGCCGAACCGGGCGGTCACCCGATCCCGAAGGCGAGGACCATCACGTTGCGGTAGGCCTCGCCCGGCCGCAGGATCGCCGAGGGGAACTGCGCGTGGTTGGGGCTGCCCGGAAAGCGCTGCGTCTCCAGCGTGAAGCCCGCGTGGGGCAGCAGCGGCCGCCCGCGCTTGCCGGTCATCGTCCCCGTCAGGTAGCCGCCGGTGTAGACCTGCACCCCCGGCTCGGTCGTGTGCAGCGTCAGCGTCCGGCCCGACACCGGGTCGCGCGCCTCGGCGCAGGGGCGCAGCCTGCGGCCCGCGCCCGCGAGGCACCAGTTGTGGTCGTAGCCGCGCATCGCCGCCAGCGCGCCGATGTCCTGCCCGATGGCCTTGGCCGCGCGGAAGTCGAAGGGCGTGCCCGCGACCGACCGGATCTCGCCCGTGGCGAGGAGATCCGGCCCCACGGGCGTGTAGAAGTCCGCGGCGATCCGCAGGTCGTGCCCCAGCACGTCGCCCCCCCCGGCGAGGTTGAAGTAGGAGTGGTGGACCATGTTCATCGGCGTGGCGCGGGTCGTCACCGCCTCCATCGCGACGGTCAGGCGCGCGCCGTCCAGCGCATAGGTGCAGGTGAGGTCGCAGCGGCCGGGAAAGCCCATCTCGCCGTCCTCGGACACCGCGCGGAACACCGCGCGCCCGGCGTCCTGCGCGGCGAGGGTCCAGACCTTGCGGTCGAACCCCTCGCGCCCGCCGTGCAGGTGGTTCGGCCCCTCGTTCGCGTCCACCGCATGCTCCGCGTCGTCGAGGACGAACCGGGCGCCGGCGATGCGGTTGCCGTAGCGCCCGCAGGTGGCCCCGAAGTAGGCGGGCGAGGCGGCGTGGTCCGCGACGGTGTCGTGGCCGAGGACGACGTCGGCGAGCCGGCCGTCGCGGTCGGGCACGTGAAGCTCGGTCAGGCGCGCGCCGAAGGTGCTCAGCCGCGCGCGGATGCCCCCGCCGCCCCGCAGGGTGACCGCGTGGACCGCCCGGCCGTCGTGCTCGCCCTCGACCTCGATCGCTGCCATGCGCCGCCCCCTTGCCCCGCGCCAGCCTAGCGGGGGACGGGGCGATCCGCCACGGGCCCCTTTTGCGCACCGGCCGGAACCCGCGCGGCGCGCGCCTCGTTGCCCGGGGCAGCCAAGGCCGGGGAGGGCCGCATGGACCAGATCGCCGGGTGGGTCGCCCCCGCCGCCACCATGATCGCGGCGATGATGACCGCCGCCAACCTCGGCACGCGGGTGACGGGGTGGGGCTTCGTCGTCTTCGTGGTCGGCTCGATCGCCTGGTCGGTCGTGGGGCTGACCAGCGGGCAGACGAACCTGCTGCTGTCGAACGCCTTCCTGCTGGTGGTGAACATCGTCGGCGTCTGGCGCTGGCTGGGCCGGCAGGCGACCTACGAGGACGGCAGCCGGGCCGCGGCGGCGCGCAGCGCGCGGGCGCGGGTGCCCACGCTCTTCTCGGCCGGCGGGCTGATCGGGGCCGGGGTGACCGGGCCCGATGGTGCCGCAGTCGGCACGGTGGTCGACGCCATGCTGCGCTGCGACGGGCGCGACATCGCCTACGTGGTGCTGGGACGCGGCGGGGTGGCAGGCCTTGGCGAGGAGCTGGTCGCGGTCGATCCGCACCGCCTCGTCTTCGGGCCGGAGGGCGTCGCCACCGACCTCACCCGGGACGAACTGGCGCGGCTGCCCGTGCTCGAGGACGGCAACTGGCCCGAGGCGCTGCCGCCCTGCGCGCCCCGCGCCGTTTCGCCGGCGGGCGGCCGCGCCGCCGCGACCTAGCCCGCCGCCCGCCCTGCGGCCGGTCCGGTGACGCGGTCGAGCGCGGCCTGAAGCTCCTCCTGCCGGAAGGGCTTCGCGAGGCGGACGAGCCCCGGGTCGCCGCCCTCGGGAAGCTCGGCATAGCCCGTGGCGAGGATGACCGGCAGCGCCGGGTCGCGCGCGGCGAGCTGGCGCGCCAGTTCCACCCCCGTCATGCCCGGCATGGCATGGTCGGTCACCACCACGTCGATCGCGGGGTCGGCCGCATGCGCCTCCAGCGCTGCGCGGCCGGAATTGGTCTCGATCACCGAATGCCCGAGGTCCTCGAGCATGGCGACGGTGCCCATCGCGACCAGCAGGTCGTCGTCGACGACGAGGATGCGCAGCGGGCGGAAGGCGGGGTCGGCATCAGGCGCGGTCGCGTCGGTCATGGCGGTGTCGGGGTCCGTCTCCTGGGTGTCGGGGGCTTCGGGCAGCCAGAGGCGGACGCAGGTGCCCCGCCCCGGCGCGCTGTCGATCTGCATGGTCCCGCCCGACTGCGCGGCGAGCCCCTGGACCATCGACAGGCCGAGGCCGGTGCCCTTGCCGAGGCCCTTGGTGGTGAAGAACGGCTCGGTCGCGCGCCGCAGGGTGGCCGCGTCCATCCCCGTCCCGGTGTCGGACACCGACAGGCGGACGAAGGCCGCGCCGCGCAGCGTGCCGCCCGCGGGCGGGGCCGTGCGGTCGGCGGCGATGGCCAGCGCCCCCCCTGGGGCATCGCGTCGCGCGCGTTCACCGCGAGGTTCAGGATCGCGAGCTCGAGCTGGTTCGGGTCGACGCTGACGGCGGGCAGTCCGGCGGGCACGTCGGTCTCGATGCGGATCGCCGGCCCCAGCGAGCGGGCGAGCAGGTCGCGCATCCCCTCGACCAGCGCGGGCAGGGCCACGCGCTCGGTCCGGAGGTCCTGCCGCCGGGCGAAGGCCAGCAGGCGCTTCGTCAGCGCGGCCCCGCGCTCGGCCCCGCGCACCGCGCCCTCGATGAGCTGGGCCGCGCGCGCGTCGGTCGTGCGCTTCCGCAGCAGGTCGAGGTTCGACAGGATCGCGGCCAGCAGGTTGTTGAAGTCGTGCGCGACGCCGCCCGTCAGCTGGCCGATCGTCTCCATCTTCTGCGCCTCGTGAAGCTGGGTCAGCGCCGCCTCGCGCTGGGCCACGGCGTCGGCCACCCGGCTTTCGAGCGCGGCGTTCAGCTCGCGCAGTTCGGCCTCGATCCGGCGCTCGCGGTCGATGTCGATCGAGGCGACGACGCCGCCCACGACCGCGCCTCCGTCGTTGCGGATCGGGGCCGCGACGAAGCGGATCCAGGCGAGCCGGCCGTCGCCCCTCTGGTAGCGGACCTCGAGCTCGGGGCGGTCCGCCCCCGCGATCGCCTGCGCCAGCGGGTATTCGTGCCCCTCCACCCGCCGCCCGTCGGCGTGGAAGCCCACCCAGTCGCGATAGGCGCCCACCTCCGGCGAATGCAGGACCGGATGGCCCACGATCCGCTCGACCAGCGCGTTGCCGAGGGTGATCCGGCCCGAGGGCGCCTCGGCGAAGACGAGGCCCACGGGCATCGCCTCGATCACCGCGCGCAGCCGCGCCTCGCTGTCGCGCAGCGCGGTCTCGGCAACCTTTCGCTCGGTGATGTCGATGACCCAGACCCCGACCTGCGCGATCCGCCCGTCGCCGGCAAAGACCGGGTAGAAGTTCGCGAGCCAGTGGCGGATCACGCCCGGCGCCTGCGGCGTGTCGCACGAGAACTCGACGTTGCGCGCGGTCTCGCCCGTCTCGAACACCCGCCTGACCAGCGCGTCGATCGCGGGGGCGAGCGTCGGGCGCATCGCCCCGATGGTCTGGCCCACATGCGCCGCGGGGGGGTGGCCGTTGGTCGCGGCCAGTTCGCTGTTGATGCGGACGTAGCGATGGTCGCGGTCGAAGAAGGCGGCCCCGAGCGGGGCGCTCTCCACCACCGACTCCAGCTCCTCGGTCTTCAGGCGGAGCGCGGCCTCGCTGCGCGCGCGCCCGATCACCGCCCAGGCGCGCTGCGCCACGTCCTGCGCGAGGGCCACCTCGTCGTCGGACCAGTCGCGCGGGGCCGGGTGGTTCACCGCGACCAGCCCGACGACCCGGCCGTCGCGCATCAGCGGCACGTCGAGCGTGGCGCGCACGCCCATCGCCGCGATCTCGGGGCGGCGCGCGTAGGCCGCGGTGCGCGGGTCGGCCAGGACGTCCGCGACCACGAGCGGCCGGCCGTCGCGGAGCAGGTCGAGGATCGTGCGGTACTCGCCCATCGGATAGCGCCCGGCGATCTCGGCCTGGCCCTCGGCGAGGACGGTGTGGCGGACGTGGATCGAATCGCCGGCGTCGTCGATCTCGACGTAGGCCGCGCGCCCCGGCCGAAGCTCCTCGGCCAGCATCCGGATCGCCGCGCGGGCGACCTCGTCGGGGTCGGTCAGCAGGCGCAGGTCGTCCTGCAGGCGCAGCAGGAAGCGGTCGCGGCGGTCGCGCGCGGCCTGCAGCGCCTCGGCCTGCTTGCGGTCGTGGACGTCGATCGAGGTGCCAAACCAGCCGGCGATCCGGCCCTCGGCGTCGAGCTCCGGCTCCGCGAAGGTGTAGAACCACCGGTAGGCGCCGTCGTGCCGGCGGCAGCGATACTCGGTCGCGAGCGGCGTGCGCGTCGCGATGGCGCGCTGGAAGTCGGCCCCGACGCGCGCCCGGTCGTCGGGGTGCACCGCCCGGATCGAGCCCTCGCCCAGCGATTCGGCAAGGGTCAGGCCGGTGTAGTCGATCCAGCGCTGGTTCGCGTAGGTGGTCCGGTTGTCGGCGTCCATCCGGTAGACGAAGGCCGGCACGGCGTTGGCGAGGCGCACCACCTCGGCCTCGGCGGTGACGCGGGCCGACACGTCCTCCACCAGCGCCAGCAGGTCGCCCCCCGCAAGCCGCGTGACGTTCAGACGCACCCAGATCGGGCGCCCGTCGGGCAGCAGATAGCGCGTCTCGAACACGGCGCCGGCCCCTTCGCCCGAGGTGAGGCGCGCGATCTCGGCGAGGTTGTCGGCCACGTCGTCGGGATGGGTGAACGAAAGGCAGGTCTCGCCGGGAAGGGCCGCCCGGTCGCGCCCGACGATCCGCGCGAAGGCCGCGTTGACGCGGAGCATCCGGGCCTCCGCGTCCATGACGACCATGCCCACGCCCGCCTCGTCGAAGAGCGCGCGGAACCGCGCCTCGCTCGCGGCGAGGGCGCGCTCGGCGTGGACGCGCTGGATCGCGGCCCAGGTCCGCTCCGCCGTCGCCTCGACCAGGGCGACCTCGCCCGAGGTCCAGCGGTGCGGGCGCGGATGGTGGGCCGACAGCGCCGCGACCCAGCGGCCGTCCTTGCGCAGGCCCACGGTCAGCGCGGCACGGGTCCCGACCGCCGCGAAGGCCGCGCGGTCGCCCGCGTCGAGCCGGGGATCGTCGGCGGAGTCCGCGATCGCCATGGCGCGGCCCAGCCGCAGCGTCTCCACCACCTGCGCCCCGTAGGCCGCGACGCCGAAGCGCCCCTCGACCGGGGCCATGCCGTCGACGTGGCACGGGCCGGCGGTGCCCCAGGCCTCGTCCTCGACGCAGGCGTAGAAGACCCGCCCCGCGCCGATCTCGCACCCGAGCAGGGTGGCGGCCGCCCGCTCGATGTCGGCCGCCGACGACAGGTCCCGCAGCGCGTCCTCCAGCCGCAGGAGGAAGGCGTCGGTCCGCCGCAGGTCGTGGCGCTGCGTCACGTCGAGCATGATGCCCACGGTGCGTTCCGGCCGTCCCGCCGCGTCGAGGAACGTCCGCCCGTAGCCCGAGAGCCAGCGCACCTCGCCGGTGTCGGCGCGGATCACCCGGTATTCCGCCTGGTAGGGCGTGCGCCCGTCGAGGCTCGCCCGGAAGGCCGCGTCGATGACCGCGCGGTCGGCGGGGTGGACCCGCTCGCGCCAGGCGGCCATGGTGCCGCCGCCGCCGGGCGACGGGGGAAGCCCCAGGAACTCGAAATGCGCGGGCGACCAGACGCCCTGCCCGGTCTTCAGGTCCACGTCCCAGGACGCCGCGCCCGAGCCCTCGATGGCGATCCGCTGCCGCTCCTCGGCGGACTCGAGCCGGGCCTTGGCGCGGCGGCGGTCCTCGAAGGTCGCGGCCAGCGTCAGGACCGACAGCACGCAGGTGACCATGAGGATCTGCGCGAAGGCGACCGGATCGGCCAGCCGGCCGCCGGGGCCGAAGAGGCCCGCCCCCTCGACGATGGCCACGGTCGTGACCGCCGCGATGACGAATCCGCTCCAGGCGGAGGCGAGGATCGACCGGCGGATGCCGATCCAGAACAGCGCGGGAAGCAGCGCCGCGACCGGCAGGTCGCGGAACGCGCTGGCCGCGGCCCAGGGCGAGGCGACGACGGCCCAGGCCAGCGCCGCGACCGCGCCGACCGCCAAGATGTCGAGGGCCGGACCGCGCCGGCCGCCGGCCGCGTCCCGCGCCCGCCGGGCGAGGAAGACCGGCGCGGCCGAGAGGATCCCGGACACGTCGCCGGCCATCCACTGCCGCCAGCGTTCCGCCGAGACGCCCGCGCCGTCGCCCGCCAGCGCCAGCGCCCCCGTCCCCAGCGTGGCCCCGGCCACGCCCGCGGCGACGGCGGCCACCGCAAGGCGCAGCACGTCGGCCGGATGGCGCAGCCCCCCGCCTGAACCCGCGAGCCCGCCGAAGGCGATCGCGAAGACCGCCGCGCTGGCGGTGTTCGCCGCCGCGAAGGCCAGCGACCGCCCCGGCCCCGCGCCGAACCCGAGGTTGACCGCCACCACCGCGACGACGATGCCGAGGGCCATCGGCCCGCGCGCGGCGGGCCGCGCGAGCGCGAGCGCCCCTGCCGCGACGCCCGCCGCGGGCCAGAGCGCGGCGATTCCGGTCGACGCGTCCACGTAGGTCATCGCCAGCGCCGCGAAGGCCGCGTAGACCGCCGCCACGAGCGCGGCCTGCGCCCAGTCCGCCGCGGCGGCCCCGGCGATCCACCGGACCGGCGGCAGGTCGGCCGGCCGCCCGGTCGCATGGTCGGGTCGACTCATCGCAGGCCCCACGGATGCGGCGCGCTCGCGCCCGGTCGCGCCGGATCGTCCCGGCCGTCGCAGCGTAAGGCGGACGGCGGCACGATCAACGGGTTTCGGCGTGGGGGACCTGTGCCGTGGCGTCTGCCGCGGAGACCCGGGCGGAGCCGGAACCGGAGATTGGGCGAAGCGACGGCATGCCCGGCAACGCGCAGGCCGGCCCCGGGTTCCGGGCCGCCGGAGATTTTTTCCGGCCGGCCCGCGTCCGCCGCGCGACGGCGCTCAATGGCGCCGGATCCGTCGGGCCAGGCGCCGCAGCCAGCCGGGCGTCCGGCGGCGAAGGGCGAGCTTCAGCTGGTGCCGCAGGGTCGCCCGCGCCTGCGCCTCGCGCAGCATCCGCGCCAGCGCCGCCAGTTCGCGCGCCTGCCGGTCGTGGTCGGCCCGGCGCGCCGCCGCCGCATCGAGCGCCGCGCGCAGCCCGATCGCCGCCCGCTCCAGCCTTGCGGCCCGCCGGCGCTCCTCGGCGAGGCTGGCCTCCAGCGCGGCGCAGCGGGCGATCGCCGCGTCGCGCTCCGCCGCCGGATCGCCGCCGGGCCCGGTCACGCCGTCGCCCCCAGCGCCGCGTCGAGCACGTCGCGGTAGAGCCCGGCCTGGCCCTGCACGGTCCGTCGCGCGGCCACCTCGCGGTGCGCGGCCCCGGCGAGGCGGCGGCGCAGGCCGGCGTCGGCGATGAGCCTCTCCAGCGCCGCGATCCAGGCTCCGGTGTCGTTGGCCACGCAGAGGCAGTTGTGACCGTCGCGCGCCACGTCGCGGTAGGTCGGCACGTCCGAGCAGACGATCGCCGCGCCCAGCGCCGCCGATTCGAGGAACTTGAGGTCGCTCTTGGCGCGGTTGAAGCCGTCGTCGACCAGCGGGATGATCGCGATGTCCCAGTCGGCGGCAGCGCGGATCCAGCGGACGAAGGCGGGATAGCGGGCGTCGGCGGGCAGCGCGATCCGCGCGCCGAACAGGGGCTCGGCCCGCTCGAAGGCGCCCGCCACCTCGATCGCGGCGCGGCCCGCGAAGCGGGTCTCGATCGCGCGCATCGCCTCGGACACCAGCGCGAGGTCGGCACCGTGCGTGGCGGTGCCCATGTAGCCGATGCGGACCGGCCCCGACGGCCCCGGGCGCGGGCGGAGGGCGCCGCCGGGCTCCCCCGTCCGCCAGAGCCGGGCATCGAGCGCGTTGGGCACGACGCGGACCTTCGCCGCATGGTCCGCGAGGCGCCCGGCCAGCGTCGGGGTCGAGACGGTGACGAGGTCCGCCGCGGCGGCGTAGGCGCGCACGCGGTCGGCCAGCGCCCCGGCGTCGCGCGGGGCGCTGCGCAGGCGCAGCGCGTCGCCGTCGAGGAGGTCGTCGTCGATCTCGTAGACCAGCCGCCCGCCGGCGTTGCGGAAGTCGCGGTGCCAGGCGGCGAAGCCGTCGCGCAGCGGCTCGGGCAGGTCGCGCTGGAGCACCGCGAGGTCGGCCGAGCCGACCGCCGGCAGCGGCCCGCCGGCGGTCACGCCCGGGTCGAACCAGCCCAGGAGGGCGGGCTGCGTGTAGGGAAGCGCCACGCGGACATAGCC
>ERZ1066122.670-NODE-670-length-34455-cov-8.126802_pt1 | contig 34455 bp, 38 predicted proteins | sample MGYA00382769_ERZ1066122 | MGnify/ENA primary metagenome ERZ1066122 (study PRJEB33369, sample SAMEA5778352) | biofilm metagenome | biome: Industrial cooling water; feature: Water cooling tower basin; material: Biofilm | place: United Arab Emirates | collected... | reverse complement strand
CCGATCGCCGCTTAATCCTTGCCTTCCTCCCGGTCAAAACCCGGCTTCCCCTTCCTCCGCCGCAAATTGGCGCGCAGGGCTTCGGCGAGGCGTTGTTCGCGTGTCGCATCGGGGCTGGGCTTCGTTGCGGGACCATGGGGCTTTTTCATGGGGCTCAGCCTAACCAAATGCGCAAGGTCCGCGCAAGCCGCTTGACATATGCCGCGCCCGTTCGCATAGGCCGCGCACTTCACGCAGAGTGCTGCTGTAGCTCAGTGGTAGAGCGCGTCATTGGTAATGACGAGGTCGGGAGTTCAATCCTCCCCAGCAGCACCATTATTCACCCAGTTCAGGCAGGCGGAAACAGGCGGGCAATGGGCAACGCGAGCAGCATTTCCGGCTCCGGTGCCGATCCCGCATTTCTGAAACCGCGCATCTTCATCCCCTTTCTGCTGGTATCGCTGATCTGGGGCTCCACCTGGTTCGTCATCCGTGACCAGCTGGTCGCGGTTCCGGCGAGCTGGTCAGTAACCTACCGCTTTGCAATTGCCGGGCTCGGCATGTTCATCCTGGCAAAGGCCATGCGGCTGTCGTTGCGGCTCGACCGGCAGGGTTTGCCATGGATGATCGCGCTCGGCGCGCTGCAGTTCGCGCTCAATTTCAACCTCGTTTACGAGGCAGAGCATCATATCACCTCGGGTCTGGTCGCGGTGATCTTTGCGCTGCTGATTGTGCCCAATGCGATTTTGGGCAGGCTATGGCTAGGGCGCGAAATCACGCGATCCTTTATAGTCGGCAGCCTGATCGCCTGTGCGGGCGTTGCCCTGCTGATGCTGCAGGAATATCGCGCCGCGCCGGTCGGGCCAACCGCGGTGCTGCTGGGTATCGGACTGACCGTGGCGGGGGTGTTCAGCGCATCGGTCGCCAATGTCCTGCAAGTCGTACCGCGCATCGCGCGTTTCCCCACCGTCACCATTCTTGCCTGGTCGATGCTGTTCGGGACCGTGCTTAATGCGCTTTGGGCCTTTGCAACCTCCGGCCCGCCGGTGTTCGACCCGCGCCCTGCCTATTTCATGGGGGTGCTCTATCTCGGCATCATCGGCTCGGTGGTCACCTTCCCGCTCTATTTCGGGCTGATCCGCGACATCGGCCCCGGCAAGGCCGCCTATACCAGCGTGCTGATCCCGGTGATCGCGATGCTGCTATCGACCCTGTTCGAAGGCTATCAGTGGAGCACGCTTGCCGTGTGCGGCGCGGTGCTGGCGACCATCGGCATGGTGATCGCGATGCGCGGGCGGTGAGGGCGACTTTCGGATTGGGTGCGGGGAAAGAGTTGGTTGGTTGATGTTTGATGTCGGCGAGTTTTCGGTCTTTCGACAGTTCAATTGCATCCCCCGAGCCAGCCATAAAACGTCTCGTCGCCCCGCACTTGATGCGGGGCTTGGCTATTTTGCGCGGCCGCTGTCGGGAAACCACTCCTCCCATAGATCATGCCAATCCGGATTATCAGCTTCTATCAATGCAAACTTCCAGGGTCTCTTCCATTTCTTGACCAGCTTTTCGCGGGCAATGGCAACCTCGATCTCCTCGTGCCGTTCGATATACACAAGCCGTGTCTTGCTGAAGTCGCGCACATGGATGGAGCCGGTACCGTTGCGATGATGATAGACGCGCCGTGCTGGGCTCGACGAGACGCCAACATACATCCCGCCGCGATAGCGATTTGCCAAGATGTAGACCCAGCCGCCTTTTTCCATCCAAACTTAATGGCAGCTCTGACCGAAATGAAAAGCCAAGCCCCGCATCAAGTGCGGGGCGACGGTTTGCATAATGTTTGGAATCGTTGAAACAGGATCAAACCGCCCGTCAGCAACGCCCAACAAAGCGGACATTTCCACACCACTCCCCAAACCCCCGCACAGACCCAACATCTTCCCCCAACCCACCACCAAGACTCGCTTTCCCTCCAACCGCGCGCTAACCTCCGCAAAAAAGGAGGAGAGGCCTATTATGGAACAGCTTAGCGGGCAGGACGCGAGTTTCGTTTATCTGGAAACCCCGACGACGCCGATGCACATCGGTTCGGTGGGGATATATGATCCCTCGACCGCGCCGGGGGGCTTTGTCCGTTTCAAGGATATCCTCGCGCATATCGAAAGCCGTTTGGATAAGGCCCGCAGTTTCCGGCAGAAACTGGTGCGCGTGCCGTTCGATCTCGACCATCCATACTGGATCGACGATCCCGATTTCGACCTTGAATATCATGTCCGCCACATTGCGCTGCCAAAGCCCGGCGACTGGCGGCAATTGTGCATCCAGGTCGCACGGCTGCACGCGCGCGGGATGGACATGAACAAGCCGCTTTGGGAATTCAACATTGTCGAGGGACTGGACAATATAGAAGGGCTGCCGCCCGGTTGCTTTGCGCTTGTTGCCAAGGTGCACCATGCCGCGATCGATGGCATGTCGGGGGTCGAACTGTCCGCTGCCGTGCATGACATAGAGCCAAAGCCTGTCGAGCGCGTTGCGAAGCCCAAGTGGAAGGGGGAAAGCGAGCCTGCGGTTACCGAAATGCTGATGCGTACCTGGATGAATTCGATCACCCAGCCAGTGCGCTTTGCCAAGACGCTGGCGCAGACGGTGCCCGGCGCAGCGCGGCTGATCAGCCAGGTGGCGGGCGGCGATGTATCGCTGAAGGGCGCGAAAATGGCGCCGCAGACGCTGCTCAATGGCAAGGTTAGCTCGCACCGAGTCTGGGACGGGGCGATATTCCAGCTTGCCGATATCCGCGCGATCAAGGACCGGGTCGAGGGCGCGACGGTCAATGATGTCATCCTGACGATTATTGGCGGGGGGCTGCGCAAATATCTGGGAACGCGCAAGAATCTTCCCAAGGAAAGCCTTGTCGCCATGGCGCCGATCTCGGTGCGGGCGGAGGGTGAGAAGGAGGCGCTGGGCAATCTGGTTTCCGCGATGCTGGTGCAGCTTGGCACCGATATCGAGGACCCGATGGAGCGGCTGCGCACCGTGCGCGACACCACGGTCAATTCAAAGGCGATGACCAATGCCGTGGGTGCGCGCACGCTGACCGACTATAGCCAGTTTTTGCCGTCGGCGCTCGCCGGGTTGGCGGCGCGGCTTTATTCGCGGCTGGGTGCGGCCAATCTGCATTCGCCGGTGTTCAATGTGGTCGCCACCAACGTGCCCGGACCGCGCGTGCCGCTCTATTTCGCCGGCGCGAAAATGGTGCGGATGATGGGCACCGGGCCGATTTTCGATGGCATGGGCATGATCAACGCGATCTACAGCTATGGCCCCGAAATCGCGATCGCCTTCACCAGCGACCGCGCGATGATCCCCGATCCTGCCAATTATGCGCAGGCGTTGCGCGATTCTTTTGAGGAATTGCTGCATGCCAAGGCGCCTGAAGGGAAAGCGGCTGTGGCTCCGGCGAAAGCTGCCAAAGCGGCTGCGAAGGGCAAGCCGGAGGCGGCAAAGGCTGAGCAGAAAAACAAAGCAAAGAAAAAGGGATAGCTCGCATCCTTCATGGCAAAACTTAAACTCAGCGAATTTCTGCCCTATCAGCTGTCGGTCACATCGAACGCGATCAGCGACGTGATTGCGCGCAGCTATCAGGGGCGCTTCGGGCTCAAAATTCCCGAATGGCGGGTGATGGCCGTGTTGGGGGAACGCGCCAGCGCGACGCAGCGCGAACTGGGCGAAGCGACTGCGATGGACAAGGTGACCGTCAACCGCGCGTCCAAGGCATTGGTCGAGCGCGGCTTGCTCGGGCGCGCGCCCAATACTGCTGACGGGCGCTCGCACCATCTGGCGCTGACCGCAGTGGGGCGCGAGCTTTATGAACAGATTGTGCCGCTGGCGCTATCGGTGGAGCAGGAGCTTGAGACAGTGTTGGGCGCGGATGAGGCGCGGGTTTTGACGGTGCTGTTGGAAAAATTGCGCAGCAAGGCGGCCAGTCTGGAGCCATGATCGCACGGTGCGCTTGGCAAAACTAGTTTCATTTGATACTAATTCTCCCGAATCACGCTGCGCGACACATTCGCCAATTTCGAGGAGTCCCGATGACCGACCTGTTCGAAAACCCCCTCGGCCTAGACGGCTTCGAATTCGTTGAATTCACCGCCCCCGAAAAAGGCGTGCTGGAACCGGTGTTCCAGACCATGGGCTTCACCCACATCGCTTCGCACCGCTCAAAGGATGTCCATCTCTGGCGGCAGGGCGAAATCAACCTGATCGCCAATTACGAACCCAAAAGCCCCGCCGCCTATTTCGCTGCAGAGCACGGCCCCTCCGCCTGCGGCATGGCATTCCGCGTGAAGGATGCTGCTGCGGCCTATGCAGAGGCGCTCGAACGCGGGGCGGAACCTGTCGAGAGCAGGACCGGCGTGATGGAACTGCGCATCCCCGCGATCAAGGGCATTGGCGGTGCGTTCATCTATCTGGTCGATCGCTATGCAACGCTCGACAACCCTGACGCGCTGTCGATTTATGACATCGACTTTGAATATCTGCCGGGCGTGGACCGCTATCCGGCGGGCGCTGGCTTCAAGAAAATCGACCATCTGACCCACAATGTCTACGGCGGCCGGATGGCGCATTGGGCAGGCTGGTATGAGCGGATCTTCAACTTCCGCGAAATCCGCTATTTCGATATCAAGGGCGAATATACCGGCTTGACCTCGCGCGCGATGACTGCGCCCGACGGAAAGATCCGCATCCCGCTGAATGAGGAAGGCAAGGCCGGGGGCGGGCAGATAGAGGAATATCTGCGCGCCTATAATGGCGAGGGTATCCAGCATATCGCGCTGATCTGCGATGACCTCGTGGCCTGCTGGGACAATCTACAGAAACTCGGCGTCCCCTTCATGACCGCGCCACCCGAAACCTATTACAAGATGCTCGACGAGCGTCTTCCCGGCCATGGTGAGCCAGCGAGCGAATTGCAAAAGCGCGGCATATTGCTCGACGGCACAACCGAGGGTGGCCAGCCGCGACTGCTTCTCCAAATCTTCGCGCAGCCGCAAATCGGCCCGGTGTTCTTCGAATTCATCCAGCGCCGCGGCGACGAGGGCTTTGGTGAAGGCAATTTCAAGGCGCTGTTCGAAAGCATCGAGCGCGACCAGATCGAACGCGGCGTGTTGGAGACTGCATGATGGCCGTTCCTTTCAAAACCGACCGCATCCACCACGTCGCCTATCGCTGCAAAGACGCGAAGGAGACGGTGGACTGGTACGCTCGCGTGCTCGGCTTTACCTATACCAATGCCTTTGCCGAGGATTATGTGCCCTCTACCGGGGCCTATGACCCCTATATGCACATCTTCCTCGATTGCGGCGGCGGCAATGTGCTCGCCTTTTTCGAGCTTCCCAACCAGCCCGAGATGGGGCGCGATGAGAAGACACCGGCCTGGGTACAGCATCTGGCGTTCAAGGTTGCCGACTTTGACACGCTAAGGGCGGCAAAGGCGCATATCGAGGCGCAGGGCGTCGAGGTGCTCGGCCCGACCTGGCACGGCATTTTCCGTTCGATCTATTTCTTCGATCCCAATGGTCACCGGCTGGAACTGGCCTGCGACATAGGCACCGATGAGCAATATGCCGAACTGAAGCGCGTTGCGCCTGTCATGCTCGAAGAATGGAGCGCGACCAAGAAAGCGCCCAAACATGCGGACTGGTTGCACAAGGAACCGGTGGCGGCGTCGGAGTGATTACGGGATCCTGCCCGGCTGATGTCGGGGGCAAACCTCGCGAATACACTGCGTCACCCCGTGACTGACACGGGGTTGGGCTTTTCTGCGAGGGTGCTGACAAAGCCTGACCCCGCATCAAGTGCGGGGCGACTTTATTCATTGGGGCCCAATTATCTACTCGAACGTTGTCTCAATGGCGGGGCGTCCGACCTTGGGCGTTTCGGTTTTCGGCATGCTCGCCTCAAGCGCCGCCAGCCATTTGCCGGTGTCGTCGCCGATAGAGACTTGCGGGTTCGAAGGCTGCAAGCCAAGCTTTGCCTCCCATGTGCTGATCAGCCCCGTCGCTTCGTCCGCGGCTTTGCCCAGCGGCTGCGGCTTGCGCAGTGCAATGTTGACCAGCGCGTCGCCGAAAAAGGTCCAGTCATTGCCTGGCGTGCAACCGAAAGACGGACGGCTGGAAGAGGCTGCGGTCAGCACGATGCTGTCCTTATCCGCCAGCTCCGACACAAACACGCCCGAATAGCAGGCAGAGATCAGCAGCACCCGCCGCTTGATACCCAATTCGTCGAGGATGGCTTTCAGCTTTTTGGGCGCGATCATGCCAAAGCCATTTTCCCCGTCGCGGTAAACAATCCCCAGTTTCTTGTCGCCGTGCGAAGTGGTGTAGAGGACAAGCACATCCTCTTTGACATCCATTTTCGCGGCAATGGCGGCAAGCGCAATCGCAAGGTTGGCGGGCGAGCCCTGCGGCGCGTCGCTGCCATTGGTGCCCGAACCCGCGGTCAGCAACAGCGACCGACCCGCTGCGCCAAAACGCCGTTCCAGCACATTGCGTACCTCGGTCGACTCTTTTTTGAACACAGGATCGGAATCGAGGCCGATGGCAACGACATAGGCATCGACAACGCCCTTTCGCTGCGCACCGATCTTTGCCAACGCCTTGGACAATTTGTCATGCTGGGCAAGGTGCCAGGCAGGCGTGCGGTTCTGCTCCGACGACCAACCATTGATCGCCATGCCTTCATTGACCTGCGCCGAGGAGGCAGTGGCCAAAGAAAGCGCCAGGGCAAAGCCGCCCGCGATCATCGATTTCCGCATCACACTCTCCCCTTTACGGCCCCGCGTCTGATGGTTGCCGCCAAGGGATAATCGCGTCAATATGATGCTGCAACCGAAAGGATGATAATGAAACTTGCATCGCTGAAACAGGGTCGTGACGGAAAACTGGTGGTCGTGTCGGACGATCTTGCCTGGTATGCCGATGCCAGACATATTACGCCGACCATGCAATCGGCGCTCGATGAATGGGACCGGATTGCGCCGAGGCTGGAGGCCTTGGCAACCGACCTTGCGCATGATGTGATCCCCAAGGAACGCTTTCACGAACATGATGCCGCTTCACCCTTGCCGCGCGCCTATCAGTGGGCTGATGGTTCGGCCTATGTGAACCATGTCGCGCTTGTCCGGCAGGCGCGCAATGCCGAAATGCCCGACAGTTTCTGGCACGACCCGCTAATGTACCAGGGCGGCTCCGACGGCTTTCTGGGCTCGCGCGACCCAATACCGCTGGGCGATGTGGCATGGGGCTGCGATATGGAGGCAGAGGTCGTTGTCGTAACCGGCGATGTGCCGATGGGCGTTAGCGCGGAGGAGGCGAGGGAGTATATCCGGCTCGTCGGCCTGACCAACGATGTTTCGCTACGCGGCCTGATCCCTGCAGAACTTGCCAAAGGCTTTGGCTTTTTCCACTCAAAACCGGCAAGCGCATTGTCACCGGTACTGGTGACGCCAGCGGCGCTGGGTGCGCGTTGGGATGGCGGCAAGCTGCATGGTGCGTTATGCGTCGATCTCAATGGTGCCCCGCTCGGCCGGGCCGATGCCGGGGTCGATATGACCTTCGATTTTGGCCAGTTGATTGCCCACGCGGCAAAGACGCGCAATTTGGGGGCAGGAACGATCATCGGTTCCGGAACGGTATCCAACCGCGATGCCGGTGGCGGGCCGGGCAAGCCGATTGGCGAGGGGGGACTTGGCTATAGCTGCCTTGCCGAGGTGCGCACCGTCGAGACCATATTGGATGGTCAGCCAAAAACACCCTTCATGCAGCCTGGCGATACGGTGCGCATCTGGATGGAAGACGATCGCCACCATCCGATTTTCGGAGTGATCGAGCAGCAGGTGGTCGCGGCCTAGGCTGCGACCGACCAGTCAAAGCGAGAATGCGTCGCTGATCGAGCAGGCTGCCGGACCGAGGATGACGATGAACAGCGTCGGCAGAATGAACAGGATCAAAGGCACGGTCATGATCGCGGGAAGGCGGGCAGCCTTTTCCTCGGCCTTCATCATACGCTCGTTGCGGAATTCTGCTGACAGCACACGCAAGGCCGAGGCTAGCGGCGTGCCGTATTTCTCGGTCTGGATCATGGTCGTCACCACACCTCGGATCGAATCTAGTGCGACGCGATAGGCGAGGTTTTCAAACGCCATGCGCCGTTCGGTCAAAAAACCGAGTTCGATAGCCGTAAGCGCAAATTCGTCGCCCAATTCAGGATAGCCGCGGCCCAATTCCTTGGCCACGCGGTTAAAGGCAGAGTCGACGGTCAGACCCGCTTCCGCGCAAATGACCAGCAGATCGAGCGCGTCGGGAAGTCCTTTGCGTATGGCATCGGTGCGTTTTGTGATCAGGTTCTGCAGGTACAGATCGCCAGCTTTATAGCCGAACAATGTGCCGCCTGCAAAAACCATGAATTTTTTGAGCGGCGTATAGTCGGGCAATCCACCGAAGGCGTAAATCCATGCGCCGAGCGTCCCGCCGATCAGGACCGGACCGACCAGGCGGCCGAAAATGATGATAACCGCCAGTTCCTTGCGGCGGATACCGGCTTGCGCCAGTTTCTGCTGCACATCCTTGATCTGCCCTTCCTGCAGGACCTTCATCGATCCCAGCCAGGCGCGCATCTGGTCTGTCGTGCTGGTGTTGCGGACCAGTTTGGCGCGCTTTTTCGATGTCGAAGCGGTAATCCCGGCCTTTAGCTGCTCGCGCCGTTCGACAAGACCCTTGACCCGCTTGGCCATCGGGTCCTTCATTTTTACAGCGCCATAAAAGGCAAGCAAAGCCGTCATTGTTGCAACGGCAAGCAGAACGGTGCCTGCCGTGTAGATGTCATAACCTAGGAAGGTCGGGGCTGCTGCGGCGAATATCATGTCTGTGTGCCCCGATCAGATTTCGAAATTGACCATTTTGGCCATGATGAACGCGCCAATGCCCATCCATACAGCGCCGACTACGCCCGCGATCATTAACCGCGGCTCATAGAAAAAGCCTGCCAAATATTCGGGGTTCACGTACCAGACCATGCCGAACACGAAGAATGGCAGCGAGCCGACGATATAGGCAGAAGCCTTTGACTCCGACGACATCGCCTTGATCTTCAGCTTCATCTGCGCGCGCTTGCGCAGCACATCCGACAGGTTGCTCAACGTTTCGGCAAGGTTGCCACCGGTTTCGCGCTGAATGGCAAGCGTGATCACGAAGAACTGGAATTCAGGTGTGCCGAGGCGATCCGCAGTTTCCTGCAGCGCATCCTCCATCGTCTTGCCGATCTTGATCTTCTCGGTCGCAATGCGGAATTCCTCGCCCACCGGCCCCGGGATTTCCTTGGCCACGACGCCCAGCGTCTCGCTGACAGGCAGGCCCGATTTCAGGCCGCGGACTAGCAGTTCAATGGCGTCGGGAAAATTGCTCGTAAAGTTGGTGATGCGGCGCTTGATTGCCATATTCACGCCCATATGCGGCACGGCAATGGCAACGAAGGCAGCGAAGGCGAGCGACAGATAGAGCGGCGCGCCCTTGAAAAACAGCACACCAAACAGCACCATGAATATGCCGCCCGATACATAGCCATATTGCTTGATCGTCCAGCCCTTGCCAGTTTGCAGCAGACGCAGACGCAACCTGTCGGTCATTGTCAATTCGTCTGCAGTCATCAGGTTCAATGGCCGCCGCGAGGCAATCGCTTTGCGCATTTGCTGCTCGACCTGGGCCGCCGCACTGTCCGAATAGCGGGCGCGGAACGCGTTCAGCCGTTTCGTGGTCGAGCTACCGCCCGAACCAAGAAACAGGTAGGCGAGCAGGCCCAAGACCAGCATCGCACCCACCGCGATCATTGCAAATTGCGTCATTAGCCGCCTGTTCCCACTTTATCGCCAGCCACCCGCCATGTCGAAATCCGCATGGCCAGATGACCGGATGATCACTTCTTCTTGCTCAGGAAGCCGCTGAGCATGGAGCCCTTTTTCTTCTTGGCATCCTTCGCCGCACCATCGGTGCCATCCTCGACGACAGTCGCATCCTTGATCAGATCGACCAACGAGACGATCCCGGTCGCAATCTTGCTCGTTTTCGCGCCCTCGACGATGGGTTTGCCGGCTTTTGCAGCCTGGATCGTCGATTTGCTGTCGAACGGCAGGACAAGGTCGAGTTCACGCTCGATCGAGGTTTCGAAATCCTTGCGGCTCACTTCGGTTGCTGCCTGCATCTTGTTGGCAACGCACAGCACCTTGCAGTCAGGTGCGTTGGAGCGGAACCAGGCGAGGAGGCGAATGGCATCGCGCGCCGACGCAAGCGTCATTTCGCAAACAACGACGATCAGGTTCACTTCCTGCAAAAGGTGTGGGTAAGCGATCAGCATGCCGCGCGGCAGGTCGATGACAGTATGTTCAAAGGCCGCCTTGAATTCTTCCTGCAGCTGGTAGAATGCCGAACCGTCACTCAGGATCGGGCTGCCGATTGCTGCCTCTGCGGACAGGATCGACAGCTTCTCATTGCCCTTGATCATGGCGCGTTCGATGAACAGTCCGTCGATACGGCCCGGATTGTCGATTGCGTCGGTAAGGCCGCGACCCGGCTCGAGATCGAGCGACAGCGCGCCAGTGCCGAAATGCACGTCAAGGTCAAGGAAGCCGGTCAGCTGACCCAGCCGCTCCGAATACATCCAGGCAAGCGAAGCTGCGATTGTGGAAGCACCCACGCCGCCGCGTGTACCGATGACGGCCACCGAGACATGCTGCTTGTTGACAGCGCCGTCATCCAGCTTGGGCGCATTCAGCGCAGCCTGCGCATGCGAAATCGCATCGCGCAGCATATCGGGGCTGACGGGTTTCAGCAGATAATCGTGCAGGCCCGACATCATCAGGTCGCGGTACAGGCGAACATCGTTCACCTGGCCCATTGCAATAACCATCGTGCCTGGTTCGCACACCTCGGCAAGGCTGTTGATATCGTTGATCGGATCGCCCGATTCCGACAGATCGACCAGCAGGATCTGCGGACTTGCCGACACGGAGAGTGATTGCACCGCATTGCGCAGGCCGCCCTTGTTTCCCTTTTCCTGCGGCCAGCCCATATCATCGCATACTGAACGGACGACATCGAGCGACAGGTCATCGCAGACATAGGCGCTGAACGGATCGCGCGTGCCGGTTCCTGATTTCCATGGGGCGTTCATCAGTTGCCTCCTGTCGTTTTCTTGAGCTTGCCACCGCGGCTGTTCTTGGCGTTCGATTCACGCCCGCGCACCAGATCCTCTGGATCATCGACCATGGCAGCCATGTTGCTGTTGATCGCGCAGCCATAATTGGGGTGGTTATGCGAATTGAAATTGCTGTCGGTGGTCTTGGACCAGTTCGGGCAATTGGGCACGCTTGCGGTCGACCGCGTCACCACGATCCGGGCCGTTCCCAGCGCAATGTTGCCAGCGGTGACAGGCGCGGTTTCGGTTACCGTCATGCCATGATCGGCAGCAAGCTGTGCGACCTGCCGCTCGGTAGCCTCATTGGAATAACCATCGCCAAAATCGACCGCGATCCGGTCACCGAAACCGAGTTTCAATGCATCGAACCATTGGGCAACGCGCTGCTGCTCGCCGCCGGACATGCCGCCAAAGCTGTCAAGGTTGACGTCGATGGCGTAATTGCTGCGCTCCACCACCGGCTGGTTGGTCGAATACATCGAGGTATTGGGACCAACTGCGCCGCCAAAGCTGTTGCACCCCGCGAGGGTGAAAGCCAATGTAGCTGTCGTAAAAATCCGAGCTTTCATGGGTCTTCTCCTTCAGGTTGCTTATTCAAAGGTGAAGCCGGGACCATCAGCCTTGGCGGCAGTTTTGGTCGAGGCCTTTTTGGGCGTGTCGGCAAGTGCAGGCTTTGCCGTTTCCAGCGAACCGAGCGACGGGCCACCGGAAACTTCGGGTGCTACGGTCGGGCCAGGCCGTTCGGCCTGACCGCTATGGTTGACGGCTTCCTTGTTGAGCAGGATACGCTCCAGATCGTTGGGCGTATTGAACCCGTCGGTCGGCAGCTTGATCTCGGAGTCCGAAACCGGTTTCACCAGATAGGGCGTCACCACAATCACCAGTTCCGACTGGTTACGCTTCCAACCGTTCGACCGGAACAGCGCACCCAGTACGGGTACGTCGCCAAGTCCGGGGAATTTGTCGATGGACGTGGTTGCCTGGTTGGAGAGCAGGCCTGCGATCATGAAGCTCTGGCCAGAGCCGAGTTCAATCGTGGTTTCGGCGCTGCGCGTCAGCAGAGCGGGAATTTCCGTGCCATTGATACGCACCGCGCCTTGCGAAGTAATATCCGACACTTCGGTTTTCAGACGCAGGCGGATACGGCCATCGGCCATTACTTCAGGTGTATAGCGCAGGTTGACGCCGTAGCTCTGTTGCTGGACCGAGGTTGATCCGAAATTGTCCGAAACCGGAATCGGGAAAGAGCCGCCAGCGAGAAACTCGCCTGTTTCGCCAGACATGGTTGTCAGGTTCGGATTGGCGAGCGTGGAGGCAAGACCCGAACGTTCGGCGAAATCGAGACCGAGCGCGATATCTATACCGAACAGGTTTTTGGCCATGTTCAGCACGTTGCCACTTGTCGGATTGATAAACTGGAACTGGGTTCCCGTCACCGCTCCAGTATTCGGGTCGGTGATGTCGGTGATGTCGGCCACCTTACGACCACGAGCAGGGCTGAAGAGAAAACCATTGCCGCTGCCGCCATCATTGTCACGGGTGTTGAAATTGGTCGTGATGTCCTTGGATAGCGAACGACTGACTTCGGCGATACGCACCTGTAAGTTGACCTGCATCGGTGTAGCCGATTTGACGCGGTTGACGACCTTTGCGCCACCGACAAATTGCTGCACCAGCGTTTCGACCTCGGCAATGTCCTCAGGCTGCTTGACCGAACCGGTCAGAAGTACGATGCCGTTCATCGTCGTGACCTGGATGTCGGCATCGGGCATGGCGAGGCTCAGCATCTGGTCAACCGAGTCCAGATTGGCACCGACACGAACTGTCGCGGTATAGATATTCCGCCCGGCCGCATCGGTGGCGTAGATGGTGGTTTCGCCGGGTGCCTTTGCCAAAATGTAGATTTGGCGCGCGCTACGGACATCGACATCGGCGACGTTCGGATCAGCGACCACCACGTCGGTCACTGCGCTGGGCAGATTGACCTGCTGGCCGCGGCCCACCGACATGACGAGGGTCTTTTCACTCGATGCAGGCACGGCGGCGGTCTTTTTGACCGGAGCGGCGTGGCTGGTGCTTGCGACAATCATGGCTGCCGCGACGACGCCAGTTTTTAATATGGTCTTGATATTCATCACCATTACCTCCGGTCAACGGACACTTCGGTCGAATTGCCGCCGCGCGAGACGCGGACAACCGGACCTTTGGTTGCTTTTTCAATCTGCTTGTTCAGCTGCACCTGTTCCTTGGCGATCTGCACCGGCGTCACCGCAGGCGGCGTGCGACGCTGGAAGCGCGACACCTCGCCGCCCGTCGTAAAGGTGCCGGGGCCAGCGCTGGGCTGCTTACTGATTTGCGCCAGGATGCGCTCTTCTTCCTCAGGCGTTGCGCCTTTGGGCAGGTTCACCGATCCCGATGCCAGCGCCATTTCCAGTTCGGCGGCATTATCGGCCAACGAGCGAAGCGACAGGCTGAGCGTACCGATGGTTTGCGCGACAGAGATTTTCTCGGCAATGCGCGGCGTCACTTCCAGCGTCACCAACTTATATTCGGAAACGATAGTGTTACCGGCCTCGTCCTTTGCGGGTTGCGAACGCTGGTCGGTGGCGAGCACGCGCAGGTTGCGGATGATGGTTTCGGATACTTTCAGCGTGTCGCCGGTCCCTTGACCCGCGACATTCTGAGTCAGCACAAGATCGACGCGGTCGCCGGGAAAGACAAAACCTGCAACGCCAGTCAGCGCCGATACGGGCACGGTAACGGCGCGCATGCCAGGGCCAAGCGCCGCTGCAAGAAAGCCGCGATCACCCGGTGCCACCAGCGAGCCCTTAGTCAGCGGTTGACCCGCTGTGATCGGATTGCGCACCACAGTACCGATCAGCTCTTCGGTGATTTCATCGCCAACGGGCTGGCCGGTTTCACCTTTGGGAGCAGGGCCGCTGCCATCGGGCTTCAGGAAATAGGCTTCCTCGACCAGCTCCTTAGGCCAGGGCTGATAACGAAAGGCATCCGCGGTGATGATTGTGCCTACCGGCAGGGCACGGGTAGCAACCAGCACTTGCGGGCCTGTCGGCTCGGGCGGTTTTGCGACCGCGATCGGAGTTGGTTCGCCGCCCGAAAACATCGTCCGGGCCATGAAGGCGGCAAGCGCGGCGATAACCAGCGCAGCGACCAGCAAGATCAACTTTTTCCTATCCATGACGAACTAAGCTCCTGAAACGGTCCCCTATGTAAAAACCGCTATTCATCCAAAATGGTTAAAAATCTGTTCACCGGCCACCCAAAGGCCGGAGATTGCGATGGCGACCCCGTAAGGCACCTTGACCGGCCCTTGCTGGCCGCGGGCCTTGTGAATCGCGAAAAACAGGATGGTTACCAGCGCTCCGAGCAGCGAGGCGACGAACAGCAGGCGCATCACCCACATCCAGTCGAACCAAAGCGCCAAGGCACTGAAAAGCTTCACATCTCCGCCGCCCATTGCGCCCAGACGAAAGAAGATCGCGAAAAACAGGAAGACGCCTGCTGCAATAGCAAGATGCGTTGCAATGGCGGCGGGATAAAAGTCGCCAACGGCATACCAGTAGAGCGGCGCAGCAAGCGCAATTGGCAGCGTAACTGCGTTTAAAATCAGGCGGTAACGGATATCCGTATAGGCCGAAACCAGCAGGCCGATTGCCAAGCTGCCGAGCAAAACGTAGATAAGGATCTGGGAGTCCATTCGGCACTCGTTAACCAGCAATGCTTAGCAAAAGGTAACCATGGCAGCGCCCGACACGCCATTTGATCGCCGCGCAATTCCTGCAGACGCCAAAGAAACAGTCTGGACAGCGCCCGACAACTGGTGCTTGCGGCGCATCGATTGGGCTTTGCCTGGCAGCAATCGGGGATCATTGCTATTCTTGCCCGGACGCGGCGACCATTATGAAAAATACCTGGAAACGCTCGACGAATTTTCGCGCGACGGCTGGCGGGTTACTGCGATTGACTGGCGCGGGCAGGGTGGGTCGGGGCGGACATTGCCCGACCCTCATGTCGGCCATATCGACGATTTCGCAGTATGGATCGCCGATTTGCAGGCATTCTGGGCGCAATGGAAAGCCGAAGGGCAAGGGCCAAATGTTGTTCTTGCGCATAGCATGGGCGGCCATTTGCTGATGCGCGCGCTTAGCGAAAAAGCTATCGACCCCGATGCCGTTGCGATGTCCGCGCCCATGCTAGGCATCCATACGATGGGCCTTCCCTATGCGGTACACCATGCACTGGTCAGGCTCATCACCGCATTGGGCAAGCCTGAACGCGCTGCATGGAAGGAAGGTGAAAAGCCCGGCTCCCCGCTCAATATTCGTTCGAACATATTGACCCATGATGCCGCGCGCTATGCTGATGAGCTTTACTGGTGGCAGGCCCGGCCTGAAATCAAACTTGGCCCCCCGAGCTGGCACTGGGTCGAGCGGGCGATTGCCTCGACACGGGCGCTGAACGCGCCGGGCGCGCTGGAAGGCATTCAGACGCCCATGCTGCTGATGGCGACAACCGCCGACCGGCTGGTCGATACAAAGCGGATCGTCCGCGATGCGAAGCGGCTGCCCAACGCAGAGCTTCTGCTGTTCGGCGATGAAGCCGCGCATGAATTGCTGCGCGAGGTAGATGCGATACGCGACCAGTGCATGGCTGCGATCCGGGCATTTTTCGCCTCCCACGCTCCGCCCGAAAATCCGTCGGCATGAGCGATTTCGACATTGCCATTGTCGGTGCCGGTATTGCCGGTGCAAGTCTTGCCGCTGCCATCGGCGCCGAGCGCAAGACAGTGCTGCTGGAGGCGGAAAGCGCCCCCGGTTATCATTCGACAGGGCGTTCGGCAGCTTTCTGGAGCGAGACTTATGGCGGTCCCGGAGTGCAGCCGCTGACCAGCGCGTCGGGACCGTTTCTGAGCGCTCCACCTGAAGATTTTTGCGAAGGGCCATTACTGCGCCCACGCGGATGCCTGCATCTGGGTCAAGGCAAGGATGCGGCGGAAGTGCAAGCCATGCTCGACGATTTTGCCCGCAGCGGCGTCGCGTTGGAGCGGCTGGATGCACAAGGCATCGCACAGCATCTAACAGGTCTCCGCGATGGCTGGAGCGAGGCGCTTTGGGAGCCCGATTGCTGCGACATTGATGTGGCAGCGCTTCATGCGGGCTATCTCAAGGCGGCACGCAGGGCGGGGGCACAGTTGATCTGCCATGCGCCGCTTGAAAAGGCGGAGTTGAAGGGCGAGCGCTGGGAATTGCAGGCGGGTGGCTGCAAGTACACCGCCGACATATTAATCAACGCTGCCGGTGCCTGGGCTGATCCCGTCGCTGCGCTAGCAGGTGTCCAGTCCCTTGGCATCACGCCGTACCGCCGCACGATCATGCAGCTGGCTATCGAGCCTGCGGCACCCGCTGACCTACCATTGGTTGTGGGGCTTGACGGCAGTTTCTATTTTAAGCCCGAAGCTGGGGGAAAACTCTGGCTCAGCCCGCATGATGAAATTGCCTGCGACCCTTGCGATGCAGCGCCCGAAGAGATGGACGTTGCGCTGGCTATCGAGCGTTTTGGCGAAGTGGTTGACTGGAGGATCACCAGACTCGAACGCAAATGGGCAGGATTGCGCAGCTTCGCGCCCGACCGTTTGCCCGTGATCGGGTACGATCCCGATTGCCCGGCCTTTTTCTGGCTAGCGGGTCAGGGCGGGTTCGGCATTCAGACAGCACCTGCTGCGGCTGCGATGGCAGCGGCGCTGCTGCTTCATCGGCCTAATCCCGTCGCTGGCACATCCTTTGAGACCTACGCGCCGGAACGGTTCCGTTAACGCCCAGCGGCCTCCGCCGCATCGCTTGCCAGCCGGTCGGCCCGCTCATTTTCGAGATGGCCGCTATGGCCCTTTACCCAGACCCATTCGACTTCATGCCGCGCAACGGCCTCGATCAGGTCATGCCACAGATCGGCGTTGCGCACTGGTTGTTTGGATGCATTTTTCCAGCCGTTGCGTTGCCACCCCTCCACCCAGCGGGTGATGCCGTCGATCACATATTTGCTGTCAGTGTGCAGGCGAACCTCGCACGGCTCGATCAGCAGGTTGAGCGCGCGGATGGTAGCAGTCATTTCCATCCGGTTGTTGGTTGTATCGGCCTCGCCGCCCGAAATTTCCTTTTCATGTACCCCATAGCGGATGATCGCACCCCAGCCGCCGGGGCCGGGATTGCCCTTGCACGCGCCATCGGTAAAGATTTCAACGCTTTTCATTATGTCAAACCGCTAGGCCATTTGCCGAATAATGGTCAAGCCGCCGCAAAAAGGCGAGTGGGTCTTTACGGGACACCAATGCTCCCGCAGGCGTATTGATCCAATCGTAGAGCCGGGTCAGCAGGAAACGCAGGCAGGCACCGCGGGCCAGAATTGGAATTGCAGCACATTCTTCGGCGGACAGCGCCACGCGTTCGCCATAACCTTGTACCAGCGCATTGCCGATTTCGTCGTAATACTGGCTGCCGTCGCCGCTGAACGCCCAGGCGCTGTGTGTAACGGCAAGATCATAGGCGCGTGCGTCGGTGCAGGCGAAGTAGAAATCGATGAGGCCGGTCACCTCGCCGTCGAGAATCAGGACATTGTCGGGAAACAGATCGGCATGGATCGCCGATTGCGGCAAATCATCAGGCCAGTGTGTTTCCAGATACTCGAGCTCCGACGCGATCCGTGCAGTCAAGCCTGGAAAGAGCGCTTCGGTGGCAAGTTCGTCGCATCGCGCGAAAAAGGGACGCCACGCCTTTAGCCCCAGCGGATTTGGGCGAGACTCGGCAAAACCGGATAGCGCAGAATGCATTTTGCCCAAAGCCTCGCCCACTTTATGCGCGATCGCGCCATCGGGTGCGCTGACCGAAACGCCGGCGAGAAATTCAATGAGGCAGGCCTTGCGACCGGCGACGTCCTGCAGCCACTCCCCTTCGCGGTCTTCGATAAAGCGGGGCACTCGCGCGCCCGCGCTGTGCAAATGCGCAAGCATGGCATGAAAATAGGGGAGGTCAGCCGGGTCGACGCGGTTTTCATACAGCGTCAATATGAACCGCGCTTGGTCCGTTTCGAGTAGGTAGTTGCTATTTTCGACCCCCTCGGCAATGCCCTTAAGCGCAATTAGGCGGCCGACGTCGTAATGTTTCAGCAAAGCCTGTGCTGCCTCGGCACTGACCTGCGTGTAGACAGCCATCAGGCCGCTTCGGCAGTCGCCAGCCCGCGCGGCAATTTGAACACGATGCTTTCTTCGGCAGTGACCGTTTGCCGTTCGGTCACATCGAAGCGCTCGGCAATACGTGCGATGAATTCGCGCACCAAAATCTCCGGCGCAGAGGCACCTGCGGTGATGCCGAGCGTCTGGACGCCCTCAAACCAGGCGAAATCGATCTCGTCCGCGCGTTGCACCAGCCGCGATGGCGTGCCGCAGCGTTGGGCGACTTCGACCAGCCGCTGTGAGTTGGAACTGTTGGGCGCGCCAATGACCAGCACCAACTGGCATTCGGGTGCTATCGCCTTGACCGAGGCCTGCCGGTTCGAGGTAGCATAGCAGATATCCTCGCCCTTCGGCCCGACAATGCCGGGAAAGCGTTTCTGCAACAGCGCGACAATTTCTGCCGTGTCATCGACCGACAGCGTCGTCTGGGTCAGGAAAGCGAGCCCGTTCGCGCCGCTATCCTCAAACGCCTCTGCATCCTCGACCGTTTCAATGAGCGTCATCGAACCCTCGGGAACCTGGCCGAACGTACCGATTACTTCGGGATGACGGGCATGACCGATAAACAGGATATGACGGCCTGCCTCCACTTGTCGCTCCGCCTGCCTGTGCACCTTTGATACCAGCGGACAGGTTGCATCGAGATATTCTAGATTGCGTTGCTGCGCATCGAGCGGCACCGATTTGGGGACGCCATGCGCGGAGAATACAACCGGAGCGCCGGTAGGCACTTCATCCAGTTCCTCGACAAAAATCGCGCCCTTAGCCTTCAGGCTGTCAACAACATAGCGGTTGTGGACGATTTCGTGCCGCACATAGACAGGCGCTCCATGCTTTTCGAGCGCAAGCTCGACGATCTGGATGGCACGATCGACACCTGCACAAAAACCGCGCGGAGCGGCGAGCAGGATGTTGAGCGGTGGTTTGGCGGAAATCGGTTCAGTCATCGGCAATGTCATTTAGGTAAGGAGCCGCCAAAGGCCAAGCAGTTTTGCCAAGCCAACCAAATGCGACTGATAAAGAGCGTTGCAGTGATGCGATGGGGCCGATAAGGAACCGCCAGCGCCGCGGCGCAAGGTAAAGGACGATATTTTGAACAAGACCGCACTCGCCGCTGCTTCGCTTTTTGCCCTGACACTGTCTGCCTGCGCAGGCGATGGCGACCTCGATATCAGCTCTGGCGTTGGCATTACCGCGACACGTACGGGATGCCCGACCGTTGCGGTTCCGGATGGCACGGGGGATATCACGCTGTTCAATCCTGCAACCAGCCAGGATGCAAGCGCCGTCGATGTCGTGGCGACGATCACCAAATTGCGCCCGACCTGCAACAGCAGTGGTGAGCGGATCTATTCGGTTGCCGATTTCGAGGTGCAGGCGCGGCGGATGGGCCGAAATGGCGCGCGGACTGTGACCTTGCCCTATTTTTCGACCGTAGTGCAGGGTGGCACCGCCGTTGTTTCAAAGCGCGTAGGCCAGGTGACGCTGAATTTCGCCGATGGGCAGGATCGCGCAACCGCGACGGGCAAGGCCGCCAGTTTTATCGATGGTGCATCGGCGCGGCTGCCAGCCGATATTGTCGAACGTATCACGCGGCGTCGCAAACCGGGGGATCCCGATGCGGCGCTCGATCCGATGGCGGATCCAGAGGTTCGCGCTGCAATCCAGCGGGCGAGTTTTGAATTGCTTGTCGGCTTTCAGCTGACCGAGGATCAACTGCGGTATAATGTTACCCGCTGAGGCAGCAGGTAGCGGCCCCTTTTCTTTTCCGCGGCAGCGACAAGGGGCAGTGACCAGCTCGCCGCCTTTCGTAATGGATTGAAATCGTGTCGCTTTTTTCCCGTTTCGCCGATCATGTCTCTGAAGCACTGGACGCACTTGTCGCGGCCGGAAGTGTGCCCGGTGGACTTGATCGCCGCGATGTGACCGTCGAGCCGCCGCGCGACCCGGCGCATGGCGATTTGTCCACCAACGCAGCGATGGTGCTGGCAAAGCCTTCCGGGTTGAACCCGCGCGCCTTGGCCGAATTGCTCGCCGCTGAATTGCGCAAGGTGGAAGGCGTCACCGCCGTCGAGATTGCCGGGCCAGGCTTCATTAACCTGCGGCTTGACGCTGCGCAATGGCTGGCCGAACTCGCCGACATCGCCACTCAGGGCGACGATTATGGCCGGTCAAATTTTGGCAGCGGCAAGACGGTCAACATCGAATATGTCTCCGCCAACCCGACAGGCCCGATGCATATGGGCCACTGCCGGGGCGCGGTTGTGGGCGATGCGCTTGCCAACCTGCTCGAATTTGCCGGGCACAAGGTGATCCGCGAATATTATGTCAACGACGCGGGCAGCCAGGTCGATGTGCTCGCGCGTTCGGCGCATCTACGCTACCGCGAGGCGCTGGGCGAGGATATTGGCGAGATACCGGAAGGTCTTTATCCCGGCGACTATCTGGTGCCGGTGGGACAGGCGCTGGCGGCGGAACATGGTCCGAAGTTCGTCAACGCGCCCGAGGTCGATTGGCTCATACTTTTCCGCGAGACCGCCGTCGCCGCGATGCTGGTGATGATCAAGGAAGACTTGGCGCTGCTTGGCATATATCATGACATATTCGCCTCCGAAGCCCTTGTTCAAAAACAGAACAAGCCCGAGGCGGCCGAGGCCTTCCTGCGCGCCCGCGACCTGATCTATGATGGCGAGCTGGAGGCACCCAAGGGCGAGGTCGATCCCGACTGGGAGCCTGTCACATTGCCGCTGTTCCGCTCAACCAGATTTGGCGATGACCAGGACCGGCCGATCAAAAAATCCGACGGCAGCTGGACCTATTTCGGTGCCGACATGGCCTATCATTACCAAAAGGCCGAAACGGCGGACATGCTGATCGACATCTGGGGCGCGGACCATGCGGGTACGGTCAAGCGGATCAAGGCCGCGGTTACCGCGTTGACCGAAGGGCAGAAGCCGTTCGATGTGAAACTGGTGCAGATGGTGCGGTTGCTGCGCGGCGGTGAGCCGGTCAAAATGTCGAAGCGCGCAGGAAACTTCGTGACGCTGGCCGATGTCGTGCGCGAAGTGGGCAAGGATGTAGTGCGTTTCACCATGCTGACCCGCAAGGCCGATGCGCAGATGGACTTCGATTTTGCTAAGGTCGTCGAGGCGTCGAAGGACAATCCGGTATTCTATGTGCAATATGCGCATGCCCGCATCTGTTCGACGCTGCGCAAGGCCGAAGCCGAGGAGGGCTTCACGCCCGCAGCCGACCATCTCGACCAGCTGGGCGCCGAAGAAATTGCGCTGATCCGCGAGGCGACGAATTTCCCGCGTACCGTGGAGGCCGCCGCCAAAGCGGGCGAGCCGCACCGGATTGCCTTTTATCTCAACGATCTGGCAGCCGCATTCCATGCCTATTGGAATTTGGGTAATGATAACCCCGACAAGCGCTTCATATTGGCACATTCGCCACAGTTGAGCGCAGCAAGGCTTTTCTTGGCCCAAAATCTGGGGCAGATATTCCGCAATGGTCTGCGCTTGATGGGGGTGGAAGCCGCTACCCAAATGTAATCCTGGGCAGATGTAATTTGACCGATGCAAAACTGGCAAAGAGGACAGGGCCATGACCGAACAAGAAACCAACCGTTTCGGACTTGACGATCCCGAGCGCCTGCCATGGCTCGAAACTGCCGATGGCTATGAATATGAGGAAAGCGCCTCGCCGCTGAAAGTTGCTGCGATGGTGCTGGGCGGGCTTGCGCTGCTGGCGGCAATCGTCGGCGGCATTTACTGGATGCAGCGCAATCAGGCCGGCGGTCAGGGCAATGGCGAACTGATCGCTGCGCAGGAAGGCGATTATAAGGTCGCGCCGACCGATCGCGAGGGCAAGAGCTTTGAGGGCGAAGGCGATGCCGCCTTTGCCGCGAGCGAAGGCAAGAAGGTCGATGCCAAGATCGATCCGGCCAAGGCGAAGGCAGCGGCAACCGCTGCCGCAACGCCTGCGCCGCTGCCGACCGCTGCCGCTGGCAAAGCGGCCCCGGTGCCTGCCGGCGCTGCTTTCGTTCAGCTTGGTGCCTATAGCGATGCTGCAAAGGCCGAAGCCGCCTGGACGGCGCTGGGCAAGCGCTTCGGAGCGATTTCGGGGACCAACAAGCGCGTTGTGGAAGGCGCAGGTGAAGGTGGGCGCAAAGTGTTCCGCCTGCAGGCCATCACCGCCAATCCCGCGGCTGCGCAGCAATTATGCGCCAAGCTGAAGGCTGCCAACGAAAACTGCCTGATCGTTCGATAAATTCAGACCTTTGGGGGAGAGGTCTGGGCCGTGGGGGACCAAGGTCCGCCACGGCTTTTTGTTTGATTTCCACAGTATCGCTAATTTTGTCGTCACCCCGCACTTGATGCGGGGTCCCGCTTCTGCAACCTCGCCAAAAAGGCGGGACCCCCCTTCGACTGCCTGCCAAGGCAGGCGCTCAGGACAGGCGTGTCAAGCACGGGGTGACGAAGGGTCGTAAATCGCTGGAACAAATAGGCTGTGAGGGGACATATCCAATGAGGGGGTCCCGTTTTATGCACAATTTTGCAAGCAATCGTCCGTTCCTCAGGTTGTCAGCGCATTCAAACAGGCATAGCGATTGAGCGGAAACATATCGGGGTTGGCATGAAACCGGTCATTTTCGGATTATCAGGACTGGCGCTCACCGATGACGAACGTGCGCTGTTTCGCGATGTCGAGCCGGCGGGCTATATAGTGTTCAAACGCAATATAGAGGATCGGGACCAGCTTCGCGCGCTGACCGACGATTTACGCGCGCTGCACGGCCGCGACGATGTCGCCATATTGATCGATCAGGAAGGCGGGCGGGTCACGCGGATGAAGCCGCCAGTCTGGCCGGAATTTCCGGCAGGCGCTGCGTTCGATGCATTATATGACGTGGCGGCGATGACCGCGATCGAGGCGGCGCGCTGCAATGCCGAGGCGCTGGCGCTGACATTGAGCGAGGTTGGGATTACCGTCAACTGCGCGCCGCTGCTCGATGTGCGCATGCCGGAAACCCATGCGGCGATTGGCGACCGTGCCATGGGCAGCGATCCGATGCGCGTCGCGGCGCTGGGGCGTGCGGTGCTTGACGGGTTGCAGCGCGGCGGCGTTGTCGGCGTGGTCAAGCATATGCCGGGGCAGGGCCGGGCGGTTGTTGACAGCCATCATGAGCTGCCAAAGGTCAGCGCGTCGCGCGAGGAGCTGGAACAGGATTTCGCGCCGTTCCGCACCCTAAACAAGGCAGTGATGGGCATGACGAGCCATGTGCTGTACGAGGCTTATGACCGCGAGCGGCCATCGACCATGTCGCCGGTGATCATCGACGAAGTGATCCGCGGCGAAATCGGCTTTGACGGGCTGTTGATGAGTGATGATCTCGACATGAAGGCGCTGTCGGGCGATGTGCCCAGCCGCGCAGTGGAATGTGTCGCTGCCGGCTGCGATCTGGCGCTCAATTGCTGGGGGCGGTTCGACGAAATGGTCGAGATAGCTGCGCGGCTTCCCGCTATTTCCGACCGCGCGCGCGAACGGCTGGATACCGCAATGGCGTCAGTAAAGCCGGTCGAATTTGCCGCCGAGCGTCTTGGAGAACTGCTGGCTAAGCGCGGCACATTGCTGGCGCTGGCGACGGACGATGCCAAGCTGACCCACGCCGCAACGGGCGCGGCATGACCGACATCGATGACCTGCTGTTCGAAGAAGATGCCGGCGCACCCCCGGCTCCCGATGGCGAAACGCTGACCATCGACATTGACGGCTGGGAAGGCCCGCTCGACCTGTTGCTGACATTGGCGCGCAACCAGAAGGTCGATTTGCGCGCTATCTCGATCCTGCAGCTGGTGGAGCAATATCTTGCTTTCATCGAAAGCGCGCGCGCGCTGAAACTGGAACTGGCGGCCGACTATCTGGTGATGGCGGCTTGGCTGACCTACCTTAAATCAGCGCTGCTGCTGCCCAAGGATCCGGCGATCGACCCGAGTCCCGAGGAGCTTGCGCTGCGCCTGCAGATGCGGCTCGAACGGCTGAATGCGATGCGAGAGGCCGGTGCGCGGTTGATGGCGCGTGACCGGGTGGGCCGCGACGTGTTCCTGCGTGGTGCGCCCGAGGGATTGCGCGTGGTGCGCAAAAACATCTGGGATTGCAGCTATTTTGAGTTGATCAACGCCTATGGCCAAATCCATGCGCGCAATGCGCCCGTGCTGCACGTCGTCAAGAAGCGCGCGGTGATGACCCTGGAGGAGGCGTTGGACCGCGTTTCCACCATGATCGGCACCGCGCTCGACTGGACAATGCTCGAGGCATTCCTGCCGCCCGATGCGGGCTTTGCCCTGCGCAAATCGGCGCTGGCATCGAGCTTTGCTGCCGTACTGGAACTTGCCAAGCGGGGAAGGATCGATCTGCAACAGGACGGCACATTCGAGCCGCTGATGTTAAGGGTAAGAGGCTAGGGACGGGGGCATGATGATCGAATATGACATTTCGATGCGGTCGGTAGAGGCGACATTGTTTGCCGCCGCCGAGCCGATGACTGTCGAGCAGATACGCGGCTATGTCGGCGATGCCATCGATGTTTCCGATACGCTGAAGCGGCTGGAGGAACATTATCGCGGACGCGGGATAGAACTCGTTCAGCGCGGTCGCACCTGGCATTTCCAGACGGCTGCCGACCTTGCCCATTTGCTGCGCCGCGAGCGCGAGGAAAGTCGCAAGCTGAGCCGTGCGGCGGTCGAAACGCTTGCGATCATAGCCTATCACGAACCCGTCAGCCGCGCCGAGATAGAGGCGATCCGGGGCGTGCAGATTTCGAAGGGCACGCTCGACGTGCTGATGGAGGCAGGCTGGGTGCGGCCTGCAGGGCGGCGTGAAGTGCCGGGGCGTCCGCTGATCTATGCGACAACGGCGGAATTCCTTACGCATTTTGGGCTATCCAACCGGCGCGATTTGCCGGGGCTTGCCGACCTCAAGGCCGCAGGCCTGCTTGATCCTGTCGATCTGGCGATGGAAGCGGTGCTCGACGGGAAGGGCGATGATGCGGGCGATGACGACGATAGTGTCGAAAGCGAACTGGTAAATTCCGATCCGGACGCCTAGATTGGAACGGCGAAGCAAAATCGGCCTGCTGCGCGGGTCTTTGGAGAATTGACATGGGTAGCATGAGCATCTGGCATTGGGTTGTCGTCGGCATCGTAGTCTTGCTGCTGTTCGGCAAGGGCCGCTTTTCGGGCATGATGGGTGACGTTGCCAAGGGCATCAAGGAATTCAAAAAGGGCATGTCGGAAGATGACGATGCCAAAGCGCCGAACTCGCGGATCGAGGGACCTGCGCCTGCGCCCACCGTAGTCGATGCCGATCCTGCCAAGGAAAAGCAGGGCTGATCCCGCGACCGGGCGGGGGTGAACGGACATGTTTGACATTGCATCGGGCGAAATGCTGCTGGTGGCTCTGGTCGCCCTGCTGGTCATCGGGCCAAAGGATTTGCCGCGCGTGTTGCGCACTGTCGGCAAATGGGTCGGCAAGGCGCGCAGCGTCGCGTCGCAATTTCGCAGCGGTTTCGACGAAATGGTGCGCCAGTCCGAGCTTGAGGAAATGGAAAAGAAATGGGCGGCCGAAAATGCCCGCATCATGGCGGCGCATCCGATGCCCTCATTGGAAGCAGGCGATGAGACCGACAGGCCCGGGCGCCGATATGAAAGCGAGCCGCCGCCTGCCATGACGCCGCTTGAAGCTCCTGCAGTTGCCGAGCCGGCGCCGGTTGCGGCGGAACCCGAGGCCAAGGTTTCTGCCAAGCGTAGCCGCAAAAAGGCAGCGTCCGAATGAGCGATATCGACGACAGCAAAATGCCGCTGCTTGATCATTTGATCGAGCTGAGGAACCGTTTGCTGTGGAGTTTTGCAGCGCTAGCCGTCGCCTTTGCGGTCTGCTTTTACTATGCGCGCCCGATATTCGGGGTGCTGGTGCAGCCGCTTCTCGTCGCGGGGCAGGGCAAGCTGATTTACACCAACATATTCGAGGCGTTTTTCACTGAGGTCAAAGTCGCGTTTTTTGCGGCGACCATGGTGGCTTTTCCGGTGTTTGCGACCCAGCTGTGGCGCTTCGTCGCGCCAGGACTTTATCGCAACGAGAAACGCGCCTTCATGCCGTTCCTGCTGATGACGCCGGTTTTGTTCTCGCTCGGCGCATGCCTTGCCTATTTCTTTGCGATGCCCGTCGCGCTCAATTTCCTGCTGAGTTTTCAAGGCGATGTCGGCGGGGTGAACCAGGAAGCCTTGCCCGGGGTGGGCAACTATCTCAGCTTTGTCACGACCTTCATCTTCGGCTTTGGCGTGTCCTTCCTGCTCCCCGTCCTGCTGATGCTGCTCGAGCGGGCAGGGATTGTCACGCGGCAACAGCTGATCGATGGCCGTCGCTACGCAATCGTCGGTGCGTTCGCGATTGCAGCAGTGCTGACGCCGCCCGATGTGGTCTCGCAGCTGTTATTGGCAATCCCGCTGTGCCTGCTCTACGAGTTCGCGATCATCGCGATCTGGTTCACGCAAAGGCGGCGCGACAAGCAGGCTGCGGCGGAAGAGGTCAGCGAAGCGACCTAGATCGCTTTGTCTCCTGCCTCGCCCACCGATTCGATGTCGCGGCCAATTCCCTTCACCGTGTTGCACGCCGAAAGCAGCAGCGAGGCGGCAATCAGACTGGCGGTCACAAGCTTGCGCATGTCAGTTCCTTCCGTTCAAAAAGGGGATCATGCGGAAAACTGCCTGAACGGCAGATGAGTTCCGCACGACCCCTTTTTCAACGATCAGAAACTGAACCGCGCTGTTACCCGGAAATCGCGCCCTGCAAGCGGCACATAGTCCTTGGTGAAGGAGGCAGCGCGCCGCGCATCGACGTCGAAAATGTTATTCGCCGCCGCAATGAAAGCGATGTTGCGCTCCCGGCCCCACGGACGCCAGGTCAGTTCGGCATTGACCATGGTAAAGCCATCGGTGGGCGTTTCGAAGACCGCTGTGCGGTTCTGCGCATCGGCCCACTCTACCTCACCGCGAAGGTCCAGCGTGTCGCTCTTGACGCCCAGCCCGCCAAGCAGGCGCAGCGGCGGGATGCGGGGCACGGGGCCGCCGCCATTGTTGATCGAGGCACGGACATAATCGGCAACGCCATCGACAACGACGTCGAAGACGCCAATGCTGCCAATCCGCGCGCTGATGCTTGCTTCTGCGCCATAGAAGCGGGCATCCCGCTGGAAATATTGGAAGACGGGCAGATCGTCCTCTTCCTCGCCGGTGGCATCCTCAAAGATGAAGCCGTCGAACCAGTTGGCATAGACAGTGGCCGTCGCCTCGACATTGGTGCTGTCGTAACGGGCGTATAGCTCGACATTCCATGCCTTTTCGCTGTCTAGCGTCGGATCGCCAATCTCGAACGCCTGCGTTGCGATATGCGGTCCATCGGAGAAAAGTTCCTCTACCGACGGGGCGCGGCCGGTGCGCGAGAAGTTGATGCCGAATTTCGCATCGCCCGAAACGATGGCCGCACCCAGTGCCGCTGAAAACACGTTGAAATCGCGAGAGATTCCCAGTGTCTGCGCTTCCAGATTTGAGCGGTCGTAGCGAAGCGCAGCTTCAATCTCCACGCCACCAAGATCGAATTCCTGCAGGGTGAACAGGCCCAATTGCATCGTCCGGTTGGGCGGAACAAAGGCTTCTGCGCCAATGGCTTCGAAATCGCGGGTCTGGAACTGGAGCCCGGTTGCCCCGCGCCAGCCATTTTTCTCGCGCTGCACCAGTTCGGCGCGCGCTTCAATGCCCTGGCTGTTGAAGACGGTGCCGACTTCATCGCCTTCAAATTCGGTATGGGTATAATCGGCAAAGCCGCCGCGGAAGGTCAGTTTTTCAAGAAAGCCGCCATCGGTATAGACCTCGCCCCGGATATCGGCGCGATATTGTTTGAGGTCGATGGTGACATTTTCTTCGCCTTCTTCCTCGGCTTCCTCTTCACCTTCGGCATGATGGTGTTCGACGCCGGGGCGGCCAACAATACCATAGCGCGTATCATAGATACTGAATGAAACGCCCAGATTGCCGCGCCCTTCGTCGATCAGCGCAGCACCCGCACCAAAGGTCCAGGTCTCGACCCCGCTATTGGGAATGCGGCCGCGAACATTGGCGGCTTCGCGCAGCTCTTCGGCCTCCTCCAGTTCGCCTTCATCCTCTTCCTCATCGGCGAGATCAAGGATCGATTGACGAAGGATAGGCGAAAGCTGGAAACCCGGGATGCGCACATCGTCGCTCTTGCGATAGCTGCCATCGAGATGGACGACGATCTTCTCGCCGATGGGCGCGTCCACCGAAAGGCCGCCTGACCATTCGTCGGCAGCGCTGCCATAGCCTGCAAAGGCATCGAGATGCACGGGCTCATCGGGCAAGTCGCGCGGAATACGCTTGTCGATGGCGTTGACTGCGCCGCCGACGGCCTGCCCGCCAAACAGCAGCACGGCGGGACCTCGCAATACTTCGATCCGCTCTGTCGTCAGCGATTCAATCGTGACGGCATGGTCTGCCGAGGTGTTCGATGCATCAATATTGCCGATACCGTCGGTCAGCACCATGACGCGGTTGCCCTGAAACCCGCGCAGCACCGGGCGCGATGCACCGGGCGAAAAGCTGGTTGCCGACACACCGGGCAGCTTGACCAGCGTGTCACCAATCTGGGCACGGCTTTGCGCAGCCAGTTCTTCACCCGATATCGCTGTGGTCCCGGCCAGCAGGTCAAGCCGCTCGAAATAAGGGGCGGTTACGATGATCTCGCCGGAACGGTGGAAATCATCTTCGCTGTTTTCCGTCTCGTCGGTTTGTGGTGCATCCTGCGCAAAGGCCGGAGTGGCAATGAGAAGCAAAGCCGAAATCGTGATGTGGCTGGCGTTGATCAGGGGGTTTTTCATGTTTGGCCTTGGTTTGGTTTCAAAACGATGGCTGCCCATAAGGGCAATGTGACAGTATAACAATACGCCAATCATGGCAATCGACCAGCCGCATTGTTCCGGCGACAAACGGCAATGGGTCTAGAAGCAGCGGTTTGGCTCGCAAAAGCGCACCTGCCTTGCAGTGGCCGCCAAGGCGCATTAGCTGTGCGCTATGACAGCAACGGCAACGACACTGGATTTGATCGGCAACACGCCGCTTGTCCTTTTGAAAGGACCCTCGGCAGAGACCGGATGCGAAATCTATGGCAAATGCGAATTTGCTAACCCCGGCGCGTCGGTGAAGGATCGCGCGGCGCTCTACATCGTCCGCGATGCAGAGGCGTCTGGTTCGCTGAAGCCGGGCGGGACGATTGTCGAGGGAACAGCTGGCAATACCGGCATCGGCCTTGCCCTGGTCGCCAATGCGCTGGGTTACAAAACCATTATCGTGATGCCCGAAACGCAGAGCCAAGAGAAGAAAGATACGCTGCGGGCGCTGGGCGCGGAGCTCGTGCTGGTGCCTGCCGCGCCCTATGCCAATCCCGGTCACTTCGTCCACACCTCGCGCCGCATTGCGGAAGAAAGCGACAATGCCGTCTGGGCAAATCAATTCGATAATATCGCCAACCGCCGTGCGCATATCGAAACCACCGCCGAAGAAATCTGGGCGCAGATGGAAGGTCGGGTCGATGGCTTTACCTGTGCCGCAGGTACAGGAGGGACGATTTCCGGTGTCGGCCTGGGGCTGAAGGCAAAGGATGAAGCCGTCACCATCGCCTTGACCGATCCGCATGGCGCCGCACTGTTCAACTATTATGAATGCGGCGAACTGCGTTCAGAGGGCAATTCGGTGGCCGAGGGTATCGGGCAGGGACGGATCACCGCCAATCTCGATGGCGCGCCCATCGATACGCAGTTTCGTATTTCGGACGAGGAAGGACTCGTCTGGGTCCGGCGCATGCTCGCCGAGGAAGGCCTGTGCCTTGGCCTGTCATCAGGCATCAATGTCGCGGGTGCGGTAGCGCTGGCGAGGCGATTGGGGCCGGGCAAGCGGATTGCCACCATCCTGTGCGATACAGGTTTTCGCTACCTATCCACCTTGTACAATCCGGCCTGGATGGCATCGAAGGGTTTGCCGCCAATGCCGTGGCAAGTGGACAATCTGGACGCAGCGGCGTAATTGCAGGCTAAAGGAGTGGGCATGGCACGCACCAATGAGTCCGCAGTGCAACGGTTGCAGGTCGGCTTGGTCGGCTTGCTCGTGGTGCTTATCTGCGTAAGTATCGCAAGCATGATATTGAGCCGCGCGGACGATAATCAGGCCCCGGCTACGGCGCTGGAGGGCGGCCAAAGCCCAGATGGCAAAGCCAAAGATACTGCCGAAGATCCGATGGTCGAACTGGGCGTGACCCCCGTCGTGCCTGAACAGCCGGCAAAGCAGCAGCCGCAGACGCCGCCGCAAAATTGAGCATGGACATCTCTGCTATCCGCCGGTTCGACTGGCGCATCATGGTGGGCGTAGGGCTTGGCCTGCTGCTGATTGCCGGGCTGGCATGGTTCCTGTCGGGACGTGGCCAGCCGCCCAAGGGGCCGCCGGTGATGATCATGTCGAGCATCCCGCTCCAATGGGGCGAGGCAACGGTCACCGAAATAGCGCAAGGCGAGGCGGAGACGCCGGGGCTGCTCGATGCGCTCGGGAAAAGCCGCAAGACTGTCCTGATCGACGATTTCCAGCAAATGGCCGAGCCGGGCAAGGGAGCCCTGCTCCTCATTCAGCCGCGCGCGCTTGCCCCGCGTGAGCTTGTCCAGCTCGACGCCTGGATACGCAAGGGCGGTGCTACGGTTATTTTTGCGGACCCCGCGCTGGACTGGCCAAGTGAGCTTCCGCTGGGCGACATGCGCCGTCCATTGTTCACATCGATGCTTACCCCGTTGTTCCGCCATTGGGGGCTTGAACTGGCATTGCCGGTGGATGAGGCAGCGATCACCGACATCGAAGTTGGCGCTTATCGGCTGTCGATGAAAAGCGGCGGTATCTGGGAGGCGGCAGACACGAAGCGTCCGTCCGCTGCCTGCAATATCCGCAACGATGAGCGGCTGGCCTATTGCACGGTTGGCAAGGGGCAGGCGCTGCTGATCGCCGATGCGGACATGTTGCACGAAGCGCAATGGACCGGCAAATTGATGGGCGGTGGCACAATCGAATGGCTCGATGCAGTTCTGGCCCCGATGTCCACGGGCAAGCCCTTGCCGGGATCGCTTTGGGAAATTCAGGGAAAATAAGGGATGCTACGGAGGATTCGGGGATTTGCGGGGGCGAAGGCGGACTTATCCACAGAATTGGCTGTTGTCAGGGGATGAGGGCAGAAAAAGAAAGTTGAGTAAAAACATAGGGATAGATCATTGTTTAGGTTCTGACCCATAAAATCCCGCTTTTCATCCATAAAATCCCATGATACGCCCCAGATCAGATCCGGGGTGGATTTCTGTTTTTGGCGCAAACTGGCCCAAGACGCGAAAGCATGCGCTTTTGCGGACGGTAAACCATACCCGCAGGGAAGGGGTTTATCGGTTTCGTGTCTGCTTCTGTTGTCTATGCCGGTTCCGGACTATCGACAATCGATGCCAAGTCGCGTCTGACCATCCCTGCCGAACTGCGCGATGCAGTTGCCCAGTCGAGCGGCGAAAATTCGGTCTGCCTGCAACGTCACCCCCGTTTGCCATGCCTGATCGGCTATGGCCGTACCGAAAAAACGCAGCGCAAGATCGATCTCGACACGCAATGGCAGGCAGCCATCAACCGCGGCGGCGAATTTGATCGTGAAGAGGCGGGTGCTTCGGCATCGTCGATTTTCGAAACGAGCTTTGAGGCTTCGGGTCGTTTCGTCATCCAGCCAATGCTGAAAAAATTCGGGCGGCTGACCTCGGACCGCGCCTTCTTTTTCGGCGTCACCACCCATTTCATGCTGTGGGACCCCGATGTCTTCAAGGCGTCGGCGCCGCCATCCTTTGCGCATGTCGGCGAAGAGCTGGATTTCTGGCTCGAAGAATTTGCGAGGCGCGGCAAATGACCGCTGCCTTGCCCCATATTCCAGTCTTGCTGGATGAAGTAATTCACGCTCTGGCCATCACCCCAGGTTCAGACGTCGTGGATGGCACCTTTGGTGCAGGCGGATATAGCCGGGCTATCCTGGCTTTGGGTGCGCGCGTTCATGCATTTGATCGCGACCCCGATGCGCTTGCGTCAGGTGCTGACCTTGCAGCGCAGAGTGGGGGTGCCTTGCGCCTTCACTCTGCCTGCTTTTCCGAAATGGATCGTGAGCTGGCCGCTGCGGGGCTGGAGCAGGTGGATGCGGTCGTGCTCGACATTGGCGTTTCCTCAATGCAGCTCGACCAGGCGCGGCGTGGTTTCTCCTTTCAGGCCGATGGTCCGCTCGACATGCGGATGAGCCAGCAGGGGCCGAGCGCGGCTGATTTCGTCAATGACGCCGATGAAGCCGACATTGCCGATGTGATCTACCTTTATGGCGAAGAGCCCAAGTCGCGGCGGATCGCGCGTGCCATCGTCGCTGCACGGCCAATCGAAAGCACAGGCAGCCTTGCCGCCGTCGTACGCAAGGCGCTTGGCTATCGGCAGGGCGCGCCCAAGGACCCCGCTACCCGCACTTTTCAGGCGCTGCGTATCCATGTGAACCGCGAGCTTGAGGAGTTGAGCCTCGGGCTTGAGGCGGCGGAGCGCATCCTGAAACCGGGCGGCAGGCTCGCTGTCGTCAGCTTCCACAGCCTTGAGGACCGGATTGTCAAGCAATTCCTTCGCGAGCGTAGTGGTGCCACCGGTTCGGGCTCGCGGCACATGCCGGTCACCGTCGCTGCCCGAGCCCCAAGCTTTACCAATGTTTCAAAGGCCATCCGCCCCTCGGCAGCGGAGCTCGCCCGCAATCCGCGCGCGCGGTCATCGACACTGCGTAGCGCCATTCGCTCCGACGCAGCCCCGTGGACACAAGAGGAGAAAGCCGCATGACCCTCGCCATGAAAAAGCTCAAGAATTTCGGTTGGGTGGCGCTTTTGTCTTTCGTCGCGGTGCTACTTTACCCGCTGTCACTGAACGTCGGCGCGCTGCGCAGCGAATTGATTAGCACTGATCAAAAAATCCTCAATACCAAGCGTGAGATCAGTTTCCTGCAGGCCGAACTGCGCACGCGGGCGAATATGCAGCAGCTCGCTGAATGGAACGACCTGCTCTATGGTTATGCGCCGCCAACTGCCGAGCAATATCTGGATGGAGAGCGCGCGCTGGCAAATCTCGACGGGGCAGGGCCTGATGTAAGGCCGGTCATGGTCGCGGTATCGCTGTCCGATGGCGTGAACCCTGCGGGTGAGGTCGGCGAGCCGGGAGCGGCAGCATCGAAACTGGATGATGATCGCAAGGCCGAAGCGGCTGCGGTCAAAATTGCTGCCGTTACAGCCAAGCCGAAGGAAAAGGTCATTGCCGGCCACACCCCCGGCCGGACGGAACGTCTTTCGAAGATGGATGACCAGCTTTTGTCTGACAACCTGCTCAAGGAAATCGAGAAGCGAGCCGCGCAGGAGCGTAAGAACCGATGACCACATTCGTCGCCCGCCCGACCAGCCGCCAGAATGCCAACGCTGCGCGTGCCGCGACTTCGGTGGCATTCTGGCGGCTGCTGGTGCTGGCCGGGCTGTTCGCGCTCTTCCTGCTGCTGATCATCGTTCGCCTCGCGACCTTGGCGCTTTTCGAGAGCAGCCGGGCCTATGGCGCGACCACAAGCGCCTATGTGCCGGTGCGCGGTGACATTATCGACCGCAACAATGTGCCGCTCGCCCGGACGATCCGCGCCTATGCGATCTGGGTGAAGCCCTCGGCACTGATCGGAGACCGGCAGCAACTGGCGCAGGACCTTGCGGCGATTTTTCCCGATACCAGCGCCGAAACCTTCTACGCGAAACTGACCGCGAAGGAGCCTGGCTATCTGCGCAAGCGCGCGCTGCCTGAAGA
>ERZ1066122.668-NODE-668-length-34514-cov-22.020082_pt1 | contig 34514 bp, 32 predicted proteins | sample MGYA00382769_ERZ1066122 | MGnify/ENA primary metagenome ERZ1066122 (study PRJEB33369, sample SAMEA5778352) | biofilm metagenome | biome: Industrial cooling water; feature: Water cooling tower basin; material: Biofilm | place: United Arab Emirates | collected... | reverse complement strand
TCGCCGGTTCGGAAGCGCAATTGATCAGGTGGAGGCCCGAGCCGGAATCGAACCGGCGTGCACGGATTTGCAGTCCGCTGCGTCACCACTCCGCCATCGGGCCCCGCTGCATGACGAACATGTCCTGCGGTGGTGAGCGGTCGCCCTAGCAGGGGCGTGGGCACGGGGCAATGGATTCTGTGGACTGGGGGATCCATGGCATGACGCCGGCATGGCACCGACGCGTGCTGCACTGCGACATCCCCATTGCGCGACACGCCGCCGCAGGGCAGAGAGACGCGACAATGCAAGAGGCCCCGAAATGACCAGTGCGAGCGCCGCCCCCAGCGCCCAGTTGCGCCAGACCATGGTGGACAGCCAGCTGAAGACCGTGGGCGTCACCGATGCCGCCGTGCTGGCGGCCTTTGCCGCCGTTCCGCGAGAAGCTTTCCTGCCGGCCGCGCTGGCACCGATGGCGCATGCCGATGCCGCGCAGGAAGTGGCGCCAGGCCGTCACCTGCTGGCGCCGCTGGTGTTGGCCCTGCTGTTGCAGCGCGCCGCGGTGCGCCCGGGCAGCCGCGTTCTGGTGGTGGGCAGCGCGTCGGGCTATTCGGCGGCCATCCTGGCTCGCATGGGCGCGCGCGTCACCGCTCTGGAGAGCGATGCCGCGCTGGCCAGCCTGGCCGAAGCCGCCGGCGTGCCGACGGTGATCGGTCCGCTGGCCGGGGGCTGGGCGGCGGCGGCGCCCTATGATCTGATCCTGTTCGAAGGCGCCGTGGCCGCGGTGCCGGCGGCCATTGCAGCACAACTGGCACCGGATGGGCGCGTCGCCGCGGTGCTGCGCGAGGCCGGGGTTGGCCGGGCATTCGTGGGCCCGGTGAGCGCAGATGGCCGGCCGCGCGGCCTGCCCTTCATCGAGGTGGCGGCGCCCGATCTGCCGGGCTTTGCCAGCCGGCGGGAATTTGCGTTCTGAGGCACGCAGCAATCTGGCGCTTTGCTTCATGATGGCGTAACGATTGTGACCATGACCGAGACGCCGGCTTCCCTCGACGCCATTCTTGCTTCCATCCGCGCCCGCGTGATGTCCCCTGACGATGGCGAGACGGCCGAGATGGACATGCCGCCGCCGGCGCCGCCACCAGTGCCGCTGGCGGAGGTTGAAGTGACGCCCAGCGCCGCCAGCATGACGATTGATGAGCTGCTGCGCTCGCTGCTGGCGCCGCAGATCAAGGCCTGGCTGGATGCCAACATGCCGGAGATCGTGGAGAAATTGGCCCGCGACGAGATTCGGCGCCTGACCGGCAAGCTGTAGGCTTTCCCGCCCGCGCCGCAGCGGCTATGCGGCTGCCCCATGATCGACCGGATTTTCGACCCCGCCAGCTTTGAACAGCGCTGGTATGCGCATTGGGAGCGCGAAGGCCGCTTCCGCCCGGCCCGGCCCGACGCCAAGCCCTTCACCATCGTCATCCCGCCGCCCAACGTGACGGGATCCTTGCACATCGGCCACGCGCTCGACAACACGCTGCAGGACGTGCTGATCCGCTGGCACCGGCTGAATGGCCGCGATGCCCGCTGGGTGGTGGGCACTGATCATGCCGGCATCGCGACCCAGATGGTGGTGGAACGGCAATTGGCGGAAAGCCAGCAGCCCGGCCGCACCGCCATGGGCCGCGACGCCTTTGAAAAGAAGGTGTGGGAATGGAAGGCCGAAAGCGGCGGCACCATCACCCGCCAGCTCAGGCGCCTGGGTGCATCGTGTGACTGGGCCAACGAACGCTTCACCATGGACGATGGCTTCAACCGCGCCGTGCTGAAGGTGTTCGTGGAGCTCTACCGGCAGGGGCTGCTGTATCGTGACAAGCGCCTGGTGAACTGGGACCCGAAGCTGAAGACCGCCATTTCCGATCTGGAAGTGGAAACCCGCGAGGTGGCCGGCAGCTTCACCCACATCCGCTATCCGCTGGTGGACGGTTCGGGCCATGTGATCGTGGCCACCACCCGGCCCGAAACCATGCTGGGCGATACCGCGGTGGCCGTGCATCCCGAGGATGAACGCTACACCGCGATGGTGGGCAAGATGATCGCCCATCCGATCACCGGGCGGCAGATCCCGATCATCGCCGATGATTGGGCCGATCCGGAACTGGGCTCGGGCGCGGTGAAGATCACGCCGGCCCATGATTTCAACGACTGGCAGGTGTATGAACGGCACAAGGAAATCGGCTGGATCAACATCCTCGATGCCGAGGCGCGCATCTGCGAAGCCAGCGGCGTGCCGGCGGACTATGTGGGGCTTACCCGCGAGGACGCGCGGAAGAAGGTCGTCGCCGATCTCGAAGCCCTCGGCCTGATCGAGCGGATCGAACAGAAAACGATCCAGATGCCCTATGGCGACCGCAGCGGCGTGGTGATCGAGCCGTGGCTGACCGACCAATGGTATGTGAACGCCGGCGAACTGGCCAAGGAGGCGCTGGCCGCCGTCCACGATGGCCGCACCCGCTTTGTGCCGGCCACCTGGGAAAAGACCTATTTCAACTGGATGGAGAATATCCAGCCCTGGTGCGTGTCCCGCCAATTGTGGTGGGGTCACCGCATCCCAGCCTGGTATGGCGGCAAAAAGGCTCCAGAAAATGGGGCTCTAAACGATATTTCTTGGACGATCGAGGAGCAGGTCTTCGTTGCTGAAGATGAAGATAAGCTCTTGGCTGAATTGAAGGCCTATTACGGATCTAATGTGGAATTCTACTTCCACGATACCGAGCAAGACTATCTTGAATGGGAATCGGCAGCCGCATCTGGCCACCCGGACGCTGTGGCACTTGCACATCTGAGGCACATTTATCGCGACGAGGACGTGCTCGACACCTGGTTCTCCTCCGCGCTGTGGCCGTTCGGCACGCTGGGCTGGCCCGATGCCACGCCCGATCTCGTCCGCCATTATCCCGGCGATGTGCTGGTGACGGGGTTCGACATCATCTTCTTCTGGGTGGCCCGCATGATGATGCAGGGGCTGCACTTCATGGAGGATGTGCCGTTCCGCACCGTCTACTGCCATGGCCTGGTGCGCGATGCCAAGGGCCAGAAGATGAGCAAGTCCAAGGGCAACACGGTCGATCCCCTTGGCCTGATCGACAAATATGGTGCCGACGCGCTGCGCTTCACCTTGACCGCGATGGAAACGCAGGGGCGCGATATCAAGCTCTCCGAATCCCGAATCGAGGGCTATCGCAACTTCGCCACCAAGCTGTGGAACGCCGCGCGCTTTGCCCAGATGAACGGCATCGCCGGCCACCCGGACATCTTGCCGCCGGCCGCCACCCAGCCGGTCAACCGCTGGATCATCGGCGAGGTGAAGGCCACCGCAAAGGCGCTGGAGCAGGCGATCGCCGATTTCCGCTTCGATGCCTATGCCGATGCCATCTACCGCCTGGTGTGGAGCCGCTTCTGCGACTGGTATCTGGAGCTGATCAAGCCGCTGCTGGGCGCCAAGGAAGGTGATGGGGGCGCGGATGAGGCGGTCGCCGCAGAAACCCGCAGCGTGGCCGGCTGGGCGCTCGACCAGATATTGGTGATGCTGCACCCGGTGATGCCCTTCCTCACCGAGGAATTGTGGCACCAGATCAGCCTTCGCGATGATCTCATCCTGGCGCGCTGGGTGGAGACGGAGACGCTGCCGGAGGATGCCGCGGCGAGCGCCGACGTTGAACGCGTAATTCAAATTGTGATGGATATCAGATCTCAAAGGACGGATTTCGAGATCCCGCCATCGGCTTTTCTGAGATGTTCGATCATCACGGACGCCGACGATGAGCTAGACTTCCTTCGCCGAAACAAAAACCTGATTTCAAGGCTAACGAGAATTGTACCGGCTTCCAGTTCTTCAAAGGCGAACGAGGAATTCGTTCACATTGAAATGGAAACGAGCGAAGTGGCAATTACCGACGATTTCGTAGTTACGAATGAACCACCGGCATACTGGAACACAGCCACACAACTCGTTTCTGGTGGTCTCACTTTTGCTGCTTTCATTGACGGCTTCATCAACAAAGTTGCAGTTAAAGAGAGTCTTACGAAGAGAGCCGCCGCCGCCGTGAAGGAACGCGATGGGCTGGCAGGTCGCCTTTCCAACCCCGGCTTCACCGAAAAGGCCAAGCCGGAAGCGGTGGATAAGGCCCGTGAGGATCACGCCGCCCGTGCGGCGGAGGCCGAGCGGCTGCAGGCGGCGCTGGCACGGTTGGGGTGAGATGCGCCCCCTTGGCGCTGGCCGCCAGCCTGATAGGCTGAGGCCGGCACCAAGGGGGGACTCCACATGCTTCACCGCACCATCGCGCTCGCGCTGCTGCTGGCCACACCCGCGCTGGCCCAGCCAGCCGCCGCGCCCACCACCATCGCCGACAATCCCGATGTGCAGGCCGCGCAGCGCCTGTTCAGCGCCTGGCTGGAAGCGCAGATGGCCTATCGCGGCCTGCCCGGCGTGGCCGTCGGCGTGGTGCAGGATCAGCAGCTGCTGTGGTCGCAGGGGTTCGGCTTTGCCGATATCGCGTCGAAACGGCCGATGACCGCCGACACGCGGTTCCGCATCGCATCCAACTCCAAGATCTTCGCCGCCATCGCCATCCTGCAGCTGCGCGAGGCGGGCAAGCTCAGGCTTGATGATCCGGTCGCCAAGCATCTGCCCTGGTTCAGGATGAAGCCGGCCGGGCCGGACGATGGCCCGATCACCATCGAGCAATTGCTGTCCCACTCCAGCGGCCTGCAACGCGAGGCCAGCGATCACTGGTCGAGCTTCGACTTCCCCAGCGAGGCCGAGCTGAAGGCGCTGATGGCGGGGCGCGAGGCGGCCTTCCCGCCGCAGACCCGCTGGAAATATTCGAACCTCGCCTTCGGCATCGCCGGGCTGGTGGTGGAACAGGTGAGCGGGAAACGCTGGGCCGACTATGTCGAGGCCAACATATTGAAGCCGCTGGACATGAACGGCAGCAGCATCGACAAGGCCGATCCCGGCCTTGCCACCCCCTATGCCGCGCGCCTGCCCGACGGCAGCCGCCGCGTGCTGCCCTTCGTCGATGCGCACGGCATGGCGGCCGCCACCGGCATGAGCAGCAATGTCAATGATCTGGCCAAGTTCATCTCGGCCTGGTTCCGGCGCGCGCCCAAGGCCGGCGGCAACAACGTGCTGTCGGCCGGGTCGTGGCGCGAGGCCTTGCGGGTGCGCAGCGTGGACGAGGACTGGGAAAGCGGATCCGGCCTCGGCTTCGACATCGAACGCTTCAAGGGCAAGACCTATGCCGGCCACGGCGGCGGCTATCCGGGCAACACCACGATGACGATGGCCCAGATCGACGACAAGGTGGGCGTGATCGTGCTGACCAACACCAACGATTCGAACCCTGGCGACATCGCCAACCAGTTGATGGCGACCGTGGGCGAGGCGGTGGCGAAAGCAGCGAAGGCCCGCGCGGTGCCGGCGTGGGACCCGGCCTGGGCGCGGTTTGCCGGGCGCTACATCGGCGCGTCGGACAATGTCAGCCAGGTGGTGCTGATGAACCGGCAGCTGGTCGTGCTGTCGGCCGCGGCGCGCAACGCGGAAACCCGCACCGTGCTGGAACCGCTGGGCGATGGCCGTTTCCGCATGACCGCCCCCACCGGCGGCGGCCCGGTGGGCGAGATCGTGCGGTTCGAGGAAAAGGACGGCAAGGTGACGCGGATGGTCATGGGCGACGGCTGGAGCACGCGCATCGAAGCTGGTGATCGTGGCTGGTGAGGCGCTGCGCCCCCTTCCCTGCCGGGCTTCATCTGCTAGAGGGGGCGCGTGCACCGTTATGCGAACCCCGCGCGATTCCTGAAGATCGCCCGGGTGGCGACCCCCATCGTCACCCTGCTTGGCCTGGCGCTCACTGCCGCCGGCCTGTGGATCGGCCTGTTCGCCAGCCCGCCCGACTATCAGCAGGGCGAAAGCGTGCGCATCATGTATGTCCATGTGCCGGCGGCGTGGCTGGGGGCTGGCGGCTATCTGTCGCTCGCCATCGCATCGGCCACCGCGCTGATCTGGCGGCACCCGCTGGCCACCATTGCCGCGCGCGCCATCGCCCCGGCCGGCGCCGCCTTCACCGCCATCTGCCTGGTGTCGGGCGCGCTGTGGGGCAAGCCGACCTGGGGCACCTACTGGGTGTGGGATGCGCGATTGACCTCCATGCTCGTGCTGCTGTTCCTCTATCTCGGCTATCTGGCGCTGTCGGCGTCGGAAGCGGAAAAGGGCGGCGAAGGCCGCGCGGCCGCCATCCTCGCGCTGGTCGGCGTCATCAACCTGCCGATCATCAAATATTCGGTGGAATGGTGGAACACGCTGCACCAGGGCAGCAGCATCTCGGTGGTCAACGCCTCCTCCAAGATTGCGCCGGAACTGCTGACGCCGCTGCTGCTGTCGGTGGCCGGCTTCTCCTTCCTGTTCGCCGCCATCGTCCTGATGCGGATGCGCGCCATGCTGGCGCAGCAGCGCCTCGACGCGCGCAGCCGCCGCCTGGCAGAGGCGCTTGCGTGATGAACGGTGTCGTGGCCCGCCCCGATCTGTGGTCGAGTTTCATCGTGCCGGCCTATGCCATCACGCTGCTTGGCCTTGTTGGGCTGCTGGGCTGGGCCTACATGTCCATGCGCAGCGCCGAAAAGCGCGCCGACGAGGTGAAGCGCAAGTGAAAGCGTCAAGACCGATGGTCCTTCAGCCATGAAAGCCAAACATCAACGTTTGTGGCTCGTGCTGGGCGCACTGGGCGCGCTCGGCGGGGCCGGCGCGCTGGCCTTTTCGACGCTGGGCGAGAAGGCGACCTATTTCTATGCGCCCGCCGATCTGGCCAACGGCCCCAAGCCCACCGAGGCGATCCGGCTGGGCGGCATGGTGCAGCAAGGCTCCATCGTGCGCGATGGTGCCACCGTGCGCTTCATCGTCACCGACATGGCGCAGACGGTGCCCGTCACCTACACCGGCATCCTGCCCGACCTGTTCCGCGAAGGGCAGGGCGTGATTGCCGAAGGCAAGCTGGATCCCGCCACCGGCACCTTCAAGGCCGACACCATCCTCGCCAAGCATGATGAAAGCTACATGCCGCCCGAAGTCGCCGGCGCGATGAAGAAGACGGGCAGCGTTTCCGCCGGAAACTGAGGTCGCCAACGGATGGCACGTCCGCTTTCGCCGCTGGCCGGCGGCGCTCTCACAACCCTCGCCCTGTGTCTCGCGGCGCCGCTCGCGATTCCGGCAGGGGCTGTGCCCATCACCCTGCAATCGCTGATCGTGTGCCTGGCTGGCGCGGTTGCAGGCGGCGCCGGGGTGATCGGCGTGCTGGCCTGGCTGGGGCTGGCGGCGCTGGGCCTGCCGGTGCTGGCCGGCATGAAGGGCGGCTTGCTGGCGATGGGCGGCACCAGCGCCGGTTTCATCATCGGCCTGCCCATCGCGGCCCGGCTGGCGATGCGCTGGCGGGCGGGCCAGGGCTGGCAGCGCACGTTGTGGCTGATGCTGGGTTGCCATGGCCTGCTGCTGGCACTGGGAGCGGCCGGGGTGGCCTTTCGCGGCGGCGATGTGACGGGACTGGCGGTCCTGCTGCCGGGCGCGGCGGCCAAATCGGTGGCGGCGATGCTGCTGTTGGGGCTGGCGGGGCGGCGCCTGCCTCAGCCGTGATCGGGCACGCGAGTCGTCGCCCAGGCCTCGCCCATGTCTTCCAGCACCAGCTCGATCACCTCGATGCGGGCCCGGATCGCGATGCCGCCACCGCAGGTGATCACCAGCCAGTCGCCATCCATCGCCAGCGAGAGAATCGCCGTCACCGCGCCCGGATCGTTCGGCCAGCCGGCGCGCTGCACGGCGTCCACCGTCTCGATGCGAAAGGCGCAGCGGATGCGCGATGGTGCATCGGCCTCGCGGCGATAGCGGTTCACGAGGCAGGCCAGCCGCCGCGCCTTGCGGTCATAACCGATATCGGCCAGCCGCAGCGTCGCATCCTGCAGCAACGCCGAGACGGTCTCGATATCGCCCGGTGTCTGGCCGAGCAGCGCCAGCGGTTTAATCATCACCGATACGCTGGATATCGGCGCCAACGGCCTGCAGCTTTTCTTCCAGCCGCTCATAGCCGCGATCAAGGTGATCGATGCGGCTCACCACGGTTTCCCCTTCCGCGGCCAGCCCCGCAAGGATCAGGCTCATGGAGGCGCGCAGATCGGTGGCGACCACGGGCGCCCCGCGCAGCGCGCTTACCCCGGTGACCAGCGCCGAACGGCCATTCACTGTGATGTCGGCCCCCATCCGCACCAGTTCGGGCACGTGGCGGAAGCGGTTTTCGAAGATCGTCTCGGTCACCCGCGACCGGCCCCGGGCCAGCAGCAGCATCGCCATCAACTGCGCCTGCATGTCGGTGGCCAGGCCGGGATAAGGCGCAGTCTCGATGTCGATGCCGGTCAGGCGGTCGCTGGCAGAGACCGCCAGGCCATCGGCGGTTGTCGTCACGGTCACCCCGGCGGCGCGCAACGCGTCGATGGTGGCCCCCATGTCGCCCGCGGCCGCGCCCACCAGTTCGACGGACCCGCCGGTGAGGGCGGCCGCACAGGCATAGGAACCGGCCTCGATGCGGTCGGGCATCACCGTGTAGGTGGCGCCGTGCAGATCACGCACGCCTTCGATGGTGAGCGTGTCGGTGCCGATGCCATCGATGCGGGCGCCCATGGCCATCAGGCACTTGCACAGATCGATGATCTCGGGTTCGCGCGCCGCATTCTCCAGCACCGACGATCCGCGCGCCAGCACGGCCGCCATCAGCGCGTTCTCGGTAGCGCCCACGCTGACGATGGGGAAGCGATAGCGGCCGCCGGCAAGGCCGCCCTTGGCCGTGGCCTTGATGTAACCGGTTGCCACCTCGATGCTGGCCCCCAGCGCCTGCATCGCCTGCAGGTGCAGATCGATCGGCCGGCCACCGATGGCGTCACCGCCGGGCAGCCAAACGGTCGCTTCCCCGGCACGGGCCAGCAATGGCCCCAGCACCAGGAACGAGGCGCGGATCTTGCGGACGATATCAAAGGGCGCCACGGTCGAGGTGAGCCGGTTGGCGCGCACCGTCATCACCCGGCCGAATTCATCCGGGCTGGTGCCTTCGATGGTGGTCGACAGGCCGTGGTTGTTGAGCAGATGGCCGAAGGTATCGACATCGGCGAGGCGCGGCAGATTGCGCAGCGTCAGCGGTTCATGGGTGAGCAGTGCGCACGGCATCAACGTGAGCGCCGCGTTCTTGGCGCCGGAAATCTGGATGCGGCCTTGCAGGCGGCGGCCACCGCGGATGACGATCTTGTCCATGCCGCGGGTTTAGCGCGCTGTTGCCGCCGATGCTACTGGCCGCTTGAGCGACAGCGTGTAGACCGCCAGCCCGGCCCAGATGCAGCAGAAGGCCGCCAGCCGGGCCGGATCCAGCACCTCGCCGAACAGCAGCACCGCCTCCAACAGCACCATGGTGGGCGCGATATACTGCATCAGCCCCAGCGTGGAGAGCTTGAGCCGCCGCGCCGCCACGCCGAACAGCATCAGCGGCACGGCGGTTGCGATGCCGCCCAGCGCCAGCGTGAGCAACGTGACCGGCGGCCAGCCGGCAAAGCCCTGCGGCGTGCCGGCGATCCAGAGCGCGGCGACCGGGGCCAGCATCAGCGTTTCGAGGAACAGGCCGGTGGCGGCATCGACGGCGGCCTGCTTGCGGATCAGGCCATAGACACCGAACGACAGGGCCAGCGCAATGGCCACCAGCGGCAGCGCGCCGCGCTCGATGGTGAGCACGGCGACCCCCAGGCCCGCCAAGGCGACCGCCAGCCATTGCGGGCGGGACAGGCGCTCCCCCAGCAGCACGACGCCGAACAGCACCGAAACCAGCGGGTTGATGAAATAGCCCAGCGACGTGTCGATGGCATGGCCGGCCAGGATCGCCCAGGTGTAGACCAGCCAGTTGATGGCAATGCAGATGGCCGAGGCAAACAGCAGCAGCAGCAGGCGCGGCTGCCGCACCGCGTCGCGCACCCGGCCCCAGCCCTTCAGCGCAAAGATCAGCGCCACCACCACCAGCACCGACCACAGGATGCGATGCGCCAGCACATCGGCGGCCGGCACGCCCTGCAGCAGGCGCAGGTAGAAGGGCAGCACGCCCCAGATCAGGTAGGCGCCCATGCCGGCCAGAAAGCCGATGCGGGTTGCCGATGGATCGGCGGCTGGCGGGCTCGTGGTCACGCCCTGCGCGTTAGCCGTCATTCACGGCCAGCGCCAGTGGCGCGACATCAAAGCCGGGGCAGCGTTACGCCCTTCTGGCCCATGTACTTGCCGGCGCGGTCGGCATAGCTAACCTCACAGGGCTCGTTCCCTTTCAGGAACAGGAACTGGCAGGCGCCTTCATTGGCATAGATTTTCGCCGGCAAGGGCGTGGTGTTGGAAAATTCCAGCGTGACATGGCCTTCCCAGCCCGGTTCCAGCGGGGTGACGTTCACGATGATGCCGCAGCGGGCATAGGTGGACTTGCCCAGGCAGATGACCAGCACATCGCGGGGGATGCGGAAATATTCCACCGTGCGGGCCAGCGCGAAGCTGTTCGGCGGGATCACGCACACATCCGTCTTGCGGTCGACGAAGCTGTTGGCACTGAAATCCTTGGGGTCCACCACGGCGGAATCGACATTGGTGAAGATCTTGAACTCGTCGGCCACCCGCGCGTCATAGCCATAGGAGGACAGGCCAAAGGAAATGCAGCCGTCGCGGGTCTGGCGCTCCACGAACGGCTCGATCATGCCGGTCGATTGCGCCTGTTCGCGGATCCAGCGGTCGGACAGGATGGACATATGTGACCTCTAGTGACCCTTGATGTGGAGGACGCAGATCAGGGTGAACAGCCGCCGCGCGGTGTCGAAATCGACCAGCGCGCGCGCCTCCAGCCGTTCCTTCAGCAGTTCCGCAGCATCGTTGTGGATACCGCGCCGTGCCATGTCGATGGTCTCGATCTGCTGCGGGCTGGATTGGCGGATGGCCTGGTAATAGCTGTCGCAGATGGCGAAATATTCCCGGATGGTGCGGCGGAACGGGCTCAGCGCCACCTGGAAGGCATCGACCTGGATGTCATCGCCGTTCGACACCGTCACGTCGAGCCGGCCATCCTCCACGCCCAGCAGCAGCTTGTAGGGGCCGTGATGCCCGGCGTCGGCTGCGGCCAGCGGCTTGAACTCGTTGCCTTCCAGCAGGTCGAAGATGGCGACGCGGCGTTCCTGCTCGATATCGGCGTTGCGCCACAATATGGTGCGCTCATCCAGCCGGATGTCGATCAGGCGATAATCGGGCGCGGTCATGGCGCAACAGCTGCCGGAACAGCATTGACCAGCCGGGCCAGACCATCACGCACCGGTTGCAGTGCATCATCCTGCGTCTTGCCGAGCCGCACCACCACCAGGCGCTTCGACGGCACCACGATCACATACTGGCCCAGGTGCCCGATGGCGGCATAGGCATCGGGCGGGCCCTTGCGCCAGAACAGGGCTTCGTCCTTGCCATCGAACGGCTTGCGGTTCAGCCAGAACTGGCCGCCATAGCCGGGGTTGGCGGGCGAGGGCGTGCGCACGAAGGCCACCCAATCGGGTCGCACCACAGCCACGCCGGCGACAACGCCGCCATCCAGATACAGCTGCCCGAACGCCGCCCAGTCGCGCGCGGTGGCATGGCAGAGCGAGCCGCCATAAAGATTGCCGGCCGGATCAAATTCGCACAGCAGGCTGGCCATGCCGACGGGCTGGGCCAGCCGTTCGTTGATGAAGGCGCGCACGGCGCGGCGGCGCTGATCGGGCGTCGCCTTCGGGCCGGCGACGGCATCGCTGAGGAGGCGCGCCAAGATGTGCGTGGTCAGCGTGTTGTACTGAAAGCGGGTGCCGGGCGGCACCTCGGCCGGTTCGGCGACAGCGGCCCTGTAAATGTCGGCCGAGGTATCGGCGAACAGGGCGCGGTTGGTATCGGATCTTTCGGGTTCCGGGCCGGCTTCGACGTGGCGAACGCCCGACGCCATGTGCAGCAGCTGCCGCAGCGTGGTCCGCCCGCGCGCATCGCCCTTCCATTCCGGCACCGGGGCCGGCGTGTCGAGTTCCAGCCGGCCATCGGCCACCAGTTCGCCGATCAGCGTCGAGGTGATGGATTTCGCCATCGACCAGCTGATCAGCCGTGTGCCCGGCCCGATGCCGGTGCCATAGCGTTCATAGACGCGCTTGCCGTCCTGCAGCACGATCAGCGCCCGGGTTTCACCCAGCGCCGGATCGGTGAAGAAGGCATCGGCCGCCGGCAGCGCCGCCGCGGGCGTGGTGGCGGGAATGCGCGCCGGGGTCGCGGTGGGCGCCGCCGGCTGGGCACAGGCCAGGCCCGCCGCGCCCAGCAGCGGGGCCAGCAACAGGCTTGCGAGCGCCAATCTCTTCCTGCACCCTTGCATCACACTCTCTGCTAAAGGCCCTGCCCCCATGCTGGCAAGTGAGACACTTGACCCCCCGCCCTCCCTTCCGCCCTCCTCGTCGCCATCGCCGCGGCGCCGCTGGCTGATCTGGGCGCCGGTGCTGGCGCTGTGCCTGCTTGCCGGTGGCTGGCTGGGCCTCCGATATTCCACCACCGGCCGGCAGGCGCAGCTGGCGGCCGGCTATATCGCCCATGTCACCTGTTCGTGCCGCTTCGTGGGCGGGCGCGACATGGCGAGTTGCGACACGGATCGCGAACCGGGCACAGAGGTGGTGGAGGTGGCAGAGGACGGCGCGGGCCGCAGCATCACCGCCCGGGTGCCGCTGCTGGCGAAACGCACCGCCCGCTTCGACCCGGAATATGGCTGCACGCTGGACCCGCCCTGAGCCGCCCTACAGCCAGCCGCGCCAGCGGAAGAAGGCATAGGGCAGCACGGCCGCCAGCAGCATGATGGCCAGGGCCATCGGATAGCCCCACAGCCATTGCAGTTCGGGCATGAAATCGAAGTTCATGCCATAGATGCCGGCGACCAGCGTGGGCGGCAGGAACACGATGCTGGCGACCGAGAAGATCTTCAGCACGGCATTCTGCTCGATGCTGATCAGCCCCAGCGTCGCATCGAGCAGGAAGGTGAGGTTGCTGCCGATGAAGCTGGCCTGGTCGGTGAGGCTGGCGAGGTCCCTGAGCTGGGTCTTGATCTGGGCTGACAGGCCGGCTTCCTTGGGCGCGGCGAACTGCAGGAACGACAGCGCGCGGGTCAGCGACACCGCCGATTCGCGCGCCTTCGACAGCGCATCCTGCGCGGCGCCCAGCCGGGCGAGAAGGGCTTGCAGCGCCAGGTTGGAACGCCGCTGCTGCCGCTCGCCAGCGCCGGCCCGGCGGAAGGCGGCGCGCGAAATCGCGTCGACCTCGCGCCCGATATGTTCAAAGCCGTCAGCCAGGCGATCGACGATCGTGTCGATCAGCGCCATCAGGGCTGCCTGCGCACCCGAACACAGCTCGGGGCTGCGGGTGGCCTGGAGGGCAAAGCGGTCGAAGCTGCGCACATCCTGGTAGCGCACGGTGACGAGATGGTGGCGCCCCAGCACGAAACTGACCGGGCAGGTGGCGGCCTCTTCAGTGATGATGCCGGTGGCGAGCGTGACGGTCATCACGATGGCGCCATCCTCGACATAGAGGCGCGACGAGGTCTCGATCTCGGCCATGTCTTCCGCGGTTGGCACCTCGAAGCCCAGCGCCGCCTGCACCAGTGCCTCTTCCTCCACGGTCGGGTTCAGGAGGTCGATCCACACGGAATCCTCGGGCAGGCCGTCGGCAGGGCCTGCCACATGGTTGCCGGTCGCGGTATAGACTCGCATCATGGCGCGATGATGCCGCAGCTTTCGGGGAGTGTAACCCCTTGGCGTGCCGGTCCGAACAGGAGATGAAGCACCATGGCGACCGCCGCTCCCTTCTCGCCCGATGCCATCCCCGGCAGGCCGCGCCGCGTGCTGCGCCACCGGCTGATCGTGCGCGTCACGCACTGGACCAATGCGATTGCCATCATCGTCCTGCTGATGACTGGCCTCAACATCTTCGGCGCACATCCGCGCCTTTATTGGGGCAATGCCGGATCGGTGGACCAGGTCGAACGGCAATGGCTGCGGGTGGGGGCTTCCGGCACCATGGCAGCGCCGCAGGGCTGGCTCGATGTGGGAGACCGGCGCTTCGACACGACCGGCGTGCTGGGCGCGTCGGTTGGCCCGAACAACCGCTGGAACATCGTCGCCTTCCCGCACTGGGCAACACTGCCTTCGATGCGCGACCTGGCCACCGCGCGCACATGGCATTTCTTCTTTGCCTGGGTGCTGATCTTGAACGGCCTCGCCTGGCTGGGCCACGGCGTGCTGAGTGGACGGCTGTTCCGGGACATCGTGCCCAGCGCCCGCCAACTGGCGCCGGCGCATCTGTGGCACGACATCGTGGAGCATGCGAAGCTGAACTTCCCCAAGGGCGAAGCGGCCTTGTCGTACGAGGTGCTGCAGCGCATCGCCTATGCCGGGGTGACGCTGGTGCTCATCCCCACCGTGATCCTGACGGGTCTCGCCATGTCGCCGGGCATGGACGCCGCCTGGCCCTTTCTCGACCAGCTTTGGGGCGGCCGCCAGTCGGCCCGCTCGGTGCATTTCCTCGCCATGGCCGCCATCGCCGGCTTCCTGGCGCTGCATCTGGTGCTGGTGCTGCTGTCTGGCCCGATCCGGCAGAACGGCGCGATGATCACCGGGCGGTTGACGATATGATCCTGCGCCGCCAGTTGCTGACCGCGTTGCCGGCCGGGCTCATGCTCACCGGCTGCGATGCGCTCACCCGCAATTCCACCGCAAAGGCCATCATCGGTTCGGGCGAGCAGGCGACCTATCGCTGGCAGCGGCTGGTGGGGCGTGACGGGCTGGCGCGGGAGTTTTCCGCCGCCGACATCTCGCCGGTATTCAAGGTCAACGGCACGCGCGCGCCGACGAACCCGTTATGGCAGGCCCTGTCGGTCGGCGGCTTTGCCGACTGGCGGCTGAAGGTGAGCGGGCTGGTGAGCCGCGAGCTGTCGTTGTCCCTGCCTCAACTGCGCGCCCTGCCGCAGCGCAGCCAGATCACCCGGCATGACTGTGTGGAAGGCTGGAGCGCCATCGGCCAGTGGACCGGGCCGCAGCTGGCCAGCATCCTGAAGGCCGCCGGCCTGCGCGACGGCGCGCGCTACATCGTCTTCCTGTGCGCCGATGATTATGGCGGTGAAGCCAGCAAGGGCGGCCTGCAATCATCCAGCCGCTATTACGAGAGCATCGACCTGGTCGACGCCTTCCACCCGCAGACGATATTGGCCCACAGCCTCAACAACCAGCCGCTCTCCACTGGCAACGGCGCGCCGGTGCGCCTGCGCGTCGAACGCCAGCTCGGCTACAAGCAGGCCAAATATCTGATGCAGATCGTGGTGGCCGACAGCCTCGCCCCGTTCGGCGGCGGCAAGGGCGGTTACTGGCCGGATCGCGGGTATGAGTGGTACGCGGGGACGTGAGGCCGCCTTCCTTCCCCATCACGCCGGCGGGATTTCGCCCAGGGACGCCGGGTCGGGCGCATTGAAGTCAAGGGCGCCGCGGATGATATTGTCGACGCCGTCCATCATGTCGCCGCTGCAGATCTGCAGGTCGAGCCGTTCGAGGTCGCGGCGGCGATATTCGGCTTCGATGGCTTCGATGATCGTATCGGGCGTGCCCAGTGTGGCCAGCACCTCGCGGCCCATGGCGATGGCGCTTTCCCAGGTTTCGCGCACCACCTGGTCGAGCCCGGCCTGGCGCAGCGCGATGGTGTGCGTGCGGTCATAGGCCCGCGCGATGATGGGCAGGTCGGGCCATTCGGTGCGGATGGGAGCGAGCACGGCGTGCGCGTTCCACTGCCCGTCCTGCGCGAATACCAGCAGGCTGGCGTGATCGATGCCGGCGTTGCGCAATATGTCGAGCCGTGTGCCATCACCCCAGAACACCGTGTTGCCAAAGCGCGCCGTCACGTCGATCAGTTCGGCGTCAAGATCGATGGCGGTCACGGTGGCGCCGCGCGCTCTCAGCATCTGGGACACCACCTGCCCCACCCGGCCGGCACCGACGAGGATGACATGCCCGGCTTCGCTGCCGGCCAGTTCCGGCCCGTCGCGGCTGCCGGCTGCCTCCTCGCGTTCGAACAGGCGGGCCGACAGGCGGACCAGCAACGGCGTCAGCGCCATCGAGCAGGTGACGACGGCGCCGAACAGCTGCGCGGCCGAGTGGGTGATGAGCAGGCCGCGCTCCGCCTCGGCAAACAGCACGAAGCCGAACTCACCGCCCTGCGCCAGCAGCAGGCCGATCTGCGCGGCGCGCGGCCAGTCGCTGCCGAAGCCGCGCGCCAGCACGGCGATCACCACCGTCTTCACCGCCATCACGCCCACCACCAGCGCCAGGATCAGCCCCCAGTTGGCTGCCACCACGCCCAGATCGAGGCTCATGCCGATGGCGATGAAGAACAGGCCGAGCATCAGGCCGCGAAACGGCTCGATGTCGGTTTCCAGCGCGTGGCGATAGGGCGATTCGGCCAGCATGACACCGGCCACGAACGCCCCCAGCGCCATCGACAGGCCCAGCGAGGCCATCAGGAGCGCGCTGCCCAGCACGGACAGCAGCGCGGCGGCGACGAACGCCTCGCGCGCGCCCAGCGTGCCGATGATGCGGAAGACGCGCGGCAGCACCCAGCGCCCGATGGCGACCAGGAAGGCCAGCGCGCCCAGTGTCTTCGCGGCCATCACCCAGCCCGGTTCAGGATTGGCGACGGGCGCGCGCGACAGGGCGGCGATCACCGTCAGCAGCGGCACGATGGCGAGGTCCTGGAACAGCAGCATCGAAAAGCTGCGTTCGCCCAGCGGCGTCGCGGCAAGCTGGCGTTCGTTCAGCAATTGCATGACGAGCGCGGTGGATGACAGGCCGAGCGGCAGGCCGACGACCAGCGCCGCCGCCCAGGTGAAGCGCGTCATCACCAGCAAGAGGCCGGTGAGCGCGAGGCCGCACAGGATGACCTGCGCCGCGCCCAACCCGAAGATGTCGCGCCGCAAGGCCCACAGCCGCGAGGGCTGCAGTTCCAGCCCGATGACGAACAGCAGCAGCACGACACCGAATTCGGCAAAGTGCAGCGTGGCCTCAGCATTGCCGACCAGGCCGAGCACGGAGGGGCCAATCAGGATGCCGGCAGCGAGATAGCCGAGCACGGCGCCCAGCCGGAAGCGCACGAACAGGGGCACCAGCACGACGGCCGCCGCCAGATAGACGACCACGTCGCGCAGCAGGGTGGGCGCGGTTTCGGTCAAGCCGCCGCCTCGCGCGCGGCATCGAGCGCCGCCAATGCGGCATCAAGGGGCAGCAGGATGGACGGGTGGCGCGCGCGGTGCGCGCGGGCCGGGGCAAACGCCTCCCAGCCGGCGGGCGGCCCCTCGCGGCGGTTGCCGAGGAAATCGGCAAGGTCACAGCGCAACGCGGCGACCGCCGCCGCATCGAGGCCGGGCACGCGATCGGCCGCGACCGCCGCCGAGGCCTGGCCCAGCGTGCAGGCGCGCGCCGCATCAAGGCCAAGCGCGGTGACATGGCCGGCGCCATCGATCATCACGTCGGCGATGATCCTGCTGCCGCACACGGGCGATACACGGGTGGCGCTGCCGTCTGGGCCGGGCAGGCGGGCCGGCACCTCACCCACCAGCTTCAGGCGCAGGATCGCGGCGCTGTAAAGGCTGTCGGTGGTCACGCCGCGCTCACGACAGGCCAAGATCGGCGCGATAGCGCGGCTGCACCAGCGGGGCGATGCCATCCGGCCATGGCAGGGTGATGAGGTAGCTGCCTTCGGCATAGGCGCCGGCCACATAGGGTGCGACCAGCACGCGCAGTTCCCGCGCCACCGGGAAGACATCGCCATAGGGCAGCATCGGCAGCGTGGCGAATTCCGGGCAGGTCCCGGCCGGCAGGTCGGTGCCGGTGAGGCGGCGCTGCCGTTCTTCGGCCAGCGCGGCGCAGAAGGCCGGGGCAAGCAGGGCACGCGCTGCCGGCCAATCGGTGAACAGATCAGGGAGGGCGATGGTGCGGCGGCTGGCCTTGTCCCACAGCACGGCGCTGTACACCATGTTGCCGTGTGCGCCGCCAGTGTAGGCATAGGTGGTGCCCGCCAGCGCCAGCAGACGCGGCGTGTCGGCGGCCAACGCCCAATCCTCGACATGCTCGTGGCCGCGCATGGTGGCGCCGGCAGCCCGGGCCGTGGCGGCTTCGGCATCGGCATCGCGCCTGGCCTTGAGCGCACGGGCCTGCGCCTCGCTGCGCAACTGGGCCAGCAGCGCGCGCTGCGTCGCGACTTCCGGCGCGGCGCGCCAGCGCCAGCTGAAGCCGGGGCCGCTGCGCCGCATCAGAAGGTCACTCGCTGGCACTGGTGTGGCCGTGGCTTTCGCAGCCGGCGCCGCGGCCTCCTGCGCGGGCAGCGCGGCCGGCAGCAGCAGGATCGACAGCAACAGCATCAGGCGGGTCATGACCGGCACTCCCAATCATCGTGCAACACTGCCATAGCATGCCCGCCCGGCGGCGGGCAGTGCCATGCGGGGCCGGAGCGGCTCAGGCGCGGCGCCAGCTGGTGCCGGCGGGGCCGTCTTCCAGCACCACGCCTTCGGCCGCCAGCGCGTCGCGTATGCGATCCGATTCGGCCCAGTCCTTCGCGGCGCGGGCCGCCCGGCGCTGTTCCACCAGGGCATCGATGCGCGCCGTATCCGCGGCATCGGCGCCGCGCGCGTCGACCGCGCTGCGGCTCTTTTCGGCCGACAGCGACGGCAGGCCCAGAAAGGCCAGTGCGCCCAGCAAGGCGTCGCGATCCTGTTCAAGCCCGGCGATGGCAGCGAGCGCGGCCGGCGTGTTCAGATCGTCCGACACCGCCTCCACCACGGCGGGCGGCGGCGGCGGGCGCACGCCCTTCGGCACGTCGCCCAGCCTTCGCAGCCACTTGTCGAGCCGGGCGCGGACCTGGCCCAGCAGGGCCTCGTCCCAGGTCAGCGGCTGGCGATAATGGGCCGAGAGCAGGCCAAGGCGCAGTTCGTCACCGGTCCACCCTGCGGCGGTGAGGTCGCCCACGCTCTGCACATTGCCCAGGCTCTTCGACATCTTGGCGTCGGCGCCGAAGTTCAGGAAGCCGTTGTGCATCCAGACAGTGGCGAGCGGCGCACCATCATGGGCACAGGCGCTCTGCGCGCATTCATTCTCGTGGTGCGGGAAGGCGAGATCGATGCCGCCGCCATGGATGTCGATGGTGGTGCCCAGGCTTTCGGCAATCATCGCCGAGCATTCGATGTGCCAGCCCGGCCGCCCGCGACCCCACGGGCTCGGCCAGCCCGGCTGGTCCTTGGCGGATGGTTTCCACAGCACGAAGTCGGCGGGGTTCTTCTTGTAGGGCGCCACTTCGACCCGGGCGCCGGCAATCATCTCGTCCAGCGGCCGGCGCGACAGGCTGCCATAATCGGCGTGGCTGGCAACATCGAACAGCACATGGCCTTCGGCCGCATAGGCATGGCCCTTGTCCACCAGCGCCGCGATCATCGCCACCATGGCGGGGATTGAGGTGGTGGCGTGCGGGTGCAGATCGGGCCGTTCCACACCCAGCGTCGCGGCATCTTCGAGATAGAGCGCCTCATAGCGCTGGGTGATGGTGTCGATCGGCACGCCTTCGGCCCGCGCCTTGTCGATGATCTTGTCGTCGATATCGGTGATGTTGCGGGCGTAGATGACCTTGTCCGGCCCATAGCTGTGGCGGAGCAGCCGCTGCAGCACGTCGAACACGACGGCGGGGCGGAAATTGCCGATATGGGCCCGGTCATAGACGGTGGGGCCGCAGACATACATCGTCACCCGATCGGGGTTGATCGGCGCGAAGTCCTGCTTGGCGCGGGTGCGGGTGTTGTAGAGACGGATGGTCATATCGGGGTCGACGGGGTCTTCTGTTCCTGCTCGTCGAGCAGGCGATCAAGGGAGCGGCGGTCACCTGCGCCATAGCCGGCGCCGCGGTTGCCGTCACCTGCATCGCCGGCAGCGCCGTCCGCATCGTCGCTGCCAAAGCCGGGCAGGCCGCGGTGCGGATCATCGCCCAGCGCGTCGCCCACCTCCTCGCGCCACAGATCGCCAACGTAACCGACCATGGCACTGGCCACCAGCGCCAGCGTGGGGCGGGTCTTCGCGTCGGCCAGCCAGCGCGGCCGTTCGCCCTCGCCGGGCACCAGCCGCAGGGCAATGGTGATGACAAGGAACAGCAGGCTGGCGACCAGCACGCCCTTGACCAGGCCGAAGCCAAGGCCGAGCAGCCGGTCGAACGGGCCGATGACGCCATCCTTCGCGCTCTTCGACAGCAGCGCACCCAGCAGCCGCACCGCCAGCAGTGCCAGCAGGAAGGGCACCAGCACGCCGGCAATGGACGACAGCATCTCGCCGCCGCCGGCATCGGCAAAGGCCGCGCGCGCCGGGGTATAAAAGAGGCGCACGGCCACGAAGCCCGCCACCCAGGCCGCCAGGCTCGCGACTTCGGCGATGAAGCCGCGCATCAGGCCGAAGATGGCGGTGACGCCGACAAGCAACAGCACCAGCCAGTCGAACGCGGCAAGATTGGTGAACATGTCCATGACCAATCGCCTAGCCGGAACGCCGCTGTGTTGCCAGTGTCAATCAGGGCGGCCGAGGTGATCGACGAGTGCGTTCAGGGTGCGGAATGCCGCGACCCGCATGGCGCCGCCGCCACCGGTGGCCTCCGGCACGAAGGCGCGGCCAAAGCCCAGCTTGGCGGCTTCCTTGAGGCGCAGGGGCGCAAGGCCAGCCGCGCGCAGCTCGCCAGACAAGGCAACTTCGCCGAACGCGACGGCATCGGCGGGCAATGGCCGATCGGTCAGCGCCGAGACCAGCGCGCAGGCCACCGCCAGATCGGCCGCCGGATCGGCGATGCGGAGGCCGCCGGCGACGTTCAGATAGACTTCGTGCCCACCAAAGGCGAGGCCGCAGCGCGCTTCCAGCACGGCGAGCAGCATGGCCAGCCGGCCCGAATCCCAGCCCACCACCGCCCGGCGCGGCGTGGCGCCCGATGGCACCCGCACCACCAGCGCCTGGATCTCGCAAAGCACCGGCCGGGTGCCTTCCAGCGCCGGGAACACCACGGCGCCCGTCACGCTGGCGCCGTCGGCGCGGCTGGTGAGGAACAGGCTCGACGGGTTGGCAACCTCCTCCAGCCCTTCCGCGCCCATGGCAAAGACGCCGATCTCGTCTGTACCGCCAAAGCGGTTCTTGACGGCACGCAGGATGCGATACTGATGGCTGCGTTCGCCTTCGAAATAGAGCACGGTATCGACCATGTGTTCGAGCACGCGCGGCCCGGCGAGCTGGCCATCCTTCGTCACGTGGCCAACGATGATCAGCGCTGCGCCCGACAGCTTGGCAAAGCGGATCAGTTCCTGCGCGGATGCCCTGACCTGGGAGACGGTGCCGGGCGCCCCCTCCAGCGTGTCCGAATGCATGGTCTGGATCGAATCGATGACCAGCAGCGCCGGCGGGGCCGGCTGCCCGCCCAGCGTCGTCAGTATGTCGCGCACGTTGGTTTCGGCGGCCAGTGCCACATCCGCTTTCGCCAGCCCCAGCCGGCGGGCCCGCAGCCGCACCTGGTCAGCGGCCTCCTCGCCGGACACATAGGCAACGGCGGCCCCGGTGCGCGCCATTCGCCCGGCCGCCTGCAACAGCAAGGTGGACTTGCCGATACCCGGATCCCCGCCGATCAGCGTGACACTGCCCGGCACCAGCCCGCCGCCCAGCGCGCGATCAAGCTCGGCAATGCCGGTCGACAGGCGGGCAGGCAGCGCCACATCATCGGCAAGGCTTTCCATGGCGATGCGGCGGCCGCCCGATTGCAGCGATTGCTTGGCGGCGAACGGCGTGAAGACAGGGGCTGCCTCCTCCGCCAGCGTGTTCCATTCCTTGCAGTCGGCGCACTGGCCGGCCCAGCGCGCCGCCACCGCACCGCAGGCCTGGCACACATAGCGCGTCTTGCCCTTCGCCATCATCAGCCTTTCATGGAACAGAGGCGGAACATTAGGCGGGCGTCACACCACTTGCAAGCCGGGCGACCACCGTGCCAGAAGCGCTGCCCATGCGCACGCTTCTCCTTTCCGCCCTGCTCGCCAGCGCCGCCCCAGCCGCTGCCCCAGCCGCTGCCCCAGCCGCTGCCCAGCCGGCCGCCATGGCTGCCGCCCATGCAAAGATTGCCGCCGATTACGAGACGACGGTGGCCGAGGTGATCGAGCTGACCGAAATCCCCGCCCCGCCGTTCAAGGAGGCCGCCCGCGCCGGACGCATGGCGGAAAAGTTCAAGGCGCTGGGGCTTGAGAATGTCCATGTCGACGAGGTGGGCAACGTCATCGGCATCAAGCCGGGCAAGGACCGCGCCGCCAGGGCGCTGATGGTCGCCGCGCATCTCGACACCGTGTTCCCGCCCGATGTGCCGATCAAGGTGCGGCGCGAGGGCGACACGCTGCACGCACCCGGCATCGGCGACACCACGGTGACGCTGGCGGCGCTGCTGAGCTTCGTGCGGGCGATGGAGGCTGGCCGGATCACCCCGGCGCGCGACATCATCTTCGTCGCCAACGTGGGCGAGGAAGGCCAGGGTGACCTGCGGGGCGTACGGCACCTGTTCTCGAAGAGCCCGCTGCGCCCACGCATCGGCGATTTCATCAGCTTCGATGGCAGCACTGTCGGCCGTGTCACCAACGGTGCCGTCGGCTCGCGGCGCTACCGTGTCGCCTTCAAGGGCCCGGGCGGCCACAGCTATGGCGCGTTCGGGCTGGTCAACCCGATGGTGGCGATGGCGAACTCGGTCAGCGGGCTGTACGCGATCCCGGTCCCCGCCGATGTGAAGACCACCTATGCCGCTTCCACCGTGGCTGGCGGCACCTCGGTCAACTCGATCCCCAACCTGATCCTCGCCGAATTCGACATGCGCTCGGCCTCGCCGGCCAATCTGAAGGCGGTCGAAACCCGGTTCCTGAAGGTGATCGAAGACGCGGTGGCGGCAGAAAACGCCGCCCGCGACACACGCTATGGCAAGATCACGGCCGTGCCGGAACTGATCGGTGATCGTCCGGCCGGCACCACCCCGGCGACCGACCCGCTGGTCCAGACCGCGGCGCGCATCCTCACCGCCAACGGCTATGACGCGACGCTGGGCGCCTCCTCGACCGACAGCAACATCCCCATCAGCCTGGGCATCCCGGCGATCACGCTGTCGGCTGGCGGCGGCGGATTCCGCGCCCACGCGCTTGATGAATATGTCAGCGTCGAGAAAGCCGCCTTCGTCAAGGGACTGACAACGGCCTTCGACATCGTGGTGGGCGCTGCCGCCATCAAGCGCCGACCCTGACGGCCAACCTGGCTGCCCACCAGCTGGCGGGCAGCCCGGCCGGGGCAGCGCTCGTTCGCCCTACTCGATCTGCAGGGCGAAGCTGGCGGTCTCCCTGTAGTCATAGGCGTCAATGAACGCGCCGCCGTTGGTGTGCTTGGCATCCACGTGCAGCTGCACCGAAAAGGTGCAGCGCGTGTGCGCCGGATGGGCCGGCGGGAACGCACCCAGCAGCGTCGAGAAGGCCAGCGCGTTCGATGGCTCCGGCGCCAGCTCGCCCTGGTCGGCAGTGCCGGTTTCCACCGTGCCGGTCGGCCCGTTGAGGCCGCGCTGCCAGGTCAGGCTGTAGCCCGCCATGAAGCTGTTGGTGTCGCCGGCGCCGCCGCCGGTGGTGACGCCGTCGGCATGGAAGGCGCGGAAACCGATCGACACGGTGGTGCTGCCCGGCCCGGACATGAACTGGCATTCGCTGCCGCTGGGCACGCCATCCTTGCGCAGATCGACGATGTCACCGGTCACCGGCGTGTTGTTGATCCAGAAGACATGGCCGCAATCGGCGAACGGCACGTTGGCCGTCACTGTCTGCGATGTCCAGCGCCGGAACTGGAAGGGCCGCGCCGTGCCGGGATCGCCGGCCGGCGCACTGGCCGGCTTTATGCGGGCACCGCCGGGGCCGAACAGTTCGATCAACAGCATGTATCTGCCGTTGCCGAATTGTGGGGCCTTCGTGTCCCAGATCTGGTGATACTGGCCCGACAGCCAGTCCATCCCGCCCGACCAATAGGGCATGCGATAGAGGCCGACCTCCCCGCCGACATCGGCGGGCGCAGCGGCAAGGCTGGTGGAGGTGGTGACGACCTGGCCGGCGACCGTGATGTAGCGCTGCCAGCTTACCGGCCCGTCCAGCACCACCGCCGGCCCCGTCGGATCGCCAGCCGCGTTGATCGGCACGACCTTCAGCCGGTAATAGACAACGATCCCGTCGAGCGCAGGCGACGACCACAGCCGCAGCCCCAGCCCGGCCGCCCAGGGGCAATCGGGCACGCCGCCGAAATCGATGAGGCCGCTGTCCGCCGCCAGGTTAGCCATGTTGGACAGGCCGGTCTGCGCCGGGAAGTTGAAATGATGGGTGGCGGCGCCGCCGACATGTTCCAGCATCACGAACGCCGTGCCGTCGCCATCATCGGGCGGTGTGGGGCCATCGCCGCAGGGCCGGGCCAGCGGGTGCGAGGTGCGCAGGCTGGCTTCCTCGCCGGCAGCGAAATAATCGTGGCCGGCAACCCCGTCATAGACGGTGATCCAGACGCCGCCGATCTGCTGGCGCACCCGGTAGGCAAAGACCGTCCAGCAGCGCTGGCCAACCGGGTGCAGGCGGCGCGGGCGACGATAGCAGAAATCGAACTCGCCCGACGGCTGGATCGCCACTTCGCCCACCTTGCGGATGGTGCAGCGGCACAGATAGGCACTCAGATAGGGCCGCCGCTCGACAAAGGTGGCAACATCGTCCGGGCGGGTCTTCAGCAGCGCCTGGTAATCCTCGTAGACGCGCTCGGACGGGATGGTGCGCGTCAGGTCCGGTTCGCGGGGCAGCACCGTGGCACCGCCGACCGATTGGCGCGGCGCCAGGCGGCGCAGCTCGACCAGGTTGGGGATGGAGCCGATCGGCGGCAACGGCCGCGGCCCGATGCCCGGGATGCCCGGGATGCCCGGTATTCTGGGGTTGCCCGGTATTCTGGGCCCCGGGTCAGGGATCGGCGGGTCCGGCCAACGCACGCGGATCGGCAGATCATCCAGCAGGTCACGCAGCCGGTCGATCAGATCGTGCCAGTTGATGGTGGGGCAGCAGCAGACGCGCTCGAAAATCTCCACCACGCCGTCGCACAGCGGCAGGCAGCGCAGCGGCAGGGTGATACCGCTGGCCGAAAGATCAAAGGCGCTGGCCACCTCGGGTCGCAGTTGCACGCCCAGCTTGGCCGGCAATGGCCGGGCCTTGATATAGGCCGGCGCCAGGAACCACGGCCGGCACTTTCGCACGGTGCCGGACACGCAGATGGTTTCGGTGAACCAGGGCCACCAGCGTTCGCGCGGGATGATGAGGCCATCGCGGCGCCACTGGTCGAGCACCTGATCGGCGCGCAGCTTCATCAGGCTGGCCTCGTCAACCGTATCGGCATCCGTACCGATACCCAATGTCAGGCCCTGCAGCGGGGCCGGGTCGATGCTGATGCTGCCATCGGTGGCCGTCGCCAGCTTCTGCGGCGGCTTGCCGGCAGCGAGCGCGTAAAGGGCAAGGGCGGGCAACGTTTCGCCCGGCTCTGCGCCGGCAAACGTTACGGGGATCTTGATCGTCGGCATGTCGGCATCCTCCCACAAGCGACTGAATCGACAAGATTCACATCGCAGGATTCCCGACCTGGCACTGTTGCAGACTAAGACTTTTGCAATCGTTCCGCAAGCAATTGACAGTCACGCACGTCATTCTTGTCGATTCCATACAATGGCATTTCAGTGCCAATATATGTCATCAATTTGTCGTGGATGAGATATGTGCGCCGATATTTCAGAAACATGACATGAAAGACCCCGGCCAGCCTTGTGGCAGACCGGGGCTCTCCTCCCACCCGGATTGAAAACCGGTCAGGGCGTCGTTGGATAGCGCCAGCGCGGCTGACCGCTGCCGATCGCGTCATACTGACGGGCGGCGAACTGCCAGTTCGCCAGTTCGGTGATGAAACCGTTCAGGAAACCGGCACGGTCGTTCTTCCAGTCCAGGTAATAGGCATGTTCCCACAGATCGCAGACCAGCAGCGGCGTGCGCCCGCTGCCGAGCCAGAGCGGGGTGGCATCCTTCGTGGTGGAGATCACCAGGCCCCCGCCGGCGCCCTTGCCCTGTTCGTGGCCGAGCCAGATCCAGCCGGAGCCCAGATGCGCCGTGCCCCTGGCGATGAACTGCTCGCGGAATTTCTCCAGCGAACCGAAGGACTGGATGATGGCGCGTTCAAGAAGCGCGCCCATGGTCGACGATCGGGCAGCGCTGAGGCTCTTCCAGAAGAAGCCATGGTTCCAGGCCTGGGCAGCGTTGGACAGCAGCTTGCGCTTGCGGCCCTTGGCGGCCCGGCGGATCACCTCTTCAAGACAAAGCCCCGCCATGTCGCTGCCGGCGAGCAGAGCATTGGTCTTGTCGAGGTAACCCATGTAATGCTTGTCGAAATGGACGTTCATGGTGTTGGCCGAGATGTGCGGCAGCAGCGCGTCGCGGTCGAACTCCAGCGCAACCGGCGGAAACGGCCCGCCACCGCCGGCATCCACCACCTTGAGCGGTGATGGCTTGGCGGCCTTCATCGCGCTGGCATCCGGGCGGAAGCCTGCGACCGGCTGGGGGCGATATTGCGGTGCGATATTGTGCATGATGTCCTCGCTTTCTGGCGCCAGCGGCCTGCAAACCCTGCGGACACGTCTGTCCGGCAAGGCGAGGCGACAAGCGCGAATGAGTGGCACGCCCGTGCGTGCCGGGAAGCGATTGCCCTTGATCGACAGCGGGATCGTCAAACCCGCCTGCAGGCAATCTGTGGCAGCAGGGCCGCCGTGTAACCGGGCCCGAATGCCGTTCGAAGTGACGCATTATGTATAACACAACGGGCGTAAAAAGCCAAATCGCACCGGCGGACGGGCTGTCAATGCCGGCTCATTGACAGGCTGGGCCCTTGCGGTGCGAAACTCGCCGGGTCAGTGCCAAGAGCGAGACCTGGGGGCTGGGGATGATCAATCCGCGCGGGGCAATCGTTTCAGCCACCATGGCTGGTTTGGCGCTGTCACTCTCGTTCACCGCGCCATCAACGGCCCAGGAGCGTCCCATCGCGGCCAAGCGTCCATCGGTCGGCACCGGCTATCGCATTCTCGATGCCGAGCTGTCGGCTGGCGATCATCGGGCCTTCGCAGCCCTGGTGGCGCCACTTGATCGTGAGGGCAAGGCCCGGTTCGGTGCGTTTCTGGGCCAGTTGCCGCTCTATCATCGCGGCGCCTGGGCACGGGCGGTGCTCGACATGAAGGGCGACAAAGGCAAACAGGCCGTCGCCATGCTTGCCCGGCTGGACACGGCATCGATCCCCGCCATGGCGCGCACCATTGCAAGGGATAAGATGCGTTGGGACCTGCTGGGCGACCTCGTGGCGGGGGCGGGGCCAGACGCTGCCGCCGCCATCCTGCTTGGCACGTCGCCCGAGGCCGCCTGTGCTGCGGCTGGTCGGGAGGTTGCCGCCTGCACGACGGCGGGACGTACCTACGTGGATCACATGCGGCTGGGCTTGATCTACAGCGGCTATGTCGCGCCCTTTGGCACCGCGCCGTGGCAGGTGCAGATTTTCGCCGCCGGCCAGAGTGCGAAGGCCCGGCTGTCACCCAACGACATCGCCAAGGACATCCGCTATTTCGGCGAACGGCGCCCGGATTGGCAACATCACCATATCTGTGGCGGCGTCTGGCTGGGCGAACGCTGGGTGTTGACGGCCGCCCACTGCGTGATGGCACCGGTTGACGAAGCGGCGTTCTTCGCCGGGCGCCAGGTTCGCGTGGGAACGGACGATATCGCCGGCGGCGGCCAGATCTGGCGCATCGAGGCGATGGTTCGGCACGGCGCCTACCGGCGCGGCCAGACCCGGCTCGGCCACGATATCGCTCTGCTGCGCCTGGCGCCCGGCCCCGTTGGCACGCCGCGCACCAAGGTGGCGCTGGTGGCGCTGGCCAATCGGCCCTTCCCGCCGGGAACGCGCTTGCAACTGACCGGCTGGGGAGAGACGGACGACACGCCCTATCGGCCTGCGACCCGGCCTGCTGACGGCCCTGTGCAACGTTTTTCCCAGCGCCTGAAGGTCGGGCCGCTGGTGTTGCGCGCGCCGGACGCCTGCAACAACAATCTCAATTACCAGGAGCGCTACAAGGGGTGGCAATTGCAGCCCGGCCAGCTGTGTGCCGGCGCCCCGCACACGGTCGACGAAGAGATCGACGCCTGTCAGGGCGACAGCGGCGGCCCGCTGGTGGCCCGGCGCGACGACAGGTTCCAGCTGGTCGGACTGGTATCGTTCGGTCCCAGTTGCGGCCTTCCCGGCACGCCCGGCGTCTACACCGACGTCGCCTATCATGTGCCGTGGATCACCGGTGCCAAGCGGCAGGCACGGCCAGGCATGATCATCGACTGGGTTCCAGGCCGTTGCGAGCGCGGCGGCAAGCCGGTGGCCTGCGCCGAGGGGAGGCCGGCACGGCGGCCGTGACCCTGGCGCAGAATGGCCGAACCTCCCCTGTCACCATTGTGCACCTGCCTGCGAATTCTCCCGCACTTGCTGGTGCTTTTGCGGTTGTTACACTGGCTGACGGAAGGGAGTTGGCGTGCAGACAAAGGAGCTTCGCCTCGCGCTGGTCTGCTATGGCGGGGTGAGCCTGGCCGTCTACATGCATGGCCTGACCAAGGAGGTATGGAAGCTTGCCAGGGCCTCCATGCGCCGGCACAGCCCGGCCAGCCTGCCACCGGCGCGGGACAGCGAGATCGTCTATCAGGCGCTGCTGGATGCCATCCCCGGCCTTGATCTCAGGGTGGTCTGCGACATCGTCGCCGGCGCTTCGGCCGGAGGGATCAACGGCGTGCTGCTGGGCCGGGCGCTGGTGGAGGGCCATGACCTCGATTGCATCCGCAGCCTGTGGCTGGACGGGGCGGACAGCGATGCGCTGCTCGATCCCGTCGCCGCCTCGCGCCCGCTGTCGAAACTGTGGGCGGTACCGCTGGTGTGGTGGGTCAGGCGGCGCGGGCTGGAGGCCGAGGACAAGGCCGAGGTGGCGGCCCACAGCGAGGTGAAGCGCAAGCTGTCCCGCTTCATGCGCAGCCGGTGGTTCAAGCCGCCCTTTTCCGGTGTGGCCCTGTCGGCCCTCATCGCCGACGCCTTTGCCGCCATGGCGAAGGGCGAACGCACGCCGCCTCTGGTGCCAGCGCAGCATCCGTTCGACCTGTTCGTGACGGTAACCGATTATCACGGCGCGCCGCAGCGGCTGACCATCCACAGTCCGGCCGAAGTCACCGAGCCCGAGCATCGGCTGCTGATCGGCTTTTCCTGCCCCGGCGATGGCGAGGAACGCCACCTTGGGGAGACGCCGGAACTGGTGTTCGCGGCGCGCGCCACCGCCAGCTTTCCGGGCGCCTTCCCGCCGGCCCGCGCCGCCGAGATCGATGCCCTGCTTGCCGAGCGCCGGCAGGACTGGCCGGGCCGCGATGCCTTTCTCGCGCGCATCTTGCCCGGTCGGGCCGATCCGGCAGGCGTGGACCTGATCGACGGTGCCGTGCTCGACAACCGGCCATTTGGCCCGGCGCTGGCGGCGCTGGGCAGCCGGCCGGCGCACCGCGAAGTCGATCGGCGCTTCGTCTATCTCGACCCCAAGCCGGGCATGCGCGACGGGGCCGCCACCCAGCAGGTGGCGCCCGGCTTCTTCGCCACCATCCTCAGGAGCCTGGCCGACATTCCGCGCCAGCAACCCATCAGTGACAACCTGGCGGCGATCGAGGCGCTGTCGGCCCGGGCGCGGCGGCTGCGTCACATCGTGATTGGCATGATCCCGGAAGTGGATGCCGCCATCGATGCGGCCATCGGCATGCGGCTGCTGCTGTTCGCGCCGACGCCGGAGCGCCTGGCAGACTGGCGCAGCCGGATGAACAGCGAAGCCGCCCGCGCCGCAGGCTTTGCCCATGGCGCCTATGGCCGGTTGAAGTTCGCCCTGGTGGTGGAACAACTGGCCGAAGAGGCCGCGCGGGTCAGCAATGGCGATGCCGACGCTGTGCGCAGCGCCTTGTGGCGGCACCTCAACCGCGCACGCGTCAACCAGCCGGGGCAGGCCCAGGCCAAGACGGGTGCCATGTCACCCTTCGTGCTGTTCCTGCGCCAGTTCGATCTTTCGTTCCGCATCCGCCGCCTGCGCTTCCTGATCCGCCGGGTGAACATGGCCATGGCCGGCGGCGACGAGGCGACCAACGCCGCCCTTGGCCCCGTGAAAGCCGGCCTGCACAACATCCTGGCGCCGCACCTGGTGCGCTGGCGGCGGCTGCGCGGTCTGGGCCCGGCACTGGTTGCTGATGGACCGGCGGCGCTGCTGGAGCGGGCGGCAGCCGCGCTCGATCTCAAGGGGCTGGACATCGAAAGCGACACGGCAATGGTGACGCTGCTGGCCGGTTTGCCGCGCCGGCTGCGCCGTGACGTGGTTGCGGCCTATCTCGGTTTTGCCTTCTTCGATACGGCCATCCTGCCGCTGATCGCCGATGGCAGTGTTGACGAGCTGGACGAGATCAAGGTGGACCGGGTGAGCCCGGAAGACGCGATGGCGCTGTCGGGCATCGGCGGGCGGCAGCTCAAGGGCGCCCTGTTCCAGGCCTTCGGCGCCTTCTTCAGCCGCGCCTATCGCGAGCATGACTATCTGTGGGGCCGGCTGCACGGTGCCGAACGGATGATCGACATCGTGCTCTCCAGCCTGCCGCGGGCCGCCCGGCCATCGCCGGAAACGCTGGCCGAAATCCGACGGGAAGCCTTCCGCGCCATCATCGCGGCCGAGAAGCCGCATCTGAAGGACATCGACGAGACCTTCGCGGCGCTGGATGCGGCGCTGGCAGCGGAAGAGGCTGCCTGACTATTCGGCAGGCTGCGCCTTCGCGGGGGGGCGATATTGGCGCAGATAATGGATGATGATGGCCATGCCAAAGATCGACGGGATCGCCCAGATCACGGGGTTGAAGGCGTGGGTGGGGAACATCTCGATCAGGCCGACCGACAGGAAGGCGGTGTAGGCCGCAATACCCGTTGCCACCATCGCCTTGAAATGTTCGGGAATATAGGCGCGCGGACTTGAAGGCGCGCTGAAGATGTAGCGGAAATAGGTGATGGTGGTGCCGAAGCCGAGCAGCGAGACCAGCACCATCAATATGGGCTCCATCACCGGACCGTTGCGGTTCAGGAGATAGAGCCCGTGCGCCAGGCAGATGCCGGCCGCCGCCATGGTGACGCCCTGCACCGCCAGCATCGACCAGTGGCGATTGCCCGGATGGTTGCGCCGATTGGTCACCATGACGAGGCCATAGCGGGTCATCGAGATGGCCAGCAGCCCGAGATAGACCATCATGGTGCCGAACATGCCGCGATAGAGCACCGCGTCGGTCAACTGCGGGTGCATCGCCAGTGGCCACACGAGGCTCAGCGCGCCCATCCCAAGCGCCTGTGCGGCGGCCGTGTAGATGGCGGCCGAAAACACGAACCCCCATTTGCGATGCGCCGGCCCACCCTTGCGCGTCAGCACCGCCCCCCAGAAACTGGTGAGCGCCACCACGCCGGCACCGACGTGAATGGCAAGGAAGATGTTGAACAGCCAGGGCATGGGTGATCGGGGTTGGTTGCTCCGTGCTTGCCTTTCCTTGGCCACAGGCGTTTCACGAGGGCAAGCGCCAATGTTATACCCGGTCCATGACTGCACTCTTCCTTGGCCTGCGCTATTTCGCCGGCGTGTTTGCTGCCGGGTTCCTGCTCGGCACGGTGCGCACGCTGTGGCTGGCGCCTGCGTTGGGCGAGCTGGCGGCGGTGGCGGCGGAATTGCCCGTGATGCTGGGGTTCAGCTGGTGGTGGTGCCGGCGACTGCTCAGCGGCCGGGTTCTGGCGGCCGGGCAGCTGGCGGTGATGGGCGGCAGCGCATTCCTGTGGCTGATGCTGGCGGAACTTGGCCTGTCCCTCGCCTTCGGGCGGACGGCGGCGGAGCATGTGGCCGGGCTGTTGGCGCCACCCGGCCTGCTGGGATTGGCTGGCCAGCTGGTCTTTGCGGCGCTGCCGCTGGCGGTTCGCAACAAATAGCGGCGCTGCGGCTGGTGGTGCGCCGCAAATAGCGGCGCGGGGCCGCGATGCTGCCTTGCAACATTGCAGCCCCCATGCTAGCCGCGCCGCGTCAAACGGCGGGCATCGCCTGCCGCGCCCTTTGTCATATCCGATTCAACGCGGGGCTATAGCCTTGGACGCACAAATCTCCTCCAGCGTGGCCACCGGCCTTTCCGGTCGCTATGCCCGTGCCCTGTTCGATCTGGCGATCGAGGGGAAATCGCTCGCCAAGGTGGAAGCCAGCCTTAAGGCGCTCACTGATGCACTGGCCGAATCGGCTGACCTGAAGGCGCTGATTTCCTCGCCGCTGATCGGCCGCGGCGCCGCCGGCGCCGCCATCGCCGGCGTGGCTGATGGTCTCAAGCTCGACACGCTGACGAAGAATTTCCTCGGCGTGCTGGCCGGCAACCGGCGCCTCGCCCTGCTGCCCGCCATCACCCGCGATTTCGCGGCGCTCACCGCTGCCCGAAAGGGCGAGGTGACCGCCAGCGTGACCAGCGCCCACAAGCTTTCGGCCGCGCAACAGAAGGCGCTGGCCGCCAAGCTGAAGGCCGGCATCGGCCGCGACGTGGCGCTGGATGTGACCGTAGACCCCTCGATCCTGGGCGGCCTCGTGGTGCGCGTGGGCAGCCGCATGATCGATAACTCGTTGAAGACCCGGCTCGACAATCTCGGCCAGGCGCTGAAGGCTTAAGAAGGACCTGCACGATGGACATCAACGCCGCCGAAATCTCGCGGATCATCAAGGATCAGATCGCCAACTTCGGCACCGAGGCGCAGGTCTCGGAAGTCGGCCAGGTGCTGAGCGTGGGTGACGGCATCGCCCGCGTCCACGGCCTCGACAACGTGCAGGCCGGCGAAATGGTGGAGTTTCCCGGCGGCATCAAGGGCATGGCCCTGAACCTGGAAACCGACAATGTCGGCATCGTGATCTTCGGGTCCGACAGCCAGATCAAGGAAGGCGACACCGTCAAGCGCACCGGCACCATCGTGGACGTGCCCGTGGGCCGCGGCCTCCTGGGCCGCGTGGTTGACGGCCTGGGCAACCCGATCGACGGCAAGGGGCCGATCGTGGCCGCCGAACGCCGCCGCGTGGAAGTGAAGGCGCCGGGCATCATCCCGCGCAAGTCGGTGCACGAACCGATGCAGACCGGTCTGAAGGCACTGGATGCCCTCGTCCCCGTCGGGCGCGGCCAGCGCGAACTGATCATCGGTGACCGCCAGACCGGCAAGACCGCCGTCGCCATCGACACCTTCATCAACCAGAAGGCGGTGAACGCCGGGGATGATGAGAGCAAGAAGCTCTATTGCATCTATGTCGCCGTCGGCCAGAAGCGCTCGACCGTGGCGCAGATCGTCCGCCAGCTCGAAGAAAATGGCGCGATGGAATATTCGATCGTGGTCGCCGCCACCGCCTCGGAACCGGCCCCGCTGCAGTTCCTGGCGCCCTACACCGGCTGCACCATGGGCGAATATTTCCGCGACAACGGCATGCACGCCGTGATCGTGTACGACGACCTTTCGAAGCAGGCCGTCGCCTATCGCCAGATGTCGCTGCTGCTGCGCCGCCCGCCGGGCCGCGAAGCCTATCCGGGCGACGTGTTCTATCTCCACAGCCGCCTGCTCGAGCGTGCAGCCAAGATGAACGACGAGAACGGCAACGGTTCGCTGACCGCGCTGCCGGTGATCGAAACCCAGGCCGGCGACGTGTCGGCCTATATCCCGACCAACGTGATCTCGATCACCGACGGCCAGATCTTCCTGGAAACCGAACTCTTCTACCAGGGCATCCGCCCGGCCATCAACGTTGGCCTGTCAGTGAGCCGCGTCGGATCGGCCGCGCAGACCAAGGCGATGAAGAAGGTGGCCGGCTCGATCAAGCTGGAGTTGGCGCAGTATCGTGAAATGGCGGCCTTCGCCCAGTTCGGGTCTGACCTCGACGCCTCGACCCAGAAGCTCTTGAACCGCGGCAAGCGCCTGACGGAACTGCTGAAGCAGGGCCAGTTCAAGCCGATGCCGTTCGAAGAGCAGGTCGTCTCGATCTTCGCCGGCGTGAACGGTTTCATCGACAGCGTGGACGCCAACGCCGTCACCCGCTTCGAAGCGGCGCTGCTGTCCCACGTCAAATCGGCCCATGCCGATGTGCTGGCCGATATTCGCGAGAAGAAGGATCTCAGCGCGGACACCACCGCCAAGCTGAAGGACGTCATCGGCGC